>ERZ1292644.1559-Hain-H14-01um-R2-1559-length-11710-cov-4_pt1 | contig 11710 bp, 15 predicted proteins | sample MGYA00564402_ERZ1292644 | MGnify/ENA primary metagenome ERZ1292644 (study PRJEB36523, sample SAMEA6512644) | groundwater metagenome | collected 2019-01-09 | study: AquaDiva: Metagenomics assemblies of 32 groundwater samples | reverse complement strand
ATTATTATCGTCAGCCCAAGGTCTGTTGCGTTCGTTACGTACAGCTTGCGAATCTCTGTGGCTATTTCCCGCGACAGCTTAAAGTTGGTGATGACCAGACCTATTGCCAATATCTACGATATCTACGATACAGCCTGCCCTTCCTCGATGCATCACGCATATGGTCATCAATATCGTAGTCGGTGTATCCTCCCATCAGCTACGATATTGTACTCCGTCGATATTGTACTCCTGGCTATCGTAATCGTAGACAATCAGCACGACTACCTTGAGGCCCAGCAGGTCTACGATCCATCAGCTACGATATTGTACTCCCAACCGGCCAAGGGCGTCAGAATAAGCCCGTAGACCTATCAGCAATATCGTAGGATTGTACTCCCCGAAGCCCATAGTACGGACAGACTACGATATTGTACTCCGACCAACGATATTGTAGATTATCGTAGATTATCGTAGTCCTACGGGTATCCTCGTACATCCTCGCCCGTCCACAGCTATTGTAGTCCATTCACAGCTATTGTAGTCCCCAGTATCTACAATGTAGACCTACGATATCGTGGTCCTTGTAGCTCTATCTATCGTACTCCATATCGTAGTCAGACCAGCAATCGTATCAAGTATTCAATTGATTACTTGAATATTGTAGTCCAATATCGTAGATAGACTCCATCTATAGGACTACAATCTAGCTACGAACTACGAACTACAATATCATCGATAGCATCTATAGACTCCATAGACCCTTCTTTCGCGCACGGATTTGGTTATCAACAGTATCGTAGTCCGCCAACCAACGATATATTGTAGTCCCATGATATATTGTAGGTAGTCCATGATATTGTAGGTCCTCTATGCTTCCATATCCACAATATATTGTCGATATCCTCGTCCATGCTTCCATTTTCAATGATATATTGTAGATAGATAAGATCATGAGCATCGATCTGTCCATGATTATCCACCTCCTCTATTCTCCTCTATGCTACGATATTCTTCCATCTGTCTACGATATTGTAGATTGTCTACGATATTGTCGGCAGTCATAATCGAAGATAATCCCTATTCGAGTTCCTGTCCTCGTCTATGCTTCCATATTCGTCAATATCCACGCATTCTTGATCTACAATATCATCGACCTAGGATATTATCGACCGAGGAGCATATTGCAGGATAGTGCAGGATAGAGGAGCATATTGGAGGATATAGTAGATAGACCATCGTAGATAGCTACAGTCTACGATATTGATAGATAGAGGAGAATATCGTAGATGACTGGTGAATGGACGAGGATATAGTAGCATATAGTAGAATATCGTAGCGTATCGGAGCTACAGGGGGAATCGTAGATATTGGTGGTGGTCTGATGGTCTGGTGGTCTGAGGATATTGCTGGTTATCTACGATAGCTATCTACAATATCCCTGCATCTTTCAGAACTTCGTGGCCCAGGCCCCCATAATCTTCCCGTTATGTATAGGGATGACTACAATATAAGGACCTTAGCCTACAATATCGTAGCTATAGTTCAACCGTCTCAGACATCTACTACTACACCTACGATCATCCCTATGTGGGGGTTTGCCCCTCGGACAGACCTCCATCCACCGCCGCGGCCACCACAGGGCCTATCAGGGGTATTGTAGTGGCAGACCGACAATATCGTAGCTGGATGTAGTCTGTATCTACGATATCTACAATATCGCTGATGATGATGATGATGCCTACTATTGTAGACGACTGTAGACGACCTACCGATAATGGGGATTGCTTACCTAATTAGGGGCTATTTTGGCTGTCATCACCTATCAGTATTTCTTTGAAGATGATGGTGACATTCAACAATACTTTTTAAGTGGAAGAGATGGAGGGGGATTCGTCAATACTCATCCCCCCTCCCTCTTCCCTATGCACTCGGATCGACGATAATCTATTGTGTGACGATCACTCTATATTACCCGATAATCCGCCAATGCTGCTCTCCCAGTCAATAATATTGCCTACCTGCTTATAGAGTGCTGGGCTATGGCTGCGCGCCTCCTTGACACACTCCATCCTGCCTTCCTTCACCAGGCCCCTAATAGTGCGCTCTACCGTGCTACGAGAGTGGCCAGTTGTTGATACAATGTCATCGATAGTAGCCGGTTGCTCTGCTGTAGCAAGGATGTCTTGCTTACGACTAGCTGCTACTGCCTCCTCGTCCGGCGCTTCACTGAATGTCAGCCCATAACCACCTTCATGGCTAAAGGTCAATAATAGCTTGGGAGGCTCAGGGCCGTCCTTTGTTTCCACGCCCAGCAGTTTATCGTCGCCTAGGGGCCTAAGAGACCAGGAGTACTCAAGGAACCCTGCTTTAAGATTCGACCCCCATCCAGCAAGACGGGCGCCGTACCCTGCGTTGTCCTTCGTTGGCTTCGCCTGATGGTCTACGAATATGACGGTCATATCAAGGCCACGGACCTCTTCCTTCAGCCAGCCAAGGACCTTGGCAAAGGAATGTCCAAAATCATCAACGGGCACGTCCACCATTGATGCCGTATCTAGGACTATTAGTACAGGCGGACTACCATATTCGTCCTTGCAGGCAGCATAGGAGGTTATAAGGTCTACCCATGCCTCCTCCCTATTCTGGACGCTAAACCCTAGCGAGTGCATGACGGCGATCCGGTCATAGTCCGCATGTCCAAGACTGTACTTAGCAATGTCCCGTAGTCGGCCCACTGTCCTCTGGCTCCCGTCATCAGCAGCGATATACAATACTGGACGACCGCGTACAGTGTCGTCAATTGGGTGGCCTAGGAAGTCGGGGACATTGTTGGCAATACAGACAGCCAGGTCAAGGATGAGAAAAGACTTCCTCGTCCCAGGGATGCCGGAGAGGGCGCCGGTAGCGTTGAGAGGCAAGAGGTTAGGAATGATCCACTTGGTCGTTGTATCCATCTCCTGCTGCTTTTTACGGGTCAAATAGAACAGCTTGGGGACCCGCTTACGACCGTCCTCCCGCCGTTCCGTTGCCCTGACTAGAGCCTTCTCTAGATCATCGGCTATTGCTTCTTCGAATGTCCAGTCATCATCAACAGCATCTGCGGCACACTGCCCGCAGTCGTCTGGGTTGTGGTCGCCTGGGACGTGATCATCATCATCGGGACTATGGTGGTCTACAATATCGTCGTCGATAGCCTCGAATGTAATATCAGCAAGGCATTTGGGACAGACATGTGGGCCATGGTAGTGGTCTACGATATTATTGGAGATATTACCTACATCAGACTCGACCTCGGACTCGTCTACAATATCATCCTCGAATGTATCCTCGTCGGCGGGCTGGTCTATGAGATTAGGGTCCTCGAAGGCTTCATCGTCGGTGGGCTTTTCTTTGCCCATAGCTGGTGGTTCATCTTTCTACCTCCTATCCTTGGTCCATATCTACACCTCCTCTCCACGGAATATCTGAACCTGCGATACTCCGTGGGCTACGATATTGATTGTCTATATCTACGATATTGCCATTGTCCATATCTCCTGGTCTACGAGAGTCCATATCTACACCTCCTCTCCACAGACGCCTGGACCTACAATGTCTGTGGCCTATATGACAATACTGCTCATTTCTGCAATATCGTCATCCCTATTATAGCCCATCTGGATGATGATGTCAAGGGCCTCGGTCTACAATATCCTTGTCCTACAATATCTTCGGTCGGTCGGTCGGTCCGGCCTACAGTATCTACGATGCCCCTGTAACCGCCCACAGTGCCCGTGGGCAAGGGAACATAAGGTCACCTGCCTAGTAAGTCGATCACCAAGCGAAGGCGGCTGAGAATCGAGAGCAAACCTACAATATCGTAGTCCTAGACGTAAGGATTCGCGGTAGTGGATATAGAGACAAAGGATGGACCTCCACTCGGAAAGGTTGGCCTGAAGTTTAGCCATGACCCCTATTCGTTGGGGGTCGTTGATATTCCCGACAAGTACGAAGAGAGGGATAATCGTAAACTGCTTGTCCTTGCAGCAGCAGAAGAACCTATCACGATCAAGGACCTTGCGGACAAGCTTGGCTTCCCACCGCGTACTACCCTTACTTATCTCAATGCCTTGCTAGAGGAAGGTCAGATGGAATGCGCAGAAGAGGCTAAGGGCCGTAGCCCTGCCCTCTATCAGGCGGTAAAAACAGCATTCACTGATTATTCGACCTATATTACCGACGACTAGGTTATCATGGTGGCCACGAAATTCGGGTATGGGGCCATGGAAAGAGGGCCAAAAAGAGTTTGTTCGCTGTTCGCCAAATGCCCTATTTTACCGGCGGCGAACAAAGGATCAGGGGCCGGTAGACGATTATGCGTCCATGATATTGTAGGCGCCCATTCCTTTGCTAAGACTGTCGGTTGGTTGAAGGAAAAGGCGCGGGCACTCGATCTAACTGTCCTATTCGTAGACCACGAGGCCAAGCCAACTCAAGACAATCGTAACCTCGATCCCCGACTTAAGGGGAGTACAATAACATCGATGTCGTTGAGAGAATATTGACGGCGGGGTCAGCTCTTAAGGCAGGGTTCTTTGAGTTTGCCTGGTCACTGACGCCAATAGGACCGGAAACAATATCGTTCCGAGCTGGCACGAAGGATGCGTCTACAATATCTTCATCCTTCCTCCGCCGCCAAAGATGAAGCTGGACTTCAGTATCTACGATAGGGAAGAGAATATTGACGGCATCGTAGATAATATAATGGGCCGGACATCGAACTATTCCTTGACCTACGATATAACTGAGGCACCCCGATTAGTAGATAAGATCATGGATCAGGAGAATAGTATCCTCAATGCTGCTAAGGAGCCCATTACTATCGGTGATATTGCCGGTGTTGTGGACTCTCCACTCAATACCGTACGGCGCTATGTTGAGCGGTTGGTAGATACGGGCCGCATGGAGTGTACTGAAGATGCCGTTGGTCGTAAGCCCGCTGTCTACCAGAGCTACGATATTCCTATCCAGCCGCCTGGGACGACAATATCGTAGACATAGTGGGTGGATAGGGGGGTCTACGATATTGATGGTGGTGGGCAACAACTGGAAATAATCTCTCGGAGTGGCTAGGGGATATGTTGTTATGGGAGGGGGGTCTACGATATTGATGTAAGAACAACATGACCACTGGGTAAACATCTTGTTGTTCACTACCCATTATCTATAAGGGAGACAAAAATGGTGAACAACAAAATAACAACAACATAATGGCCCACAGTCAGCAAGACAGTCAATGCCCCTAACGACCACACGCCTAATGACCTACAATATATCGTAGGGGATGATACAGCTATCGATGAGATCGTAGACCGCCCGCGCCGTCAGCGATATCGAGGACGCCTACCGTCTTGCCTATGAGAAGTACACAGGTACAATGGCACCAGATAGACGACAATATCGTAGACGAGGATGCGGTAGGGGCTGTTCGAGAGTGGGACGACCCGCATATCTACGATATTGGCAATGGTAGCTGTACCTAGTCACCTACAATATTGTTGTCCATCCTCCGATCCCTACGATATATTGTTCGTCCTTCAGCCCTACGATAGACTGTGGGTAGCGCTTTGATCCACTAGGCAACGTTGGCTCCGACGGTATTAGCGTCTACGATAGGGGATTGCAAAATGTTCATCCCATGCTACTCCTATCTCTGGATCGTTGCCCTCACATGGTAGTACATCGTTGATCAGATGCTCCTCGTATTGTGGCTTTCCCCCGCCGGTACGGTACTCGATGAGGAACTGGCTCGCCGCTTTAGCCCCTCTATCGTCTCCTCTATTTGATAGCTATACCGGAATTGCGCCTTGCACGTCAGGCACTCCAATATGTTCAGGCTCTCCCCCTCCGTATTGCACAGTCGGACTAGATTCGAGTGCGGACACACGCTGCCAGCTCCCGATAGGTGTGGGCCATAGCCGAGCTTCTTTAATGTCATCGTTGACATTGCTCCTTTATCTTAGATATTGTAGTCCTATCTTCTACCCCATCCACCGTAGTCAACAATAGCACTATCGCTATTAGTGAACCGCGCAGGGCTGGGGCTATTGTCCATTCTATCGGTCTCCTCCGAAGCATCGATACTATTGCCGGTCATGACTACAATATTGCAGATCATCGCCTCCACTCCTCCATCTCCTCCCTCCTCTCGTCCTCTCGCTCCTGCCTCCGGTCTTCCATGTCCTCCAATATCTCCGTTTGCCTCTGGTCTCGCTCCCATCGGTCGAACTCCTGTCGCATCCTGTCATCGTACTCCCGCTCCCGCCTCCGCTCGTTGTCTACAATATCATTGTGATACGGCCCTCGATACTCCTCATACCTCGGTCTGTCATCTGGCTCCCATCGCCCACAACAATCTATCGTAGATGTAGGCAACGGTTCGACAATATCGTTGTCTACAATATCTTCGTCCTTCATCATCGGTAGTATGTCGAACGCGATCAGCGCCCAGACGATTGCGATACCTAACAGTAGTGTTGCGATACGAGAATACATGGTCTTTCTCCCTTTATCTTAGATATTGTAGTCCTATGTTTCAGATATTTATCTACGATATTGTAGTCCTACGATATCTGGACTATCTCCGTAGTCCCAGGGATCAACCGCTATCTACGATATTGTAGTCCGCGTGTCTCCAGGGAACGCTAATATCGTAGATGTTCGTGGGTCTACAATGTCGAAGTCGCTTAAGTTGGATGACAATATCGTAGATGTCTTCGACTTCGGCAAGATCTTCGTCACGTCGTCTACGATAGCTTGTAGTTCTGCGATAGCTTGCCGGTCTTGTAGTTCTTCGCTTCGGCGGGCTTCATTAGATTGTTGAAAGCCGTAACCGAAGAGACTGCTAATAGCGACATATAGGTAGCATAGGGACCTAATCAAGAAGCTCATCATCGGCAGTAGGAGGACTAGCCCGAACGCAAGCATTGGCCAAACGGCTAGTCCTAGGTCTGGGGTTGGGTCTAGCCTTCGGTTTGTCCACGATAACAGCACTATTACCCCGAAACACGATGCACTTGCCCCGAACATGAACGCTGCCTTTACCAGGTATTGTAGACAGCCGGACAGTCGGTCTACAATCGTCATGCCGCCTTCGATACGATCATATCCTGGGTCTCCGATGGGTGGCCCTAGCCGCTGACCAGGCCGATCAGGATCCCATTCGTCTTTCTCCACTAGTAGCAGAAAGTTCGCAAAGCGGGCTGCGAGGTCTACGATATTGCGGCCTACGATTGCCCGAAACCGCTCACGCCTCCGCACAAGAGCCATTGGCTTCCCGCAGCAGGTGAACGTGTCTGTCTTGGGCCTGTTCCAGTAGTCGTTCGCGTCTGACGATGCCTTATAAGCACGCTCTGAACAGTATAGGTAGTACGAGCCGTGTCTACGATATTGTTGGACTAGGTTCCCTACAGTTACGTCATAGGCGATAACCTCATCCCGTCCTACGATACTATTGTTGTCCATGGTCTACGATATCCTCCTATCTACGATACTATTGTCGTCTGTTGTCCCAGTGGTAGCCCCACCATCGTAGACGCCCATCCCTAGAGTCACCAATATCGTAGTCTAGGCCCCCTGTTGGGCACTGTGGCCGCTCTCAGGGGCGTCTACGATACTATTGTCGGTCTACGATATTGTGGGAATATCGTTGTCTACAAGCCTCGTCCCACAATCTATCGTAGACGCGTCACATCGTAGTCTAGGATATATTGTAGTCGTGGTCTACGATCTGTTGTAGACATTTTCGTCAGCTCCTCTGTTAACAGTCGTTGTAGATTGTTGGCCATGTGGTCTACGATATATTGTTCGTCGTCTACGATATTCCTGCCCATAATATTGTCATCTTCATCTTTCTACCTCCATCTACGATATCGTCCTCCATCATCTCTCTATCTCTACCTCCATCTATCTACGATTACCTACGATCTATTGTCGTTATTGACCCATCAGCATCACCATCCTTGCCATCGATTTGTCTACGATATTATGGTCTACGATATTATTGTAGGTCCGCAACGCTTCCAATAGTTTACGATCTACGATAGACTGTGGGTCTACGATAGATTGTTGGTCGTCTACAATAATATCTTCGTCAATATCTTCGTCATCTACGATATTGTTGTCCTCGATATTGCCGGTCATCTACGATACTCCTTCGACAATATCGTTGTCGTCTACAATACTATCCTGGTCGTCTACGATATTGTTGTCATCGCTGACGCCAGTATTGTAGACCTCCTTACCGATATCGTAGACCATCCTGCCCTTGTCTACGATCAACAACCCCTTGTCTACGATAGATTGTCCGTCTACATCGTTGATATCGCAGGCTATCGTAGCCCCTAGGACTACCATCCTCCTGCCTTCGGCCATGATCTCAGCGCCTACAATGGCTACAATAGATTGACCGTCACCGTCAATAGATTGACCGTCAGATTGTTGGTTGTCCGACAATATATCGTACTCCACATCGTAGGACAGCCTCTTCAACTTCGTAGATATCGACAACATTCGGTTGTTAACACGGCCTACGATCACATCTACGATATCCTCAACCGTCAACACACCTACAATAGATGGGTCTCCAATAATCGACGCTATCATAGCTACAATAGATTGTTGGTCGGCTACAATAGATTGTTCTCCAATAGATTGCTGTTCTACAATAGATTGTTGGCTAGATTGTAGATGCTGTCCGTCCATTTCTACGATAGCTCCTTACCTACGATATTGTAGTCCTTGTTGTCTACGATATCGTCGTCGTCTACGATAGATTGTTGGTATCGTCGTCCTACGATAGCCTCCTTGATATCGTCGTCTGAGAACCTCCGGTGCCCCCCCAGCGTCCTCGTGGCCTTCAACAATCCTTGTCCTTCCCAAGTCCTAATCGTCTGCGTTGTCACCCCGAATATCTCTGCTGTCTGGCTGACTGTCAACATGGCTACGATATCCTTCCTCATACCTACGATTCCTGATTCCAATATCTTCTCCGTCTCCTGATGGAAGTATGGCTGTCCTCCCTTCCTACTGTGGTGTGTGCGAGAGTGGCAAGATGTGCATAGAAGCTGACACTTCTCAAGCTCGGCCTGCAACTCTATAAGGGTATGCCTTCTAGGATCAGAAATTAGAAAGAGCTTATCTCGGAGGTGATGCCAGACTAGTCCATAAGGAGTCATACATATTTCGCAGACCCCTCCACGGGCTATTTTTGTGTGTGCTATCAATTGCCATTTGGCCTCTGAATCCGCTCGACGATGGCCCCGCGTCTTGTGTATTCGGTTCACATACTTGCGTGGGCTACCAGGTTGCTTCTCTGGATCCCATGTAAAGCTCTGACCACAACCACAGAGACACTCTGTTTCCATATCCATATTCCTATTGTAGTCTAAGGGGATCAAGTTGTCAAGAATATTTACCAATCTTAACCACTTTCTACAAGATAGTGAGCTACCTGCAATGCATCGTAGTCCCTGTTGCCTAGAGCAGAAAATCTCTACAATATATCGTAGTCCTGGCCTACAAATGGTCTACGATGGCTACAATAGGCTGTAGATGGTCTACAATGGGGCTACAATCGACTGATGGTCTACGATGTATTGTAGTTCCCCGCTGTAGAGCCGCTATCGATGGTATCGTAGATGCTGATGCGTAACACTACGGCGCTGGTGACAGTGGCAACAACGTACTCTGGCGTAGTCGGTAGGCCCGCCAGTAAGCAGCATCCTTGCGTCCACGATCTCGCTTCCTTAGGCACTCTCGACAGTGACGACGACCACGCTCGACAATCAGGTTCTTGCCTTGATAGCCAGAACCTACAATATATCGTAGATCGTCAAACCTTAGTGGTGCGGCAATCGTCGTCGGGTCGTTGGCGTCGTAGTGACCGTACACGTCTGAGCCGCAAGCGAGCGGCCCACCTTGGAACTCCGGCCCATAGTAGGTAACGCGGTAGACGCGGCGGCCGAGCTCCACGGTAGGGGTCGCCGCCGGTATTATCGAGGCGGACCACGTCTGAGTCGGCGTAGTGGGGGCCATCGCCCTACGATATTGTAGTCAGTATCTACGATGTAATGGCGGAAGGGAGGAGAGAGCTTTGGCACCAGCAGACCTACGATATTGTTGACTGGGGGAACGATAGCCTCATGCTGTCTACGATATCGTCGTCTGCTGACAGCGAACTGCGATATTGTAGAACTACGATATTGTAGTCAGTCCTACGATATTGTAGTCAATAGATGTCAGTGGTAGAATGTCATCGATACTGAACCTCCGATGACCACCCATAGTCCGTAGACAAGGCAGAAGCCCCCTATCCGTCCATCGACGGATCGTATTCTCATGGACTTCCAATAATATCGCCGTCTGTTTGACTGTTAACATGACCTACAATATCCTCCGACCTACAGTCTATCACAAGTCCCTCATTGTTATCTAATCCTACAACCTACGATATCGCTGACTACGATATCGCTGACAGCCTACCTACGATATTGTGGAACATTGTAGTCGGCCTACAATATCGTAGACCCATCTACCTACGATATATCGACGATAATCGACGATATTCTAGTCTATACTCTCTCCTCCTACAATATCGTAGTCCTCCCTACAATATCGTAGTCTACGATATAGAGGTGGTCTATGGGTCCTACATATCTACGATCTACGATATGGAGGTCTACCGGACGGTGATGCCACACCCACACAGTACCTCTGATAACCTCTACCGTGGCCGTGACAGTAGGTCAGGCGTGTCCGAGGGTCCTGACCACAGGGGTAGGTGTCTTCGTAGGTCTAGCAGGTGTCTGAGACGGTATCCGTATTGTAGTACGATGGCTACAATATCGTAGTCCTCTACCTGACAACTGACAACAATATCGTAGGTGACAACAATATCGTAGACCATCTTGTTGTCATCGTAGTCTACGATATTGCAGGTTGCAGGTGACCAACAATCTATCGTAGATTGCAGGTGGCCATATCGTAGATACCCCCCCCTTACTCCTACAATATCGTAGTCCCCCCCCTGACGACGATATATCGTAGATACCACGATATCGTAGTCCCTATTATCGAAGGGGGTCGGGTTGGGGGACGACAATATAATAAGGATGTGCTTGCAAGCTCACAGATTATTGACCAAAACCTTTCAATATTGTATATCATCTTGCATGATTATAAAATATCTGCTATAGTAGTCTAGTAGAAAGGAGCTGTGATGAAAACTATTACACCGGAGCCTGGGAGGGGGGGTGGACGTTACGCGCGCCGACGCCGCGTGAGGGAACTGCTTGACCTAGGAGGCTGCTGTAGCTGCTGTGGTGAGACCTATTTTGAGTTTTTGCAGGTCGATCATATCTTTGGATGGCAGGGAACTCCAATTTCGGGGGAGAGGATCCTTTGTGCCAACTGCCACATGGCGCTAACAAGGTATGGAGCCTGCCCACATCGGGCTCTAAACGAACGAACGTTAACAGAAGATGATGCAGCTAAGAAGTACATAGGGCCTGTAGCTTAGATTTTTGACCAACAATGCTAGGTACAGAGGAAGTAAAACGCGTCAGCAATCAGGAGATGATCTTGTAGATAGGCGGCTCCGGACACCCCCTTTAAAGCATAATCGTGGCCTAGGCCAACATAACCTTCCCATAATGTATAGAGGAGAGCCTAATATCGTAGTCCATTCGGG
>ERZ1292644.1557-Hain-H14-01um-R2-1557-length-11714-cov-6_pt1 | contig 11714 bp, 12 predicted proteins | sample MGYA00564402_ERZ1292644 | MGnify/ENA primary metagenome ERZ1292644 (study PRJEB36523, sample SAMEA6512644) | groundwater metagenome | collected 2019-01-09 | study: AquaDiva: Metagenomics assemblies of 32 groundwater samples | reverse complement strand
GCAGGCGGGAACCCAGTTCAACGGCGGGGCTGGGTTCCCGCCTGCGCGGGAACACACTGTCTGTGTTACTGGGGCTGGTTAGCCAGCGCGTCGGCCGCCATCACCCGCACATCGGCGGCTTTCGACCCTGCAATCTGCACCAGATGCCGACCGGCGGGCAGGTCGAACCACACGATCTTGCGGATGCCCGAACAGGCCGGGCCATGACCATGTTCGACCGAGGCGATCGCCTGCGTCCCCGTGATGACGTCAACCCAGGCCGGGCCATCAAGCGCGATCCCGACCCGCGCCGCCTGCTTGAGCGACAGGGTGAAGAGACCGCCATGCCCGTCTTTCGCCCCTTTGCCCGGCGGCACGGCGAATTGGACATGGGCGGCGGGCGTCAGCGTCGCGGTGACCGGCTTTCCCAGGATCAGCGCGGGCGCGCCATGAGCCTGAACGCCCGCCTTTGCCCGTCCGCTCTGGGTCCAGCTGGTCCAGGGTTCGGCCAATGGTGCGGGTGCGGTGCAGTGCGTGGCGGCACACGGGGCAGCGGCAAGCAATAAGGCAGCGAGGATCGTCATCAGATCACTTCCTTCCGAACAATTTTTCTATGTCGCCATGGCCCAGCTTCACCCAGGTCGGGCGGCCATGGTTGCACTGGCCAGAGCGCGGCGTGACTTCCATTTCGCGCAGCAGGGCGTTCATTTCCGCGACGCTGAGCACCCGGCCCGCGCGGACCGATCCGTGACAGGCCATGGTCGCGGCGACGAGGTCGAGCCGTTCCTTCAGCGACAGGGCGCTGTCATAGGCGGCGAGATCGTCGGCCAGATCCTTGACGAGGCCCTGGACATCCGACTGGCCGAGCATGGCCGGTACGGCGCGGACCAGCATGGCGGACGGGCCGAAGCGTTCGAGGTCGAGGCCGAAGTCGTGCAATTCGGGCGCGCGCGATTCCAGCCGGTCGCAGGCGGGTTCTTCCAGTTCGACGACTTCGGGCAGCAGCAGCGCCTGCGACTGGACGCCCTGCCCTTCCATCGCCCGGCGCATCCTCTCCAGCGTCAGCCGTTCATGGGCTGCGTGTTGATCGACGATGACGAGGCCGTCTTCCGCTTCCGCGACGATGTAAGTGCGCGCGACCTGGCCGCGCGCGACGCCCAGCGGGAAGCTCTGCCCTTCCGGGGCGGGGGCCATGGCGGGTTCGGCGCGCGCTTGGGGCGGCGGGGTCATGAAGCCGGAAGGGCGATCGCCGAAGGAAGATGCGGCGAGCGGGTTATAGCTGACCGGCGCGGCGTCAAAGATCGGCATCGCGCCGATCGGCGTGGGCGAGACGGGTTCGGCGCGCCAGGCGGACAGCGCGGCGGGATCAGCATTCTGGACCGCGCGAAAGCCCTGTTCGTCGAGCGCGCGGCGCAGGCCCGAAATGATCATGCCCCGGATCATCGTGGGATCGCGGAAGCGCACCTCCGTCTTGGCGGGATGGACATTGACGTCCACGTCGAGCGGCGGGACGTCGAGGAACAGGGCTACCACCGGATGCCGATCGCGCGCCAGCATATCGGCATAGGCGCCGCGCAATGCGCCGATGAGCAGCCGGTCGCGCACGGGGCGGCCATTGACGAACAGATATTGATGATCGCCCACGCCGCGGTTGTAGGTAGGAATGGAGGCGACGCCCGACAGGCGCACGCCTTCGCGCGCCAGGCTGATGATGACATGATTGTCCGCCAGCGCCCGGTCCGTCAGCGCGGCCACCCTTTCCTCCCGCGCGTCGCCCGCCTGCACCCCCAGCGTCCGGCGACCGTCATGTTCCAGCGCGAAAGCAACGGCGGGATGTGCCATTGCGAGACGGCGGACGATGTCGAGACAGGCGGCATATTCCGCCTTGGCCGATCGCAGGAATTTGCGGCGGGCGGGCACCTTGGCGAAAAGCTGCTCGATGGTGACACGGGTGCCGGGGGGCAAGGCGGCTGGCCCCTCCGCCACCAATTGCCCATTGTCGACCGTGCGGTTCCAGCCCTCCCCGCCCTGCCGCCGGCTGTCGATCGACAGGCGCGCGACACTGGCGATGGACGGCAGCGCTTCGCCACGGAAACCCAGACTGGCCACATTTTCAATGGCATCGTCATCGGGCATCTTGGATGTCGCGTGCCGTTCCAGCGCCAGCGCCATGTCGACCGAATCCATGCCGACACCGTCGTCGCTCACCTCGATCCGGTCGAGTCCGCCGTTCGACAGGCGGATCGCGATGCGAGTCGCGCCAGCGTCCAACGCATTTTCAACAATTTCCTTGAGCGCGCTGGCGGGTCTTTCAACCACTTCACCGGCAGCGATACGATTGACCAGATGTTCGGGCAGGCGGCGTATTGACATTGATTAGGGACTAGCCCAATCGGTCGCTTTCCGCGACCCGCGACGCCAAATATTTTGCACTGCACAGGACAACTGAACAGGGCAGAAGCCATTTAGCGCAGCGACGAACGGAACAGCTTTCCGACCGGTCCCCAGTCGCGTCGCGGGGACGGCGGGCGATACAGGATAAGGCATGTCGATCTTCTCGCGTCTCTTCAAATTCACTTCGCAGGATATGGCCATCGACCTGGGCACCGCCAATACGGTGGTCTATGTGCGCGGTCGCGGCATTGTATTGAACGAGCCGTCGGTGGTGGCGGTCGAAACGCTGAACGGCGTGAAGCGGGTGAAGGCGGTCGGCGTCGACGCCAAGCTGATGATGGGCAAGACCCCGGATTCGATCGAGGCCATCCGGCCGCTGCGTGACGGCGTGATTGCCGACATCGACGTCGCCGAACAGATGATCAAGCATTTCATCACCAAAGTGCATGGCGGCAAGCACAGCCCCTGGCGCGCGCCTGAAATCGTGATTTGCGTGCCGTCCGGCTCCACCAGCGTCGAGCGTCGCGCCATTCGCGATGCCGCCAGCAATGCCGGTGCGCGGCAGGTGTTCCTGATCGAGGAACCGATGGCCGCCGCGATCGGCGCGGACATGCCCGTGACCGAGCCGATCGGTTCGATGGTCGTCGACATTGGCGGCGGCACCACCGAAGTCGCCGTGCTGTCGCTGCGTGGCCTGGCCTATACCACCAGCGTGCGCGTGGGCGGCGACAAGATGGACGAAGCGATCGTGTCCTTCGTGCGTCGTCATCACAATCTGCTGATCGGCGAAGCCACGGCGGAACGGATCAAGAAGCAATATGGCATCGCCCAGTCGCCCGCCGATGGCGTGGGTGAGACGATCCATATCAAGGGCCGCGATCTGGTGAACGGCGTGCCCAAGGAAATCAGCATCAATCAGGGCCAGATTGCCGATGCCCTGGCCGAACCGATCAGCACGATCGTGGAAGGCGTGCGGATCGCGCTGGAAAATACCGCGCCCGAACTGGCCGCCGACATTGTCGATCAGGGCATCGTCCTGACTGGCGGCGGTGCGTTGCTGCATGGTCTGGACGACGAATTGCGCGACGAAACCGGCCTGCCCGTGACCATCGCCGAAGACCCGCTGACCTGCGTGGCGATCGGCACCGGCCGTGCGATGGAAGATCCGATCTTCCGGGGTGTATTGCAAACCGCCTGATCGTTAGGCCAGAGCGAAAGGGACGCGTAGATGGCGCGGCCACCCAGCCGACGCCCCGGACACAACCGGAAGGCGCAATATAGCCTGTTCGCCAGCTATGTGGTGGCGGTCACCGGCGCAGCGATCGGGCTGTTGCTGATCGTCGTCGCGATCTTCGATCCCACCGGTTTTGCAGGTATTCGCGCAGTCACCGCCGAATTGACCCGCCCTGTGTCCGTGGGCCTGAAAAACATGGTGAGCGGGGTCAGTTCCATCGATGAAGTGCTGGCCGCCTATTGGCGCGCGGGGTCGCAGAATGTCGCGCTGCGCCGCCAGGTGGAAGCGGATCGCAATCGCATCATCGAAGCCAAGGCCGTGGCGCAGGAAAATGCGCGGCTCAAGAAATTGCTCAAGCTGGTCGATGAGGATGCCAGCCAGTTGCTGACGGCGCGGCTGATCAGTTCCTCCTCCAGCAGCGCGAGGCGCTTTGCTCGCCTTAACGCGGGGCGGTGGCAGGGCGTGCAGCCGGGCATGCCGGTGCGCGCGACGGAAGGGCTGATCGGACGGGTGCATAGCACCACGCCCAACACGTCCGACGTCCTGTTGCTGACCGATAGCGGCAGCATCGTGCCGGTGCGGCGGGCGAATGACAATGTGCCCGCCATCGCGACCGGGGCCGGCGACGGATCGCTGGAAATCCGGTCGCTGTCGGCCGGGCGCAATCCGTTCAAGCCGGGCGACCTGCTGGTCACATCGGGCATTGGCGGCATATATCAGCCCAATATTCCCGTCGCGGTCGTCGTGCGGGTGCAGGGTGAAATCGCCTGGGGCTTCCCGCTGGCCAATCCATCGCGCGTCGATGCGGTCGTGGTCGAGCGCGCATTCGAACAGGTCGTGACACGGCCCGACCCAGGCGCCCCCGCCGCGGCGGAGGGTGCAGAACCGGGCAATGTAGCGACGCCATGATCGACCGGCACCTTCATTATGTGCCGCGCCTGGGGCGGAACCCGTCCCGCTTTCGGTTGGCGGGCATCCCGGTCATCACCGTCATGCTGGGATCATCCGTCACGGCGCTGCCGGTGATCGCACAATCGCCGGTCATGCCGCCCTTTGGCCTGCTGTTTCTGCTATCCTGGCGATTGCTGCGCCCGGAATTGTGGCGAGCGTGGATCGGCCTGCCGCTCGGCCTGTTCGACGACATGATGAGCGGGCAGCCGATCGGTTCCGCCATGTTCCTGTGGACCATCATGTTGATAGGCGTCGACGCGGTCGAGCATCGCATGATATGGCGTAGTTACCGGCAGGACTGGCTGATCGCCGGTTTCGCCATTATAGTCTGCATGGCCGGCGGGCTGTTCTTTGCCCGCATCACCGGCGGAGGCGATGTGAGGTTGCTGTTGGTCGCGCCACAGATGTTCTGGACGATATTGTTGTTTCCCTTCGTCGTCCGGCAATGCGCGCGGATCGACCGCTGGCGCGTGATGGCATGAAATTTCCCGGTTCCAAACGCCAGATCATCACCGAAGCCGCCCAGTCCTTCACCTTCACCCGCCGCACCATGGTGTTGGGGGCGCTCCAGGGAGCGGTCGGCGCCGTGCTGGCCGCGCGAATGGCGTGGATCAGCGTGGCGGAGAATGAGAAATATTCGCTCCTGTCGGAGAGCAACCGCGTCAACCTGACGCTCATTCCGCCCCGCCGGGGCTGGATCATCGACCGCCATGGTCGGCCGCTGGCCAACAACCGCACCGATTTTCGCGTCGACCTGATCCCGCAGCGGGTGGTGGACGCCGATGCGACGGTGAAGCATCTGGCGCAATTGCTGAGCCTGGAGCCGGACGAGGTCGATCGCATTCGCGAGGAACTGGACAAGTCGGCCGGGTTCCGCCCGGTGCAGGTCGCCGACAAGCTGACCTATGACCAATATGCCGCCGTCAGCGTACGCCTGCCCGACTTGCCGGGCGTTGCGCCCAGTCAGGGCTTTTCGCGCCATTATCCGGGCGGGTCCACAGTCGGTCATTTGCTGGGCTATGTCGGCGCGGCGACGGCGGAGGAATATAAGGAACGCAAGAATCCGCTGCTGATCACGCCGGGTTTCAAGGTCGGCAAGGACGGGCTGGAACGCGCGTTTGACGAACATCTGACCGGCAAGCCAGGGGCCAAGCGGGTCGAGGTGACGGCGCGCGGCAAGATCGTGCGGGAACTGACCACCCGACCCGATACGCCCGGCCATTCGATCAAGCTGACCATCGACGCGGGATTGCAGGAATATGCCGGACGGCGGCTGGCGACGCAGAGCGGTTCCGTCGTCGTCATCGATTGCGCCAATGGCGATGTGCTGGCGATGGCGTCGATGCCCAGTTTCGATCCGAACAGTTTTTCGGACGGCATCAGCCATATGGAATGGGCCATGTTGTCGCAGGATGACCATGTCCCGTTGCGCAACAAGACGTTGCAGGGGCTTTACCCCCCCGGATCGACCGTCAAGCCGATGGTGGCGCTCGCGCTGCTGGAAGCGGGCATCGGGCCGCAGGAAACGGTCGGCTGTTCCGGGGCGCTGCGCGTCGGCAATACGCTGTTCCACTGCCACAAGCGGCGCGGCCATGGCGCGGTCAACATGCGGACCGCCATCGCCCAGAGCTGTGACATATATTTCTACCAGATGGCCCAGCGCATCGGCATGGACCGGATCGCGGCGATGGCGCGGCGGTGCGGCATGGGCCAGCGTTTCGACCTGCCCTTCCCCAGCCAAAGCTATGGCACGGTGCCCGACCCGGCCTGGAAGCTGAAGAAATACGACCAGAAATGGCAGGTGTATGACACGGTGAACGCCACCATCGGTCAGGGCTATATGCTGATCAATCCGCTGCAAATGGCGGTGATGGCCGCGCGGCTGGCGACCGGCAAGCAACTCATGCCCAATTTCCTGCATGGCGCGAAGCGTCCCGAGCCTGCTTTGGTCGGCGCATCCGAAGAGCATCTGGTCGTCATCCGCGACGCAATGAGCGCGGTCGTCAATGGCGGCGGCACGGGCGGGGCCGCGCGCATGTCCATCCCCGGCGTGCTGATCGCCGGCAAGACCGGCACCGCGCAGGTCCGGCGCATCACCATGGCCGAGCGCGCGGGCGGGGTACGCGGCAACAGCTCACTGGCGTTCAAGCTGCGCGACCATGCCCTGTTTCAGGGGTTCGCGCCGTTCGACAATCCACGCTATGCGGTCGCCTGCATCATCGAACATGGCGGGCATTTGATCCGTAACGAGGACGCGCCGATGATCGCCAGCGATACGCTGTCCTATCTGTTCGATCCCAAAAAGGCGATGGAGAAGCTGGAGACGCTGGAAAAGGGCTGGGGCGGCACCCCGTCGGAAAGGCAGGCGCGGCAAATGGGCGCGTTCCGCCTGGCCCGGGCGATCGAGAAGGGTGAAGTCCCGCCACCTGCCGCCGACAATGGCAGCAACACAGCAGCGGCGGGCAACAGCGCCACGCCAGCACCAGCGGCACCACCAACCGACGAATCAGACGACGCCCCTCCTCCCCCCGGCAGCAATGCGGCGGATGCGCCATGAGCATCATTCCCCAGCCCATCACCCAATTCCCCTGGCGCGTCATGGCGCTGCTGCTGGCCATCGCGGTTTTCGGTACGCTGGTCCTCTACAGCGCAGCGGGAGGCAGCATCTTCCCCTGGGCGACCAATCAGGCTGTGCGCTTCTGCATATTTTCCGCGATGGCGCTGGTCCTCAGCCGCATCCCGCTGGAAATTTTCGCGCGTTTCGCCTTTCCCGCCTATGGCGCCATTCTGGTGGCGCTGTTTCTGGTCGAGTTGATCGGCGGGGTTGCGGGGGGAAGCCAGCGCTGGATCAATCTGGGCTTCATGCAGCTTCAGCCGTCCGAATTCATGAAGCCGGTCATCGTGCTGGCCGTGGCTCAATTCTATGCGCGCCTGCCGGTGGGCGAAATCCGCAGCTGGAACGCGATCTGGCCCGCTCTCCTGCTGATCGGCATGCCATGGTCGCTGGTGTTGATCCAGCCGGACCTGGGGACCGCCACGATGATCCTGGCTGGCGGCGTGACCGTCATGTTCCTAGCCGGCTTGCCGCTGCGGCTGTTCATCGGATCGGGGCTGACCGTGGCTGCCATCGTGCCGATCGCCTTCAGCTTCCTGCACGACTATCAAAAGAAGCGCGTCCTCATCTTTCTGGACCCGGAAAGCGATCCGCTGGGCGCGGGCTATCATATCAGCCAGTCCAAGATCGCAATCGGTTCGGGCGGTATCTGGGGCAAGGGATTTCTGCAGGGATCACAAAGCCATCTCGACTATCTGCCCGAAGGCCATACCGATTTCGTTTTCGCCACCATGGCGGAGGAATGGGGCATGGCTGGCGGCCTGTTGCTGATCGGCGCGTTCATGCTGCTGTTCCGCTGGGGCCTGCGCGTGGCGATGCGTACGAACGACCGCTTCGCCCGACTGGTCGCGGCGGGGCTGACCACGACGATCTTCTTCTATGTCGCCATCAACCTGATGATGGTGATGGGCCTGGCCCCGGTGGTGGGCATCCCCCTGCCCTTCATGTCCTATGGCGGATCGTCGATGCTGACCGTCATGCTGTGCGTGGGCATCATCATGGCGATCGACCGCTCCAACAGCCGCGCGAACAACCCCCGAAACTGGGGCTGAAGCCGCCCCCGCGCAATATTTCTGCAACCCAACGCAATTTAGGGTTTGCGAATCCCGATGACGCTGCTAATTCCCCGCCCACGCCAACGGGCACTGGTCATCCAGACCGCCCGATTGCCGGTGTGGACGCATAGCTCAGTTGGTAGAGCAGCTGACTCTTAATCAGCGGGTCCTTGGTTCGAGCCCAAGTGCGTCCACCATTTTTTCCTTTATAATCAATTGCCTGCAAGGCAGTTCCGGTTGCCGACAAGCTAGACGAGTCCTAGTTTGTGCAATTAGGACGCCTATAGGACGATGCGGGTGCCCGCTCGGATATCGGCATAAACCCCCTTTCATCAAAATCTCTCCCCCTCCTCCATACTCCATCAGAACGGTGCCAGGGACGAATCCTGCTATAGTGAGCGCCTGAGCAAAGGCCAGAAGGCTGACCTACTTCACACCATCGACACCGGAGCGCCCCTGTTATCGCTTCACCTCTGGCCAGGAAAGCTGGTTGGCCGGAAGACGTCCGGTTGGATCGAAGACCACAACCCGCGAAGGAAGATCCGGCCCCCACTGCCACAGGATGAGATTCTGATTGGTGGCCATCGCCCCCGGCACGAAGCTGGGGACAAGAAGTCCGACATACCCCTCACTATGCAGGCGCTCCGCGACGAGCCAGGATGGAGCGTCGCGTCGCTCGCGCTGGCATGTGAGCCATCCACAGGCGAGATCGTCCCACAGGACGCCATGGCTCTGTCGTCCCGCCTCATCGCGCAGGTCGGCAACCTTCTCGCAGTCGACTTCATATTCACACATCAGGAGGGGCTGCAGTCGATGACTGAACCCTTGCGTACACTCTCCGATCGCAGTCATGATATCCAGGGAAAGGTAGAGCACCGACTCTCCCTTCCGATTGAAACGACCGCCGGTGATGGCCGCTCCTTCCCCTGACAACGGCGTGAACGACCACGCCGGATCATGGCCTCGATAACAGCGTCCCTGAAACCTCAAGCAAAGCCACCGACCGCCAGATGATCGAGGTAGTCCCGAACCGCCCCCGCCTTGCCCGACTTGACCAGTGCCTCCGGTGTGCGCCCGTCAAGCGCAGGGATCGGCTGCGAGCGATACCAGGCCATCGCCTGAGCCTCGCCGCCTGCCCAGTCGCGGACCCTGCTGATGATCTCCAGCACCTCGGTTACGCGGGTCTGTGTGCGCGGCGCCATCCGGCGCTCCGCTTTTGAAATGGTGGCGACGCCAAGGCCGGCAGTCTCCGCCAACTGGCCCTTGCTCATGTGGAAAACGTCGGCAACGCGCTCGACATCGACAATGCCGCGCTTGTCCATGAAACTGGCGACGAAACCGGAAACAGCATTCCTGGCGACGTGAGTTTCATGCGAAGTTGCTTTGGCTTGAGGTCGAACCATGTCCATTCCTTTGTCCTGCTTATGGACATAATATGGGGCAAACGGCCCGCTTGGCAAGAAGGAGCGATGTACGAGTCATGGGGCCGGTTTGAAACCAGGAACAGGTGGGCTGAGCCCACTGAAACCCCGTAAAGCTGCTTACTCGCGTGGGAGATTCCCAACGAACTGAATGAGGCTCGCGACGATGATGTGACGTGAGCGCCCGATTTTCACGGATTCGATCGCGCCGCTCCCGATCAGTTCATACAGCTTTGTCCGTCCTATTCCGGTGAGTTGCACAGCGCCCTCTATCCGGACCATGATCGGATAGTCCTCGCGCACCGGCGGCAGCGGCTGTCGCTTGCCGGCCGGACCTCGGATCACCGGCATGGAAATTCACCCGAAATCGCCGCGGAGCATCTGGCCAGGTACGATGAACACATATCAATCTACTTCAGTAGGGCTTCAGGTCGGCCATGACGCAATCGCAAGTTACCATTTTCGACCCGGCGCTCAAAGGATCAAAGTCGCACTTTCAGGCAGATAACTGCCGCATTTTGCGCCCTACACCCTGCGGTTGGGGAATAATGCGGATGGCTCTTAGTCTTGCACCCGTTCGTCCGCGCGTTGGAAAGACAATGGTTCGCCGCGATGCGGACTTCAAATCCGGCCATTCCCGTCCCTGCGGGCGCGCGCCGCGATACGCTTGCAGGCCATGCCGATATGCGCGACCGGCTCCGCCTCGACACCGCGTTCTTCGTTGGATCGATGATCGACGCGCACATCCTGTCCCAGCGCCGCGAAAGTATCATTGAGGACCATCGCCCAGGCCGCGCGGATTTCGAGCAGCTTCGCCCGGCTGTTCCATTCGCGCGGTTTCTGGCCGAACACGCCGTCAACGATCGGGCGGGTCGGTATCAGCAGATAGCCATGGTGACGCTTGCCGGCGGGCGTGTCGCCCATCTCGATCAGCGTCAGGTCGGAGGCAAAGCCCGCAACGCAAAATATCTCGCTGGCGAAACGCCGCAAGACGGCGATCGATGTCGGCAGGTCCAGTTCATCGGGCAGCGCGACATCGAACTGGCGGGCGAGTTGCGCATCCTTGCGGATTTCGGCGGCTTCGAGCGCGTTCCAGAAACCCTCGCGATCCTCCCACCGCGCGGGCGCGCCAGGAGGCAGGATCAGCGCCGACCAGGCAACCGCCCGCTTGTTCCTGAAATTGCAAAATCGGCCGAGGCGCTCGTCGTACAAACGGCAACTGTTCTGCCAGGCCGTACCCTTCATAGCCGACCCGTCCCGCCGGCCCGCTACCATTCGGGCGAGAGGTCCTGTTTCAGGCCGGTGATCACCGCGTCGGAGATCGCCTCGATGCACGTGCGTTCGATGCTGGCCAAGTCGCCGTAGAGGAGCTGCCGTGGGAACCGCATGCGCTGACCGGCAAACAGAAACATGAACGCGATGTGCCCGGTCGAAGCGCCGAGCCGGAGCGTGGCGATCAGATGGTCCTCCAGCCTCGCCCCCGGATCGCCGGACTCGATCGCGCGATACCAGCGCAGGCTTCCGCCCATTTCGGTGGCGACCTCCAGTTGCGTGAAGCCGAGCGCCTTTCGCGCCTGTCTGATCCGCTCGCCGGAGATCTTCTTGAGCTCCTTGAAGATCGACAGATCGACGGCGGCAAATTTCTTGTCGGGCATCGTGCGTCCTTCCTCGCCTGCGCGGCCTCCTGGCCCAGGAAACATGGCGAGAAACGTAATGCTATTTCACAATCGAGGGGAAGAAGAGATAGTGTTGTTTCTAGAGGAATATCATTACCTCATCGGCATGATTATCTGACATCTTGCATGGATGTATACTGAATCGGCAGATAACTGCCTCATTCAACCTCAATGGATGAATTGGGAACTTTCCTGTCGAAAACCCGCCTTCCCGGACCATTTGCCCCAGAATGCGAGAAAATGAGGCTAAGTTCGTATATTTGCGGCTAATATCGCCATTTCAGGCACCCCGCTGCCGGGGTCTGTTGCAATCCCCATCGTTTCAAATCAGTCAGATTTCGTTCCGACGGTTCAAGTCGAATCGGGCCTGATACTTCGGACTGGTAAATA
>ERZ1292644.1555-Hain-H14-01um-R2-1555-length-11729-cov-4_pt1 | contig 11729 bp, 9 predicted proteins | sample MGYA00564402_ERZ1292644 | MGnify/ENA primary metagenome ERZ1292644 (study PRJEB36523, sample SAMEA6512644) | groundwater metagenome | collected 2019-01-09 | study: AquaDiva: Metagenomics assemblies of 32 groundwater samples | reverse complement strand
CAAAACACTCAGCCCTGTGACTAACGGGGAGTGCCCTACAAAAATCCCTTACTTTTTCTACTCCGGCATTTTCTACCACGTTAAGAAGCTCAAGGGAAAGTAAGCTAAGCCCCGTCCCGTAGCACCACTTTTGGCCGTACCAATCGTTTGTAAAAGAACAAAACTTAACTAAGCCTTCCGGTCTTCTTATCTCGTCCGCAAAAAATGGCCAAGCTTCTGCGAGACAGGCAAAGTACTCTGTCTCCTTGTATTTGCTACAAAATTCCGGAACCTTTTCTTTAGTCGGCTTAATATCGGCGACCAAGGCAAAGTCGTCAGGCTCAATTCCTTGATAAATAATCATAAAAACACCCTGAACGCAGGTTTGATAGTAATTTCTTCCGTCTTCCTTAATCGCAATTTGTTTACATAAATCGATGGACTTATCAATAATTGCTCCGCTTATGTACATATTAATGTGGCCGATTGAGTGATAGCACATCGACCTTTCGACTTCGGTTGGGTTCCATTTCCCCCTCGGCTCACAAACATTTTTAAGGTCGGGGAGGGCGGATGCGATTTGGGCATCGCTTAAGACATCGGATTGGAATTTTTGAATAATGGCGCCGTGCGGACAGCCGTTGTTGCACATCGTAACCGGACAGCGCGCCGCCACATCCATCCATTTGTCCGGGTCTTTCTTGGTTTCAATATCGGCAATTTCGTGCGCCAAAACATGGCAAAAGAGGTATTTTTGATCTTTTTCTTGGACAAGTTTTGTCACCGCGAAGGCCTCCTCCATGGAAATATATTTCATGAGCTTGGGAATTTCTCGGTCGTAGCAATTCGGGGTAAAACTCTCTTTCGAACATTTAGCCAAAATCTCTTCGGCGTAGCTGGCCAAGGTTTTTTGAGATAAAAGATGTAAGTTTTTTTCTAAAACTAAGGCCCCAAGAAAAATTACAAAGGCAAAAAAGAGTATTTTTGGATTAATTTTCATCGGCAAATTCCTCGATATTCCTCCTCTACAGCCTGACAAATCGACGCGGTTTTATCTAGCGAGTAAAGAGTTCCGACCCTTGGCAGAAAATATCCCAAGCAGGCATTCTTTTCCTCTTGGCTAAGCGTCTCCGTCCGGCAAAAATCTAAAATGGCAATATATTCCTCCCCGGGCCTGGTCCAACCCATTAGTCCCACCACAACTCCCTGGATGCAAAATGGACGCAACTCTCCCTTTACTAAATGGCAATTTTCGACCATATCTTTAAAAACCAAATTGTCTCTTCTTTGCCTCGCATATTCCGAGGATAAAGCAAAAATAGCCATTTCTTCCCCTTCTTTATCTTTTAACCCCTCAATAAAGCGAGCCGCTTTAAGAAAATCGAAACCTCTTCCCCCCATTGTTGTAGATACCCAGGCAACGGCAACTTCGGCAAAACAGGCTTTTTTATATTGACTGGCGTAATCGCGGCAGATCCAAACCGGGTCTTTCTCGTTAAGCTTAAGTCCATATTGGTTGTTAGAGTAGGCATTGGCTAAAGCGTTAAAAACACCGGTTGCACATTGTTTGCTTTTTTCTTCTTCCAGCCCTTCTCTAACTTTCTCACAAAGGGTAATTGCGGGGGTAAGCATCTTTATTTCATTTCCCCAAAGCCTAGGGTCGTGCGCATCGAAAGTCGAATGACCCATTCCGTGATAACACGAATAAATTGCGTTTGGGGATTTAATAGCCGAAGTCAAATTCTGGTTAATGCTTTCGCAAAACTTCTGAGCCTCTTTCAAATCGCCTTTTGCCCAAAGAAGGGACTCAATAAACCCATGATAGAAGCCGTAGCCGCACCAAGATGTTTCTTCCCTAAAGATAAATGCCTTTCCCTTTTCAAATTCGCGATATGCCGCATCTCCGATAAGGTGGGTTACGTCATGACAACCCGAAGCAAAAGCGGGTTCTTTCTCAAAAAGTTCTAAAAGTCTAGCGAAAGCGGAAGTTAGCCCTTCTTTTTGGATGATATCTTTCATTTCGAAGTACCAACAAACCTGCCTTTGGTTGTAAGTTAGGGAGGCAGGGTCCTGGCAACTTGTGTCTTTTTTGTTAAAAAGTCTTTTCCCGATGACAATTACCGTTCCAGAAAAATTGGGATTTAGGTGGTCGTGATATCCCCACTCCCCAACTTTTTCGAACCTAAAAAGCCATTTGTTACCTTTCGCTAGCGGCTTTTTGGGGTCAAATTCAGGGTAGAGGTCATTTAGGGGATGGATATTCGAGGCCGGCCAGAAGCCCTCCTCGCTTTCATTTATAAAGCCAACCTCTGTTCCTTCTCTAACGACTATTTTTTTAGGGGAAAACCCGGCTTTTGAAAATGAGATGGATGGATTTTTGCTAACCTCAAAATTCAACCAAGCCTGGGTAAGGTCGAATTGGCGCAAATAAGTTAAAAGGCTAAAGCCGAGCGCGACCAAGATCAATAGTTTTGCTTTTGTCATCTAAAGCCCATCTGTCTCCACCACCAAATTCGAGATTTGCATACACTCAGTTTTTCTGGTTCCTAAATCCTGGCAAAGTTTGCCCGAAAGGTCTCTTCTTAAAGGATTTGCAAAGAAAGCCCAAGAACCTCCCGCCCGACAGAAGGTTTCGGAACTTGCGTCGGGCATGAGATCGCAAGCAAAAACGACTTCCTCAAGGCTGTATTCGCTTGCTTCGGCGCTACTACTCCCAATTCCTCTAAAACAGTCTTTTTTCTCCTTCGAGTCTGAAAGTCGATCACAAAGCTTACCCATACTTAAATAATCCTTATCTAAAACCTGCCTCCACCAGGAAGTAAGCTCAAAAAAGCAGGCGCGCCTAAATTTTTTGGGAACCGTCAAACACGGCTCTAAGGTAGCTCCCTCCTTAAGTTCCCGGACTTTAGGAACCGCTTCTTTCTGGCTCACCTCAACCGGGAAATTATGGGCCATAAAAACTCCTCCGCTACAGCCAAAGAGAGGCCCTTTCCAAGAAAGTGTCTCGCAGACTGCCAACTGCTCGTTTAGTTTTTCGGGGCCAAAAAACTCGGCCAGACCGTGCCCAATTCCGTGCGGACAGCCCAGACCCATTAGGCCGAATTTTTCAACACAAATCTTATCTAATTCTGAAACAACTAAGAGACCCTCTTTGGCTATGGCGCTGGTGAAAAACCCATGGTAACAGCCGAAGGCAAAAGTATCATCGCAAAGCGTTATCCCCTTAATTCCCAACTCCTCAAATAAAAGCTCTCCAAAAAAGTGCACAGATAAGTGTTGCAGGCTAAAGGTTTCTTTGGCAAAGTTATCCTTGAGTTTTTGATAGGCAATCTCAACCCCCAGCTTTTCTATATCGTTTCGCAAATTTTTCCTCAAGGCCTCTCGGCTCACGGCTGCCTCTTTTGCCAAGACTCTAATTTTTCCTCTGTGGGTCGGAAAAAGGTGGTTATGATATTCCCATTCTCCTATCTTCGTAAACCTAAATGACCAAGTGGCGTTTGCGTCGACAGGCTTTTTGGGGTCGAATTCAGGGTAGATATCGTGGAGTGGATGAAGATTTGACGCGGGCCAAAAGGGACTGCCCGTCGTTGTACTAAAGACGACAAGATCGCCCTTTTCTATGGTAATTTCTTTTGGTTCAAAGCCGTTTTCTCCAAGTACAACAGTATGGCTCTTTGCTGAACCGTTAGAACGGTAAAAAAAGGCAAAAACCAATACGGCTATTAAAGTTAAAAAGAAAACAAATTTTTTAAATGTCATTTTAGTTGCCTAATTCATTTACGGACCTTAAACAAGCTTTTTTCTCATTCGGAGTTAAAGCATAGTAGTTGCAAAAGTTTTTGGCATTATTTAACGCTACACTGGGCTCTCCTATCCCCAAAATTCCTATGCCTACTCCACGTATGCAGGAGGAGCGCAAATTTCCAGAAGTCTTGCATTTCTCAACCAGAGAAGAAAAACCGTTCAAAAAAGGATATTCGCGTTCAACTTCAAGTATTGCCAGCCTTTCCATTGCAATACCAGAATTGACCTCTTCAATGTCGGACATAATAAAACGCGCAACTTTCCCCATATCCTCGTCCATTAGTTGATAAAGAGGGGGTATCATCCGTTCAACACAGGTGGCTCGGGCGGCTCCTTCCACACCTTCACAGATGGCAAATGGATGCAGCAAATCCATCTCTAGCCTATATCCATGGGCCCCGCCGTAGAGATGGTCCATGCCGCTAAAAACACCGAGATGGCACTCTGCTATCTCTCCGAAAATGCGCTTGCAGTCCGCTAAAGCATGGTTAAATATTTGCTTCGCCTGTCCCCAATAGTCCACGGCGTATCTATAGGTGAGCCCAACTCCAGCCCCGACGACGCACTGATAATAAATTGTGTCGTCCCCTTTCCCTAAGCTTTTCTCCAAATACAAGCAAATGTCCTTGCTTTTGGAGGCATCCTTTTCGTGACTGGCAAACTCCAACATAAAACCGTGGTAGAAGCCTCCGTAACAAAGGTTCATCAGGGGGGCGGGGTCGAATTTATTTTTCCAATATTCCCAGTAGCCAACTGTTCCGATGTAATCTATAAGTACATGGCACATCGAGGCGACCTTTGCATTGGATTTATTAAGTCCATCCAAGGTCTTAAGTGACTCATTTAAACCCCTTTTTTCTATTAACAGGGAAAAGTTTCTTTCCCAACACTCTCGAAAAATGTTTCTCTTTTCCTCACTGCAGTTCTCTAAATTCACTTGGGAAGGCAAAAATTTAGAAATTCCACCTCTGAGTAAAAAAAGTCCCGCCGTTATAAGAGTTACTTTGAAAAAAATCAAAAAGATTTTGCTAATTTTCTTGGTTTTTGCCATTTAAACATTCTTCCTGCCAGGGTGCGGGAACCAAAGAACAAAGTTCCTTAAATTCTTCCGAGTCTGGGCTAAAAATAAAATCCGAATTTTTTGCCAATTGTGAGAAACAAACCCCTTCTTTGTCGTAAGCTAAGTTGCTTTGACAAAAGTCAACCGCCCTCTTGACATTTCTGTAATCAATCTCCAAAAGCCTCACGGCAAAAAGGGCAAAACATCTTCCCCGCAGGGCCCCGGGCAAACCCAGACAGAAATCCCTGACCGCGGCTTCTTCAAAACGAAACTGTATTGGGAGTACATAAAGAACATCCTCCAGACAACTTTCATAACCTTTTCCGTTAATATTTGCGCAAAAATTAATCAGTCCCTTTGGAGTAATTATCTCTTCAAAAAATAGCGGCCAGGACTCTGTCCAACAAGAGGTTTTCATATCCGACGTAAATTGTGAACAAAAATCCCTGACCGTTTCTTTTGTTTGTTTGACCTTAAAAACCAAAGCAATATCTTCGGGCTCAAGGGGCTGGAAAATCTGCATAAAGGCACCGTCATAACAAAGCCCCCTAAAATCACGGCCATCTTTCTTAAGTCCGACTTCATCGCACGAGGCAACAGATTTTCTGATATCGGCTCCCGAAATATACATCAGAAGGTGGCCCAAGGCGTGGTAACAGCTGCCCTGCTCAAGCCCGGTCGGGTTAAAACCTTCTCTTGCCTCGCAGACGTCTTTTAGTTCGTTTTTTGCTTTTTCAAATTCTTCTCCTTGCAAAACGTCAGCCCGATATCTTTCTTGGAACGCGCCGTGGACGCAGCCGTTGGAGCAAACCCCGACGGGACAGCGGCCCACGACTTCTCTCCATTTTGACGGGTCTTTTTTGGTCTCCAGGCCGGCCAATTTGTGTCCCAAAACGTGGCAGTATGTGTAGGATCTATCTTTTTCTTGAATTAAGGCCGTAACTTTAAAGACGTCTTCCATTGAAAGAGACGCTAAAAGTTTCGGGATCTCCTTGTCATAGCAGCCAACCTCCCTTCCTTGCTTAGCACACTTTTTAATAATTCTTTCGGCGTATTCCTCAAACGAAACAGATCTACGGCTGATAAATAATCCGGCTGCAAGAAAAACAAGAATTACTAAAAATGCTAAAATTCTCTCTTTCATTTTTGAGCCTCGAGCCCCTTCAGGGAATTTTCAACACTTCTTTTGCAGAATTCTTTTTGACTATCGTTACTAAGGTCACAGATTCCAAGAGCCTTTTCCCTAGGATACCATTGGGCAAGATAGCCAAAAATGTATCCGAGGCAGCCTTCTTTTTCTTGGGAACTTAGGATACTTAAACTACAAAACTCAATCGGTTTAATATACTCTTCTCCGGGTTTACCGCTTTCCAAAAAGGCAAAAGCGTAGCCTTGGATACAGGAAATGCGCAGCCTGGGAGAGAGCGAACGGCAGTCAAGAATTGCCTGGGTATGGTCAGAAGAGTGAAGATTCTCTACCCCAAAAGGAATGGCTAAATTTAGCATCGCATGTTTTGCATATTCGTCTTCGTTAATTGCATCCACAAATTTAGCCGCGCGGACCAAATCTCCGTCAGCAGCTGCTACCAGGGCCACATTCATGCTGATAAAGCAAGGGTCTTTATACTTTTCTGTCTGCTTTCGGCAAAGCCACAAAGGGTCATCCCTGTTTAGTTTCAGGTTATATTCTCGCGTACCATAAAATGTAGCAATTCCGTTAAATACTCCGGTTGCACAGCGGGAGAGTTCCGAATCATTCCCTGCCACCCTCTCACAAAGCTCCAGGCCTCTTTTTACAATCCCTTCCTCGTTTCCCCAAAGTTCCGGCACATCATGAACGTTCACCCATCCATGTCCAATTCCATGGAAACACTGAAGGGTCACATCCGGAGTCTCCTTAGCAAGTTGTTGGTCGACATAGATACAAAAGTCTCTGGCCCCTTTCACCCCTCCCTCTTCGGAAGCTAGCCTCTCCAAAAATCCGTGATAAAAGCCATAGGAGCAAAAAGCTGTCTTGGCTGTAACCTTGAAGTCCTTTCCACCGGAGAAAAGCTCGTAGGTGGCATTTCCTAAAAAGTGGCCGAAGTCATGGCAGGTTGGAGCAAACTCCGGTATGGTGTCATAAAGTCGGGCAATAATCCCATACGCTTCACCCATCCCGTCCCTTTCAAAAACTTGTATTACCAAGTCTTTCCAACAGATGGTTTTATTTTCGCTTTGCTTGCACGCTTCAATTTCCCGGTCATAACTTTTAATGTCTGGCGAACCTCTAGCAAGACCAAGAAGAAGCACCGCTATAACCAAGAATAAAATTAGAGTATTTTTAGTCGTCAAAAAAGACATTTTTTCCGTAACTAACGTATTATATCTCTACACTGATTTACAAAATTTTCAGGCAATTTGCTGCAAAAACTTCGCCTATAATTCGACCTTTTAATATAATAATTTACCGACCCAATAAGGTGATTGAAACATTCAGATTTATGGGTTGGGAGGGGTATGGAGTTACAGAAATTGATGGATATTAAAACGTCGTTCTCTCCTCCCCAGAAAAGAGAGTTTACTGCGTGCCTTATGCATGACTTAACTCCATTATTATCGGCTGAAAGGTTGCACCAGCCGTAAACACTTCTCATTTCGTCTTCGCTTAGGCTTTCAATCTTTCTAATATCTCTGCCCTTTGCCAAGACAACAAACTCTTTACCAAAACCGCCAAAACAAGAGTCTCTATTTTGAATATCGTTAGGACTAATTCCCTCGCAGTATTTAAAAGCTCTTTGGTAATCTTGCGGAGTTGGGTTGCCCAAGTCCGCTCCGGCTACTTGCAAAAGATGAGGGGTCAAATAGACAAAACATAAGGGTCTTGCCTCTTCGGGCATAAAGGCGCTTGTACAAGGATAAAGAGGGTCCTCCTTCCTAAGATAAAGTTTGGACTTTTCCTCCCAAAGTTTTGGGTTGTGTCCTCCCCCGGAAATAATTTCCATAATAGTCCCCCCTATACATTCATATTGCTCCCTCCCCCCGAACTCCTTGGTTGCCGTTTTTGCGCAAAGACTTACAGCTTTTTCCAAATCGTAATCGGAATAAGCCAAGACTCCGTGCCCTAATCCGTGGAAACACATGGTATAGGCTCCGCTTCCTCCAGGGGCCTTTCTGCAAGCTTTAGAAATATCGACTAAAGCATCTTCTCCTTTATCCAAAAGAAGCCCAATTACGATTGAGTGAGAGCAAGCATTTCTAAAATCTTCGTTGCAGATTCTTATGCCGTCTTTACCCTCTTTTTGATACAAAACATCGCCCACAACGTGTCCCAGAAGATGAAGGTCGGTATTTTCTGGAAGATTGGCAACTCTCAGTAAGTTATAAGCGTAAAGGGCGCCTTTCTTCTCGGCAAGTTCCTTAAAAAAATCCCGTAGCTCTTGATAAGAGTTCTTCTCAGCCAAAATTTTTTGTTCGGGAAAATTCTGCCCGTTTTTAACTTCGAGCCACTTTCCAAGAAGAAATACATTAAAAAGTAGCAAGACAACCAAAAGTACCCTACAGTGATTAATAAATTTCATGCCTCAAAACCATCCCCTAAGAATAGCAAAAGCAAAAAATAAAAGCACTCTATTTGTGGGGTTTTAAATTTCCCTGGGTCTTTGTTAGTATTAGACGGGGTCAAGCCAAATGAAGAGCGCTTAAAAATGATAAAAATTTCAAAGAAGAGTGTAATCAAGCTCTTCAAAAATAATTTTTTAAAGATCATAGCGCTTTGCCTCCTAACTTTCGCTGGTGCTATTACGGCTTTAGCAATTTATCGAAAGTTAGCTATTGACTCGGGAAAAGAATACACGATTGAAGTAAGGAAAGACGATTTCTATCCCGACGAAATAACGGTTAGCAAGGGAGACAGGATTGTATTCATCAACAAAAGCAATGACTACTCCCAGCCGGCAAGTGACCCCCATCCGACCCACGAATACTTAGCCGGTTTTGATTCCGAACGTCCCCTAGCCGCGGGTGAACAATGGAGTTTTACGTTCGATAAAGCCGGTGTCTGGCTCTATCACGACCATCTTAATCTTTCTTTACACGGAAAGATAATCGTCTTAAAAGAATGGGGTAGGCTCGCCCCGGCGAAAGAAAATTGCGACGGCAACTGCTATGCGGAGCTTATGCACGAAGCCGTAACAAAAGGCGGCATCGATGCCGCCTTTAACCTGCTTCTGGAGAAATATGAAGGCGGACTGCCCACGGACTGCCATTGGGTAGCGCATAAAATTGGAGAGTCCGCTTACGACATCTTTAAAACTGGAGAAAAATTTCCGATAAGCACGGCCACCGCCTACTGCGGATACGGATTCTATCACGGCTTTCTTGAAAAATTACTGAGAGAAAATCCCGATACCGATTACGCTCTGTCGTTTTGCCAAGAGGTGGAGAACCAGCTTGGTGAACAAGGACGCTGGAACTGCTATCACGGCATCGGCCACGGCTTCACCGAAGATCCACCCGACCCCAAGTTCTGGGGTGATGCCAATGCCATGAATAAAGCTGGCATAAAAGTATGCGAATATCTTTTCGGAAAATCGTTCTTTGACCTAAATCTCTGTCTAACCGGAGTTTATACGGTAGTGGCCGGATTTGCCGGCGAAAGTAAATACGGCTTATCAATCGCCCCGGATGATCTCTTCGCTTTCTGCCGCACCCAACCCTACCGCTATCAAAAGGCTTGCTACGGCGAGTTCGCTGTCAAAGTGGAAACGATTCCCGGCTGGGACATGTCAAAATTTCCCGAACTTCTTGCGACAATGGAAGACGGCAATGAAATCCGCCTCGTAACCTGGGTCATACCCTCCGTTCTTGTTTCGCCGGACATCTGGGGAGACGATTTCACTAAATACATCTACGGTTGCCGCGACAACCTTTCCGGAGAATTGAAAAATCTCTGTTTGGGCGGACTAATGGTGGGATTTTTCGCGGCCGGGGCGCCAGACAATCAGCATGTCAAAGCTTTGAAATTCTGCGCGTCTAAGGAATTCCTTGAAGACGAACGCATTGTCTGCTACGGAGAGCTGGGCCAAAGAATACGGCGGGAATATTCACCCGAAAGAACAGAAAAGGCCTGCAAAGCATTTCCCAAACAATACCAACGATACTGCCCCGACCAACAGTATTACAAAACCGCTCACGACGATCCTGAGTTTGACCAGCCGGAACCTGCCCGCATTAGCATAAAAGACGGAAAAGCTGAGCTGATATCAAACCGATAAAATGTCTTACCGAGCCGCAAAAATAAGTGTTTTGCTTTTTCTCGCCGTATATTTCTGCACGGGAATGTTGGCGCAATTTTTTGCCAAAGGCGTAGAAGACGCTTATCCGTTTTTCTCCTGGTTTTTATTCTCGAGAGTTCCGCTCCGAATCCAGTCCGAGTACGCCATCCGATTTCTTGAGATCGGCGGGAAGACCGTCGATCCTCCTTTATTTTTTAAAAAAGCCCCCGGCGCGCTACGCAATAAAGAGCGCCGTTCCCCAGACGAATATTACGTTCTTGTTCAATCACTGGGCGGGGCTGTTAAAAGAAAGGACGCCGAAGAAACCGCGCGTCTCCGGCTGGAAATTGAAAAAGAGATGTTGGATCATCCCGCCGTATATGAAATCTCGGAAATTATATTCAACCCCGTTGAACTCTGGAGAAACGGTAGCGTAATGGAGATAAAACCGCTCGCGGAATTCACTTTAAAATGACGAAAAGCTTATTTGGCTCAATAGATCGAATTATAGGAGGAGGACACGGCTTTAAAAAAGCCAAAATGATGGTGCCCGTTTTTTATTATTTTCTTTTCTTCTTCGCATTTCAAAAACTGGAAGGATTAAACCCTTTCGTCGCTCTCGGCCAACGAAATTTCTCTCCGCGCTGGCCGATTTTCTGGACGGAATACACGGATTACGCGACGGCTGCCTCGCTTATCATCGTTTTTTTTGTATTTGCATCGCTTACGGCCTCTTTCTTTTGGACCCAGCGCATCCCGCGCGTTTTAGGTTTTTTGGGAATGCTCCAATATCACGCTTTTACCAGCTCATTTGGGAAACCCTCCCATCAACTGGATCTATGGCTTTGGGTCGCATTTCTTTTAGTTTTCCTGCCAAAAAACCAGAGAAAATTTCTGCTCGTATTCTGGGCAATTCAAGCCTTTATCCTCCTAACCTATTCCATGTCCGGCATCGGCAAAATAGTTATGGCTTTCGACCAATATTTCAAGGGGCAGGCGACGCTGTTTTCACCCGATGCCGGCGTGCTCCACATAACGACCATGCTTAACCGGATGCAGGAACCCAGTCTGCACGGACCGCTGATAGTAAATTATCCCCTTTTGGGCTGGATTCCACTCTTACTAATCGTCTACTTGCAATTTTTTTCTTTTGTGGTCGCGTTCCGCCCTTCTCTTCATAGGGTCTGGGCGGCGGCACTTATTTTATTCCACGTCGGAACCGACCTGACCGGGCTGTCGGTTTTCGTGGCCCCGTCCGCTCTTTTCTTGGTATTTCTCTTGGGATCGCCGTTTCAAATTTCAAAATCAGTGCGGCGAACAATATTGGACTTACCCGGCGTCAGTCTCATAGACAGGCTAAGGCGCTCCCTCACTTGACAGAGCTCTAATTTTTGCCCATTATGAAAACAGCGGGTATTGGGGTTTCCCAGACCAATATTGATGCGAAAAAAATTCATAAATAAAGGTGCATCTAGTCTTTCACTCCTTTTAGTCATATTGCTAGCTGCCGGAATCGGATACTTTGTCTGGGTAGAGTACGGCCAAGAGCTTATAAAGCCTCCCCCGGAAGAAGAACTTAGGGACATTGAAATTTCGAAGGTGGAACTCGCCTCCCCATCTCCCGCCCCGAA
>ERZ1292644.1361-Hain-H14-01um-R2-1361-length-12861-cov-6_pt2 | contig 11737 bp, 17 predicted proteins | sample MGYA00564402_ERZ1292644 | MGnify/ENA primary metagenome ERZ1292644 (study PRJEB36523, sample SAMEA6512644) | groundwater metagenome | collected 2019-01-09 | study: AquaDiva: Metagenomics assemblies of 32 groundwater samples | reverse complement strand
GCCTGTTATAGAAATTCCCGATCCGCTTGCCGGTACTACCACCTCAAGCTTGCCCGCTGTTGGTGTGGCAGTACCAATTCCCACCCTATCCGTTGAGGCATCAGTGAAAAGAAGATTAGCATCAGTATCACCCTCTACCCTGAGGTCAGCATCGTTTCCTTGTTCGTTTATCACAACAGCACCAGTGTTTGAGATAGTTACCTGATCTGCTCCTGAGCTATTCTCGAAGGTAGCTAGCGAGGCTGTTTGAGTAGCGTTTCCTTGAACAAGGAGTTGTATCTGGTTTGACCCACCATCTATCATTAGCTGCCCCGTCATCGTGTCGCCAGTGACGTTCACATACCTGCTATCAAGGGTTGCGTAAAGAGATGTGCCATCAATAAGTACGGCTCCTGTTGATGGGTTAACAGCTACTCTTGTCGGGGTTTCGAGGTCAACGGAAGATACTCCAAGGAGGGTTGCTATTCTATTATTGTCTCTAGGTGCGTTTGCCATACTATGCTATCTCTACGATCAAGGCAAGTGTCACAGGATCAACAGCAACTCTGGCGGGCGTTGACCCATCGGCACTTGATACGCCTATCATTGTTGTGATTCTGTTTGAGTCCCTTGCTGCCTGTGCCATATACAAAAAAAGCCACCTCTTGCGAAGCGGCTAATATGCCTTAATCTAGGATAATTGTATCACACTTTCATCCTCACTGCGATGTCATTGAGCCTCTTCTTCTCAGCCTCAAGGAAGGCCTCCTTTTCGTCTAGCTGTAGCTTCCTCTCCCTGTCAATAATCCTTTCTCTTTCAAGAAACTTTTTATCCTGATCCAGATGGTCTTTTTGACCCATCAATGCGGTTAGTCTAGTAATTTGCTGGTTAATATCTGCCCGCTCGGCTTCTGCCTCTTGATTTCTCTTATCTATTTGCGCTGTTGCTTCGGCTATCAGCTTCTCTTTCGTAGCAAATGAATCCTTCTTGACGACAAGCTCTTGGTTAAATCGACTAAGAAATTGCTTCTCCTTTGATACAGCCTGCTTTTCAGCTAATAATGCACGCTCTTTTTCGTCTAGCTTCTTTTGAAAATCCCTAAGCTGGTGCTCTTTTATATCAAGAGCTTCAAGCTCAACGCTTAACCGATCCCTTTCCCCCGTAAGAATCTCAAACTCATTAATGATCTCTTCTACCCTATCCCGTAAGTTATTCATAAGCTTCTATCTCCTTTTTAATTTGTGCTAGACCCTCCATATCGTACAACCCTAGCTCCCTATCGTTAGATATCGCATCAATAAGGTGTTTCTTTAAAAGATCATAGACCGGGGATTCATAAAACTCTATTTCCAAGGAGTGGATCGTGTAGGATACGGCCTCATTGTCATCGTTAAATAGTTCGTATGTGAAGTCATTCGAAAGGGGATTATAGAGTGATTTACGCTTCTTCTCTTCCATCGTTTTCCTGCGCCTCCAACCTTTTAAGAACCATAAGGATAAGATCCATTTGCTTGCGCTTGGTCATCATCCCCGCCTTGTCGATGCTTGACCATGCTCTATCCCAGCCGTTAGGTTCGATGCGGACACCTAGAATAGCTGACACTTCCTCTCTTACATTCATTTAGCTACAGCCTCCTTAGCTAGTGGCTTAACCTCGGGAGCTTTAGGTGTAAACTTGCGCTTTTGCAATTCTTCCATGACCTTCTCCTCTGTGGATCGGGTATCCATAGATGCGTGACGCTCTTCCTCTGAGAACTCAAGACCAAACTCTCGAACAACTCCTAAGAATAACGTAGGATAGATCTTGGCCATAGCTCCGGGATCATCGGTGCGGGTTGTCTTATCCCAAATCTGCTTGCTCTCAACGTACTTATCGGTAATAGGATCTTTTCCTTCTTTGTCTCGCTGACTAAGCAACTCCTCAGCCTTCTTTTCTCCCATCTCGTTGATGAGCTTATCCTTCATGTGGCGGCAATAGTACAGGGCAATGTATCTCTTAACCTCTCTCATGCCTTTGCCCCAGCCTAAGTCTTTGTCTTGTGCGGGAATAATAGTTTTAAATCCGTCCCAATCTACAACGAAGTCATCGTCTGTGGGGTTGTATACCATGCAGTCATCCATAGATGCTCTATACATCTCTCTTTTAACTGCTTCTTGAGCTGGATTTGCTTGATCTATCATTCTAAAATGAACTATTAGTTAGGCTGTACTAAGCCTTCTTGCGCTACGGGTTCAGGGTCAAGGTTTGCCTCAAGCTTCTCAACAATAGGTAGGATGATCTTGGAATCTGTTAGCTTGTATTGTATCTGTAGAAGAATAGTGAGGATTACTTTTAATTCGTCTTGGGAGAGTTCGACCTGCTTCATGTATGGAGGTATGATATCACAGAAGAGTTGCGTCCACAAGAGGACTATTTAGCACCAAAGCTGCCGTCTGTAGAGACAGTGATATCGCAAGTGGTTGATGCAATGATTCTAACCCCTGATGTAAAGTCCCAATATTCAAACTGGTTGCCTACTGCGGGGTTGGTTATTATCGCCACATTTGCAGTTGTGCCCGTAGTGTTGTCTATAACTTTAATTGTTCCTGTTAGAGCAGCGTTTACCTGAACAATTGCTTTACGAGTATATCCTGTTACCACCTGAGTGGCGGTGCTATCAACGATGTAAGATTTAGCCATGTTATTAGGAAGCTGTAGTTATGGAAGCCCAACCTGTTGAGCCGTCGGTATTCACGTAGAGGCGGGTTGATGTAGATGACCCACCTGTGTTTATACAAAGAGAGCCTTTAGGGCGTATGTGCGTAGGAGCGTCCGATGTAACCTCGACAGTGATGCTTGTTGAGTACATTGTTATTGGTACACCTGCTGCAACTGCACCTGCTGTGGCTGGAACTGCGGTTGCTGATTTCAGCGTATCTCCCCCTGTTAGACTGACTGTTGAACCTGTAACTGCATTTGTAAAAGCTGTAGAAGATGCTGTGACTGACAATGCTCCCGTTCCAATAGTAGCTGCTCCCGTTGATGTCTTAAAGATACCTGTTCCTAGTGAAAAGTCTGCTTTACCGTCACCTGTAGCAAACAATAAGTCTTTGTCAGCAGCTACGGTTACGTCCCCTGAGAGAGTATTAGCTCCCGTTGATGTTTTAAATGTTCCTGTAGATGCTGAGAAGTCGTTAGATGCTGAGCCTGATGCTGTAAGCCCGGTTGTAATAACAGGTGATGTAAGGATCTGAGAAGTAGGCGCTGTAAAGGTAGAGCCGCTAAGATTAACGGTTCCTGTAAGGGTAAAGGTAGCATCAGACACAATGCCATGCTCTTTGATTCCAGGTATAAATTGTTTTAGTACATCGACTGCCATATGATTATTTGACTAATTTACCCCTCGTGGATAGAGGTTAGTCTATCTGAATGAGGGCTGAGATACACTTAGCTGATGCAGCTGCTTGTCGTGAGACACCGATTCTCTGGTGAGTTGTACCTGCTACGTAGACACTTGCGCATCCTGCGGTTCCTGATGGTGTACCAAGGTCTGATCCAACTGCGAAGGTAGAACCGTCTGAGAGAACTGCTCCAACACCCTTTGATTGTACCCATGCATACTGAGCCAATGTGGAAGCGGCCAATGCAACTCCAACTGCAATACCTGTTTGCGTAGTAGCTGGAGCCTGGATAACCCCACTCCAAGGTGATCTCTTCATGTTAACCTTAGCGGAAGTTGTAAAGGCTGCTCTCAATGGGCGGTCAAGGTAAACTTGAAGCGCTCCACCTGTGGTAAGTGTTCCCGTAATACCTGTGATTGTGTATTCATCACCGACTGCAACACCACCTGCTGTGTAGACAGAGATAGACCCACCTTCAAATTGTGCTGATGTAATAGTAGCTGTTCCGTTGGTTACATTAAGGTATTCTGAGCCGATTGCCGTAGCGAGTACAGCCATGTTTTCGTAAGATGTATCTTCTGCTGATTCTTGGAGCAAGTTTCCCATGACCAGAGCTGAGGCTCCTACTAATGAGAGTCTAAATGCTTTTCCGTTTACACCGAAGTGAAGCGCACCGATTGAGTATCCGCTTGGCGCTGTAGCGTTGCTTGTGTAAAGGTCGAATCTTGATAATGTTGGTGTACCTGTAATAAATGCCATAGTATTATACGCTGGTGATACCAGTCAACTTACCTTGTCGTCTAAATCCATCTGCAACTGTTTGTCCGATGACATAGAAGCGTGCGATTCTGCCTGCTTGGTCAGGGATTGTTAAAGGCTTCTGGTAGAAGAATCCATTCCATTCTGATGGAAGATCCATAGCTTCTGCTCCTGTGCCTTCGTATGCTTTAGATGTACCAAGGTTAACCTTCTCAACTGTACCCTTGTACTCATCAGGTACTTCAGAACGTCCATGCCATTCAAAGTATTTCTCGTTAAGGAAGAATAAGACACCTGATGTGCAGAATCCATCTTTGAGAACAGGGATACCCCGGTATGAAAGAGAGGTGAATCCTGCGCCATTTTGCAGGTTAGCATCGCCACGTACTGCTCGGAGGGATCTAACAGGAACCCTGTCGTATCCAACCTCGTCGTATCCGGCACGTACGTTAGGTGAGAGCAGTTGTTCATAGAGACTCCAGACGGTAGGTGTAGTGAGCCCAATTCCTGGCTCTTCTGCCATAAGACCCGATGCTGATACTGCGTCAAAGAGTGTAGCAAGCTTAGCAAGGGTCAATGTTCCACCTGATGCAGTAACTGTAGCGTTAAGCTGTGAATAGGTAGCCCGTGATTGTCCACCGATAGATCCTGAATCAAGGACGATGTTGCCCAGACCATTTGGCTGGTTAGCGATACCTACACCGTAAGCTGCTGTACCGAGTCTTTGGAGAGATTCGGCTGCTGCCTTACTGTATTTGAAAGCGTCCAGTGGGATAGTTCCTGATTGTCCTGCGTTAGCGAAAGAATCAAGCATCACGCTAACATGTGGTTGTGTGAATGCTGTTTGTGCGTATGACAGTGTGATAGTAGTAGAGACTGCTGAAGAGTTAAGTGTTTCAAGCCCGGTGAAGAACTCGCCTTGTGTATCGGATACGATATCAGTCGTGATATCTTCTGTTTTACCCTGGAAAGGTACACCCTTAGAAAGAAGTCTTGAGTAGTAAACTGGAGCGTTTAAAATGTTATCGACAACCTTGGCACGAAGTTTGCGCTCTGTAAAGCCGTCTACATTTTGGTCGAATTGAATTCCGTCGTAAGCCATATATTTTTGACATAAAAAAAGACGGGGGCTTTCGCCTTCCGTCTATAATGACTTATGTCCTCTGTATAATAATTCTTTTATTTCCCCCTGTCAATAAGGGAAAATGGAGCAATTTATCTCCACCTACGCATCAATTTATCTAAGACAGTGTTTCCACCCTTTACATCTCGTACGTAGTCAATCTCTTGCTCATTGTCGTGGGAGGTGGCACCATGTCCTAATGAAACAGGGGCATTAGCGCCTGCTTGCTGTCTATTAGGAGATTTAAAATCCTCGTAGAATACCTCTTTAAGCGTCTTGGTTGGCAATCCTTTATCAATACGCTCCTTATTAACCTTGATTGTCTGCTCCATCAATGCCTTGCGTACTGTTAGACCCAGGTCATTAGGATCTTCCGCATTTTTAACCCTTGGCATTTTGTTGGCAGCGTATAAATCCTTTAACTGCTCGTCCACGTAATCATTAACCCTGTCGCTTTCCACCTTTTGCGCTTGCGTTACCTTCTCCTGCTCGGTCTTAGCCTCTTGCGTTGCCTTTTCCTGCTCTGCTCGCAGTTCGGTCTTTGCTTGTTCCTTGATAAACTCGGCGGCTTGCTTCCAATTAGGCTGTTCGCCTGTCTCTTTAAATACCTTCTTAGCCCACTCTTCGTATTCGTCTACTTTCTCCTCTTTATCCTCTTTGTTGCCTTGAAGAGCATCCATGATTCCCTGCTTAATCTCGTCTGCTGCTTCTTTTTTAAATGCTTCGGGGTCAAACGCTGGCTCCTCTTCTTTCTTTTCTTCTTCAACAACTTCTTCTTCCTTGGGGGTTTCCTTGACTTGATCGGCGGCTATCTCTGCGTCACTCTTATTGTGGATGTCCTTGTAGTCTATCTCTTCCTCGGGGGTTTCGATAACTTCTTCCTCAACTGTTGTAGTAACTTTCTTCTTACCTGCCATAGATTAAGATATCTTATCTAGTCCGTATATTAACACAATAGATGTGTCATCACAATCCCCTTGGAGAACCGGGGGGTGCGCCAATAGGTGGGGTGGATGCAACCTGCGCTGTGTTGCCCGGTGTGGGCTGCTGTGGTTGTGGCGCTGGCGCCTGCCCTGGTTGAGCCATACCAGGCTGTAGCTGTTGCGCTGCACCTGCTCCTAGCATTTGATCTACTAACCCAGGAACCTCACTGCCCTGTCCTTGATTGAGGTATTTGAGCTGATACATGGCGTACCCATCTATAGCTCCTGCCAGGAAAGTTAATAGCTTAGATGCTCTCCCTTCTGGATCAGCAAGACCCATATCTTCGTAATAGGTGAGTGGATCAATAAGTTGTAGTTGCGCCATCTGATTAGCCCTATTCTCAGCCTTTAGCTTGTCTGTACCTGACGCCTTAATCATTATCTCCATGCCATCGTCAATCATGTCAGACTTCAGACGTACAAAGGTTACACTCCCTTTATTACCGAGCAATTTCCGCATATGCTCCTCGGTGTAGCGTAGCTTAATAAACTGCAATGCCCAGGCTCCCATCCACTCTGCTGCTGCGTTAATGGTGTCCTCGACCAGATCGTCTGCCCTGGTGTAATCCGCTTCCCTAGCAATTTGATTAGAGGTAGCGGTGTCTGATTGTATCTGTCCCCTGATAGCGTTAGCACCTGCGATAGCGTACATTCTATCCCTCGTGTTACTAAGATCTTGGAACTCTTGTGCCTCTGGGCGTTCTGGTGGGATGAACTTATGAACGTGATTAACATCCCCTTCAACTAAGATATCCTGATCGGGGTCGTTTACGTCCATCTCCTCAATATCCTCTGGCGTTAATCCTCCATCTTTGGAGTATACGTGCTTACCTCGCTCGTCTAGGGTTTCCTGTATCTGCTTACCACGCTTGTCTAATGACTCCTGGTTGCGGATGTTCTGCTCAAGAGAGGTTGTTTCATCGTATGCTACCTTGTGCCATTGATCGTATCCCATGAAGAAATAGGGAACCCTTGGCATTTGAAAGTAATTCTTGTAAGTTGTCTCTATGTTAGCATTATCAGGCATCATACCCGTAGCCAGGGCAAAGCGCATCTCGTCTTCATTGATAGGACGCTTGCTGTCCTCAAGGGATGGGTCATCATAAACAAAGGTTTGCTCATCCCCCTCATAGTCATAGTTAGGATTCTTCATCTTCTGAAGCATTACCTCTTTATATTTCCAAATGACCCCACGCACCTGCTCCCACTTAACACCAGGCTCTTGCGTTATGTCTGCCTCATGCTCAACCACCTCACCTGTGTCTGCACGCTTGTACCACTTAAACCAAACCTCCTTAATCTTGATCTCAGATGCTAGATCCTTCTGACTAAAGTCACCATTGCCTAATGCTAACCCCTCACGCTTTAGCTTCTCAAACAGCTTGCCCTTAGCACCCGGGAATCGCATGACACACTCTTGCACTGTGATAGGGATTGTTTGACTAATAAAGCTCATCTCATCAGCATTATTAGTAGGGCAGGTTTCGTCTATATCTACATTGTCAGGGTGTACTACCTCGAAGACATAATCACCGTATTTACCCAGCTCAGGGTTCCACCTCGCCTTGATGATACCTGTGAAATAAGGACTGCGGTGCTTGAAGGCAATACCTAGCACCACCCTATTGTTACGCTTCTTGATGTCGCTATCTACCACCTGGCTTACCTGCTTAGCTGTCTCTGCCGCCTCTGGCGTATCATTGCCGGGTGTTACGATAAGATCAGGAAGCTTATTCATAGCCAATGGTTTGATGGAGGACTCTATCTCATACAAGGCGTTATCAAGATAGCGTGCTTCATACATCTTCAGCGCCCGCCTGTCTTCCTTGTCCTGGAGCTGCTTACCAAAGAGGTACATTTCATTCTTTTTACGTCGCTCGTAGAGGTTGTATTTCTTGGCAAAGAACTTTCGACTGCTTGCAATTCTCTGGTCAATTATCTTTACAATCTCATCATCGGGGATATCAAGGGCTAAAGGGTCAGCCTTCTGCACAACCATGTCACGAGGCACGATGGGATCTTCGGGTTGTTCTGTTGAGTATGTCTGGTTTTGGGTATCCATGGCAAGTATAGTCAGAGGCTATAATGCCATATTGAGGAAATTATATCACTTTAGGAGATTATTTGGATAGCAAACTTTTGCTTACAGGTATTACATCGTTGTATCCAGGGAAGGGTTACGATGGGAGCGCCGGGATGGATGGCATAGATATGTCCCTTGTACTGACCTAGCGGCGTGCCGTCATTCGGGCAATGAAACATCTTGATGCGTAGTCCATGGATATCATTAGGGTCATGGGACAATGTGACTGTGGTAACAGGGGTATTATTTAGCTTGTCGCCCTCCTTGGTGTGGATAATCGCTAGCACTTGGAGAGTATATCACATCATAACCTAATTAGCTTCCTACATTTTGAACACACATAAACCCCCTTCTCCTTCACCACACACTGACAGTATTTATCCTCAGTCTTTAGCTTTCCAAATATCTGGTCAAAAGGTGTGTTATCTCTCATATTGTTTTATTTGATTAAGGGCTCAATTCTGCTTATCGAAGCCGTAAAAAACATTCTAGAAATGTGTTGCCTTATTTCCTTGAGCTAAGAATAAAAAAGACAAAGCTCAAGATTATTCGACAAAACCCGATAAGCATAATTCAACCCTCAATCTCCCTTTCGTTAGTAGAGTTAGCTACTTACACCTAATAATAAATCCGTTTTCCATTGTGCAATTGCCATCACCAAATTGAAACATTGTCCTGGTTTGGGTTGTAAATTCCCAAATAGACAAAGCTCTCCAAGCTAATACAAAAACTAAGATTGCAATTATCAATATTAAATACTTCATATTATTTCTTTGGCGAAATAGGATCAACTACAGCATTGCTTCCTCTCTTCTCACATATCCTTTTGATTATAGTTTGATTATTTGTTTTCATGTTCTCTTTCATACCTATACAACTCTTTCCTCCAGGGCATATACCAGGGATAGGCTCGTGTTCTCTTACTGGATTACCCGTAGGCTGCTTTTCTGAGGAAACACCCTGGACGGGTTCAATCGTTGACCTTAGGAGCCAGCAGGTTTTGCAGGTTTCTACGCCTTGTTTGTCTGTTTCGTATTCGTGGATATGATTTGTTTTCATCGTTTTAGTCTTGTCTATTATACAACATTTACCGCTTATAATAAACTCTCCGCTTCGGCTTTGGTCTGCTTACGTTTTTGATAAGCTTTACGATTGGCTATGCGAAACTTATCTAAATGCTCTAGCTGATATTCTTTGTTGTACCTCTTCCTAGACTCCTTCTTCTCTGGCGACCATTTCTTAATCCTCTCCCTCTCTAGACACCTTCGTCTTTTTACCACTCTTGGTAGATGCTTATACCTAGTAATCTCGTCAATATTTTCCTGATAATATTTTTTAGCATTACTTATCCTTTTTTCACGGTTTTTTAAATAGTTGTTTCTCCTACTACATTTTGGCGAACAACATTTAGCTAGACCATAGAAGGTGCGCCATTCTTTTTTACATATTATACAAACTGCAACAAAAGGAGGATTCTTAAACTTCTTTAGCCGATGCTCCCCAGTCTTACCCGGTACAATGCCCATCCTATTTCTTTTTAATCTTTTAACATTATGAACACTTGTCATATATACATTATATAATACTGTGTCATCGTTTGTAAAACACCCTGCGTTTAGGCTTCGCCCATTTATCGAGATCCACAGATATCTGTCTGCCAGTTTTCACATCTATCTGAGCAGTGGTAGCCCTTGGCGACTCCTTCGTCCCTCCTACGCCCCCCACACCGCCTTGTGTGATATTCCAGCAGTAATACTCATAGGCTCTCATGCCATGACTAAACTCATCATGGATAGGTTTCTCGTTGCTTTGGTCGATAGCTGTCCCTGATTTCTTCGGATATTTATAGTTTAGGATACACTCAACAAATCGCTCAGTATTAGGGTTAGCCTTGTTGACGTACAGCTTAGGGATAAACTTGTGGGCATTACGCACCTGGGACTCTATATCAGGTATTGGCATAGTCCTAACGTGGTGTCCTAGCCTACGCAGTTCAGCTAATACGCTCTTGCCTGTGATAAGGGAGCGTTGCCTCCCGGCTATATCTCCTGCTTCAAACTCCGGCTTGTAATTGCGTTCCTTTAGCCAGTCAACGAAATGCGCTAGGTTAGCGTCTGATGCCTCGTAGTAGTCAATGAGCCGTAGCTCATCCCTGTAGGGCTGTAGCACTAAGATAGCTGTCGCATCGTTTACACCAAAGTCCCAGGACAAATGGATGGGTAGGCTATACTCTCTCTCAAATGGTATGTATTGCTTCTCCATCTCCCACTCCTCATACACTGTACCCTCGGGCTTCTCATACTCAGCTAGGATCTCCTGACGGTAGGTACCCATGCCCATCTCCTTGTACTCCTTAACCAGTGCCTCAAGCTCATCTCTATCTAGGTCAGGGTTATCATAGCTGGTGAAATGGAAGGGTTTAAATATCCCGCCCTTCTCCATTCTCCACATATTTCTAAACCCTTTAGGAGTGCCGGAGATAATAGCTGGTGCCTTGTGGGTAATGAGGTTGGGTCTGATAATCTCTGACCAGATATCCTCCTGCCAATCGTCGTATTCATCAGCAAAGAATGCTCCCCAGTTTGAGATACCACGTAGACTATCCTTATTCTCAACACCTAGCAGCTGTACCCTGCCGCCATTGGGAAAGGTTACAGTAAGCTCTGACTCATTCTGTTTAAACGGCATCCCCTCACGTTTGAAACCATCAAGGACACGCTGTACATGATCCCGCCAGGCGATTAGTTTTGCCTGAGTCCTATTAGGTGCCACGTAGGGGCATGACAAACCTGTCTCTAGTGCCTTCTCAAATAACCAAGAGATGCCTAGCGACGTTTTTCTAAACTTACGCCCGGCTCTCAATAAGACGAATCGCTCTCCACCATCTAAGGCGTCAAGGATAATCTGCTGCTTTTCGTGCGGCTCTGAGGGGTAGAAGGTGTTGATTGATACTCTCATGCCATCAAGGTCAAAAGCGTGAAGATAGTTGCTCCAATGAAAGAGATGGTTAATATAGCTCCTATGCCCATTTCCTTAGACTGCGTTATACCACTGAGCTTGCCATGCCTTCGAGGTGTGAACACAAATGTTTGACTGACTATATAGTGACGCTTCCTCATTTACTACTCCTCCTCACAATAACCTCAAGGGTGCCGTCTATCTGTGTGTCTTGCTTTGGCATACCATCAATGTAGTTCCATAGTGTCTTCATTGCGGTTATATCCCCTTTCATTGCCATATCTAGTATCTTAGCACCCAATGCCTTCTTTATCTCAGGACGCTCATCCATCATGTCCCGTATTGTCTGCGTGATAGAATGCTCCTTCTTGGGTGCTCCTTTGGGATTGCCTGACTGTCCTGGTTTCCATGATGCTGGTGTTCCCATAGTGTGCTGTTATTTTGCTGTTACCTCAGGTGTCTCTTCTTCC
>ERZ1292644.1553-Hain-H14-01um-R2-1553-length-11746-cov-5_pt1 | contig 11746 bp, 17 predicted proteins | sample MGYA00564402_ERZ1292644 | MGnify/ENA primary metagenome ERZ1292644 (study PRJEB36523, sample SAMEA6512644) | groundwater metagenome | collected 2019-01-09 | study: AquaDiva: Metagenomics assemblies of 32 groundwater samples | reverse complement strand
ATTTATATTGAGGTTAATAATAGTGAAAAAATAATTAAAAAACAAATTTAAAATGCAATCATGCAACACTCTCAACTTTCCCGAGAACTATATCCTTTGATTTCAATTTGTCCAGTAGAATTTTGCTAAGCTCGGTTTTGACTTCATTTGACTTGTTAAAATCAACAAGATAATGCACTTTTATGAAAAAACCTTTATCATACAATCCAAACCTTAAGATTATCTTTTCGTGTTCCTTAAAATCATCTTTGAAAGTTTGTTTCACGTCGCTTTTGATATGCTTGTTGTAATAATCCTGAACAGTTTTTTCAACAATCTTGATGGCTTTTTTCTCATTGCTCTTGTAGGTGAAAAATATTTTAATCTCCTCCCAAATAAAATTTGTTCCTCTAGTCAAATTTACCACCGGACTTGTAAAAACAAATTCATTTGGTATTGAAATTGATTTTCCTGTTGAATCTCCGTCGGAGTTCAGTTCTCCGACATTTGCGTACATAACTCTAATATCATAAACTTGTCCGGTAACGTTATTTATTGAGATTATATCTCCTATTTTGTAAGTTCTGCCAAAAATTATTGTAATCCATCCGACAAAATTCAGCAGGGGTTTTTGCAGGGCGAATGTAACCCCGAATCCTATAAGTCCTATTGAAGTTATCAAAGAGCCAACCTGCTTGAGTAATAATGAAAAAGTTACAAAAATAACAATTATCCAGACAAAATAACTGTAAATTGTCAAGAATAATTTTATGTTTCTCTTTTTTCTCCCATTATTCTCAAGATACTTTTTCAATAATTTTCGGGTAATTCTTATGAAGAAATAAGTAACTAAAAAAGTAATTAAGAGAGTTAGAATGTTTTTAATAATCACAAAATATGGATTAAGCAGATTTTCAAAAATTATTCCGAAGTAACCCGAATTTTTTGTTTTTAACACAATGTAAAAAAGTGTTCCAAATAGGAAAAATATGGAAATAAAAAAAATATTTAGATAATGTTTTTTGTTAATCATGATTAAAATAAAGATTTTTAACCTCTTTGATTAAATGAAAATTAATAATCCGGCAATTCTTCCCTGTTTTTCATTCCTGGTTTTTCAGTCTTGACATCAAGTTTTTCCTGTCCTGGTTTTTTGTTTTCGCTTTCCTTCAAATCACTCTCGCTGATTGAATTAATCATTTCCCTGAACTTTGAAAAACTTTCGGCGGGAATTCTCAATCCTTTTTTTGTGGGTCCGGTATATTTATCACTCGCTGTAAACTCCCTTATATCAACGCCAACCTTCCCGTTATATTCCCTTATTCCAACGACAATCTCGGTTACCGTTCCCTGATATTCCCCTTTTGTTATTTTCCCGATATCCTTATCCATAAAAGAAAAAAAGAAACAGGTTTTATAAATATTGTTATCTAAATTCAAACCTCTTCAAATCAATTTTCCTGTTTTTAATTTCAATTCCTTCTTTTTTCAGCATTTGAATTTTCTTTTTTATTCCGTGTGCAAATCCTCCAACTTCTCCGCTTGATCTTACAACACGATGACAGGGAACATCTCCTCTAATCACTGAACGGCGATTCCTAATTGCCTCAGATGAAATCGCAAGATATCCATAAGGATTTTTATTCATTGCCCTGCCTACTTGACGATACGCTTTTGTTTTTAATTTCTCTGCGATTGCCTTGTACGTCGTAACTTTTCTTCTTGGAACTTTTCTCAAGATTTCATAGCAACGTTCATTGAAGGATTTTTCATTTTAAGTTTCAATTACCAAAATTTCTTCTAACTTCGTCCAGAACTCTCAATAACCTTCCTAACATCACCAGAAAATATTTTACTAGCTTTAGGAATCTCCATTCCAATTATGCTTCCGTCTTTTGAAATGTCCAATACCATCCCGTTTGGCAACTCTATGCTTTTCCAATAGGATTTCTCTTGCAGTCTCACACCCAGCGTGTCTTCCTCATTATCGTACCATTGTTCCATTATGAAAATTCCTCTGAATTTTTATTATACAAAATGTTCTTCATTTTAGTTTTTAATCCAACCAGTAAGAGGTTATTATTTTTATATCTTTGCCTTTTTCTTTATAAACAACTTTCAAAGTCCTCCCAAAGGGTGGAATTTTAGCGATTGCATTATAAGCATCATCCCAAATTCTATCTTTTAATTTCTTGGAGTTATTTATGCATATTTCAATAATGTCGTCAGTAATTTCAGGGCGATATTTCTTTTGTTTTCTCCAATGAAAAGAATATATAAATTTCACATGAACCTTTATCTAATTCTATATAAATATTTTTCTTATATAAACGCCCCAACCAGGACTCGAACCTGGATGCCCTTGCGGGCCAAGATATTTGTTTTTCTCGAAGAGACAAGTGTAGTTTCTTTAGGCGTTTACCCTAAGTAAACGACTTCGACGAAATCTTTTTGATTTCATCGTGAGCGCCGAACTTTCTTTTTCCCGAAAGGAAACTTGAAAGACTTGTCTTTCTTTTCTAAAAAAAGTTGGGCATTTCCAATCTTGTGCAATACCCTTATGCGATTGGGGCTGAGCGTAACGAAGCACCATCGTATCTTGCCTGATTTATCAGAGCTTATGCGATTGGGGCTTATTCTCTTCATTAAAGGAAGAGTGACTTGTCAAAGGAACCGCCGATGCTAAATCCGTCAGGATTTACTTTGTTTTGGGTTCCCATACGATATGCGATTTGGGCTGAACAAAAATAAAACATAATAAGAAGTTTATAAAAGTTAACAAAATCAAGATAGAAAAACTTTATATATAACTCAATGGAAATTCTCTCATGAGTTTATACCTATACGAACACGAGAATTTTGTAAGGACATATTCAGGAAATCTTGAAGATGTCATGGGATTAATGGAAATTATCAGAGAAAAAGAGCAAAATAGTCTTAATGTAAAATTGGATGTTCTAAAAAATTGCAAAAGAATAAAAAAGGCAACGGAATATTATTCGTTTTCTGAAACATGCGATTACCAGACGTTAAAAATAAATGATTACTTCACTCTGTTGGTAAATCGGTGGGCAATTTTAGATTTTGACGAGGAAAGAAATGTAATACCGCTAAACAAAGAGGGCAATCTTTATTTGTTAACAATTCCAAAGAATATAACAAGAAGTCCTCTCGTCTATGTTCCTGAAGAAATAATGGAAGCGATTTCAAATTTTAATTTAAATCCGTATCTAGAAAAAGCAAAAAGAGATCTGGATAATTTCATAGAAAAAATAAAAAAGCAGAATCATCTTCAGTTGGTATGGAAAAACCCGAATCTTTGAAGTTAAAAAAAAGATTTTATTTTTTCATAAAAACTTCTTCGTCGGAAAAACGCAGTTTTTGTTTTTGTTTGTCGCTTGCATAACCGATGGTGCAAAGTGCGGTCGGCACTAAATTCTTAGGTAAATTAAGAATTTTTGAATACTCCTCTGAATTAAATCCCTCCATCGGACACGAATCAAATTCCAGCGACTTAGCCCCGTTGACGGCGTTCCCGAGTGCGAGGTACATTTGTCTCTGCGCCCATGCTAATTTTTGTTCCACATTTAAATTTTTTTCAAAATTTCTCATCACATCCGTATATTTTTTTGCATCTTCTTTATCACTTCCTGATTTTACCATTAATTTCTCAAGCTTGTCTACATTCCCTGCTATGTCTTTATTTGCGCAAAAAACAAGCAAATGAGAGCAGGATTTTATTTGGGGCTGATTAAAAGATGCAGGACTTAATTTTTCCTTTGTTTTATCGTCGGAAATAACAATGATTTTCCACGGCTGAATGTTGAATGAGCTTGGAGCAAACCTTATCATTTCCATTAATTTTTTTATCTTCTCTTCAGGCACTTTTCTGCCGTCAAAAAGTTTTGTTGCATATCTTTCCTGAACTATCTCTTCAAATTTCATTTTTTTAGAAATGGAATGGGATTTATAAAAATATGGAAACTCCAAACAGAAAGGGTGGGTTTTTTAGTCTTTCAAGAAAGAAATTATCTTATTCATAATTTCCTTAAATTTTTCAGGTTTTAATGAACCAATTTTATATTTGATTAAGGATTTTTCAATAGAAAAAATTTTATCCAATCTTAGATAACTATTAACCTTTAATCCGCCTTCTCTAAAGTCTTTTTTATTAATAGAAATCTCAACAGAAGATTCATATGATTTACCGGTTATTTGATTGACTATTACATCTTCCCCTCGTGGAACTTTGATAATCAAAGCCGGTCTTCGTTTAACCTGCACTAAATTTGAGAAAGGAAAATCTATAATTATTACGTCTCCTTTTACAAGTCTTTCCATATTTCATCTTCCTCTTTATTCAACCACGTCTTTGCTAAAGATTTCTCTGACCACAAAGCTGTTTCAGGAATAGATTTTTTTAGAATTATTTCATCATCTTTTCTTATTACAATCAATTTATCTCCTTCATTAATGCCTTTACGCAAATCTAAGGGGATTACGACTTGCCCCCTTGAACTCATCTTTGTTGTATCAATTATCATAAATAAGATTAATCTTACTTATTATTTAAATGTTTCTTTTTGTTAAATTCTTCTCCCGTCTTATCTTTCCTTCCTGCCAATCTCTTAATATCTTCTTAGCTGTTCTGATTTCATCAACCTCGTTTCCTTTCTTGAGAAAGTTTAATTTTCTTCCGATTTCTTCAATCAAAAATTCAGAATCTCCTTTTGCATTAATCTTGTAATGATTTTCAAAAAGCCCGGGATTTTCCTGCATCAATCTGTGGATTACCATCTCCGGATATTTTGTCCTATCCCAAGTTACAGCGCCTATCTGCGAATGTTTCATTGAATTTTCCATGCCTGCCTTTTTTTCTTCAGGAGGAATTATTCCCGGCGTGTCAATAAGATATAACCCCTTGGAAAGTTTTATTTTTTTTATTCCTTTTGTAAAACCTGCAACAGACGAAACTTTTGCGGCAGAAGTTCCCGTGACGATATTTATGAGCGAACTCTTTCCTGTGTTGGGATAACCGACAACGCCGACGTTAACCGCTTCTTTCTTAAGTTTTCCCGCTTCAATTTTTATCAATTTTCTAAGTTTCGCAGAACCTCTTCTTTCTTTTGAGGAAAAAAATATGTACGGCTTTAAATTATCCATTTCAACCTTTTGCATTATTTCGTTCGTGTCAACCAAATCGGATTTGTTAAGGATATAAATCAAAATCTTCCCCAAGCGCTTTATCTTTTTTTCAATCTCGGCATTTCTTGTCTCTTCAATAAACCTTGCGTCCAAAATCTCAAGAATTATGTCTGCCTGTTCAATAATGCCGCCTATAATCAAAGGAACCGACTGCAGATGCTTGTTTGTATAAATGCTTTTTCCCCTTCCTGCTTTTGCTTTGCCAATTGTGTTTGCCATGATAAATGCAAGAAAGGGAAGTTTAAAAATTAGGAAGAAAATTTTGGAGAGGAAGGTTAGATAATTCTATTTTTTAATTAAATAATAATTATAAAGCAAATAATTATAATCCAAAGATGGATTTAATGAATTTTTTATCTATTATCTCAGTAATATTTTCCATAGTATCTACAATCCTAATAGGTTCCGCAATAAGGAGAATTAATTCAAATTGGTCTTTCAAAAATTATTCTATAGCAACATCATTTATTGTGTCTACAATATGGATATATTTCCTTACAATAAGAGCTCTTTTTAACATAGTGAAAATATTCATTGGAGATAACCACTATCTAACAAATTATTTTTATATGTTTTTAGCAATTATGTTTATAACATTGCTTCTTGGATACTATTATATTTCGGAATTATCGGATAATAAATTAAAAGATTTTTTATTGATTTTATCTCTTGCTTTTGTCAATAGTTTTGCAGTGGTTTCGGCAATGAAGAGCATACCCAAAATCAACTAATTTTTCGCTTTTGATAAAAACGCCTACACCATTAAGTTAACACTCCCTCTTCACCATAATTTTATATACTCAAAATATTCCTGATTATCACAAGATAGGAAGAAATTTCTAGATTGCAATTAAATAGATATGGAGGAATATACAAATGGGATTCAATGATAAACCAAGACAAGGCGGCTATAGAGACAACTTTAATAGTAAACCTGTAGAGAAACATAAAGCTGTTTGTTCTGAGTGCAAGAAAGACTGCGAAGTGCCTTTCAAACCTACAGAAGGTAAGGCAGTTTTCTGTCAAGAATGTTATGCTAAGAAACCGAAAACACCAAGAAGATATTAATTAGTTTAGTATCTTTTTGGTTATTTATTTAATTTTTATTTTCAGCTTTGATTTTTTCGTTCCACACTTACCCAAACTTATAATTCGAAGAAGAATTATATGACTTTATATTTTTCTGAGAAGAAAAAAACGCCCCAACCGAACGCTCATCAAAAGTAAAACGCCCTTCTGTTATTATCCAAACTACCGACGATAACGTAGTTTTTAAAAGATTCTAAGTTCTAAAATCTAACGCCTTCTTCTTTCAATAAATCAAATAAGAATTTAATCAAAGGTCTTAAGTTTCCTTTTATCTGTGAAGATTCCAAAGCGCCGTAATATTCATGTTTTCTTCTGTTTGGGATATTTATCATTGAAAATTTGTTTTTGTGAAGAATAAGATTCATAAGTAATCTTCCAACTCTCCCGTTTCCATCAACAAAGGGATGGATTGTTTCAAAAGCAGAATGAAAGTAAGCAGATAGGATTAATGGATGCAATTTCTTCTTATTCTTAGTGTACCAAGATAGTAAAGAAGCCATTTCTCCAGGAACTTCTTCCGGCTTTGGAGGTAACCATTCAACCCCCCTGATAAAAACTTGGACTTTTCTATATTTTCCAATCTGATTATTAAGTTCGGGCTTTAATGTATTTTTAACAACAATATTATGCAATTTTAATACTAAATCCTTGGAGATTTCTTGTTTTGTTTTGAGTATGTAATCAAAGGCTTCTTTGTGATTGATAACTTCATTAATCTCTCTCATAGATTTTCTTGGCGTTACATTTTCAAACAAAAGCCGCGAGGTTTCTTGGAGAGTAAGTGTGTTTCCTTCGATATTTGTAGAGTCGTAAGTAAAGAGAGAAACAAAAGACTCGTATCTGTTTTCCAGATTGGATTTTGGCTGATTAGAATATTCTTTTTTTATCTTCTCGAGTTCTTTTTTCTCTTTGTCTGTTAACAGAGTATTAAGCAAATTAAGCTCTATGTCTGCCTCAGTCTCTTTTTCCTTTAGTTTTCTCTTATCCAAATCAAATCCAAGATAAATTCTTTTTTTGCCTATCTTCTTTCCTTTTCTTACAGAAACAACCCTGTAATAATATTTTTTCCCGTCTTTTTCTTTTATCTCTGTATAAACCATAGAAATCTATACGTCTACATCATTTAAAAAACTTTCTTTGTTGTAGACGTACTAAATAATGACTTGTTTGGAATGCAAATGATTATTCCTATCGCTGCTATCAAAATATTTGCGAAAATCCTTTTTACTTCTATTTTTCATTGGAATTTATTTTTCCACAACAAACATTCCGTGGGGCGCTGACATGCGCCACTTATGGAAATATCTCGCATCCTCTGTTTTTGCGTCTGGCGCGAAGGCAATCCAACCTTTTCCAGTCATGTCATCAATTCTGACCACTCAATTATTGCACGCATCACCGAACACCGTTTTTCAATTTTCACATGCAGGAAAAAACTACTTTTGTTATTTCTCCACCACAAAAATTCCCTTCGGAGCTTCCAATTGCCACTTATGGTAGTTTGGTTCCCAGTCCGCGTAAGGCGCAAAGGCAATCCATCCTTTGCCAGTAAAGTCGTCAATTCTCACAACACGATTGTTCCTGGTATCTGAGATGTAGAAACGACCTGATTTTGATATTGTGATGCCGTTTGGCAAACGCAAAGGATCACCTTCAATACCACCGAACTCAACCCATCCCTTGCCGGTCATGTCGTCAATTCTTACAATCCGGTTATTGTCCTCATCTGCGATATAAATTCGGCCCTGGGAGTCGAAGGCGTAGCTGCTTGTCCTTTGAAATTCTCCTACACCAGTTCCTTCTTTTCCAATAGAAACCCATCCTTTACCAGTCATGTCGTCAATTCTCACAACTCTTTCATTTAGGGAATCGCCTATATAGATGCGGTCTTGGTCTTCTCGGTCAATTTGAATAACTTTCGCGACATCGAATTGATTTATACCGCTACCATGGCTTCCAAATTTAACAAGTCCCTTGCCGGTCATATCATCTATGCGACCAATACTCACTCCTCCTGGATAGGTAAAATATATTCCGCCCTTTGAGTCCAAATCCACGCCCCAAAGTTGCTTTACATCCCCCGATTCCTGCATTGGTGGCTTGTAACTAACCCATCCTTTTCCTGTAAAATCATCAATTCTGACAATTCTGCTGTTCCGCTGATCCGAAATGTATATCCTTCCCTGTTTATCCATAGCGAGTTGTTTGGGCTCATTGAATTGATTCACACCAGCACCCAAACTTCCAAAAGACACCCAACCGGTACCTCCCATGTCATCCATCCGGATCAATCGGTGATTTTTGAGATCTGCTATGTATATATAGGCGTTCTCTGGATTTTCGTCTTTGGATACTCCTGATATGCCGCAATCTCGCTCTTGCTGTTGTTGCCATTCCGTGTAGTTAGAAACCCCGGGTGGTGGTTGTTGCTGATTTATATTTGCACATTGTTGCTGACCATTGTTTTCTGAAAAGTTTTGCGAAGCTTGCGGATTGTTTTTCTTTTCAAACTCACATAGTTTTATACAACTCTTTGTGACGGTAATACTACAATCCGACGGCCATTGCACTTGTTTTCCTGCTTTCCAGTCCTCACACATTTGCTTAGGAGCACCTTCCGGGAAATATGAGCATGAGTAGAAGCAGCCAAAATCATTTCTCGAAGTTCCGGAAGATTGTCCTAAATTATTAATCCCTAATAAACTAGTAATAAATTTGTAAGGAGGATAGCCCGGCCAAAAAAAGAATGTCAAACCGATTACAACAACTATGGACATTCCAATAATTATTAATTTCTTTTTACTACTTCCTTCTTTAACTCTTTTAGTTGATGCCATTCAATCCTCTTTAATGTTAATGAGACACTTGATTATTCTATATAAATTTTTCTTCTTAGATAATTTTTGAATATCACGCCCCGACCCGATTCTCACTCTCCTCGTCCGAATCTCATTGATATTAAATTCTCGCGGTGCTAAAGATTTCACTCCGCTCAATATTTTTTACGCCCCAACCGGGAGTCGAACCCGGATCACCAGCGTTCTGCCGTCATCAATTTCCCGTTAAAGGAAGCTGATGTTCATGTCGACAGGCTAGTGTCATAGCCGTTAGACCATTGGAGCAAAATTTCTCCGAAATTTTTTACTGCGCCGTCCAAACATAGCCAGCACAGAGCTTACAATTAATTAGTATAAGAATTTGTTTTTAAAACTTACTTATCGAGAATTAAAATTATTCAAAACTTCCACGATCAACCAATTCTTCTAAATTAGAAAGATTTTTTTTAGCGATTTTATCTCTTTTAGATCTATAAAGATTATAAAATCCATCAACTGTGTTTGCCCCTAAATCTGCAAGTAAGTATAAATAGGAAGTATCATCACTAACCCATCCTCTTAATGCCACCGCAACAACAAAATTTGTAAATGCCCATGAAACAGAAGTTGTGGCTGATGCAACAATTCCCGCAGAAGGATTATCTGGATATCCCTCTTCTTTCATTCCTTTAATAATACGGCTAAAGGGCAAATATGATGATACTACCAAACACTTCAAAGAAGCTTTTACAACATTATAACTTTGAGATAATATTTCCTGTATTGCCCCTTTTCCGGCATCACGATACGCAAAAATATCTTTGAGGGTTTATTCATCAAGTTTTAACTCTTCAACTTTAGAAAGTCTGAGAATCTCTTCAGGAAGATAACCATCTCTAACCATACCATTGGATAGTTCCAAGTGATGTGCATGTTGTTTGTCTTCTATTTCCAATTTTCTAGGCAAATTCATATTATTAACCCCAAAATGATGTTTTTAAAACTTACTTAGAAATAATCACGCCGCCTTTTCAGCCTGTTTTTCTGCAAATTCTGCACCCCACCTGCTTATTAATTCTTTTTCAGTTTTTATTTCCCTTTCTTCTTTTCTTTCTTCACTTCAATTTTTTTCTTTCCACCCATATACTTCTGCAAAACTTTCGGTATTTTCACGCTTCCGTCTTTTTGCTGGAAGTTTTCAAGAATTGCAACCATTATTCTTGAAGTTGCCATCGCTGTATTGTTCAACGTGTGAAGAACATACCTCTCTCCTTTCCTCGGAACGCCGACTATTCCCAATTCTCTCGCCTGTGAATCAACGCAATTGCTCAACGACATGACCTCGCCGTAATCTTTTATCGTCGGTCTCCAAACCTCAATATCCTCACCCTTCGCTTTCCAGTCGCCCAAATCACCTGTGCAGGATTCAATAATTCTGTAAGGCAAACCAAGTTTCTTCATTATTTCCTCTGAATTCTTTTTCAATTCATTATAATATTTCCACGAGTCATTCGGCTTGCAGAATATAAATTGTTCAATCTTGTTAAATTGATGTGTCCTCCAAAGCCCTTTTTCATTTATTCCGTGCGCCCCGACTTCTTTTCTAAAACACATACTATACCCAAAAAATTTCAGCGGAAGTTTCCCTTCAGGAACAGATTTCCCAAGCATCATTCCAAGAATAGCATGTTCTGCAGTTGGAATTAAATAAAGATCCTCGTCCTGAACTTTGTAAATTTTGGCTTCAAACGCCGCAAAATCTTCAGCAGCCTCGGCAATTTTTCTGTGCACCATCAATGGCGGCTCAATATAAACAAAATCTTTTTTCACCATGAAATCAATTGTAAAATGTATTAATGCCTGATTAAGCAAAGCCAATTCTTTTTTCAGGTAATAAAATCCGTTTCCGTCAACTTCTGCAGAAGCATCAAAATCCGCGACATCAAGATTTTCCGCGAGCTCAACATGCGTTTTTAACGGAAAATTAAATTTTGGAATTTTCCCGGCTTTTTTTCTTACAACATTTTCCTTGTCGGATTTCCCAACAGGAACATTTTTCTCCATCAGCGTCGGTATTTTCTTAAGCTCTTTTTTCAGTTTCTCATAAGCGGTTTTTTCCTCTTCTTCAAGTTCTCTAAGTTTGGCGGGAATTTCCTTCGCCTTCATAATTAATTCCCTCGCCGTTTTTTCCTCTCTTGTTTTCTTCGCCTTGTTAATCTCCTCGGAAATTTTGTTTCTCTCTCTTCTCAAATCATCGCCTTCTTTTTTCAGTTTTCTCCATTTTTCGTCCAATTCAAGAACAACATCAATTAATTTCACATCTCTTCCTTTTTTCTTGTTATTATCTCTGTAAGCATTGGGATTTTCCCTAAAATTTTTTATATCAATCATTAACAAATAAGAAAAGTTTTCTATTTAAATTTATTGAAGAATTTTGTGGAGATAAAGTTAGTTGTGAATTAATGTTAATAATCTCTTTAGGAGGCAGTTATATTTGTGACTATCTTTTATTAAACCCAACGGGGGAAAGAGTGTATTGACTTTGGCAAATTTTATTATCAAATCAAAATCAAGAAAAAAGCAGAGCGACTTCGTGATAGAAAGTAATTATTTTCTGAAGAAATTTTGTTATTAATTAATTTGTTTTCAGGGTGGGC
>ERZ1292644.1552-Hain-H14-01um-R2-1552-length-11746-cov-5_pt1 | contig 11746 bp, 22 predicted proteins | sample MGYA00564402_ERZ1292644 | MGnify/ENA primary metagenome ERZ1292644 (study PRJEB36523, sample SAMEA6512644) | groundwater metagenome | collected 2019-01-09 | study: AquaDiva: Metagenomics assemblies of 32 groundwater samples | reverse complement strand
TGCGCGAGATCCTGCTTTTCTGATGTCTCACACGCTCGCTCGGCGTGAGCACGCGCGACCCGACGTAGAGACACTCGCTGCGCTTGCGCTTCTCGCGACATCGAGCCTTCGATCGGCACGAGCGTATGCAGCGGCTCCGAACCAGCTCGAACACGTACACGTAGTAGCGCACTACTCATCCTTCATGCTCGTGATCGATTCGTAGAAGTCTTTCGTCTGCTGCTCGTCCAGAATGTCATCGAGCGACTCCGTGAGCTTGGCACGCTGCTCCTCCGACAAGGATCCGAGAAGTCTCTTGACCGGATTAGGGCTCGGGCTCCCATCGAGCGAACCTGGCTGCTTCGTTCCGCCAGAAAGCGCTCCCTGCGGGAGGCCCAGCTTGCTCTCGATGACCGTCCCGAAGAGCTGCTCCGCTCTGCTCACGAGCCACTGGCCTCGATCGAGGTCGGCCTGCTGCTGTCGGATCTTCAGGTTGCGTTCCGCACTTCGGTCGAGAAGGTCCTCGCGAGCGTTGATCATCGCTACGTGCATGTCTCGGAGCTTCTCGTTCTCCTTGCACGTTCGTTCGAGCTGTGATTCCAAAACGCTCGAGGAATGCTGCATCGCCATGATCATCAGACGCTGCATCGCCTCGACGTGCCGCATGTGCTGTCCGAGAAGTCCGGTCGCGTTCGCCGGCTCCGTCTCGCCGCCAAATGACGTGGAGGGCGGTGGAGTGAGAAGGAACTCGCGTCGGCCGATGGGAGAGTCGGGAGTCTCCAGGAGAAGCACCGAGTAGCGCTGCGGGCGCGTGTGGGCGTCGACGCTGGCCTTCGCGGTGTGAAAAAGTTGCTCTGCAAGATCCTCGAGCTTCGTATCCTTCGTGATCTTCACGCGGTCGATGATGTCGTCGCTCGTGTTGCCGTCCGGGAGCATCGCGTGATGACAGAGGCATGCCTCGGTGGCCTTCGGGCGTGCCTCGGACGCGAGCTTCGGCGCGAGCCACTGCTCGATCTTCTCGAGGTGAAACTCTGGCGTTCCGACGCGCTTCGAGATCGCAAGGCTCATCACTCAATCACCCTTTACCCTCGCGACGCTCGTCAACGCGTAGCCTGCGACGCCCACCCCGACCAAGATCAGCCCCCACGTGGCGTAGGTCGCAAGATCCGTCTGCTTCTTTTTCTTCTGCTCCAGCTCGGCCGGAGTTTCGAAGATCCCCGGATGAGGAGGCTCGTCAACAACGGTTTCGCCGCCCGACTTAATAAACCTGCTCCTGTGATGAACGAAGCGTCGCTCGAAGTCTCCGATGCGCCTGATCGCGGTCTGCTTGTTTACCGTCGTGTCCCACACGTCCAGATCGTCGTAGTAGACGCGCCAGCCGTACGGAGGCGGCCCGTCGTCCCACGGCTGGTTGTTGAGGAAGGAGTTCCACTCGAAAAAGTTGAACCCCGGATAAAGAGGCTCCTCGTGGTTGTCGATCGCCGTCTGCACGTCGGCATCGAATTGGATGATGTCCGCATTGAGCCTCTCGGCGTACTCTCCCGCGTCGGTCAGGGCGCCGACGAACCCGACCTCGCCGTCCTCGCCGATCACCTCGTCGTGGCCGCACATCCCCTGCCACTGGTTTTTGGAGAGATACATCAGCGGGGCCCTTTCTGACGTCTCCTAGCTCCGGTTTCGCCTCTCCAGCCCTTAGGCGGATTCCGAAGCTTGTCCCGATCCTTGCGCTGCCAGCGTACCGCGTCGTACGCCGCATAGCCCATAAGACCGAGGAGGGCGATTGCGACGGCGCTGTACATCAGTCGGTCTCCGGATAGGTGTCGGGATCGTTCATGGGATCACCGTCTCCTGCCGTAGAACGCGTACCCGAGCAGGGCGACGCCGGCGACGAGGGCGATAAAGGGCGTCCGTCTGGGCCGGCTCCTTCCGAAGGACTGAAAGGACTGAATCCTTTTCCTACCGCCATCTGCTCTCCGAGAGTCGAGGCGATGTCCTGAGCGAGATTCCAGACCTTGTCCTGGTACTTCTGCAGAGGAGCTTCAAAGTATCCTCCGCTCTTCATCGCGGCAACGAATGTATCGGTTGACCTAGCTCCAAGCGCTGCGTCCCAACCTACCTTCTTATCGACGATCCGCTTGATGATCCTCAAAAACGCCGCCGCACCTTGAGCGGGAGTATCATACCGGTTGTAACACCAGTTGTAGGCAGACCCGTCCGCATGGTGATCTGTAACTTCAAAACACGAGTCTCCACAGGGCGGACCATGGTTACACTGCGTCGCCCCCCAGTTGTTGATTACCGCAGACTCACCGGTGACCGCGTTCTTATAGCTGCCGCGCCCGTAGCCCGACTCGAGTCTTGCGACCGCCTGGACAGGCTGAATCTCCCAGAGCTCTGGAGGGCGGCCGAACACACTCTCCCATGCTGCGGAGAGATGCTGCCGTCCGAATGAATCACTCGCTCCCATCATCCCCTCGCTCGGAGGTGGATCCGCCCACCGTGGCGCTTGAAGATGGCGAGCAGTCGGGCGGCGAGCTCTGTCTTGGGAGCGTCTCCTGGCTGCGGAAGGAACGCCTGTCTGGTGCCCACCTTGTTCGAGATCATCCTCGCGAGAAGCCTTGCCTGCTCACGCTCCCTCGAGCCTGGCGGAGCAGCGAGCCCTCGACGCAGGATGACCCTGCATCGCGCGGCGGCCTTGGGATCCCCCATCCGACACCGCCCCGAGAGGTGTTGCAGAGTCATGCGTTTCTCTCCTCCACGGTCTCGTCCTGAGGCAGCGTGATCGAGCTTATGCTCTTCCCGTTGCGCGGCTTGTTCCAGTCCGGATCGTACGGGTTCGGAGGGCCGATGATCTCCTCACTCGCCGGCTCGGTTTTTTTCTTTTTCCCTTCCCCAAGAGGCTTCGGAAGCGGCTTGCCTCTCGCCTCCCACGCAAGAGGCAGCAGGATGGTCAGGCCCGCCCGCCACGGGTCCGGGAACGCGCCGACCTTGGTGTCCTTCACGATCATCCCGAGCTGGGAGTTGACCGGTACGATCTCGCGCCAGCGGTTGCCGTCGCCGGTGTAGTGCTTCGCCGTGTTCCAAGGCAGGTCGGCCGCGTTACCCTGTTTGGTCGCGCGGATCGTGAACGGCGTCCCGCCGGCCTTCTCGTCGTCGAGCCTGCGCTTGAGCCGGATGGCCTTCGCACGGTCGCGTAGAGCCCTCGCGCCGCTCGGGTAGCCGGCCTTCTCAAGCTCTCCGGCCATCGCCTCGCAGGCCTCCGGACTCAGGTTCGGATCGGAGAGGGCCGCGTTGATCATCTCCACGACGTCGGACGGCATGCCCGCGTCGAACGGGGGAGAGCTAGGCATCGGAACGCCCGTCGTGGCCATGGTCTCCTCGGCCAGGACGGCGAACTTGCTCGTCGGGCTCGCCGTCGTGCGCTTGTCCTTCGTGACGATCAGGAGAAGCTTCGGCTCCTTCGTAGGAAGCACCAGCGATAGGGACCCGAGCACCACAAGACCGAATCCAAGGGATTCGTCCACGGTGTACTTCGCATTAACTGACCCCGCCCCCTTCGCGGGAACCACGCTGAGTAGGACCCCGGGAGGCAGGCTGCCCTGTACCTCGACCGGCTCCACCCCCTGCGTCGTGAGCATCGTAAGGATCTTCTTCGCGACGTCGGACTTGAACACGCGTACGCCATCTCGGATCTCCGTGAACTCTCCGAGCGCGCTGTCGTCGAAGGACGGCTGGGCGGCAAGAGCCTCGTCCTCGCTCAGGAGGAGGTAGGCTCCCGCCGCCGCGGCGGCGAGAAGAAGTGCTGTGGTGATAGGCTCAGGCATCGGTCGGCGGCCTCAGCTTGATGAGGGGGGTGATCTCCGCGCAGCGAGGGCAGATGTCCGTGCCCCAGGCGCCACCATCCCTGGTGGCCTTGCACACGGATACGGAGAGCCAGGTCCTCGCCACGTCCTGCTCGCAGACATCTTTGCAGATGTCGCACCGTAGCTGATAGATCATCATGGCCGTCACTCTACGATGAGGGCGAACCCTCTGCCAGGAGCAGCGATCTTCGACTCCTCGCCACGCTGCATCGTGACGAGGTAGGCCGGCATGTCGTTCGGGGCCGCGATCACCTCGAGGATGTTGTCCGAGATGGCGACCGGGAATCCTGCCGCCCTCGCCGATTCGACCAGAAACATGGTCGACGCGCTCGAGGGCTCGAACCGGGTCACCTGGAACGTGCTCGCGTTCGCGAACGCTGGTTGAACCACCGGGACCGGCACGGTGGAGTTCAGCGCGTCGAAGATCTTCTCGCGGCGAGAGTCCTTGAACCGGACCACGCCGTCGACCGTCTCGGTTGGCGACCCAAGCCACCACGCTACCGCCACGGCCGCCGCGCCGACGGCGATGAGCGCGATGGGCGTCACGGATCGCCTCGCATGAGGGCAAACACCCTGTCGAGCACCTTGCTCGCCTTGCTCTCGGCCTCCTGCCTTGTCGGATGCCGAGACGGAAGAGCGAAGCGCTCGATCACGTTGCCTTCGATGAGTTGAACAACAGGCACGAAGTCCTTTCCGTCCGGCTCGGAGGTCGCGAGGTAGGTCGGCTCGGCCATCTCAGCCCATCCCAAGGCGCTTGGACGGGTCTTCGAGTCGTCCGTTTCCTCTCTTGACGAGGATGTGGAAGAGCTTCGAGCCGTCCGGCCACGTCTTGACATGCTTGGGGATGGCGCTCGCGTCCTCTCCGTGAACGCGAAGCTCAGCAGCCCGCCAAGAAGCGAGATCCTCGCAGTCACCGAAGCGCCTCCTGAGCACGAACGGTATCGATATCCAGTGATCCAGCGTCTTCGGCTCGCGCTTGTACCGGACGCCGGACTGATAGAGCGATGGCGTGGACGGTCGTTCCTTGAGAAAAAGAACGTTCATGTCCACCAAAGCAGCGAGCATTATCGCGAGATAGCGCTCCTCGAACTCCGGTGGTGCAAAGACCGCCGTCCACGCCACGCATCACCCCTCTTCACGGACTCGCCGGATGCCGCGAGTTCTCCTTGCCGAGTTGGACGTTCGAAAATTCCTTATCACCCCTCTTCACGGACTCGCCGGATGCCGCGAGATGTCGCCGCACACCATATGTGCGAGGAACCTCGAGGAGGCCGCGGTCAGGTTCGTGATCGCCAGCTGAGCGTTCGTTCCTGCCTGGAGAGGAGGGCACGAGATGACCGAGCGGCGGGCCAAAGGAGAGAACGCTGAGGCGCTGATTCCGTTCGCTCCCGCGATCATGTTGACGCGACCGACCTGGATATCGGTGATCAGCCAGTCCTCGACGTTCGCCGCGCGCACGACCAGATCGGTCGGGCGCAGATGAACGTTCGGTTCCGCCGTCGACGTGGCCGCGGTGGCCGCTGCGACGGTAGAGTCGAAGCCCAGAAAGATCTGGGGCAGACGGCCCGCGAGAGCCATCTTTGCCAGGTTCATCTTCTTCTTGCGTCGGGCGCCGACGTAATCGGCACCGACGTCATCGTCATCGCCGACGTAATCAGCGCCGGTCTCGTCGTCGTATCCAACGTCTTCGAAGTAGCTTGCCATGATGGTTCCCTCTTACGCTGCCCTGGAAGCGATTGCACTCTTCGCCCAGGCGAGCCCGGCGCTTCCCAGCCGGACGTCGCCTCGATAACCACTCTTCGTCTCAAGGTCTCTGCACACGTTGTGCAGCCTGGTGAGGCCGGCCCTGTCGGCGGCCGTGAACGTGCGCAGCTCCCATCCTCCACGCGAGGGGTCGCGCACGGCGATGAATCCTCCCGGGTAGGCGTGCACCGTCAAAAAACGACCGCCGTGATACACGACGGCCATGAGAAACGGCATCGCCGGCATGCTCTGGCGAAAGATGCGCTGGAACGCGTGCGCGACAGGCTCGGCAACGCTTGCTGCGTTCTGGTGCCAGACGCGCACGGTCGCCTCGAGGCAGAGGATGGCCATCTCCTGCGGTCTGGCGATCTCGGTGTCGAGTCCGTCCTGCCACCTCACGTTCGCTGCCACTCCCCGATGCTCGTGAGCATCGTGTCCTGATCATGCCAGTAGGTCATCGCGGCGCCGGAAGGTCGTCGAGCCTGCGGCCGGAAGAGCGACCACATCGGCCTCCTCGCGACCGCGCCAGCCATGTTCACCACGGTGTCGGTTCGCGCCTCGGGACGAAGATGACGGATCTCCCAGCCCTGCAGAGGATCATGCACCGCCGCGTAGCCGCCACGGTAGAGGTTCACCGAGATGAACCGGCCCTCGAACCAGCACGCGCTCGAGAGGAGCGATTCGGGCATCGGTCGTCCGACGAGACGATGAAAGGCGACCGATACGCTCTCCCCGTGATGCTGCTTTCCCAAGAGACACGTCTGGCGAAGCGCCTGAAGGGCGGTCTCCTGGGGAAGGGCGAGGACCTGACCGGGCATCATGGCGTGTTCTTGCGTGCTGCTTTCAGATGGTCCGCGTACTCGGCACGCGTGATCGGCTTGAGCCGAGCCCTGCATGACTGGCAGCGATACTGCCCCTCGTCAGAGATCCACTTCATGGTCCTCTGACCGCAGTTGCAGCATCGCTTCCACAGGGCGCGCAGCCAGTTCACGGGTTCCTCTTCCAGAGCATCATGAAATAGTTCGAGTCGCCGAGCGCAGGCGTGCCGTCGTCGACCGCGACAGAGACTCGCTTGCTCGTGTCCGAGACGGAGTTCCACCCGAAGGCGAAGAACGTCGTGGTGACGGTCGCGTCGCTCGTCAGCAGCGGAAGCTCCTGCGTCGCGTCGATCGCGTAGTCGGCTCCGAGCGCGTGGGAGAGATCCCCTGCGCCGGTGTCCGTGATCGTTCCGCCGAAGCATCCAACGGCCCAGAGGAACGCCGGGGTAGTATGGTCGACGCGTGCCGCGCCGTGGATGGTCAGTGTCTGCGCGTAGCCTCTCATGCTCATGGTCTTTTCCTTTGCCTAGGCGGCATCATCCTCTTCATCGTCTTCGTCGTCGGAATCATCGTCCTCGTCGGGTTCAACGACCGAGAAGGCCGGGAACGGGGCGCTTGAAGAAGCCTGCCCAGGACCGGCCGGCGTCTTGGTGAGCTCTGCCGCCGAGGCGGCAGGCGGAGATTGATCGGCCTTGGCCATCGGAGCGGCGGCATCGGGAAGTTGAGGCACGGGGTACTTGTACGTGCCTAGAGCGAGGCCCGAGGGGAGTCTTCGCAGGGAGTGTGGCGCTCGCCTTTTCGCCGGCGCCGACTTTTTCTTCGCCGTTCGCTTCTCGGCGAAACGACGTGGTGCGGGAAGGCCTCGCAGGGTAAGTCCTGTCTCGCCGCCTTGATCCTCATCCTGATCTTCCTCGCCAGCGTCCTCTGCGAGGAGCTCCTCTTCCAGCTCCTCAGGTTCGGCCTGCTCAAGCTCCTCCGGCGTCTCTTCCACCGGAAGCTTCGCGACCGGTGAGGAGGGCGAGGCCGCAGAGCGTGCGAGGGCCTGGGCGGCAGGAGGGAGCTTCCCGAACTTCAGGATCGCGATGCGACCGAAGTGCTTTTTCTCCGCGCGCGTCGCCTTGGGGACCTTCCTGTCCTTCATTCCCTTCGCTACCGCGCTGATCAGAGCGAGATGGGCGATCGAAGGCTTGTGCCCCTTCTTCGCCTCCTCCACCGTGGCCGTGATCGCCGCGGCGGCGTGCGCGTCGCCCGACTGAGCCTTCACGATGAGTCTTCGCGTGGCAGAAAGTTTCGCCGTGAGTTCCTTCACCTCCGGCGAGGCCGCCACGTGACGTGCGGTCGCGACGACCTCCTTCGCTCGATTGACCATCGCCGCGGCGGCGGGCGATGCGGCAGACGCTCCTGCCGCGGCCAGCTCGGCCGCTCCCTCGAGAATGGCCGACGCTTTCGGACTCTTGCCATCGCGCGCGTCGACGACCATCTGCGTCACCTTGCGCTGGACGATGACGGCGATCGGCGCGAGGACCGCTCCGACTCCTGGTATGGCTGCTGTTGCAACGCCGATGACGGCGGAGAACACGGGGGACGAGGCGACGGCGATCACCCCGTCGAGAACGTTGTCCCAGAACCCCTTGGGTTTCTCCTTCGAGACCGTCTTCATTCCAGTCCACACGTAGGAGGGGAACTCGACCTTGAACTCGGTAACCCAACGGCGCATGTGCGACGCCATCAGAAACTTTCGTTTGCTGATGTCCGCCTTCGGCCCGAAGATCGCGTTGACGAGTCCTACGTACTGCGTCTTCGAGATCGGATTGCCGTTTTGCTTGATCTCGCCTCGCCTGTACGCCTTTTTCAAGGCGTCGCGAAACTTGATCACCGCGGGGTTCTTGAGCGCCATCGAGCGTCCTATGTATGGTGGTAGGAACCTCTGCGATTCTGAACCTGCCTGGGGAAACGTGAAGGCGTTTAAACCGCCGACAGCTCTCGGAGCGCCTGGCGGATCTCAGCCTGCGAGACGGCACGGCCGCGAGGCAGAGCGCCTACGCCGCGAACGCCGGAGCGCAGCTGAGAGGCCTGCGCGGGACCACCGGACTTCTCCGCGACCATCTTGCCAACCTCGAACGCGGCGGCGCCTGCTCCGAGGTCGCCGGCGTAGCGGCCCCAACGTCCGCCGATTCCGAGGATGCCGAGAGCGAGACCGCCGGCGGCAAACGCGGTGCCTGCGCCGATCTGTTTTCCGCCCACCGTGAAGCCGGGGTACTTCGAATCGAGGTATCCGGCGGCCGCGCCGCCACCGATCCCGAGCCCGTACTCCAACGCCTTGCCGATCATCGCACGCTTGTTCGCCATGGCGGAAAGTCTAAAAGTAGTTTTCTGGACATGCAAGTTTTTCATGATAGGGGGATAGGACACGAAAAAAGGTGCGATTTGGACTTGGGCGTATATGCTACCCCGCAAGCTATGGGCAGGCGCCTCCGCAAGGCCGATGCCGCCAGGATGCTAGGGGTAACGCCCGGAGCGATGGTCACCTTTATCGCTCGGCGCAAGTTTGAGGAGCACCGCGATGAGGACGGTCTACCTCGCTACGATGAGGATGAGATCAAGGCGTTCATCGAGCGCGAGAACTGGACCGGGCCGAAGAACGTACGCGCTCGCAAGGAGTACAACGAGGAGACCCTCGAGATCAAAAAGGCTCGCTACATGGTAAAGGCGATCGAGATGATCCTCGACGGAAAGGATCGTCTCGAGATCTTTCTCACGCTTCGCTGTCCTCCGCAGTGGATCGATCGCGCGTACGTCGAGTGCCAGCAGAACCTCGAGAGCGCACGCCTGCGTAACGAGGAAAGAGAGGCTCGCGAGGAGGAGGAACGCAAGCAGCGCGAGCACGACAAGGCGATGAAGGCGACGGAGAAGATGATGCGGGACGATATCAAACGGAGGAGGGCAAAGAGATGACACAGGACCAGATCAACCAGATGCTCGCCCAGCTCAAGCCTGCGCAGACGGCGATCACGAAGATCCTTCTCGAGACACTTCACGTGTGGCCCGATCAGGACGTGCGGTCCTTTACGATCGGCGTCCTGACGATGCTCTCGCACCTCCAGATACAGCTCATCACCGGCGTGCTGCACGTGAACGAGCGGGAGGCCTGCTCGCTGTTGGAGGAGCATTCCGCGAAGATGGTGGCGAAGCTCTATGAAGGATCGAACTGAGACTCTCGTCTGGGGCTTCGTCATCGCGTTCGTTGCGGGGGCCGTCTTCGGAGCGGTACTTCCAGGCTGCGCTCCACGTCAGATCTACTCGCCCTTCGACTCCTACCTCCGCGTTCGAGACGCATTCGGCAAGCTCTGCTGGTCCGGATGCGGCGCGGTGAGCGTCGAGAGCGACGCAAACACATCCCTCGCGTCGACCTGGATCATCGAACGAGGGAACGACGTCATCGTTTTCAACGAGACGGAGATGCAGCTTGTTGGAGAGCGGTATGGCGAGCAGGCCGTCTTCGGGATCTTCGCCCACGAGTACGGCCATCATCTCGATTTCAGTCTGGAGCCGAAGATAGGCCCGTGGAGCGAGATGTCTCGACAGGAGAGCTGGCGAAGAGAGCTGATAGCAGACCGATGGTCTGGCTGCGCGATGGCGACGGCGGGGGTGTGGACCGAGCCGTACGTGCACTATCTCGAGACCGCGGCGAGAGAGGCTAGTCACACTCATCCGCCGGGGCCGATGCGATCGGCAGAGGCTCTGGAGGGCTCCCGAGCCTGCCGTTAGAGTCGAGCTCGCGCTCGTCGGCGGTCCTGGGAGGCGGCGGCAGGGTAGAGAGCGGATCGTCGCTGTCGTGGTCGTAGACGATCTCGCCCGACTCGCGCATCCTCTGCAGAATGGCGCGCTCCTTGTAGATCTCGTCCACGGAATCGATCACCTCTCCGAGAAGCGCTCTCACGTCGGGATACTGGATCTCGGGAAGGTAGCCTCCGATCGACAGGAGCTTCCGCGCAAGCTTGTGAGCGCCGGGAAACCAGCGCGCGTTGCCCATCCCCCAGCACTGCTTGCAGAAGGCGAACTTGACCCACGAACTGAACCAGAGGAAGCCGCCGCCCTTGTTGGGGACGACATCCGCTCCGCACGTACAGCACATGTAGGACGGGATCATTCGATCGCTCCGTTGCACTCGGGGCAGAGCCAGCCGCCGCGGTTAGGGAGGTAGGACCAGCCGGGAGGGTACTTGCCTCGCTGCGTCTTGATCTCGTGGCCGCAGCCGGCGATGCAAACGAAGGTCCAATAAAGGAGCCTGAGCGCGAACATAGCGGCGTAAAACCAATTCATGTGAACCTCCGTTTCCTCCGTTTGACACGCTGGCGCTCGTTGACGCACATCCTACACACCCGCTTCCCTTGTCGGAGATGGTTGGGCGCAAGGTTCTCACCTGCAAGCTCATGGCCCTTAGGGCAGTGAGTCTTCGCCGAGTTGATAGCCGACAGAGTTGAGGGCCCGCGAGCCAGGTTTACTTGCCGAGTCACTATCTCGAGATGGGCCGGATTAACGCAACGGCGGACACGGCACAGATGATCAAGATCGAACTCTGGGGGGATAGGCCCGTGATGATACTCATAGGAGTATCTGTGCGAGGACACGCACCTTCTTCTCGGACGTCGGGACGAAGGTGAAAAGTTGCCATAGCCCCACGAGTCGATCGCACCCCACCACAGCCAACACCCGGTGTTCGGCTCGGGGCAAAACTTCATCTCAAAGCGTTCCCAATCAGTAGCAGAATTCTTCCCCCGAAGATTCATCGCCTCCTCCACCCTCTCTCGAGAGCCTTCTTCATCCCATAGCACCCAAGCGGGATGAAGAAGGCAAGCAGAAAAGCCACCAGCCAGTCAGGCATTCTCTATCCCTCGCAGAAACGCCGCACAGAGCATTCGATTCGCTCTGTCGTTGTACCATCGGTTGCGCCCCGACGGATGTGGCATGAGAGCCATCCAAACAGCGTGGCGGTTTTGGTACCAGCGAAAGGGGACAAGCGTTTTGCGCCCGGCCGTTGGAAGGCCGTTGATCCCGAGGGCTCGAACCACCTCGTAGCCGACAAGGATGTAGCGTGTGGAGGGGTCCAGCACGAGCAGGTCGGCGGCGCTCTGGAGCGCCTTGCGAAGCTGTTTTGGGTCGTAGGCGAACGTCTCGTCGAGCGGAGCCTTGCAGAGGTTTTGCAGGTGATAGCTCCGCTGAAGATCCTGATAGCTCTTCGCCCCGGCAAGCTCGATCAGCATCTGTCCAGAGCGGGTTTTCGGACTCCAGGGTAGCGTTCCCTCTGCAGGGGCGATTCCGAGGATTATGGGCCGAGAATCT
>ERZ1292644.1551-Hain-H14-01um-R2-1551-length-11750-cov-6_pt1 | contig 11750 bp, 18 predicted proteins | sample MGYA00564402_ERZ1292644 | MGnify/ENA primary metagenome ERZ1292644 (study PRJEB36523, sample SAMEA6512644) | groundwater metagenome | collected 2019-01-09 | study: AquaDiva: Metagenomics assemblies of 32 groundwater samples | reverse complement strand
AATCCGAAATCAGCAAATACCGTGTTAATATAAGCTCTTACTTCTTTACGATTCAGAGTTTCTGCTACCATATCACTAGGAAGATCCAACTCTATACACACTTCTTGTATTGACTGTTTACTAAGATAACAATTAGCTATCTCTAGGAATTCTGGAGAGATACGTACTGTTTCTGCTGGTGAGGTAGCTGGTGGTGTAGCTATTATCTTGGTAGTTATTCCCCCTGGAACATGTTTACCCATTTTTACATCCTTATACAAATTTACATAGTTAAACCAAGTATACCACTTAACGAAGACTAAGTCAATACTAATTTTACAAGTGTACCTTAACCTAAGATTATTAAATTTACGTACCTATTGCGTTGGGGATTAAGCTTTACGAGTTTTACTGGTTTGAACACTTTGAACACTTTGAACACTTTGAACACTTTGAACACTTTGAACACCTAACGGTTTAGGTTCAGGGATACTATTGTAATTATTTTTCTGCGGGTGGGCGGCCATGCAAAAAATTAATTGCAAGTCTGATAACCCCCCATGCCATAGGGAAATATTACATACCAACAACACCAGTCTGATATTACCGGCCTGCAACAATCGTTGTAATTGTGACAATATACATACGTACCACATCCTGGAAATTTATGCAGATTTATTTACGTTTTGTTGCATCAATGAGACGTTTTATTAGATACTAATAACCTGGATTCGTCAACACCAAAAAACAACACATCATACATACTCTTATATAGGACCACGTTTTTAGCTAAAAATCCTCATAGGGAAACTCACCAGAATGCTCTGTATCGCATGTAAATAAGTTTTCCGATACCTCGTACCAGAACACATTAAAAACGCTTGTAGCTATCTCAAAACGCTTCTAATCGCTTAGATCATATTGATCTGATTTTGACATTCTATATTATACGCATTGACAGACCTATAACATTCATTAACGCACTACAACTAATTGCATATGATATAACATTGCGTATATGTAACGCATGATACTATATAGTAATGTTGCATATAGATAACCTTACTATTGTACCAACATTACCAATCATACAACCTGTACCATACATACCACACTTGCATAATTCTATAGGTATGCTAGACTCATAGGATTAGACATTACTTAGGGGGTAACATCATGATGTTTGAAATATGCTATCGTATTAAAGGCGCTACAGGATTAGCAAAGTTTGCAGTAGTAGACGCGCCTAACGAACTAACAGCACGCGCTTTGGTTAGGCAAGCGGAAATGCATCAACAGTTGGAATATATTAATTGCATTCACGTAACTAACATTGTGTATAAATTAAAATGAACTACGATCCCGAACCGGCGAGCAAAGAATTAGAGCGCATGTACCACGCGCGTTTAATCGGCTTTAACGAGTACCATATGCAACATAAGATGATTTGGTACACTTACTCAAACTTTGAAATGGAGCCTAATCATGTTGTTAATACCAAAAGGTTTAACCTTGATGACGCATTCACAAAGAATGCAAACCATCTTAATTCACTGGAAAGACGGGAGAGTTACGACGCACGACAAACTCAACGCCGTTCGGCTTTCCTCTAATCACCTTCTAGCGAAGAATATGAACTTTGTGGAGTATAAGAAATGAACTATCAAGAAATCATAGGCTATAGCATATTGTTTGTTTTATTAATCGTCTTTGTGTTTCGTAATCCTACGGAGCAAGAGAAAGAAGAGATGACTAACCGTTATCGTTAAGTTACAGCCTAAGCGCATTAAGGTGCGCTTATACGGTAATTTTGCCGACACTAGGAGAACAGTAATGAAAACTCGTAACAAGGGCATTACCTTAATATTCGATCTTGACGAAACCGTCATTAACAGCAGCCACCGCACGCCGAACAATCCAGATGGTACGCTTAACTTGGCTGGCTACATCGCTAACCATAACGCCGCTAACGTATTCATGGATACTCTACTGCCACTTGCCCGTTCGATGCAACAGGCCATCAAGCAGGGCTATAAGGTAGCCATCTTGACCGCTCGTGATATGGCGTGGTTTGACTATGATTTCCTCAAAGCGCACGGCATTAGCCCACGCCACATTTACAGCCGGGACAAATGCCGGTCGCAACGGCATTACAAGATGTCAGACGGTGCGTATAAGGTTGAATGGTTTAACAAGCTGCCGCCTAGCCTGACCGCTAATCAACACGTTGTTATGTTTGACGATAGCAAGCCAGTTAAAGCAGCAATGCGCGCTATCGGTGTTACCTGCTTGTGCGCGCACAAAGTCAATGCGCGACTGTATGCGCAAGAACGTTGCAAATAAACAACAACCTGGGGAACACTAAATAATTTTGGTGTTTCTATAGTTTCATGTAATAATTCAGTTTCTTGTGTATCTACAAGACGGCGATAATCCGGCCGACTCCGGTATTTCTAAAAGGTAACAAAATGAAAAAGACTTCCTCTAACGAGACTTTGGTAGACGCGGTTCAAGCCATGCAAGACGAATCCAATCTGAATGCGCGTATCGTGCAAGCCGGTGCGGACTTGAATTATTGGGGCAAGAAACTCGCCTCGTCCAAACTCGTAGTTTGCGAAACGTTACACGAAACGTTCAAGACCTACGCTTTAAGCGTGGAAGCAATTCAAAATATCTTGAATGAAGCCACGCCGCCGAAAAAGCCAAAGGCCGACAAAGTTGCTAAAGAGAAACCCGAAGATACCCGCCCGGTATCGGCAGGCGCTATTACCCATGCAGAAGAGACTCGCATGGGTATCACGGCCAAACGGTTTCTTGTAACATCGGCCCAAAATAACACGGTTGTACACGTTCCATTCCTGCGCAATCTGGAAGCGTACGCGGAATATATGGATGCGAAATTGATCGTGTTCCCATTCATCTACAACAAAAATGCTTTCCAGAACGGGGAAGGCAGCGATGACATCTGGTACGCTCCTGAAATAACCAAGTACCTGCAAAACGAATCGGTATGGTTGGAAAACGTAGCAGGCAGCCACAAGGTTGCGGCTATGGCTTTCAACATTCTGCCGACCGTCAAAAACCCATTGGGCGGCATGAAAGAGGCTATCGGCAGCGCTGAAGCCCTCATTGTGCCACACGCCACGCTGGCACATGAATGTGTGGCCGTTCTCGGTGCGCAATACGGTCGCGTAGTACCGGGCATGTATTCGACTGGCACAGTTACGCAACGTAACTACATTCAACAACAGGCGGGGCATAAGGCCGAGAATCGGCATAACTTCGCCGCTTTGATCGTTGAATTCAACGATCACGGACAGTTCTGGATTCGTCAGATCGAAACTGACGAAACAGGCAATTTCTCCGACCTGAAAACGTACATGAGTGACGGCCAAAATTATGCCGATGTACTCACAGTTGACGTTATCAACTATGGAGATATCCATGCTGAAAAACTGGATTATTCCGTAGCTAATATCCAATGGGGCATTGGTAATTTGGGGGGTGAGAGTATGCTGGACTACTTCCGCCCCTCGTTCCAGATGGCACATGACCTGCTGGACTTCCAAGCGTTGAACCATCACAATCGCGAAAACCATTACCACATGGCGGAAAACCAGCTTACCGGACGCACGGTTAAAAACGATCTTGGGGACGTTGGTGACGTGCTGGAAAGTATGTCTCGTCCGTGGTGTCATACTGTCGTGGTGCGCTCTAATCACGATGATGCGCTTGATCGCTGGTTAGCAGATAACAAGTATGAACCTCGCAAAGATCCGGCTAATGCCAAACTGTATTTCCAGCTGCAAGTAGAAGCTTATACGCATCTGGAAAATAATACTCATTTCGATAGCTTGCCTATTTCGTTGAACCTTACGGAATGTATGCCGGGTATTGCACCGGAATTTCTGCGGGCTTCCCAGTCGTACAAAGTCGGTCCTATCGAACTGGGTGAGCACGGCCACAGCGGCACTAACGGCAGCCGTGGCAGTCCTAAGCAGTTTGCTAGCATGAAATGCACTACCGGCCACACGCATACGCCTAGCATCTATGGTGGCTGCTATACGGCTGGCGTTTCGGGCAAGCTGGCTATGGGTTACAACGAAACCGGCGCTAGCAGTTGGCAACATGCTTGCGTGTTGCAATACAAAACCGGCTTCCGTACTATCGTCCACGTAAAGCCATACGTGCCGGGTGTGAATAACGGCTTGGCCTACATGGCGTAAGGGGGATATATGGCTATCACTGTTGTTCCAAAGGAAACCCGTAGCTTTAACCCGGTATCCATCGAAATAACCAATAAGGAAGACTTAGATTTGTTTAAGGCTATGCTTGCCGCCGTGAAGGAAGATTATCAAGACCATTGCGATATGGCCGGAGATATTCTTGACGCACTTAACGACGTGAACTAAAGCTATACCTGGGGGATTGTTGTAAATTTACAACAATCCCGCAACAAAAATAAATTTTCAAAATCTGCAAAAAGTATGTAATAATTTGTCTTGTAGTTAGGCAGTAACGAACGGATGCAGAGACATAAGTTTCTTCCCGTTAATATTCTCCGAAAGGTATTACCATGAAAACCACCAACAAAACCACCGCTCAAACCTTCAACAAATCTGTCGCTGGCGCTATGGTAGCCGCTTGCGCATCGCAATGCCTGACCGTATCCGGCTTCAAGTCTGGTTGCCCGAAAGGCGAATACAAAGTTGATCTGGTGAAACGCCAGCCGAAACAAGCTGCCGCCCCAGCTTCCGCCATGGCTTCTGTCGTCGAATCCGCCAAGGTTGTAGCCAAGGGCAAGCCGGAAAACTATAGCGCTGAAGTAACGGCGCAACTGCTGGCCGATTACGAAGCCAGCGAAAAGAATCCTGCCGCCGTGGAAACTCTGGCTGTCAAGTTCGACAAGACCGCTCGTTCGATCGTAGCCAAACTCAGCCGGGAAGGCGTCTACAACAAAAGGGTCTACCAGACCAAAGCAGGCGAAACGCCGGTGTCGAAAGAACAGCACGTCAAGGCAATCGCGGCATTCGTCGGCGTCGATGCAGACAAGCTGGAATCGCTGGAAAAAGCTAACAAGGGCGTTCTGCGCATCATCGAGGACGCGGTTAAGGACGGCGCGACCACGTACCAGAACAATACGGAAGACTCGGCGGAAGTGAAAGCCAGCAAGCAGGAACTGCTTACCAACCTGTACGGCTGGACCGGTGCGGAAGATGGCGAACTGGAATCCCTGAAACTGGCCGGTATGCCAGCCCTGCGCATCCTCGTCGCTGCATTCGAAGGCTCGGCTCCAGCATTCGACGAAACCGCTAACTAATCAACGTTCCACGTGAAACACTCCCGGCGCAAGCCGGGTTTTTAAAACATTACTTAAAAGGCAATATCATGGCAAAGAACGTAAAAACCAAAGTTATCGACGGCGTTACCGTAGTTTCCTCCCGCTCCGCAAAAATCGCCTACGCTTTCAAGCGTAACGGCCCTAACATCGTGGCAGTATCGGCGGCGATCTGTGCGGAAGGCGACAAGTTCAAACACAAGGTTGGCCGCGAACTGGTATTGGTAAAGCTGAATTTCGGCGAATCGATCAATCTGCGGTTGCCTACTGCGGATTACGAACCTGAAGACGTAGCTAACGCTGTTCAAAACGTCATCGTTGAAGGTAATAGCGGTGTGTGGCGCGGCGACTTCGAAAGCGAATAATTAAACCAAACCCGCTAGAAATTCTAGCGGGTTTTACCGAAAGAATAAAATGATTAAATCTGATCCTGTTTTGGCTAAAATAGCAAAACCAATTTGGAATGAGTTCTGCCGAATCTATCCCAAATTGAATGAGTTTGAAATGCCTGTATTCCGGTTTGATGGCCGTATTAAAATGCTTGCTTATACCTACCCTACAGAAAATGTAATACGGATAAGTAAGGGATGGTGGATTGATTGTGAGGCGCTTTATAGGTCAGATATTATTGCCCACGAAATAGCTCACCAAGCGGCACATAATCTGTATGGTGAACAAAAAGAAAATACAGGCCATACAGTATTATGGGCAGAAATGATGCTTAATCTAGGACTTGATCCATTAACCCATTACGAGGTAATTAAATGAAAATCGGTTTCTTGTTTAACGTGGGCGCTTTCTGGATCGGAGCGCATTGGTCTAAGTATAATCGCCGCCTCTGTGTAAATCTGTTGCCATTCTTTACTGTCTGGTTTGTGTTTGAAGGCGGTAAAACCCCAATCAAAGGAGAGAAATAATGTTTCAGAACAAACCCGCTAATGACTGGAATGTAATTGTATTTCCAGTAAAACGGCAACAGCCAAAACTGGCCCGTTTCGACCATACGACGGCAATTGGCTACATTGGCCTGTTGTTGGTTCAATTGAACGTATTGCCAGCCATTCTAGAAGCCATCAAAACAGGCGCTAGCGCTCCTATCGCGTCTATCTTGATGATGGTAGTAGGGCTGGCCTGTTATCTCTACCACAGCGTTAAAACGGGCAATATGCTATACACTATCGGGAATGGTGTAGGGCTGGCCTGTAACTTAGTTCTGTTGTTCGCTGTTATTCTAAAGGGGTATTAAAATGCAAATGCTTACTAAAGAACAGGCTGAATACGTTCTAGTAGCTGTTAATAAAATAGCTGCGGGTTTTGTGGATATGGCGCTTGGCAATGCTGTAGAAATAGCAGCTAAGCACGTTAAACAAGGCCAAGACGAATTGAAAGCTATCGGCGTTCCAATGGAATAAAAATGGCTTTCAATAAATATTTCTGGATAGCGTTAATCGCGTCCCCTACGTTGGTAACTCTGATTGTAGTAATTATTTATAAGGTAATCTATGGATAAACCAAAAGAAACTAATCCGCCACTGCGGCGCGGTAAAGCTGCTAAAGCGGCTCCGGTCCTACCTGAATGGACTGAAGCCGATCTTAAAAAAGCTATGGAGGAATTCCAAGCAAAGGAAAAACCAAAATGACTTACATACGCTTCGAACCGCAATGTACGCTTTGCGGTCGCCCCGGCCACTTTCCAAAAGATTGCCCCATGCGTTAAACCAATCCCGCCCACGAGGCGGGATTTTTTATACCTGCTTACCCTGGCGTCACCTGGGTAAATGATGCATTTAAAATACATGATTAAATTTCTTGAGGTGCATCGAATACGTGCTATACTGAGGTTTCAGTAGCGCGACAAACCACTAATAAAGTTTCTTAGGAGAAATAAGATGATTATCAAAAATAAACCAGTCGGCGTTTTGAGCGTGTTTCGCAAACCTAACGGCGGTACTTTCCGCAAACTGGCTAGTATTGGTGAATTGGAAATTATGCGCATTGGTACTAACTTTTATATTTCTTGCATCACTCATAATACCATCGAATATTCGCAAGCAATGAGCGAAACCAATGCAATATTTCAATTCGACATGTTGAAATAAGGTTCCACGTGAAACATCTTAAAATCATCATCGCCGCAATCGCAATCGTAACGTGTGACAATGCGCAAGCCGATTGCGCTAGCACGGTACAACAGCGCTTTGAGCTTTACAAAGCGCTTGCGGTACAAATGTATCCAAAGGTACAGGCGCTTAAAAAAGTCACTAGCGAAGTCACTAACAGCTCTGATTGGTACGGCCGCACGCTGCCGAAAAATCATCTTGTACAGATAGCAAATGACGATTGCAGCCTGTTTTGGGCGCATACTGACGCCGTTATAGCGCATGAGTTAGGTCACGTCATCGCATATGACATTATGAGCAATTCGGGCGAGGATGACGCCGACCGCATAGGCGCAACGTTGTTAAATCAACAAATTCGTGGGGAATTGGTTTTCTATATGGATAACCAATGTTTAATTGGTAAAACCTATTTCTGCGGGCGCGTTGCTCGCTGGAAACAAATCTTTAATTAGGGGGAATATTATGACTATCGTTTCGTCAGTACCACGTGGGGAACAAATAGAACTTTCGTGCCGGAATCATATAGAGAAGCGCTGGAGCACTAAAAATATCGATTATATCGGCGCTAGGAGCATTTTCTACAATTTGCAAAACGATCCAAACATGGGGCCGGAGTGCGATTGCCCGTTATGCTTTTTGTTTACGATAAAGCAACCTTAACCTGGATAAACATTTCCGCCAAGAAAGTTTCCTGGTGGAAACTGCGCCAAAATCGCGGCCGATATCCTACCAGTAACATATTTTCTCATGCCGTGCGACTACGGTCCAATTGTATTTGCCTATCAACCTGGGAAATTGATAGCTTGGCACGATATTTGCCTTAGCAAGCCGCGTGCCTTCGCACGCGATTACAGCGGTATTGATTCCTTCGCACACGATTCAAGCGTGTACGATCTATCGCATCCGATTAAATCGGACACGATTCAAGCGTGTCCGATTTAATCGTTGTCAATTTACCAATATTGTCAGATTGGTAAGTGCCCCTGCGCCAGTGCGAAAGTGACAATTTTTGAACTTGATTTAAGCTCTGCGCCAGTGCGAAAGTGACGATTTTTCAAACCCAAAAAATTGGGCGTCGAACCTACACATTTTTAAACTTGTTTTTGTTTTGGTTTCCCTGTATAATATATTTATTGGATGGGGAAACACAGCGAAATCCAAAGCGTTGCAAACCATATAAAATATTGTCTTGATTTACAACAGTAAACAATGTATAATATAGTTTGTTGAGTGAGATAAGTTATGAGCCTAAACTGAAAAAATCTGACCACCAGTGGTCAACTTTAGTAAGTTTGCAGGACCTATAAATCTTATAGCACTCGACCCAAACACATACTGACGAAGGCTATATGCCCGAAACACTATAAGGTAACGTTCTGAAACCTAAATTTGTACATAGCTGGATAGCCTGCATGGGTGAACGATTTCTCCAGTTTAGGTTCAGAACACTTATAGATGTATATGTGACTAATCATTTTTGCCTTTACTTGCGTCAGCCTGAATAGGTTCTAAAGGATTCTGTTATGTACATAAGTACAGCCTTTTCGTGCACGAATTGACATGAGGTACCCTCTTTATAGTTTGTGCGGTACAAACTAAAGTGGTCATTTTTAAGTCTGTTAAATTACGGTAGGAATCCGTTGCCACAAATTATCTAAGCTTGACTAGAAATCCGTTAAACCTTCAGCTGAAGGGCGGTTTGTCCAGTTTAGGGTCAAAATCCAGTTACGGCAACCTTATTGGTTGTGCAGTAAGACGCATAATTGGTTGTATAGACCCATGCGACTATACACTAGGGATAGTATAAATCTACTAGGAATTCCACAGACTATGTCGGGTGGCAAGCTTATCGTGTAGCGATTCCTTTATAATGTATCTTAGATAAAACACTGGGAAGGCGACGATTGGGTTATGCGGCCGGTGCTAGGAGATAATACACGAATCCCAGATTAATCTAGTGGGATAGAAAGCTAGCTTCCGATTAAGTTCCGGGGCCTTGGTGCTAGAATAATATTTTGCTAAAGAGGAGTCATGACCTTAGGTAACATTATTCGAGGCAGTACAAAAATAGCTCTTGTTGATCGCTAGAGTAAATATGTCCATAAATTCAGTAAACTTTCGTAAAAAAGCTCACTTTGGTGAGCTTTTTTATTGCCTATACGTTTCACCTCAAAAACTTGAAACCTTTTCAAAACTAGTAGTCTGAATACTTGGCAAGCCTCTGAAATACTTAGTCTGATTTTCTAGTGTCAAGTCTGAAAACTTGAGGTTGACAACGCTCTGAACCTAAACTAGAGAAATATTGTGAAATTAGAGATAATTGTCGTTAATTTGAGCAACTTAGCTGTGGGGCGAGATATTATCACATAATTGAGGCGTTAGCCTCTTTTTTGTGCGGTTTAGGTTCAGATGAGAATTTTTAAGCTTGCGGGCCGCTTTATTTATATATCTAAATTTACTTTAACCTTATACCCTTTATGGGATTTCATACCTCCCCTAATTAATTTCCCTACACTACATTCTGTTAATCCGTGGTCTCTAGCAAATTGTGCCATATTTGTTACTTCATACTCTACACCTTCAGGGCTTATTAAATTGGGGTAGTTTTTAACCTCTTTAATCATAGGTTTAGTTTTATCCTTTAAACTAAATCCCTTAACACATTTATATTTTGTTGTCCCATATAACATTTTGCAAAAGTTACCTATATCTACATTATGCTCTTTAGCGAATTTAGATACATTATCAATTATATATTCATTACCTAGCTTATCTACTACAATTGGAATATAAGTTTTGGTATTACCAATACTAGTTACTTTTCTATCAATTCTTTTAGATATTAGTGATTTCATAAGTATATACTGTTCAGGATATCTATCCTTTAACCATACATGTGTAGACCCTGATTGAATATCAGATACCCTGCTTGAACTTACTTCATATTTTGAAGCTATACTTTCCAAAGTTAATACAGGTTCTATTAATAGATCATTAAATATGCTTACTATACATTCTTCTGTTAAAATTGAATTACCAGAATTTAGACCATTACTTGAAATACTTCCAGGTACTAGATTTAATCCATTAGTATAAGAGTCGAATTCTTTAATCCAATATTCTTCTAATTTATCTAGCTCATTTAAAGAGCATAATTCTATAATTTCAAATATAGGTTCGCCGTAATTATTGTAAGCATTTAGTAACTTATTATTGGAACATTTACCAGTTTTAAAAGAGTATAAGTGATCGTGCCACCTCTCTTTTAGTCTCATAGACTGACCAATGTAAACTTCATTCAAGCCATCAAAACTTATACAATAAATTCCTATATTCATATTAAACTCCTAATTAAAAATATATTATACTATACTTGTTACCAAATATCAAGATAAAAATAACCAAACAGGCAATAAAAAAGCACATGAGATTTTATCATGTGCTTTAAATTAGATTATTTTAACTCGCCTTCTTCAATTAATTCCTTAATGCGCTTCTCCATTAAAACTAAACACATTTTTGTTACATTTTCCATACTGTCCATAATGGAAGGGTCAATGTCTAGCAGTTTACTAATTCTATCTATATATTCATTTTTAGGAATTGGGACTTCCCCCTGCTTATTAAGATAGGACTTTTTAACATATATACCTAGAGAACTTAGCTTAGCTATAACTGAGCGATCACTAACTTCTAATTCTTTAGCAAGTTCCTTAACTGTCTCTGGTGTTGAAGATGCTAAGTATTTAGCAGTAATATGTTTTATTACATCATTAGTGTAAACCTTTGCGGCTTGAGTTTGGGTTACCATGGTATATTTCCTTTACCATCTGGCCTATCATCCTTAACTATAGTACTTCTGGGTTTAGGTTCGAACTTGGGCATTAAGTCTGGATCTAGTATACTTGCTACAGCTCTAAGAGAGGCCCTACTAAGGCCGGAGTGTATAAGTATTTTCATAAATTCATTTGCAGTATATTTTTGTTCTTCCATTATAGAATCTCATTAGAAGTTAAAGGTATTGGGCGTTTATCTGGATTTTGTAAGTTCATAATAGCATAGGGCTTATATAGTTCTGGTGCAAATACCCACAACTGTAAAAGTGCTAATTTTACTAATCTAGGTAATGCATTAAATTCGTCACTATCAGTGGAGTTGTTGACATCTACGACACTAGTAGCTTTTTTATGTGTTGAGCTTTCAATTGCTTGGAACCTAAACTGGACAAGCTCGGAATTGGTCCATGGGCACTCCGTGCCAATATAGTCAAGTAGGTCTTCCATTTCTGGGCCTATAATATGTCGCATTGAAGC
>ERZ1292644.1548-Hain-H14-01um-R2-1548-length-11762-cov-4_pt1 | contig 11762 bp, 8 predicted proteins | sample MGYA00564402_ERZ1292644 | MGnify/ENA primary metagenome ERZ1292644 (study PRJEB36523, sample SAMEA6512644) | groundwater metagenome | collected 2019-01-09 | study: AquaDiva: Metagenomics assemblies of 32 groundwater samples | reverse complement strand
AACGTGGCAGTGCCGCCAGTGCCGGTGTCAGAACTATCTTGTGAATCTGTAAAGGTATAGCTTAAGGTGCCGGGACCCTGATAATCTAATTGAGCGCTCACGTTTGAACCGGAAAGACCCATAATAACGCTCCCGCGGAAAATACCCGAGTCAACTGCGCTTTCTGTAAGAGTTACTGTTTCGCTGTCGCTAATAATGCTTTTTGCGGTTATGGTGGCAGTTTGGGTTTCGGCAACCGCCGCGTCATAGTTCAAACTTACGTCGGTAACTTGAATACCAACGTGGTTACGGTCATCGCCGACAAAAGCTGACTTAGCGGTTCCAGTGCCATCATCAAACCGAGAAGCTGAAGCTAAAGTAATTTTTCCTGTAGTTCTTGATACAGTTCCATTGTTATCCCATGTTGAACCAGTGGCGGTAAGCGTATTAGCAAGCAAAGCCAAAGTGGCGCCGGAAGCAACCGTGCCGGCATTTGTTACAGTAGTATTTCCATTAAGTGAGTACGTCGCGGCGCCGTTCCAATTAACCGTATAGAAAGTGGTAGAAGCAACCGTTGTTGCGGCCGTACCCGTATACGTTACTGTGGAAGTAGCCGAGGTAAATGTTCCTGACACCTCAAACGGAAAAGTCATAGAATTTGAATTTGAGCCGGAAAGCGTTATTGTCGCGCCTTCGGCGTCAAGAGTTCTGCCGCCGCCAATACTTAGCCGATTAGCAACGGTTACTGGAACCTGAAGATTGGTAGTTCCGCCACCGGTAGTCTGTACAAAATCCAAATAGCCAAAAGTTAATGCCGTAGTAGAAGTTGAGGTAATTGTATTTGCCTGTGTAGTGCCGCTAATAGTGGTAGTGCTGTTTGCGGGAGAAGTGTATGTCGCTCCGCCTCCAAAGGTCCAATCACCTTTGATTGTAACTGTTGAAGTAGCGCCGGTAACTGAACTGATGGTAGTAGACGCGTATTGCTTCATAGTAGTAGTGCCAACGCTAAGCGACCCGGCAGTAAGTAAAACGGTACTAGAGGTGCCAACTTCAAATAAATTTCTATTATCAAAACTTGCCCCTTCTCTAATAATAAGAGTAAGAGGCGCCGATGAGTTAGCAAGCGTATTTCCTTTTTGGTTATAACCTAAATAAATTTTACCGACTCCCAAATCAACCGGGGTAGAAACTATAACGGTAGCTTGAAGAGGCAGGGTTGAGCTTGCAAAAATCCATACATTATCGCCGGCGGCAGGCACGGCTGTATCCCAGTTGGTTGGATTCCAAAAATCCTTACCGCCATAAGTTGAAGTAGATTGAGCGCCCGTCCAGTATCTATCTACCGCTAAAACCGGATTAGTATTTAAAAATAAAAATCCCGCGACTAAAAAAAGTCCGAGAATGATAAAATATTTTCGTGACATGTAATTATGTATATTATTTTAATAAAAATTGATAATGAATACTATTAAATATCCACAACTATTAATTTCATTATAGCAAGTAAAATTCGCTTGTCTATAGTCAATCTGTGGATAACTTAGTTTTTGTTCAAATCTCTGATTTGATAACAAAAAGTAACCGAGCACATAACCTGCGGGCTATGTGCTCGGTTAAATTCCTGTCGCTAAAATATTCCACTATTGCGTAATATTTTAGACAGTCATTTAATATTCATAGCTGTCAACTAAAAGGCCATTTTGGTCGCGGAGTTCTATTCTGTCATGAATCGGGTCAAAAATCGGGTTGTTATTGCCGGTATAAATTTTCCATTCTTTATAAAAGTCGCTGTCGGCGCGATGATTCGCGACACAAGCGTTGTAATTCATATTTTTTAGCGCCCATTGCCGGCATTGATAAGAACTTTTGTTTAAAACGTCGTCAGCCGGTGTCCGACAGGAGCCGGCGCGCAGTATCAAGTCCTGGCAAGTGCTGTCAAGACCTACTAAGTCGCTAATTTTAAAATCTTCCGGGCAATAATCAAGAGAATAATTTAAATTATATAAATCGTTTAGCCAACCGAAACAATTGTTGGCGCGAAAACTTATCGCTAACGGGCTTGGGCCAATAGAAATGTCCAGCCGATCGCCGCTTGAGAGCAAAATGTCGGAAGCCGCGGCATCAAATTGAGGCAAATTAATTCCCTTGCCGATAATAGTTTCTCCTTTTTGAACGCTTTTAATTTTCCAGCCAGTTATATTAATTTTGCCATCAGTGGAAAAATATGGCGCACGCAAACTGATTTCATTTTTACCATATCGTGAAACGCCGCTAATACTAACTTTTTTAGCGGGTTGTTCCGACGTTTGCGTTGATGTTGAGATCGGTCTGCCAAAAAAATAATTTGGTGACGGTTTTGTTAAAATTTTCGGAAAAGAAAATGGTAAATAAAATGATCCAGATTGAAGCAAGTCAATCGCGTAAGGCAGACCAACGAAAACGATTATAAGAAATAAAATTAATAAAATAAATCCAAAAACAAATGAAAATCGCATGTTTATTATATTATAAATAATAAAAAATAAATTATTTTCCGAAGCTTATAAAAGCGTCCCGCTGCAGCGGGACGCTTTTATCGGACAGCGAGGTCGCCGCTGGGCAACCGAGAGCGCGAGGAAAATGACTTATTTTTTATTATTAACAGGCGAAAGTTGCTCAACAATTTTTAATTCTTCATTTGCCTTATCCATTAGTCCAAGTTTTTGATAAACAATAGCGAGCGACTGATGAATACCTACATCATTTGGGTCTTCTGCTTCGGCTCCTAAATAAAGTAAAAGTAGCTCTTTCCACCGGCTTGTTTTAATGTATGTATTAACAACTCCTAAAATCTCTTGTTTTGGAGCAACGGCGTATTTAACCTTAGACGCTTCATCGAAATCATAATCTAAACTACCGTCTTTTTCCTCAATGGCAATGTGGCGACTATACCATATTACCAAAGCGCGATTTATTGCGCGTATAGCATCTTGGTCTAAACCGGCAGAAATATTGGCGATGCCAAGATACCACCAGTTCTGGCCATAATCAGGCGCGATTTCGGTAGTTTTTTTAGTTAACCCGATCGCGCGCTGCGAATCTTTTGCTTCTAATGCAAGCTGCAAGTATGAATAATAAACTTCAAGACGTTTGGGCGCTAATTCAATTGCTTTTTCATAGGCCTCAGCTGATTTTTGCCAAAGTGAAAATTTCAAAGATTGATCTGTCGTTCCCATAGATTTAAAATAATAAATCTGCCCCAAATTCAAATATGAAAAAACTAAAGGATGATCTTTAACTTCAACTTCCAATTGATTAATGCCAAAATCAACAACTTCTAAACGTTTCTCTAAAGGAAACTTTCCTATATTAACTCTAAGCCACTGGCTATATTGGTTGCGAAATTCGGACGTCCCTAAAGTTTCATTTTTTAATGATTGTTGGTATTTTAGAAAAGCATCTTGCGGGGAAACAGTCCCGGCGCCCAATCCTGAAAACGCACTGACAAATTTATAATTAGCAACCGCCGGTTTAATGCTTACCTGCCAGAAAACAAAAAATGATAAGAGACAGGCGACAAGAGATATTGAAATAACAAACTGGGGACTTTTTGAAATTTGTTTAACATACTTGTCACTTGTTACTTGCTGCTTGTTACTTATGTACATTGCAAATCCTATGGTTAAAAATAAAGATATATAACTTGCCGGACTATCAAAAACGAAAAAGCTTGAAACAGCGTAAGCAACAATAAGAGCCGTCCAGATCTGCATTTTTTTTCTCCAAAATGTCAAAAACAAAATAAATATTAAAAATATATACCCAAAAAGCCCAAGAATTCCGCTCATTGAGGCGTAATCAAGGTAGGCATTGTGAGCCCTGTCAAAATTAGTTTCCCGAAGATTATAAACTCTTGGATCAAGAAACTCGTTGTGAAGATGCAGATAATTATTAGAACCGAAACCAAAAATCGGGCGGGCTTTAAAAGCGTTCCAGGCAATCCCCCATTCGGTAAACCGCTGTTGAACAGTATCGTCTTTAAAAGAGGCATTAACAATGCGGGTTAATTGAGAAGTATTTTTAACAAAATCAGTACCGCGCGCCAACCAGATAGAAGTGTATAAACCAGCGGCGATCAAAATTATTAAAGCTAACGGTTTTCGGACTCGCTGATTTTGACGCGCTTGAAATATCATATAAACAAAAATTCCGGCGATAAAACCCAAAAGAGCGCCACGGCTTGAAGCGAAATATAACGTCCCGATATTCAAAAAGAAAGCAATCGCCCATACCCACTTGGGAAAATATTGATGTCGGACATCAATATTTGAATCAATATTTGAATCTCTCCAGAGATACAAAGCAAAAAAAGCGCTAAAAACAGCATAAAGAGCCAGAAGATCAGTGTTGCCTATAGTTCCCATCTGGCTGCCGGGAAGCCAAGTCCACGAAGCCTCAAGATACTGCGCTAAAACATAAAAAAATTCTATAACGCTTACTAACACAGCCAAACCAAAAAAAATTTTCCATTCCTTTTCTGACTTCAAAACACTGCTAAGAATAAGAGCAAATGTGGCAAGATGAAACCAATAGATAACGCCCGACATTCTTTCGGTATTCCCCCAAAAGCTTCTGAAAACATCAATTCCGGTAAAACTAGTGATAACAAGAATCAGAGTGAGTAAGGTTAAAGACCAAAAAACTAAATTGGTTTTGGGGCGATATCGGCTGTCAGAAACAGCCAAAACAATATAAAGGAAAAAAATAATTTCTGTTACAAGACCAAAAAGCCAGATTTTAGGAAAAATAAATGGAAAGAAAAAAGAACCCCCGACATAAAGCGGAATAAATAAAATAAAACCAACACCGAATTTTATTAGTTTTAGTAATATATTAGACACGATGTAAAATTTTCAATTTTCAATAATTGCAATATTTTGCCATTCGTGGCAGAATATTTAATATTATGTGGCAAAATCAGTTGAAGATATCTTTTCTGGTAATAAGCGATGCGCTAATATTTTATTTATCATTAGGACTCACACTTATAATCCGCTATGCGATTATAGAGCGTCAGCCAATGACGCTTTATAGTTCTGTCCCGCTTCACATTATTCCTTTTACCATAATTTTTTTCTTTTGGCTAATTATTTTTTGGGCTTCCGGACTTTATGACATCAGTAAACTAAGAAATGAAGAGTTTTTTTACAAAACCCTTATATTGGCTTTTGGAGTTAATGCGGCAATTTCTACTGCTTTCTTCTATTTCATACCATTTTTTATCATCACGCCAAAAATCAATTTATTCATTGATTTGGCGCTGACTCTGGCTATTCTTTATTTTTGGCGGCAATATTTTAATAAATGGGCCGGTAAGGCGCTTAAAATTGGGGTTATATTTCTGGGCGCCAGCAATGAAATTTTGGAACTTAAAGAATTATTTATCAGAAATCCCCAGTTGGGTTATGAAGTAGCGGGAGTTCTGGCGCCAGATAATTTTGGAGAGTTGGAAAACCTTTGGCATACCAAAAAATTTTCTCTTATTGTTCCGGCGGAAAAATATGACCATTCCCGGAAATTGGCTGGCTTGCTTTTTGAATATTTTAAAAAAGGCGCTACCGTAAGCGATTTAGACAGATTTTATGAAACAACAACTGCCCGCGTGCCTATTTCCATTATCCGCGAGGTCTGGTTTTTGGAAAATATATCGGAAATTGAACGGGGTTTTTACGAGACCAGCAAAAGAATTTTTGACATTGTCTTGGGAATAATTTTGGGCATTATTACTATTATAATTTTTCCTGTTGTTGCCGCTGGCACAAAAATTTTTGACCCCGGCCCAATTTTTTACCGGCAACCTCGCATCGGTAAAAATGGAAAAATTTTTACTCTTGTTAAATTCCGTTCTCTGCCCGCCGAAAAAAATATAGACCACTTAATGAAAAAACCCGATGGAGAGATAATAACGCCGTTCGGCCACTTCCTTCGAAAAAGCCACTGGGACGAGTTGCCGCAGGTTTGGAATATATTAAGGGGCGAAATGTCTTTTATCGGCCCGCGGCCGGAAAAGCCGGATTTCGTAAAACGATTATCGGAAGGAATTCCGTTTTACGAAATGCGCCAGCTAATAAAGCCAGGAATTACCGGCTGGGCTCAGCTTCATAATCCCAATGCCGGCCCGTCATTTAAAGAAACACTGGAAAAGCTTCAATACGACCTTTATTACATAAAGAACCGCTCGGTGTTTTTGGATTTTTCCATTATACTGAAAACTCTGCAAATACTGATTTCAGGAACTGGTAAATAATCATCTTCACTTATCTGCGATCGCATATAAATGAAGATAATTAAAAACTACACGATGCCGTGTAGCTTTTTAAGTTTGGTAATTCTTTTATAAAAGAAGTTTTTACTTTTTATTTCGGTTTGGGGGCCGGATAAGTGACGGTTTTTCTCATTTCCGGCATGGTTCTAAAAACTTCAATCCAAAAACCTTTAAAGAAATCCTTGAGCCCGCGCCAAGGGTTTCTGATTTTAATCGTGTAAATATACTTTTTAAGAGTATAAACTTTTACCACGTAGTAAATAGCTAAGAAAAGTTTTTTGGCCAATGGATTGCGCCAATGAACAGCGTGATTTTTTATAAAAGGCGCTAAGAGCGGCTGCCAAACGGCAAGGCCAGACAAATAAAGAATATTTTTCATAACATCATGCTGTTCTTCGCTGAAGCAATTCAATGGTGATCTTTCAAGAAGCGATTCGCCAAATTCATCAACGTTCATTACAAAATAATCTCTTTCTTCGCAGTATCCTGCTATTTCCGTGCCCGGATACGGCATTAAAATTGAACGGCTGCTAAATTTCACGTCGGCTTTGATTTCAAGATCAATAGCGTCCTTATCGTCTTGAATAATAGTGTGGGCCAGTTCCGCTGAAGTAGGAGGCAAACCCAAAATCATATTGTTAAAAACGTTAATACCGTAACGCCGTAATAGATGGAAATTCTCAACAATCTCTTCGTTACTGAAGTTTTTGTGAACTATCCGTTTTCTTACTTCGCGGTTAGCCGCATCAATGGAAATGTTTAAAGAAACGCAACCGGCGGCTTGTAAACGCTCGGCCATCCATTCGTTAATGGAATCAACTCTCACCAAGGCATTAAAAGGAATGCCGACTTCCTTCGGATACCTTTCGGCAAATTCTTCAAGCCAAGGATCGTTTTTCGCCAAAACAAAAAGGTCGTCTTCAAACTTGATAAAATCTACTGGCCACCTTTTTTTAAGATCCAATATTTCCAAAATAACGCGGTCAATGGAATGTCGTCTTTCATATTTTCCGGAAAAACCGCGATTGCCGCCTAATTCTTTTCTTTCGCCAAAAGCGCCTTCTTCGCGGTACTTTTTTTTCAAAACCGGTTCAAAACAATAAGAGCAAGGGAAAGGACAGCCGCGGCTGGTCATAAAGGTCTTTAAGGGAAACGCTCCCATTCGGGGCGCTTTTTTAAAAATAGAGTCACGATCGGGTATCGGCAAAGTATCAAGATCGCCGACTAAACTTCTTTTGGGATTAATCGTCCCGTTGGGAAAGCCCAGATTTTTAATATCGTAAAGATCTTTGCCGCTTTCGCCGCCGGCTAAGCGGTTTAAAAGTTCAACGAAAGCGCCCTCGCCTTCGCCGGTGCAAATGGCGTCAATGGGTTGATACCGAACGCAGTCAGGATAGTAAGTCGGGTGAGAACCACCCATAATGGTAAAAATGTCCGGGAAATATTTTTTTATCTTTTCGTTGAATTTGAAGTAAAGCTGATGAGTGCCGGTAACAGCGCTGTAAGCGATAACGTGTGGCTTATAATCTCTGATGTAATCAAAAGGCCTTTCGCTGCTGCTAAGAATCAATACATCACTTTCGTGGCGGGCTTCTTTAGCCGAAGCCATAAGATAGGCCGGACCCATCGGGTCAATAAAGTCCTCACCGTCAATTACAAATAAAACTTTAAGTCCCCTGTCTTTTATTGCGGCTCGCCGCGGAATTTTTTCCTGATTTAAAACCAAATGAGAATTTAAAACCGGAAGATCCAGTTTCACTGATATTCTCCTTTTGTTAAAGTGCTAAATACTATTACTTTATTTGTAACATATATTTAAAATTTAGCAATAATAAAAAATCCCCATTCGCCCCGCAGCTGCGGGGCGAATGGGGCTTCAGTTAAACTTAATTCTTTTTCTTAAAATCATAACCCGCCAAAAAAGTCGGGCATAAGTTTTAAAAATATTTATAATATTTTTAGTTTTTAAAGCTTTAGATTTACTCTCAAAATTATGAGGAATCATTGTAAATGGTACTTGTATCAAACTGACTCCGGACTTTGCCATCCAAACAGAGGCTTCTACCATCGCTGCATGACTATCGGTTGTAAATATTACTCTCTGAACTAACGCAGTTTTGTAGAAATTAAAATGATAGTATCTTAATCTTAATCCAAACAGTAAATTTATCAGCCAGGTATTGGTGAGTGAAGCAGCTGCTCTATACCACGGCCTAGCGCCGTGATTTTTGATATATGCCACGACCATATCATAATTTTTTAAAGTTTTTAAAATATCTTTAACACTTTCCAAAGTTATCTGATTATATGGCGGCATAATTCCAACATGTTTTTTCTCGGCTAACTTAATACCTCTCCTAAAAATACCCCCAAGTTCGGTATGATCGCAGTGGTAAAAAAACTTAATTCTTTTATTGGCAACTAAAAATCTCGGAAAAGTAGCATATCTTTTAGCGCTTAAAAACACTAACAGTTCATAATCAACGCCAAGCTCATTCAATTTAATAGCTAAGGCATCAATATTAGGAACTACATCATATTCTTCCTCATAAACCGGCACAATAAGGCTTATAGACACAGGATTGTCCACTACCCTAGCTCCTCTTCATTAAATTATTAAAAAACGATTACTTATTAATTAGCACAATATTAATAAAATGTCAAAAAATCCCGAATGTTTTCGGGATAAATTAATTTATTTTTTGCTTTAAAATTCTTACGCGCCAGAAAAGTCGGCCGTAGGTTTTAAAAATCCCAACAAGATTTCTAAAACGCAAAGCTTTAGACTTGCCCATCCCACGTTCTATCCTATAAAATGGCACTTCTTTAAACTTTGCTCCTGAAGCAATAGAGTAAATCAGTAATTCGACCATTAGAGCGTAACTTTGGGTTGACTTCGGCAATTTTTTCAATAGTTCTGTCTGATAAAAATTTAAATGATAATATTTGAGCCCAAATCCAAAAAGTAGATTTAGAAGTGTTGTGTTAACCCAAGAAACTGCGCGTCTGCTAAGATGTCTGACCCTGGGGTTAGCAATATAACCTATAAGAACATTGTCATCACCTTTCGCTAATACTGGCAGAATATAATCAAATGATTCCGGAGCAATTAAGCCATGACACGGTAGTAAGCCAGCGTATTCTTTAGAGGCCAGATTGATGCCCCAAGCGAAGTTAAAACCTAAATTCATGTTTTTAGCGTTATGGAACACTTTAATTCTTTTGTCTTCGCAAGCAATCCGGTCGGCAATTTGGCCGGTTTTGTCGGTAGAGCCATCGTCAAAAATAAAAATTTCATAATCAAACTTATATTCATTCAGTTTTTCGCAAGCTGACATAACTGAAAATTTCAAAGTATTTTCCTCATTATAAGCCGGCATAATCAGCGTTATAGATTTACTCACTAAAACATCTCCAGCACTGAATTTATGATTTTTTCAGTACTTGGATGGTAATTTTTAAGTAGGTAATGGCTGGCTGGGCAAGGCGTCGGAGCCATATTAATTCTTTTCGGCGGTTTTAAGAAATTAATATCCTGTTCCGTAAGCTGGGTAATAATTTCAGCGCCAATGCCGCACATCTGCCAGCCGGTATCAACAACCACTAAGCGTCCCGTAACTTTTACCGACGAAGCAATGGTATCAACATCCAGCGGATTTATTGAATGAAGATCAATGATATCGGCAGAAATATTTTGTTTAGTTAGTTCATCGCGAGCTGTTAAAGCATTATTAACCATTGCTGATACTGCAACTATAGTAACATCGCCTAAATCTTCGGCACTGAAAAGCTTAGATCTAAAAGAAAGATCATAATACTCTTCAGCGACCAAACCTTTTTGCTCAAGCAAATCGCAGTGTTCAAGCACAATCACCGGCTCGTCATCTTCTATTGCGGAGATAATCGCGCCTTTAATGCTGTAAGGACTTGACGGCATAACCACTTTAATGCCGGGAAAATGAGCAAACACCGATTGCAAACTCTGGGTGTGCTGAACACCTTCGCCGGCTTTTTTGGCGATAAAACTTAAAATAACGAGCGGCACTTTGTGCTGACCGCCGGAAACGTACCTTAGTTTTGCCGCCTGATTCATCATCTGATCCATCGTAAGCAGCATAAAATCATCGCGCTGATGAATCAAAACCGGCCGCAAGCCGTCTAAGGCGGCGCCGATGGCAAAACCGGTTAGACCGTTTTCTGAAAGCGGCGTGTCAATAACTCTTTCCGGACCAAACTTTTTATAAGCCGCAAGAGTGTGGCCATAAACTCCTCTGATATTGTCAACGCCTTCTCCCATTAGAAAAACGCGGGGGTCTTTTTCCATTGCTTGAACCAGCGCTTCAGAAGCCGCCTCTTTATATTTCAGTTGCCTGTTTGCCATTTATTTACTCATTCACCAAAAGTTCGTTCTCTAAAGGTTCGGGACTTTGAAGAGCAAACTCTGCAGCTCCAATTATTTCCTTTTCGACAATTGATTCTAATGTTTCTACTTCAATATCTGAAACTCCTGATTTTTCCATAACCACTTTAAGATTTTTTATCGGACAATTGGCAATCCAGCGCTCGCCTTCTTCGCGGGAGCGGTAGCCCAAATCCCAGTCTTCACCCACTCCCCAATGTTCTTTCAAACGATAAGTGCAGGCCTCAATGAAGCAAGGTTCGCGATACAGCCGGGCTTTATAAACAGCGTGATTGGCAATTTCAAATACCGCTAACACATTATTGCCATCAACCCGATGAGTTTTTATACCATGAGGACTGACTCTGCTAACAATTTCATCTTTGGGCTGCCTTTTTAAAATCGGCGAATGAGTGGCATAAAAGTTATTTTCGCAAACGAAAATAATCGGCAAATGGTGCACTGAAGCAAAATTCAAGCTTTCCCAAAAAATCCCTTCTTCAACAGCGCCATCGCCAAAAAAAGCCACGGCAATTTTATCTTCCCGCTTTATTACAGATGACAAAGTGATGCCAACCGCAATGGCGATACTGGAACCAACTATCGGGGTAGAAACCATATGACCGGCTTTTTCATCAAAAAGATGCATCGTGCCGCCAAAGCCGCGGCAACAGCCCGTGGCTTTGCCTAAAATTTCGGCCATCATTTTGTTCAAGTCGCCGCCCTTGGCCAGATAATGGCCGTGGCAGCGATGAGTGGAGACAATTTTATCTTCCGGCCTTAAGGCCGCCATTACGCCAACGGCCACCGCTTCCTGACCGATGGAAAGATGAATCGGCGCTTTGATATGGCCGGCGTTATAAAGTTCAATAAGCTTTTCTTCCGCCCGGCGAATTTTATACATATTATAATATAATTTTTTTAAAAGAGCTTTGTTTTCTTCGGCAATCCTCACCTCTAACCTCCTTCTCTGAAAGTCATAATAAAACCGAAATTATGCTTGACCTTAATATAAAAAATTAATTTTGTCAAAAATTGATCTTTTAACTTCGCGGCTTTTGGATGAAGTGGCTAAAGCTG
>ERZ1292644.1547-Hain-H14-01um-R2-1547-length-11767-cov-5_pt1 | contig 11767 bp, 20 predicted proteins | sample MGYA00564402_ERZ1292644 | MGnify/ENA primary metagenome ERZ1292644 (study PRJEB36523, sample SAMEA6512644) | groundwater metagenome | collected 2019-01-09 | study: AquaDiva: Metagenomics assemblies of 32 groundwater samples | reverse complement strand
GCTCCTCCTCGGTCAGCTCGCGATTGCGCGGCAGGGCGAGCTCGTCAGCGTGTGCCCCGGTCATCTCGATGATGAGCAGCTGGTCACCGGGGCGGTAGAGCTTCATCAGGTGCGCCTCGAGCCTGGCCACGACCTCGTCCTCTGCGTCGAGCAGGACGACGCGCCCAGGGCCGCCCTCCGGGCAGAACGACAACCAGAACGTCTTCACTCCTCGAACTCCGCCGCCTCCAGCTTTGCGCGCAGGGCCTCGTTCTCGACCGCGTACTCTTTGCACGAGGCCAGCTCGAGCGCCGTTACTTCTGCGTGGCCCTCCAGCTCCGCCACCCGAGCGCGCAGGGCTGCGGCTTCGGACTCGGCGGCACGCAGTTTCACGACAAGAGGCCAGACGCGCTGAGCGGTCGCCTCATGGCGCGCCTCAATCTCTGGCATCCGCGCGTCCAGCGCGTCGCATAGCTCTGCCTTGTCTTGCTCCGCCGCCTCCCGTGCGGCCTTCTCGGTGGCGAGGGCGGACCGCAGTTGCTCCAGGTCGACCTGGTATGCGTCAATGGCGGCGCTGCACAACTCACGTCCCCGGCGCTCCGTGTTCCGCTCCGCCTCCAGCTCCGCCACCTGCTGCACCAGGGCCTCGTAGGCACGCAGGAGCTTGACGAACGGCGGCCAGCTGGCGTTGCCGTGCTCACGCAGCTGGTCCAGCTCCTCCTGCGTCAGCAACTCCGGGGTCACGGCTCCCTCTTGGTGCGGTAGTCCACCGGCTCGGGCACGCCGTCGGGATACATCTCGTCCAGGCGCGCGATGAGAGCGTCATCGTCTTCGGCAAACCAGAGGCACACGTGCGGGCCCTTCGCCTCGGGCCTGCCCGACTCATCGCCGGGGAAGCAACAGCGGTAGCCCTCCGCCAGGCCCTCGAGCTCCCGGCGCGTGATGCCGAGGATGACGTTACCCTTGTTGTCCATGCCGCGAATCATGGCTTCTCTCCCCGGCGTTGGCGCATGAGTCGCCTCACCTCCTCGGTGTCGGTAAACGCCGTCTCGAGCCGCTCGAGTTGCGCCTCTAGCTCACGGAGCGCAGCATAGGGCCTGTCGCCTCGCCCGTTGCATGCGTCGGCAAGGGCACTCGCTCTCGCGTAAAGCACGTTGAAGTCCTTTATGAGCCACGACTCGCCGAGTCTCACTAGCGCGGCCTCGAGCTCAGCGATACGCTTCTCACTCATGGCTTGCTCATCGGACCATCGCTGAACAGCGCCGCGTGCCCGTCCACACAGACCAGGTGCGTATCCCAGCCGATGCGCTCGTCGAAACGCCCGTACTTCTCGACGGTCACCACCGAGTCGGGCTTCCATGCCCGCCACTCCTTCTCGAGGAAGGCGACGAGCGCTTCCCAGTCCGGGATTTCGAGCACGTGCTTCATTGATTCGTCGATCAACATGAAGCTCGATGATGGCCGTATTTTCATCAGTGGTCCTCCCGCGCTTTGACGCCGAGCGATTCGAGCACGACCTTGGCTTGCAAGAGCGTGCCTTGCCGATCGGTCTTCTCCTCGAGATACGCGAGCAACTCGAGCGCGTCGGGGCTGGCAGCGAGCCACTTGGTGCATGCTGCGTCGAGCCCGCCCGCAAACACCGTCCTGCCCCAGCGGTGCCACTGCAAATCGAGCGTGCGGTGCTGGCACTGCGCCTCGATCCACTCCGGGATGAGCCTCGCCATCTGCTCGCAACACAGCACGTACCCAGCGGGCAGGAACGCCCCTCTGTCTTTCCCCATCTGCTCACCCTGCGACAGCCGAGCTGCCCCCGTCAATCCGGAACCGTGAGAGTCACACCCCGGGGTTTCCGCGACTGCTTCAGCGGCAGGCGTTTCGCTCTTGGCGCGAAACTGGCGCCTCATCATCTGTCCCGGCCACCGAGAAGGCCATACTGAACATCGATACCGCTGTACGATTACCCAGCAGCCCGCGCCGCCGCCTTCCGCCTCTCCTTGCTGCGCAGCCGGCTCCGGGCGCCGTACTCGCGGTGTTCGTGGAAGTTGCACCCTTGGTGGTACCTCGCCCCCTGCAGGGCCCGAATGTAGGCAATCAGGCGCTGGGCTGCGTACTCGGAGACATAACGCACGTTGCCCAGGATGCACGAGCCGCCGGTCTTTCTGAGCCACCCCTGACGCTTGGCCACCCGGATCAGGGTCCCGGGGTTGTGGTGCAGATATTTCGCCAGATCCCCCAGGTAGATGCGCTCTTTGCGCAGGGGTGAACGCGGCGGCACCACTAAACGCTCGTCACCTACCGGCATGCGTGGCAATATCCTTGACATGTCAGAGGGATGGTACCTCGCCCGCGAGCTCAAAGACGAGACGAAGCGCGAGGAGCGCCTCGCCCACATCGAGGAGCTCGAAAACGAGATCTTCGAGCGCGCCGCGGGGGTCGTGGGGGCCGCCCTCAGCTTTCACGAGGTGCGCCACGACCAAGAAGAGCCCCCGCCCGAGTGGATCGAGCGCTACGGGGCCGAAGGCGCCCGGCAAAAGCTCGCCGTCGCCAAATCCGGCTGGTTGCCGGCGTCCGTCGCCCCCAACGGCACCAAACTCGCCCATTTGGTGATGACCGGCATCCAGCGCGGCCGCGCCTACAAGCTGAAAGTCACCCAAAACACCCTGAACGTGAAAATCGCCCTGCCGGCGCCGACCAGCGCCGAGCACCCGGGCCCGGTCGTCTACGAAGTGAGGGACCTCGAGCCGTGACCATCACCTTGGCCGTGACTGGCTCTCGCGAGCTGGAGGACGCCGAGTTTGTCTGGGCCCAGATCTCGCGCATGCAACCAGAGGTGGTCATCGTCGGCGATTGCTCCACCGGCGTGGATGCCTTGACCCGGCAATGGTGCCGGGTGTTCGGCGTGCGCTGCGAAGTGCTCACCGCGGATTGGGCCAAGTTCGGTAAGTCCGCCGGACCCCGGCGCAATCGCCGACTGGTGAGAAAAGCCAAAGAAGAGGGCGCCTTCTTGCTCGCCTTCCCGCGCGGCGGCCCCGGCACTCGCGACTGCATCGCCCAAGCCAAGCGTGTGGGGCTACACGTGCGGGAAGTATGAGCCTCATTTTCGGCCAGCGCATGGTGCGCATCGACGACGGCACCAAGGGCACCGTCGTCCAGGACGGCCCGGAGCTGCGAATCGTCTACCTCGACCGCGACGAAGAGCGCTTCGCGCCCAAGAGCGAGAAATGGGCGCCCGACGAGCTCGTGCCGGGCCCGCTGCGCCAGGAAGAGTGCTTTCTCATCGCCGCGACGTGTGACCGCGCGCTGCGCGCCTACGAACGCAACGAGCCGCACAAATACTGGGAGAAGATCCCGCTCAGCTACACGCCCTACGACTCCGACCTGATGCAGATCATCATGGACTACCTCGTCCGCCGCCTGACGCGCGCCGCGGGCTAACTCTTGCCCCGGGAGCGGAGTTCCTCCTCCGTCGTGAGGTGGATCCCGTTCGGCGGCGCGCCATGGTCCAAATTGTCGGCTATGCCCCGAAGCAGTGCTGCTACCGCCTGCGGGCTCACGGGGCCACGCGCCGCCACGCTGAAGCCGTGGCCCTTCGGGCCACCCAGGGCCATCACCAGGACCAGATCGCAGCCGGTGCCGAGCAGCACCTGCTCCGCCTCCCAATCGTACTTCCCGCCCTTGCCTTCCTGCATGCCGGCAGGGTGCCACGGCGCGCCCCGTCGTGGCTAATCGCCAGGTCCTATCACTGCGCCAGGAACGATAGGCCTGGACTATCGACTGTTCCGTAGCTACGGGCGAAGCCATGAGCTTCGACCGGAGCCTCTACAGCCCGTCACCGTGGAGCACGAAGTTCCACGACACGACAGCCGATGAGGTGCTCGGCGGCGGCAGCGCAGGCCCCGGCAAATCGCTTACGCTCCTCTGGGATCCGATCGTCAAGCAAGCGGTCGTCGAGCACGCGCGAGCGACGGGGCAGCTGCTCGATCAGTTGCCGGGCTGGCTCGCCGAGCTCTGCCGGGCGCATCCGCTGCGCCGCGGGCAAAGCGAGGGGCACGCGCTGCACATGCGCCGCACGATGCCGATGTTGCAGGAGACGATCGACCGCGCCGAGCGCATGTTCCGGCAGTTCGACCCGGGCGCTATCTACAACAAGGAGCTGCACCGCTGGGAGCTCACGAGCGGCTACAAATACACCTTCGGGCACTGCCGCGAGCCCAAAGACCACGTCAACTATCTCAGCAAGCAGTACACGCACCTGGGTATCGACGAGGCGGGGCAGTTTCTCGAAGATCAGGTGGAAGAGCTCGATGGGCGCGTGCGCAGTGCCGATCCCATCCTGCATCTGCTCTTGGCAACGCGGCTGATGAGCAACCCGACGCCGGGCTGGCTCAAGGAGCGCTTCGTCACCCCTGAGCCTCAGGGCAACGTCGTTTTTCGCATTCGCGTGCTCGATCCCGAAACAGGCGAGTACTTCTGGAAGACGCGCCTGTTTCTGCCGGCCAAGCTCGACGACAACCCCGACAAGGTCTTCGTCAAGCAGTACAAGATCAAGCTACTGAGCAAGCCCGCGCACATGCGCGCTCGCTACCTGTACGGCGACTGGAACAGCGTCGAGGGCGGCTTCTTCGAGGACGACTACAACCCGGGCGTCCACCTGATCGAGCCGTTCAAGATCCCGCGCGACTGGCCCAAGTTCCGCGCGATGGACTGGGGCTACAAGGCGCCCGGCACCATCGGCTGGTTCGCGATGGATCCAGACGAGAACCTCTACCAGTTTTACGAGTTCAACTTCCGCCTGATGCGCGACATCGAAGTCGCCAAGCGGGTCATCGAAATAGAGTCGCGCTTCGGCTTCTGGAACAAGCGCGAGCGCAAGAGTCGGCTCACGGGCGTCGCCGATACCCAGCTCTGGGAAGAGCGCGGCGACTCGGGCAAGAGCAAAGCGGCGGTGTTCGCCGCCGAGGGCGTCTTCTGGCAGCCGGCGGACAAGGCCAGCATCGCCAGAAACTGCGAACGCATCAGCGAGCGGCTGCGCGACTACGACAAGCACGAGCCGCCGGGGCTCATGCTGTTTCGCGACTGCAAGAAGAGCGCGGAGATGTTCGCCAGCATCGGCGTCGACGACAACGACAGCACGGTGCCCGACAAGCGCAGCCCGCTCAAGCACTGGCTCGACATGCACGCCTACGCCGCCGCGCGCGCGTCGCGGGGGCGCGGCTCTATCGTGATGGAGCCCCACGACTTCGAGCGCAACAGCGCCAACGACAACGATGAGCCGGAGCTGCCGGTAGCGAGTGGGTTCGGGTATGGGAGCTGACGCGAAGCCCGTCTGTTGCGGCTGGACCAGCGTGGGCGGGCATGAGCACGATTGCCCGACACGCAGCGTCGCGCGCAACCAGCAGAGCGACGTCATGACGAAGGAGCAGATCGCGATGCAGCTCGGCATCGTGCAGGGCGCTTTCCCGCCGCCGATCAAGGCGCAACCCTTCGACCCCGTCCACAAGCCCGCCCACTACAACAGCCACCCGAGCGGGGTCGAGTGCGCGGACATCACCGAGCACATGAGGTGCATGATCGGCTGCGCCATCAAGTACCTCTGGCGCCACGGGCAGAAGCCGGGCGCCGACGCCGACCAAGATCTGCAGAAGGCGATCTGGTGCATCGAGCGCGAGCGGCAGCGGCTGAAGAAAGCAAACCATGGCAAGTGAACCGCCCAGTGACGAGCACCCGCGCCCCGACGCGACCGAGGCCGCCAACGACACGACCGAGAGCGTGTTCGAGCTCGGGCAGGACACCAAGAGCGAGGCGCCCTTCGAATACGCCGAGGACGACGTCAATCTCGTCACTGCCTTCAAGGAGCACCCCGAGGGGCGCGCCGCGCTCAAGCGGCTGAGCGACAAGTGCGCCACCGACTTCGACAACGCCTGGAGCGCGACCGAGCTGTTCCGCAAGGGCATGGCCGAGACCTGGAAGCTCTTCGCCGGCACGCTCGATCCGAAGCCGCCGCCGTTCGAGCACATGGCCAACGCGCACGTGCCCATCCTGATGGAGAACACCATCCGCATGGTCTACCGCCAGGCGTACGAGCTATTCGGCAACTGGACGAACGTGTTCGGTGTGACGCCCATTGGGCCCGATGACGAGCACACCGCCAAGCTCCTGTCTCTGCACGGCAACTGGCAGATCCGCCGCCGCATCAAGGACTTCAAGCGCCAGCTCGGCCACCGCGGGCTGATGGCCTTCGATCTGTTCGGCGATGTCACCTGCCATAGCTACTGGGATCCGCAGCGGCGCTACAACCGCCACGAGATCCTCACGGCCAACGAGTTCGTGTCCGCCAACGCGCACGTCTCGACCATGCCCGACTACTCCGACGTCTCGTGGGTGGCAAAAGTCATCTTCATGGACGGCCACGAGCTGCGCAAGATGGCCAGCGGCTGGCAAGACGTCGCCACCGTGTTGAAGCACCTGCCGCCCGCCTGGGATGAGTCGGGGCTCGAGGGCGAGATGCGCGAGGCGGTCGACAAGAACCTCGGCGTCGACTCCACCGCCTACCAGAAGGGCCAGTACCGCATTATCCAGTACGAGGGCTGGCTCAACCTGCCCCCGAGCACGGCGCAGCAGGGCGAGAGCGACGGCGGCGATGAGGCGAGCGAGCCGCGCGATCGGTACTGCAAGGTCATCTTCGACTACCAGACCAAGACGGTCCTCTCGCTCAACATCCACGAGCGCACCGACCCCTACGACAAGCGCCGCTTCGAGTTCGAGGGCCAGCAGCTGCAGAAGTGGCAGCAGGCCGCCCAGGACCGGCAAGCGTACCTGCAAGAGCTCGAAGAGACGCGCCGCTCGGCCCTCTCACTCGCCCACAGCAGCGACCCACAGAGCGACGCCCCCGCGCAGGCCATCCTGATGGCGCGCTCGCTCGAGGAGGCCCCGCCGCCACCCGAGCCGCCCATGCCCGACTGGATGCAGGGAAACCCGATGGCGCAGCCGAAGCCGCCCGCGACGGTGCCCATCCAGATGTTCGCGCACGGGGTCAACATCGAGCCCATGGTCGGTATCCTCGGCCTCGGCACAGGCGCCATTCACTGCGCCCAGAACAAGGCCGCCAACATCGCGCTCTCGGCCTTCATCGACGAGACGATGCTCGCCAACTTCAAAAACTGGATCGTCAAAGGCGACGTGCGGTTCCCCGAGAAGTTCTCGCTCAAACCGGGCGGGGTCATCAAGGTGGAGGGCGCGACCGACCTCTCCAAAGACATCCTGCCCTTCGGCTTTGGCGAAGCGAGCGCGGGCTTGCTCCAGTTGATCGAGATGCTGGTGAAGTTCGGCAACACCGTCACCAACACGCCCGAGGTCCTCTCGGGCGAGAGCGGCAAGAGCGGAGAGACCGCCCAGGGCCTGAGCGCGCGCATCGAGCAGGCGACCAAGATGCTGAGCGTGCCGACGGGCAAGTACGCCGACTTCCTGACGCAAGTCCTGGTCAACAACGCCATTCTCAATGCCATCTTCATGGACGACGCCGAGTTCTTCAGTGTCAACAACCACGACCCGCAGCTCGGCCCGATGGGGCAGCAGCAGTTCAGCGTGGGCCGCGAGCTGTACGATCGCCCGTACGACGTGGAGATCAGCGCCGACCTGAAGTTCACGAGCACCAGCCAACGCATCAGCGAGGCCGACGCCCTGGTGCAACTGCCGAACGCGGTACCGGCGATGGCGGGCAACTTCGCCTTCGTCTACGAGACCGTCAAAAAGAGCCTCGAGGCACGCAATCGCTACGATCTGGTGGCCACCATGGGCGCCCCGCCGCCGCCCCCGCCCGGCTTCGGCGCGCCGCCGAGCCCGCCCGCGCCCCCCCCAGGGCAGCCGCAGCCCGGCGCTCCCCCGGGAGGCCCGCCCGGCAACGACAACGGCAAGCCCAAGCCCGCACCGCAGCAGCAACCCCCACCCCCGAAGGCGGCCTGAGTGCGTGAGCTGGAGCTACTCAGTGACTACCTGGTGCGCCTGCGCCAGGAGAAGCTGCACCGCGCGCACGCCCAGGCGCTCGGCGACGACCCGCGCGTCGTCCACATCGCCGTGACGGCCCACGAGGCCGAGCTCTGCAATCGCATCCTCGCGGCCGTCAAAGTGCTCGCCCACGACCCGGGCAAGTTCATCCAGGAGTTTCTGACGCCATGAGTGAGAAAACCTACATCGTCACATCCTACCTCCAGGTGCAACCGTACCTCGAGAGTGGCTACGCGCGCTCGGAGCGCAGCGCCAAGGAACAGCTCGGCGCCCACTGGGACCTGCTGCCGGCGTCCGAGCAGGTGACGCTCGTGGTCGTCGAGATCGACACGGAGAAGCACCGGCTGCTCAATGACACGCACCTGAAGAAGTACCGAATGTATTTCGGTGAGACAGTGACGTGCTTCGCCAGCTGCTGCGTGGCCAGCGTGCGCGTGCTGGAGGAGGGGGCCGACGAAGGCGCGCTCATCGCCAGGGAGGACCGGGACTCTCCACCGGAACACTGCGGGGAGCACGCCCTGTTCGACACACCGGGCGAGTGCATTGACGACAAGCGTCAATTTATCTTGGACATGATCGTCCACATGCGTCGCTCTGCCGACGCCCTGGAGACATTCCTAAAACACACGAAGGCCCTGTGAACACCAACATCAAGCGAAGCAGCGACTACGTCAACCAGACGCCGGTCTCGATCGGCGAGCCCGACAAGGTCACGGCCTGGCCATTCCCCGAGCCCGACAAGAAGAGCGCGTGGGGCGATGACGACGCCAAGCCGCGCTTCGACCCGCACTTCGATTCCGAAAAGGCCAAGGCCGAAAAGCGTACGGCGATGATCAAGGCGCGCATGAGCCCGCCCGGCACGCTGCACCTGCCGGAGCTACTCGAAGCGCAACGGCTGCGCTTCGGCATCCCCGATGGCTTCTTCAAGTCGCAAGCCGCCTTCGACCGCATCTTCGTCTTCCCCGTCGACCAATTCGACGACGCCGGCACGTACGCGACGGCGGGCGCCATCCTGCGTCCCGCCCTGACCAAGCTCAAGGACATGCAGGAGGGCAACCGCGGCGTGCTCATCAGCGCGGGCCTCACGGCGGCCGACCGCCTGATGAGCCACGGCATCGAGCTCGGTCACGTCGTGACGACCAACAAGAACGTGCCCTTCGCCCGCCGCTGTGACCGGCTCGAAGACGGCACCGAGATGTTCTACCTGGTGATGCGCGACGCCGACCTCGCCGGCAGCGAGACCCTGGCGAGCGAGCTGCGCGCCGGCACCAAGCGCATCGTGGAGATCGGTCTCGATGACGGCTACCAGCACCAGATCGCGTGCATGGGCGAAGACGGCATCATCGACGACATCAAGAAGAAGAAGTCGGTGTGGATCGAGGACAACTGGTAGCCCTGGACGAGCTACTGGCGTGGGCGTGCGCGGAGACCGGGCGTCACTTCATCGTGAAGATGGGCAACACCTACAATGAGACGCGCTGGCGCGTGTGCGTCTGGGCGAAGAAAGAGGGCGGGACCGTCGAGGGCCTGCCGGGTGAGGGCTACGGCAACATCGCCGAGACGGCTGTGCGCGAGGCCCTCAACGCCTGGACGAGCCAGGCCGCGCCGCCGCGGCACACGGGTACGCAATGGTATCTGCCGAACCACATCGCCGGCATGATCGAGAGGAACAATGGCTGACAGTTCATACATGCAAGGCGACCACGACAACTCGACGACGGTCCCGTTCTCCGATGACGAGACCGACAAGCCCGAGGACCTCGACGAAGACTCGCCGACCGCGACGCCCGAGGAGCGCGTCACGCGCCGGCAGAAGCGCCAGGCCCGCATCCAGACGATGTTGCAGGACGGCAAGCAGAGCAAAGAGAAGCTCGCCGCCCTCGAGCAGGAGCACAGCGCCACGCGCGCCGAGCTCGAGCGGCTCAAGGGCTACGTCGCCGCGCAGCCGCAGCAGCGCGCCTCCAACGATGACGGCAAGGACCCCTACGAGTCGCGACTCGATCAGATCTACGAGCGGCAGTCCGAGGCCTACAACGCCGCCCAGGCCGAGATCAAGGCGGGCTCGTTCACCCCCGAGCGGCAAGCACACTACGAGAAGATCGCCCGGGGCATCGAGAGCGAAAAGACGCGCGTGCACACCGAGCGGGTCGTCGACTCGCGCACCGCCCAGCAGCGCACCGAGCAGGCGCAGCAGGTCTGGGTGCAGAAGTATCCCGACGTCTACAACAACCGCCAGGCCTTCCAGTACGCCCAGGCCACCTACCAGCGCAAGCTCGCGCTCGGCGAGGCTGCCAGCAACGACATGGTCGACGAGATCATGAACGAGACGATGACCACGTTCCGGCTCGGCAAGCGCGCCCCGCCGAGCGCCAGCGATCGGTCGCGCCTGAGCGGTCTGCCCGCAGCCGGCGGAGGTGGCTCGTCGAAGGGTTCAGGCGTGGTGATGACCCCCACGCTCAAGAAGATCGCGCACTCCGCTTACAGCGACCTGTCCGAGGCCGAGGCCGAGAAGGCCTGGACCAATCGCACCGGCAAGCGAATGCGGGAGAAGAAGCTGCTCTGAATTTCGTTGACAGCCGCGACGGCGTAGCTATGGGAGTAGCGTGCATTGACCGTCAGCGCTTCGGCGCCCCGATGCTTCACACTTTTGCGCTGGTAGCTCAGCCCGTTAGAGCACTCGGAGTAATGACCCGAGAGGTCGAAGGTTCAAATCCTTCCTGGCGCGCCAATCATGGGCTTCTGGGGCGAAAGCCCTCGGGGCCCACCAATTTACTGGAGCCCCGGTGATGCGGCTGTACGTCGTGGTACGTGCCGACTTGCCGCCGGGGCTCCAGTGCGCGCAGGCCTGCCACGTGGCACGCGCGTTCCGGGATGCGCCCTCTCACGATGAGAACCTGATCGTGCTCGAGGCGCCGAACGAAGAAGCCTTGCGCTCCCTGCTCTTGCAGGCGGGCCCGACCGCGTCGTGCGCGGCTTTCAGCGAGCCCGATCTCGGCTGGCAGCTGACCGCCATCGCCCTCTCGGGCCCCAAGGTGCCGGAGCTGGTGAGTTCGCTGCCGCTCGCCCTGCGTGATAGACCCAAACTATCAGACTTGACCGTTTCATAACGGCATGCTTTCATAGCCGCTGCGCTCCCTCGGACTGCCCCGGCAGCCTCGGGGGCACGCACCCACTTCTCGCGGCAGCCGTCGCCCCCAACGACCGCTCGTCTGTCCCTTGCTGGGCAGCGGAGCGTTCGTGGCGGAAGAGACGGCGGTAGCGACGGGTAAGCACAAGGGTATTCGGCGTGAGGATCCTCCGCCTCGCCCGGTAGAGCAGACGGCGAACCGCGGCTTTCTCGAAGGCCACGACCCAGCCAAGCACTACGTCTGGGTGTCCGAGGTCAACGACCCGACGATCAACGTCGGCTACTACAAGCACCTGGGCTACCGGGTCGCGCAGTACGACCCGGACGAGGCGCGACCGACGGTCGGGTACCAAGAGTACAAGCAGGGCGATCCCATCAAGAGCCTCGGCATGGTGCTGATGGAGGTCCCGCTCGAGCGCAAGGCGGAGATCGATCGGGTGGGGGCCGATGGCCAGGGCGGGTGGGACAAGGCCCAGCGCATCCAGGACACGATCCGCAACCGCGAAGTCGACCCGCTCTCCGATGAGGAGAGGCGCGCGTTCCGCGGCATCACCTCCGTCCGCGAGCAGCGGGACGACCGCAAAACCTGGTCCTTTTGACCGCGAGGAATTGAATGGCGAACCCTCATCGATACGGCTTTCGGTTCCTGAAGAACCG
>ERZ1292644.1546-Hain-H14-01um-R2-1546-length-11774-cov-4_pt1 | contig 11774 bp, 10 predicted proteins | sample MGYA00564402_ERZ1292644 | MGnify/ENA primary metagenome ERZ1292644 (study PRJEB36523, sample SAMEA6512644) | groundwater metagenome | collected 2019-01-09 | study: AquaDiva: Metagenomics assemblies of 32 groundwater samples | reverse complement strand
CGCTGAATAGTACCCTTGAACTCATCCTTCAGCTTGCCGAGAACTTGCGATTTCTTTCGCAACTTCTTCTGAGGTCGCCCTTAAACTCATGCACAAAATATTGGCATTGTCCCATTTTCTTGCTAAACGAGCGGTTTCTTTATCCCAACAAAGAGCAGCTCGGGCACCTTTGACTTTATTCGCCGCCATACTAATTCCGGTTCCGCTCCAGCAAAAAATAATTCCATAATCGACTTTGCCATCCACAACTTTTTTGGCGGCCTCAACTCCAATATCTACCCACTTCCACCTTTTGTTTTTATCAATTAAGTCTCCCAATAGAGTCAATTCATACCCCTTTTTCTTAAGGTAAGAGACGACTGAATTGGTTAAGTGAGTTTTCTCGTCCGAAGCAACGACTAACTTCATAGTTTAATATTGCTTCAAAAGTAGAAGGAGGTCTCTCATAGAGACGATCCCTTCAGGGATATCTCCGTTCCTCACGACGGGTAAGTGTCTGAAACCGCCTTCTAACATAAGTCTTGCGCATTCCCTTACATCTGTCTCGACAGAAACAGAAACAATTTGCGAAAGAGGTGTCATTACTTCGCCTACCCTGGTTTGCCTCGGATTTTTACTTTTCAGAATAATCTTTCGAGCAAAATCTCTTTCGGTTACAATACCAGTCATCATGTCTTCGTCATTTATGACCAAGAGGGCACTGATGTTATGTTCCGCCATCAAGCGAGCTGTCTCAGTAACGGAAAAGGTTGGTCGAATTGTATAAGGTTCTTTTTGCCCCACTTTTTGAAGAAGTTCGCCAACGGTAGAGATGAAGTTTCCAGAAGGCTCTACGCGTTCCATAAGGTGGAGTATACACAATTATTTTGTCTGTGCAACTATCGGCCACAATACCTTCGTGGCGGATTCAACTAAGCATCGAGACGACCTGATATAATCGGAGAAGCATAAATGCAAAAAGGATTTACATTGGTTGAGGTTCTTATTGTTTTAGTTTTGCTCGCAGTACTTGCTATTGTCACTTTGGTTACTCTTAACCCTCTCGAGCAAGTCAGGCGGGCGAAGGATGCGGCGAACAGGGAGAATGCAACTACGCTTCTTAATGCAATTGGAAGATATCAAGCGACTACCGAGAAAAATCCACAGATTTCAGCATCGGCTAACTCCACAAACTGTAGCGATATTGTAGGCGCCGGCCCGGTTTTCGACCTGACCTCTTTGGGGAATGAGCTTCTGGATTGGTTTTCCCAAGAAATTACGAAAGCGGATAGCCTTCTTTATGTAGGCCTTGAAAAGGAAGGAAGAACAAGGGTTTGTTATAAAGTTTCCGCTATTTCAAATATCGCCAAAGTAGCCCAATCCGGCTGTGGTATCTTGCCATATTCTTATCTTTGTCTTCCGGAGTAAATCTTTTGCCCTCAAAATTACCTGATATAATGCGAAAGATTAGTCATGGCGAAAAAACAGGTGGAGGCGAAAAAACTAAATAAAGAACAACTCGAAGCAATAAAACATAAAAACGGCCCTCTTCTTATCATTGCCGGAGCGGGTACCGGCAAAACCACGGTTATTACGGAGAGAATTAAATTTCTTATTCTGGGAAAACTTGCTAAGCCCAACGAAATTTTGGCGCTTACTTTTACAGATAAGGCCGCCAGAGAAATGGAAGAAAGAGTGGACATTGCCATGCCATATGGATATACCCAAATGTGGATTTCAACATTTCATTCTTTTTGTGACAGAATTTTAAGGAGAGAGGCTCTTCATATCGGTCTTGACCCCAAATATAAATTGATGACAGAGACAGAGACAACTCAATTTATAAGAAATAACCTTTTCAAATTTAACCTTAATTACTTTAGACCTTTGGGGAATCCCACAAAATTTATCGGAGGAATGTTGCGGCATTTTTCTCGCCTCCAAGACGAAGACCTATCTGCCAACGGCTATCTTAGTTGGGTAGAGAAACAGAAAACAAAAATTAAGAACAGGAACAAAGAAGAAAAAATAGAAATAGAAAAATGGTTGGAATTGGCTAAAGCATTTACAACCTACGACGGGCTAAAGGTTAAAGAAGGCTTAATGGATTTTGGGGATTTAATTGTAAAAACCCTAGAGCTTTTTAGAAAGCGGCCAAATATTCTTACGGAATATCAAAAACAGTTTAAATATATCCTGGTTGATGAATTCCAGGACACAAATTACGCCCAAAATGAGCTGGCAATACTTTTAGCAGGAAAGGACAAAAATATAGCAGTTTGCGGGGACGACGACCAAAGCGTGTATCGCTTCAGGGGCGCCGCGGTGTCAAACATCATCCAGTTCAGGAAAACCTATTCAAAAGCAAAAATAGTAGTTCTTACCAAAAACTACAGGAGCACCCAGGAAATTTTGGATAGAGCATATGATTTAATCCAGCACAATAATCCCGACAGGCTAGAGGCGGTTGAAAAAATAGATAAAAAGCTTGTTGCCCAAAGACGGGATCCTCCTTCGCGTAAAGCTTCGGAGGACATCGTTCATTTCATTCACTCGGATCGCGTCGAAAACGAGGCGGATTTAGTTGCGAAAAAAATTGAAGAAATAAAGAAAGAAGAAAAATATGAATATAAAGACATAGCCATATTGGTGAGAGCTAATAACCACTCCGAGCCCTTTATGAGGGCGCTATCTCGGCACGGAATTCCCTATCAGTTTTTGGGACCGGGTAGACTCTTTAAGCAGGAAGAGGTAATTGACTTAATTTCTTACTTAAAGGTTCTTTATAACTTCGGGGATTCGGTTGCTTTATACCGGCTTTTATCGATTGATTACTTTGATATTGCCCCCAGAGATTTGGCGGCAATCGGAAACTACGCAAAAAGGTTTAATCTTTCCTTGTTTGAGTCCTGCGAGAGAATCGATGATATTTTTGTCGGCAAAGAAACGAAAGAGAAAATCAAAAAAATCTTGGAAACAATTATAAAGCAACTTAAGCTTATAAGAAAAGAAACGGCTGGACAGCTTCTTTATTACTTTTTGGAAAGTATAGGGCTTCTGCAAAAACTTCTTTCACCCGATACTGCCGAGGCAGAGAAAAAAGCCGTAAATATTTCCAAGTTTTTCGATAAATTAAAAACATACGAGGTTGATCATGAAGACGCCACGGTGTCCGCCGTGGTCGATTGGATAGAATTGTCATCAGAATTAGGGGAGTCGCCCCTTGCGGCAGATACCGACTGGATGGATATAAACGCCGTAAACATCCTAACTGTTCATTCGGCAAAGGGACTCGAATTTCCGTTTGTGTTTTTGGTTAATCTTGTGGCCCAGCGATTTCCAACAATAGAAAGACGAGAACAAATTCCGATTCCCGAGGCACTTATTAAAGAACTTTTGCCGGTCGGGGATTATCACCTTGAAGAAGAGCGAAGACTTTTTTATGTGGGAATGACCAGAGCAAGGGAGCTTGTCTTCTTTACAGCCGCAGATTATTATGGAGAAGGAAAGCGCGAAAAGCGTCTCTCGCCATTTATCTTCGAAGCCCTCGGCGACGCGGCAGCCTCCGCCGAACTATCAACCCTCAAGCATCAACAATTAACCTTTCTCTCTTACGCTACTCCAGAACCTTCAATCATTAGCCATCAACCATTGGCCATTCACGTTGACTATCTTTCCTATTCTCAAATCGAAACCTTTAGAATTTGCCCGCTGCATTACAAGCTTAAGTACATTTATAAAATTCCCACACCGCCTTCCTCTTCGCAAAGTTTTGGAAACAGTTTCCACCAAACGATGAAAGCTTTTTACGAGGCACTGATAAAGGGAGAAAAACCAAGCGAAAAGCTGATGTATAAAGTCCTTGAAGAAAATTGGATAAGCGAGGGCTACTTAGGTAAAAGGCACGAGTCCAGTTCTTTTGCAAAAGCCAAAAAATTCTTGGCCCATTATTTGAAAAATACTTTTAATCCGAAAGTAATTCCCACCGCAATGGAGCAGCCGTTTCTGGTTAAACTCGGGGGGCTAAAGGTCGGAGGAAAAATGGATAGGGTCGACCTCTTAGGAGACACCCTAGAAATTATCGACTACAAAACCGGGGCGAATCCCCTTTCTCAAAAAGAGGCGGATGAGGATTTACAACTATCAATCTACGGACTTGCTGCAACCTCTATACCGGAGTTTCCATTCGGGAAAAAGCCCGAGAAGGTTAAACTTTCGCTTATGTACTTTGATAATCCCCAGATTGTAACGACGACAAGGACAGAAGAGCAATTAAAAAAAGCTAGAAAAATTATTGAAGATTATAAAAATCAAATAGAGAAATCCGACTTTAAATGTTCCGCCGGAATACTCTGTCGCAACTGCGAGTATTCTTTCCTATGTCGCGAAAACTCACTATAGTTGTAGTTAGTGCTTACAAAAGTACTTTCCGCGGCGCATTTTGGACTTGAAACTATCCCCATCGAGGTCGAGGTTAATGTTGCCAAAAAAGGTTTTCCTGGTTTTAACATAATTGGCCTTCCAAACAAATCCATCGAGGAAGCGAAAGAAAGGGTAAAGACGGCCTTAATTAATTCAGGCGTTGAATTTCCAAACTTAAAAATAATAGTAAATCTTGCCCCGGCCGATATCCCCAAAGAAGGATCCTTGTATGATTTGCCCATTGCTATTGGAATTTTGGCTTCGATGCAAGAAGTTCTTATGCCAAAAGAAAAATCTTTCTTCTATGGAGAACTTTCTCTAGATGGGGGCTTACGGCACACGAGGGGTGTACTTTTACTTGCTTTGGCCGCAAAAAACTTAAGAATAAGAGATGTTTTTGTTCCGGGACAGTCCGCTTACGAGGCGGCGGTTGTTGGCGGGGTGAGTGTTTATCCTGTGAAGAACCTTGAAGAGTTGGTGAACCACCTTAACGGTGCACAAAAAATAAACAAGTTACCTAGAACCAAAAGCTTAAAACCAGAGGCTGAAAGCGAGTTGGTTGAATTTGATTTTAGCGAGATAGTGGGGCAAGAAAGTGCGAAGCGGGCCGTAACAATTGCGGCGGCAGGCGGGCACAATATTTTTATGCAAGGCCCACCTGGGGCCGGCAAAACAATGCTTGCTAGGGCCATCCCCGGAATTTCACCTCCGTTAGGCGATGAAGAGGCACTTGAAGTGACAAAAATTTATTCTGTAACCGGAAACATTCCTCCCGGAGGGGGGCTTATCAGATCAAGGCCTTTTAGGGCCGCCCACCATACCACCAGCAGGATTGGTCTTATCGGCGGAGGAAGCAATCCTCATCCAGGAGAAATTTCTTTGGCGCATAATGGGGTTTTATTTTTGGACGAGTTTCCGGAATTTCCGAGAGCTACTCTTGAAGCGCTTCGTCAACCCATGGAGGATGGAAAGGTTTCAATTACAAGAATTGCCGGAAGTATCACTTTTCCCGCCCGCTTTATGCTTGTTGCTGCGGCAAATCCGTGCCCTTGTGGATATCTTGGGGACCCGAAAAAAGAGTGCAAGTGCTCCCCGAGGATGATTATGAAATATCAGGCAAAACTATCTGGACCTTTGATGGATAGGATTGATTTACATATTCAAGTGCCGGCTGTAGATGTGGATAAGTTAATGCCTGCTTCCGCCAAGGCTTCGGCGAGGCGAAGCCCAACTTCCGGGCAGATACGAGGAAAAGTTGTTAAAGCTAGGCAAGTTCAGTATAAAAGATTTAAGGGCCTAAAGATTTATAATAATGCCAATATGAAAAACAAACACATCAAAGATTTTTGTAATATCGACAAAGAAGCGCTGGGGCTTCTTAAACAGGCGGTTAACACTTACGGCTTATCAGCCCGCACCTATTTCCGGTTGATTAAAGTTTCTCAAACAATCGCAGACCTTGAGCAAGGTCGAAAGGTTACGGCCCAGCACGTAGCCGAAGCGCTTCAGTATAGAATTCGAGCCCAAGAATAATGAAACAATTTAACCGGGAGCTGGGAAAAATTGGAGAGAACGAGGCTGCCTCTTATTTGGGTAAAAAAGGATACCGAGTTTTAGAAAGGAACTATTACACGAGATTCGGCGAGATAGATTTAATTTGTACCCACTCGAATAGTTCAGGACAAGAGAGACTTGTTTTTGTGGAAGTAAAACTAAAACAGGGGGAGGATTTTGGGACGCCTGAAGAAATGATTGACAAACGAAAACTTTCCCAAGCGGAGAGAATGGCCAATTTTTATTTAATGGCAAATCCCCAGATTTTAGAAAAATATCCGTCTTTTTCTATCGATGCTGTCTGCATCGTCGTTGATGAAAATAGGCGAGTGAAACGTCTTAATCATTACGAAAACTTAACGTTTTAAATATCATGTATTGGTCCGATAATACAATACAAATTAGTAAAATTGGGGATAAATATTATCCGGAGAATTTATCCAAAATCAAGACCCCTCCACAACAGATTTATTATCGCGGGAATTTTGATAAAAGCCTTTTTGCTAAGTCCATAGCAATAGTCGGCAGCAGAAGAATTACTCGCTACGGCAAAGACGTAATCGATAAATTTGTTTCGCTATTTGCGGCAAATAATGTAACCACAATTTCTGGCTTTATGTATGGGGTTGACACCCAAGTTCATCAGAAAACCGTGGAATATGGAGGTAAAACCATTGCCGTTTTCGGGTGCGGACTTGATGTTATCTATCCGCAAGAAAACGACAGGCTTTATACCCAAATTTTGGAAAGCGGCGGGGCGGTAATTTCCGAGTATGAGCCAAAAGCAAAACCTCATCTTTGGAAATTTCCCCAAAGAAACAGAATCGTTGCGGCACTTGCCTCTTTGGGGGTTTTAATTATCGAGGCGGGGGAAAAAAGCGGGTCCTTGATAACAGCTAAAATTGCATGGCAGGAAGGCAAAAAGGTTTATGCTGTACCCGGTAATGTTACCTCGTCAGTTTCTGCTGGGACAAATTTACTTCTCAAAAAAGGTGAGGCGATTTTTGTTACAAGGGCCGAAGATATTCTTGGCTTAAAGCCAAAAGCTGAAAGCCAAAACCAACACCCTGAACTCTCGCTACTTGAAAATAAAATCTTTAAAGTGCTTAAAACCGAACCCTTAAATGCTGATGAAATAGCAGCTCAAATAGACGAAAGTGTAGTTAAAGTTGGCACAACCTTATCAATAATGGGACTCAAGGGATTAGTTATAGAATCGGCAGGTAAGTTTTATTTACAAAAGCTCCTGGATAGGTAACTTCGTAGCCACCGAAGGATTTTTTGAAATGGGTAAAACCTAGCCAGGATTTATTTGGAAATCTTTCGTCGTATATTCCTTCGAAGTCAAAAACCTTGACTCCCTTTTTCTTTGCCCACAAGATTCCTTCCCAAACAATTTTGTATTGGGCCAATGATTTTCTACCATCTTTGCTAGTAAATGCCTGCCAGTAGTAGGCGATACCGTCACTCATTAAAAAAACCGCACCGGCAGAATAGTCTTCGCTTATTAGAAATAACGAGTTTTTCTTGAAAAATTTCCTAAGGGCCAAGAGGTGTTTTGTTGGAGGAACGTATCTTTTCCAACCGACTGCTTTTTTCCAATAATATCTAAATTTCTCTAGGTCTCGCTCGTTTGCTGTTTCTAATTGTTTGTTTTTATTAATTGCTCCTTTCGCGTCTTTTTTAAGATTTTTTAAAAGTACTTTCTCGATTTTTGTTAAGTCTAGTTGCAGGGTTTTAGTTGGAAGATAAGGAGATTTGCTTAACTTAAAACCCAACGATGTTAGAAATTTTGCGTCGAGTTCTGTTTTGGGCTCGATAATTATTTGAAAGCCTCTATATTTTTTTGCCAGTTCCTTGATTTTATTAATTCTTATTTTTTCCGGCCTTTGGACTTTTATTATCGAACCGACAAGGGGAAGCTTTTTAATGAAGTAATTTATTTCGCTGGCTCTCTCAACTTCCCAACCGATTTTGCTTAGATAATTTGCATATTGGATGGTTTGGCGGATATCGACCATCAAAATGTCGGTTTTATAATTTTGCTTTTGGCGCGAAGAATTATCCAACGAAGATATTCTGAAAGTCGATAAGGATAATATAAAGGGTTTGTAATAAGGTCCCAAGTTCCCAAAAACTCGATAACTTGCGGATTATAACCTTCCTTAAACTTGGTAAAGCCCTTGCCTTCTTCACGTCCCCAGAGGTCGAAAGTTTTTAGGCCCAAGGATTGTCCGAGTCTGATTGCCTCCCACATGATTAAATTGTTTGCCATGACATTTTTATATTTATCGGTTGATGCCCCGTAAGGATAGTAAAGAAAGTCGTGCCATACAAAAAGAATCCAGGTCGTTATTATTTCTTTTTTGTAAGTTGCGGTAAGGAGCCTTGCTATCGGGGCTTTTCCCTCTTTTACCATTTCCTTGTGCAAAACAGTCCACATAAGCCGGTGATATTTCTCGCTGTGAGCGTAAAACTTTTGTCGCTGAGCCGTTTCTCGAGTTAGGGAAATGTATTTTTCAAATGCTTTATCGGAATTGTTTTCCTTAACTTCGACCCCGTTTTTCTGCGCCAGGCGGATGTTGTAACGCGTTTTGGAGTGGAAGCTTTTTAGTAACTCTTCTTCCGAAGGGGTCAGGTCTATCCAAAACGTCGTGGGGGTAAAAAGTCTTCTTCCGGGAACTGCGCCATTTTTCTTTAACAGGTTGATGACTTGCTCAAATTTGGCCGTGCCCAGCGAAGCTTTAGCGGAGTTGGGCTCAAGTTTAATAAAAACTAAATTTTCTTTTCTCGCCAATCTTTTGAGTTCTTCAAGCATCTTGCTCGTGGGCGCCGGACCCTTTTCGAAAGCGGCGACCTTAAAGGGAGTGAACGGAATTTTGTGGAGTGTGATTTGTCCAAAAGGAAATCTTACGAGTTCGTTTCCCGCTCTTTTTCTAAATTCTCCCCATTCCCAAGACTGAAGCGGGTGAGAAGCTATTTTGTTAAAAGTTTCCTTTGTCATTTCAAGTATTTTTCGATAATGTCATCGAACGGTCCCTTGAGGGAATCTGTTACATTAATAGTTTCTAGGAGATTTTCGGGTATGTCCATTATGAATCTACTCGGCGGGTTTGAAACCTTCTCGCCGAAGTAAAGCCGGCGAGAGGCGTAACTTAAATACAGTAGTTCTTTGGCGCGGGTAATACCAACATAGGCAAGCCGCCTTTCTTCTTCGAGCTGACTAACCTCCATCAAACTTCTTGAGTGGGGGAAAAGACCTTCCTCCATCCCCACTATAAAAACTACTGGAAACTCAAGGCCTTTCGCAGAATGTAGGGTCATTAATGTAACACCGTTTTTGGTTGCATTAACCGGACCTGCTTCAACTAGTGCGACATTTTCCAAAAAACCATTAACATCTGGGAATTCGGTAGCAACAGACCGAAGTTCTTTGATGTTTTCGAGTCGGGCCAAATTTTCTTCAGATTCTTTTTGAAATAAATCCAAATACCCGGTTTTTTGTAGAACCAGATCGAGTAGGTCGAGTGTGGTCATGCTTTGGATGTCAAATCCTAAATCTTGAAGCTCGGCGAATTTATCGAAGCGGCGTTTGCCAATTTTTTCAATTCTTTTTCGCGAAACGGAGTCTTTTGGATTCATTAGATGCCGAATATATGAAATAACATCCTTAATTTCTTTGCGGTCATAAAACCTGACTCCTCCAACCAATACATATGGAATTCCGGCATGAAGCAAAGCTTCTTCCAAAACACGGGATTGGGCATTCGTACGGTATAAAACTGCGATGTCGGCGAAAGCGTAATTTTTGTAAGAGTTGAGACGAGAAGTTTTATCAACTACAAAGGATGCCTCATCAAAACCGTTTCTGGCTGCATAAAGTTTAATTTTTGGGCCTTCTTTCTTTTGTGTCCAAAGCTTAAGGATTGGATGTGTTGTGTTTTTTGAAATTACCGAGTTTGCAACATTTAGAATATTTTGGGTTGAGCGGTAGTTTTGTTCCAAATTAATTACTTTAAGATCTGGAAAATCCCGCATTAAATAATTTACATTTTTATAATCTGCACCCCTCCATCCGTAAATCGATTGGGAAATGTCACCTACGGCTGTGATGTTCTTGCCTTTACCGATAAGAAGTTTGGTGAGAATATATTGAACCTTATTAGTATCCTGCCACTCGTCGACAAAGACGTGCGTCAATTTTTCTTGCCACTTTTTTAAAATTTGAGGATTTTCTTTTAAGAGGACTACGGCTTTAACCAGAAGGTCGTCGAAATCCAAAGCACCAATTTCCTTCAAAGATTTTTCGTAAAGTGCATAGACTTTAAAAACCGCTTCACCCCAGTCGCCGGGGGCAAGCTCTGCATACTGGGCCGGTGAGAGCATCTGGTTTTTGGCCTCGGAGATGTCGTGAAGGATGGCCCCGGGGGAATAGGAATCGGGGGGTAAAGACAGTTCAGCCAGGATTTCTTTAACAAGGTCTTTTTGATCTTGCTCGTCGTAAATTAAAAATCCAGGAGGTATTCCAACCACCCGCCCGTCAATTCTTAGAAGTTTTGCACAGAAAGAATGAAAAGTCCCGGAAAAAGGCGGGGTCGAACCGGTTAGCTTAGCAATTCTTTCTTTCATTTCCCCGGAAGCTTTATTGGTAAATGTCAAAAGAAGCGCATTTTCTGGTTTAAGAGCCTTTTTGGCAATAAAATAGGCGACTCTGTGGGTGAGAACTTTTGTTTTCCCGCTTCCTGCTCCTGCCAAAACCAAAAGCGGGCCGTCGCCATAGGTGACTGCCCTTTTTTGCTGGTCGTTAAGCCCAGTTAGGAGCTTGTGAGTTTTAGGCATCTGAAATAGAATAGTTCTAGCAATTCTAACATGGAAACTGAGGAAGTTACGCAGGTTCCCGAGTTTGCCCCAAAAAGAGACAGAACCTTCCAAAGAATCAAAAGGCGTCTTTTGAAACACATTTGGCTGGTAAGAATTGGGCTTTTGGCGTCAATATTCTTGGGAGCATATTTGTTTTTTGCTTTGATCGGTTTTGTTTTCGCGCCCGCCTCAAAAGTCGAGACGATGGCAGGAAGAACAAATATTCTAATTTTAGGAAAAGGTGGGGAAGGGCACGCCGCATCTGACTTAACCGATACCATAATTTTTGCATCCATTTCCCACACAAAGCCGGCCATTTCCATTTTTTCTTTACCCCGAGATATCTGGATTCCGGAAATTAGGGCCAAGATAAATAGCGCTTACTATTGGGGAAAGCAAAGAAAAGAAGGAGGGGGGCTTATTTTGGCTAAATCTAGCGTTGAGGAGATAGTCGGTTCTCCGGTCCATTATGGATTGGTTGTAGACTTTACTGGATTTACGAAAATAGTTAACGTATTGGGTGGGATTGAGATTGGGGTGGAAAGGGCTTTTGTCGATGAGAAGTATCCGGTTCCCGGCCGAGAAAACGATGAGTGTGATGGTGACAAGGAATTTAAATGTAGATATGAGACGGTAAAATTTGAAAAGGGAATTCGTTTGATGGATGGGGAAACGGCCCTAAAGTTTGTAAGAAGTAGAAATGCCCAAGGCGAAGAAGGTACGGATATTGCCAGAGCGGCCAGACAGCAGAAAGTGCTTATTGCTATTCGAGAAAAAGTACTCTCTCCAAAGATTCTTTTTTCACCCAGGAAATTATTAGCTATCTCAAAAGTGTTCAAAAATTCTATCGAATCCGACATTTCGAGGGATGCAGGGGCAATCCTTATAAGACGTGCCCTTGATGCGTCAGAAGAGATAAGTACTTTTGTTCTGGCTGACGAGCTTTTGCTTAATCCGCC
>ERZ1292644.1482-Hain-H14-01um-R2-1482-length-12096-cov-4_pt1 | contig 11781 bp, 19 predicted proteins | sample MGYA00564402_ERZ1292644 | MGnify/ENA primary metagenome ERZ1292644 (study PRJEB36523, sample SAMEA6512644) | groundwater metagenome | collected 2019-01-09 | study: AquaDiva: Metagenomics assemblies of 32 groundwater samples | reverse complement strand
GCTGCTGCCAAGCCGGCCGCGATTGCCCCCCAGAAGTTTCTGCTCTACTTCGGAGCGGGCTGGTGCGGCCCGTGCCAGTCGGAGCTTCCTCATTTTGGCAGTTTGAAAAAGCTCAATTGGGACGTCGACCACTGGTCGGAGGATAAGCAGACCAGCACGCACATCCTCAAGGTCGACGCGGACAAACACCCGGACCTGGTCAAAAAATACAAGGTCGAGGCGTTTCCGACGTTCATCAAACTGGAGGGGGCGTCACCGGTCGAGGTGGATCGCCGGGTGGGCTACCAGACCCAGCAGCAGATCCAGGATTTGTGGTCGCTCTCAAAACCAAAAACGCCAGTCGTCGCGACGCAACAGCCCGCGTTACCGCAGCCTACCTTTCCTGCTCAATCAATTCGTCGTCGCCTCAAACTCTTTCGCTAATCACTAACAGGATTCAAGCCATGACTCTTGCCGAACTCAAAGCTGTGGAAATTTCCGCTCGCCTGAAGACGAGCAAATTGGAAGGCGTGGCCGGTGAAGCCATCACCTTTGACCCACTGACCATTTCGATTCTCATCAGCATTATCTACAACGCCATCCGGTTGTATCAGGCTTGCGGGTTCAACCCGGCGTCAGCCGCGACCAGTCTGAACAAACAAAGCTGGCTCATTCAACTGCAGATGCGGCGATTGGTCACCAAGGAATGCCGCGGTCAACCCCATGAGAGCCGCCGTCAGTTGCGTGCCGAACTCGAACGGGAGTTGACGGCAAGCTGCCGCACCCTCACGTCTCTGGAGGCGTCGGCCCTCTACACGGAAGCCTCGGCTGCCCTGGCGACCTGAAGTATAAAATACACATGTGAACTGGCCGCTCAGCAAGCCTGATGGCCATAGCGGGACAATCCGTCTTTTCCAATTGCTCAATGACGGTGAGAGCCGGTCCCGCAGACCAGAGGGGTTTTGTCCATGTTCAGTTCCGGTTTTGTGGTTTGCGTGTTGAAAAACAGCCGTCCGTGCGAGGAAAGCAAACAGGGGGTGGTCCGGCTGCCGTTTGGCGAAGAATATGCCATCCGCCTGCGCAACAAGTCCAAGCGGGATGCGGTCGCCACGATTTTCCTGGATGGGGAAAACGTCAGCGGCAACGGATACATCGTCCGGGCGGGCGAATGGAATGATATCGAGCGTCATTTCGATTCGTCCACCAAGTTTCGGTTCGTCTCCGCGGAGAGCGAGGCGGCCATCGACGCCGGCAAGAACAGCGCCGTTGATGATCGCAACGGAGTGATTGAGGTGCGATGGAGGACGGAAGAGGAGCCTCAACCTGTCGTTCGTCACCATTACGTCAGTCCGCTTTGGATTGATGGCTACTATCCTCCCAATCCGCGTCGCACTCCTCCGATATGGAGTGACCGTTTTGGAGTGACCTGCGACTCATCAGGCCTGGTTTCCAGGTCGATGTCCGCAAAAAGTCTAAACGCCTCATCGCCGCATTGCGAAGTGAGGGCCTGGGACGTCAACACTCAGCTTTCCGAGGGTTGCACTGTCGCCGGCTCGTCGTCCTCGCAACGGTTTGTCACGGGTCGTATTGGACCGCTGGTTCCGGAAGGCGACGCGGTTGTCATCCGGATTGTTCTCAAGGGTTTTAATGCTCCTGGTCCGTACAAGTTTGCTCGTGGTGACGGACAGGTCAAACAAGGCATCGAGTGTGAAGTCGGAAAGACGTACGAAACGACGTTTGGCAAAGGTGGAAAAATCACCGCTCACAAAGAACTGATGCCGATGACAGGCTTTTGTGGCGAGTGCGGACACAATCGCAGTCTCGATTCCAAGCCAACCAAGTTTTGCGTGGTTTGCGGTCACAAGTTCTAGGCCGGATGTGTGACGAAGCCGGTATGGTCTTCAGGCTGTACCGGCTTTTTTGTATCAGGAGGCAGATCGTGCGAGACCGACCGTCGTGGGATGATTATTTGTTGGGGCTGGCCAAGTGGGCGGCCTTGAGAAGCCATGATTCACAGACAAAACATGGCTGTATTTTGGTGGATTCCAATCATTGTCTGTTGGGAATGGGTTACAACGGATTTCCAAGAGGAATGAAGGATGACAAAACTCTCCCGACGACACGACCCGATAAGTACGACTGGATGATACATGCTGAACAGAACGCCATCTGTAGTGCCACGTCGTCTTTGAAAGATTCCACCGCCTACGTGACGGGCCTGCCCTGCCGACAATGTCTGATGATGCTGTGGCAACACGGCGTGACGCGAGTGGTGCATATCGATGGGGCGGGGTGGCAGAAGGATGAGCAGGAGAGGCATATCAAGGAGGAGTTTCTCCGTCAGAGCGGGATGGTGGTCCAGGCTATCACGCCAAACTTCGATTGGATTGTCGACTTCGTTCTTGATGACAAGGATCTGGGTCCGCTGTTCCGCGAGAGATGTCAACACGAGGATGCGGTAACTTTTGTTGCTGATTGGAAATTACATCCGGATGCAGGGTACGCGATTGGAGAAAGGGAATACTACAGACAGAAACTGCCCGATGTTCAAGACCAATACGTCGAGCAGACCATTGAGCCCTCCCCTTATTATCCTGCCCCCGTGGAGACCACAACCTATCCGTCGTTTGCCAGTGATTACCTGGAGGACGGTTTGCGGCAGATGGAGGCCATCCAGGAGACGGGAACAGGCTACCCATCGGATCACAATGACCAATTCTTGGAGCAGGAAGCCAGTCGGTTCTTCGGCCGCAAACTCAAATTGTTCCACAAAATCGACGAGAGACCACAAGGGTAACAAAACATGAAATCACTACTCATCGAGTTCGATTGTTGGTTCTCGCAGTGGTTCTCGCAGTGGCTCGATGATTTGATTCGCTGGTTGGAAGATCCGCGTCGCTGGTGGTTTCGCTGGCGATACTGGAAACAATACGAGTGTGAAGTCTGTCATAAAAAATTCCGTGGTCGTCCCAAGGACGGTTTTTATCCGTTCACTTGCTCGGACGAGTGCTACTCCAATTGGCTTCCTTTTTGAAGAGAACATCATGGGCTGCATCCGCTCAATAGAATACATGACCGACAATCTCGACCGGCTTCTGTTGCTCGGGAAGTCTGACCGTTGTCACGTTCTCACGTCTCTCCCGGGTGCCCCTCTTCATCACGGACATATTCGGTTGTTGCAGGCATCCTCCCGACTGAAAAACGAGTACGGATTCCTGACAGTCGTCGTCAACGGAGACGGGTTTTTGCTGCGCAAGAAGGGGTATGTTTTCATGCCTCTGGCCGAGCGGATGGAAATCATCGCCGCCATCGCCGGTGTCGATTTTGTGGTCCCCTGGGATGACGGGACACAGTTTGTGGACGGAGCCCTCCGGCTGTTGAAGCCGAACCTGTTCACCAAGGGGGGAGACCGGTCCTCTCCCGAACAGATGGCCGCCTGCGAACTCCAAGCCTGTGACGACATCGGCTGCCGCGTGGTGTATGGCGTGGGCGGCTCCGAAAAAATTCAGTCCTCCTCCCTGCTCATTGAACGCCTTAGAAACCAAACACTCCATGCAACAGCAGTTCCAAGTCAAAAAACGTGACGGCTCCCTCGAATCCTATGACCGCAGTAAAATCCGCCGATGTGTTGAACGGGCCAGTCAGGCCCTGGAGGGCGTCTCCGTCTCGGAAATCACCTCTGAAGCTGCGGCTCAGCTCTTCGACGGCATCTCGACCGACGACATCGACCGTTCCACGATCCTGGCGGCTCGTGCCCGCATCGTGTTCGAGCCGAATTACTCGTTTGTCGCGGCCCGGCTCCTGCTGAATTCCCTCTACAAGGAGGCGTTCGGGGAACATGTGGACGGCCGCTCGCTCGACCGGCAGTATCGCGAAGCCTTCGTTCGCAACCTGGGCCTGTTGGCGGAGTGCGGCCGGCTAGACCCTGCGGTCATCGCCAAATACAACGTGGCCCGGCTGGTCGAAGCCCTGGTTCCCGACCGGGACCTGGACTTCAAATACCTCGGTTTGCAAACGCTCTACGACCGTTATCTCCTCCATCGGAACAAACAACGACTGGAGACCCCCCAGGCGTTCTGGATGCGGGTGGCCATGGGTCTCTGTTACCAGGAGCAGAATCCGACCGAGCGGGCCATTGAGGCGTATGAGCTGTTCTCGACGTTTCAGTATTGTCCGAGTACGCCGACGCTGTTCAACAGCGGGACGTTGCACTCGCAGCTCAGTTCATGTTTTTTGAGCACAATCCACGACTCGATTGATGGGATTTTTGGGACGCTGCACAGCCAGGCTCGGCTTTCGAAGTATGCCGGCGGACTGGCGTTTGACTTCACGCCCATCCGAGGTACGGGCTCTCACATTCAGGGGACCAATGGGGAGTCTCAGGGGATCATTTCCTGGATGAAAAACTACAACTCGATGCTTGTTAGCGTCGACCAAGGCGGGCGTCGCCGAGGTGCTGGCTGCGCCTATTTGGAGCCGTGGCACATCGATTTCTTTGAGTTTTTGGATGTTCGCAAGAACACCGGAGACGACCGCCGCCGCTGTCACGACATGAACACGGCCGCCTGGATTCCCGACCTGCTCATGCAGCGGGTGAAGCAGGACGGGGACTGGTACATGTTCTCGCCGAGTGATTGCCGTGAGTTGCACGAGACGATCGGAGAAAAGTTCGAGGAGTTGTATCTGGGGATGATCGCCCAGGCTGAGCAGGGAAGGCTGTCTGTCTTTCAGAAGGTCAAGGCCAAGGATCTCTGGAAGAAACTACTGACCTCGATTTACGAGACCGGTCACCCCTGGGTCACGTTCAAGGACCCCAGTAATCTGCGGTACTCGAACCAACATGTTGGAAAAGTACACAGTTCTAACTTGTGTACCGAAATCCTCCTGCATACCAAACCAACGCTGTATTTTGATACAGGTAGTGTTGCAGAAGTAGGCGAAACTGCAGTTTGCAACTTAGGGTCTGTGAATCTTGCTGCTCACGTCCACAACAAACAAATCAACTGGGACCAACTGGAGACGACAGTTCACCGGGCCGTGAGGTTGCTCGACAGCGTCATTGACATCAGTTTCTACCCGACGCCGGAGGCCCGGAACGCAAACACGCAGCACCGACCGGTCGGTCTCGGCCTGATGGGCTGGCACGACACGCTGCATCTGCTTGGCATCCCGTTTGACTCTCCTGCTCACATGGACTTGGCCAGCCGGGTTCACGAGTTCATCTCCTATCAGGCCATCATCGCTTCAGCATCTTTGGCCGGAGAACGAGGAACTTACAAAACCTACGATGGGTCGACCTGGAGCCGCGGCAAGCTGCCGGTTGACACTTACCGCGATCTGCAGACTGTGCGACCCAACGCTCCGGACCCCGTCGAACGCTGGCCGGAACTGGCTCAGCAAGCCCGGGACTGTGTGGCGGACCTGGGGATGCGCAACTCGAACGTGATGGCGATCGCCCCCACGGCCACCATCAGCTTTATTGTTGGTTGCTCCCAGTCTATCGAGCCGGATTTTTCTGTGCTCTACGTCTACTCGACACTCTCCGGCGAGTTTGCGATGGTCAACGAGCATTTTGTCAAACGGATGAAGGATCTGGGAAAATGGACTCCCGAGTTCGCCCATCAGGTGAACGCCGCGGACGGGGACGTCTCCAGGCTGGGACTGGACGAGGCCACCACGCACGAGTTCAAAACCTGTTTTGATGTGGACTACCGCAATCTCATTCGTGCCTCGGCGGCCCGTCAGGTTTGGATTGACCAGGGGCAGTCGCTCAACCTGTACTGTCAGGGTCAGAGCTTGAAGGAACTGAGCGAGATGTACTTCCTGGCGTGGGAGCAGGGGCTCAAGACGACGTACTATCTGAGGACCAAGGCCGCCTCCAAGATTGAAAAGTCTTACTCCCAGCAGGCTGCGGTCGAGACTGAACCGGAGACGCCGCAGTGCCGTCTCGATAATCCCAATTGTGAGTCGTGTTCATAAATGAAGAGTGACGCCATCCTGTCGGACGGCCTGGCCTCCGTGAACCAGATCCTGCCACATACGAACAGGTGGGCCTGGGAGCTGTTCCTCAAGGGGGCGGCCAACAACTGGGTCCCCACCGAGGTGCCGATGGCCAAGGACATCGAGCAGTGGCGGTCCCGCACGATCCTCTCCGAGGACGAACGCCTGCTCGTCAAACGCTGCCTCGGCTTCTTCGCCGGCTCCGAAAGCCTGGTCTCCAACAACCTGTTGCTGACCATCTTCCGGTATGTGACTGACGCGGAGTGTCGTCAATACATTCTTCGTCAAACTTTCGAGGAGTCACTCCATAACTGGACGGTGGTGTACATTTGCGACTCGCTCGGCTTGGATATCACCGAGGTCTACGAAGCCTATAAAACCATCCCGTCTATCAAAGCGAAGGATGATTTTCTGATGTCCATCACGACCGATATGAATCGGTTGGGATTCGATGTTAGCACAGCGGAACGCCGCCAGGAAGTCCTGCGAAGCATCATCACCTACTACATGGTGTGCGAGGGAATCTTTTTCTTCAGCGGCTTTGCCATGTTGCTCTCCTTCGGCCGCCAGAACAAGCTGCCTGGTATTAGTGAGCAAATTCAATACAGCCTCAGGGACGAAACGCTACATATTGAATTCGGAACGCAGCTCATTCAAACAATCATCCAGCAGAATCCAGACATCTGGACCGAAGCCTTCCGACAGGAGACGATCACCCACATCGAGCGAGCCATCGAACTCGAAGTGGCGTACGTTCGGGATGTCCTGCCTCGCGGCGTGTTGGGGCTCAACGCTTCGTTGTTTGAAGAGTATATGAACTACATTGGGAACCGCCGACTGGAAGCCATTGGGCTGCCGCCGCTCCGCAAGGGGGCCAGGAACCCGTTCCCGTGGTTGACTGAGGTGATTGACCTGGGGAAGCAGAAGAACTTCTTCGAGTCGAGGGTTACTGACTATAGCGTTGGGAATTTGGTCGACGACATGTAGAAAAACAAGGATGGAATAATTACGCGGTGACCGTTTGCCAGTCAGTAAAGCGGCACGTTGGTTACTGACGCCACAGTGATTGTCCTGGTGACAGCCCAGGGGCCGGGTACAAGGCACAACCCCGGCAGTTTTAAGCAGGAGAGCAGCATGTTTTTTACAAATGAGACCGTGGAATATGAGAAGCATTGTTCGTTTTGGAAAGGATTCTTTACGGCGGTGTTAGTAAACTTTTTATCGTATGTGTGTCTTCATCATGTGACGATTCATTGAGCAGGAGAGGCAGCATGTCATCCGTCGATTGACTGAACAACGCCTTTCGCAAAGACCCCAACGCCATCCATGCCCTGCTGGTGAACCGGGTCCCGTGCAACATTTCGCTGGCCGATGATGAGTTCGTTGTCGTGGACCGGGCGGTCGTCTTACCCGGACAACGGTTTCAGGTTGGCGTACTGGGTTTGGTGAACGCGGTGCTGGCGGCGAATGGACTGCCGTTGGTGGCGGCCATGTTCGATGACACACCGGGAGATGGTGGCCGGCGTCACTTGAAAGGGTTTTGTGAATATCAACCAACCTGAAAAACTCTGGCCGTGTCCATTCTGCGGTGACGAACAGATTGACATCCTGTATTACGAGGAGGATTGCTGCGGAGCCCTGCCGCGATCAGTCCTTTGTCGCTGTGGTTGCGAACTCATAGGGGACTGGAATTCCCGCGACGAGGCGGTTGAATCTTGGAATACGCGGGTCGATAGCAAGAGTCCCACAGAACAGTAAAATATGTTGGAAGACATTGGCGACCTATGGTCGCACAAGGCCGAATACCGGGTGGTCACCACGAACGGCATCGTGCAGAAAAACGGGCGACTGGTCATGGGAGCCGGTGTCGCCAAGCAGGCTCGCGACAAGTTTCCGGATGTCGACGCCAAGCTCGGTCAGTGGGTCAACCAGTATGGCAGCCGGCCCTTTTTCTGCTTTGAAGAGCGTCTTCTCACGTTGCCCACCAAGCATCATTGGCGGGACAAGTCTGACCTGTCACTGATTTGCCGCGGGGCCAGTCTCCTGATGGAGATGGTCGATAAATTTGACATCGCTTCGGTCGTGATGCCGCGTCCGGGTTGTGGTTGTGGTGGGCTCGAATGGTCGAAAGTCGAACCATCGTTAAAACAAATTCTGGACGACAGGTTTACCGTGTTGGCTCCAGTTGTCGAAACGCAGCGAAGACTTACCAAGTCTGATTTCCTGCTTCTGGACTGACACGACGGTTAGAGTTCCGCGGAGACACCCATGCCCTGTTATCAGTACCACTGCTCGCTCTGCGATTCCTCCTTCGAGGACTTTCGCAAAGTGGCCAGTAAAACCTACAAGCATCCCCAGACCTGCCCCTCCTGCGGCAAACGCAAGGGGTTTTCGCAGGTGCTGGGGCTCCCGATTGGGATTCACGGCGGCGAGCCCACCTGCGTGGGCCAGGTGGCCGAGCGGAACATGAAGGGGGTGTCGCAGGAGCGGCACGAGCAGTTGCTTAACGCCGGCCGCGACGACACCTGGACAGGAGTCGTTCCCGAGGGGGCCACTGTGATGCCGACCAAGCCCAAGGCTCCCATTCCCTGGTGGCGCAATGGTCAGGTCGCCGGCTTAAAGAAGATGGAAAAACCGCTGGATCTCAGCAAAATCAAAGACGTCACCAAGTACATCGAGACGGGCGAAACCAAGTGAAACTGACAACGAATCCGCTGGCTCCGCACCGGGCCATCATCTGGTTGGAGGCCGAGGTTCAGGAACTGCTCCCTACCGGGGAGTGCTCCGGGCGTCCAGCCAGCAAAATCGAACGGTTCGCCGTCATGTTGGATGGTCGGGACCAGGCCCTGACCGTTCGCCGACTCAACGACCTGCTGGCGGAGGTGAAAGCCAAATGCAAAACGACCGACTGATGGGAACCGTGCAGGCGGCTGTCGCCACTGAGCCGGAGGGCTTGCGGGACGGAGGCCACAACTACCTCTCCTGCTCAAACTGTCGTGCCATGCTGATGGACGTTTTTATCACCAGGCCACACGAGCCGGAGTTGTACAAAGTCCGGGCGACCTGCCCCTGGTGCGGTGACACCAGCTTTGTTGCCGACATCCGCGGTGGGTTCCATTACGGCGGATACGGGGTTCTCAAGCCCGGCGATGATGATGAAGACGTGGCCTCCACCGTGGTGGACAGGTCGGAAATGGTCAAGGGAGTGTTTGTGTTCCACATTCTGAAAGCGTCAGTCAATGCCCAGCCAGTCCACCAACGATGAAGTCGACGAGATTTTGAACGAGAACCCGATGGTTTCGTACGGGTATGCCTGGGGAGCCAAAGATGTCCCGCCCCAGTCCGACGATTGCTTTGCCAGAGTCGTTGAGGAACCTGGCCGTGCCGCACGGTTTTTCGTCATGTTCTGCAGCTATGGCAACGACAGTGGTGGCATGCGCAATCCCATGTCGCCGTTCTACGTGTCGGGCAATGACTATCTGGGGCGGCTCGGCCAGCACCGGTACACCTTCCGGGAGGTCAAACACGAGGCGTTCACCTCCTACCTTATGTTTTTGAAAACGCAAAACCAAGTCCATCTCCGTCAAGCCGAAAGGGCAAACCAGTGAAGTTGAGCATTCTCGAAGAGTTCTATCTGTCGCATCACCAGGACGCCGACCCCGCGGAGTTGGCGGAGACGACCGGTCTCAGCCTGACCAGGGTGAAGAACGCCCTCAAGCGGTTGGGTAAGACCAGCGGTTTGGCCGTCGCTGCAGTATCGCCCAAGGTAGCAAACCCGGCCAAGATGGGTGGGGCCTTTGCTGTTCATAACGGCACGGTCACGCTGACCACACAACAGGCGACGGCCGACGACAACCTGCCGTCAAAACCCAGGGGGTACGACAACCTTCGTCGGACCGGCAGGATTCACCGCCCCTTCGGGAACCAGGCGTAGTCATGAGCGTCTGCTTTTCCGATGACCGCGAGCGGATGGAGTTCGTGGATGAACTCCAGACCGACCGGGCGACGGCTGTTTGGCGTGCGACCCTGTCAAACGGCAGAACCGCAGTGATGGATGATGGCAGGCCAGGCGTCAAGCAGCCGTCCGCCTGGTTGCGACTTCGGGATCATTGCTTACTTCACGGTTTGTATATTACCAAATTGTGGCTGACGTTCCGCAGTAACATCATGGAAGGCATCCTGCCGGAAAATGCCGACGGATACTTCTTCTGCCACGGTACGGAGGGCTGGCGGGGTAGCAAACGAACCACGCCGTTCTGCCTGTTGGGAGCGATGGTGAACGGCAAGCTCACGATCCAGAAGTGGCGGGTGCCGTTCTTGCTTCATGTCGAAACATTCACCCGCGATCCGGAGGCGGCTCCGGAGTGCCTCATCCGGAATCGCGACTGATTTTCAATAATCAAGTTTTCAAAAGGTTTAATCATGAGCGTTCGAGCAAAAATGAAGTGCGAAGGTGTTGAGTTGCGTGGTGACGAAGAAGGAGGAACAGTTTCTCTCCGTCCTGTCTCCTGTGGTAGCGAAGAGAACGAAAAGTTCTACAAATACACGCCTGGCGGCCAGTTGTTGTTGTCGACGATTAACGCCGCAGCGATGGAGCAGTTTGAAGTCGGAAAAGAATACTTCGTGGACATCTCTCCGGCATAAATCTCGTGATTCTAAGGAGAAAACGCATGTCGGCCAGCAACTGGAGACCGTGTCCACAATGCTTAAAATGGGCGATTGGCAACAAGGAAGAGAATCGACGCATGGCCGAAGAGTCATACGGTAAGGTTGGCGAGGCCAAGTATCACGAGATGCGGCGTGTCGCTGATATGCCACTTGAACTTGAGGACACGCTGCGAGAGGACTATCACCAAGGCGTCGATTTGCACGGCCTGTATACCGTAGGGTATAAGGCATCATGTCAAACGTGTGATTATTCTTTTTCCTACAAGTACAACGAACAGACATCCGTAGGGGTTCAAAAATGACAGCCAAACAACAGGTTCTGGCATGGCTGAGAGAGCAACGTGAAATTGATGGTTCTGGACGATGTTACGGAATCAAGGAACTCGCGGAAGTCATCGGATGTTCGCAAACGGATTTGTTGGATGACGCCAACGATAGTGGCGTGTTGCGAGAATTGAAAGAAGATGGGTTGGTCGGTATCACGTCCGAGCGGGACTGTGTGTTTGCAAACGGTGGCCGGATGGATTGGGATTGGTAAGGTTTTAACATGGCAATGGCATTGAATGGATTGGCGAAACTATCCGAGGAACTCGGTGAGTTGCAGCAGATCGTCGGAAAAATGATGGCTTATGGAACAGGACAACATCCGGACGGCACGGTAAGCCTGCTACAAAGGTTTGAAGAAGAGTTTGCAGACGTGGCAGCCGCCGCCGAATTTGTGGCGAACACTCACGGGGCTGATACTCAAAGAGTGGTTAGATTGGCGTTGATTAAATTGGACCGCTTTGAGAAATGGCATTCTGACCCACTCAACTAACTGAGCCCCTCATGAAAATCGCCGCCACGGGACACCGTCCTCCTCGCCTGGGTCTGACCTATCACCCCGAGCACAGCAAGCTGCTCACCATGTTCGCCAAGTCCGTTCTGGAGGAAAGCCTCCAGGGGTATGGCGAACTGACATTGATTTCAGGGATGGCAACCGGCTGGGATCAGGCAACCGCACATGCGGCGGTGTTATTGGGGTTGCCCTTCATCGCGGCAGTTCCGTTCGAGGGGCAGGAGTCGCAGTGGCCCCATGCCGGAAGACTCCGTTACAACGCCCTGTTGAAGCGGGCCGTCGAAGTGGTCGTCGGT
>ERZ1292644.786-Hain-H14-01um-R2-786-length-18693-cov-4_pt1 | contig 11795 bp, 14 predicted proteins | sample MGYA00564402_ERZ1292644 | MGnify/ENA primary metagenome ERZ1292644 (study PRJEB36523, sample SAMEA6512644) | groundwater metagenome | collected 2019-01-09 | study: AquaDiva: Metagenomics assemblies of 32 groundwater samples | reverse complement strand
AACCGGAGCCACCGAAATGAAAACGACCGAGCAACACTGCCGCGACCTGCTGACACGAGCCGTGGACGACGGCACAATAATCATGGTTGACTTGCGCGCCCTCAATGTCGATCCGCAGGGGCTGTCCGACAGCGACCTGACCGGCATGGCCGCGCTGCTGGAATCGCTGCTCGCGGCGGCACAGCCTGCCAGCCTGCGAGTCGAGCTAGCACACCCCGGACTGTTTCAGTCCGTTGGCATCTGCGAGCGAGACGATAACACCGGGACGTGGCGAGGGACTATCGACACATTCCCGGTCACGGTGCGCGTGCCGGCGGCATCGGAGAACGGACGGCTGATGGCCGGGGCGACGCCGGGCGTGCCGGATGGGGGCGGGGCATGACGACACTTTCCGGGCGGCTGTGGGAGGTCCACGTTGGCGACTGCCTCACAATTCTGAAAGGGCTACCAAGTGCGGCGGTGCAGGTCGTTGTGACCAGCCCGCCGTACTATTGAATGGCCTTCGGGACTACGGTACAGCGACGTGGGAAGGCGGTAACGTGAACTGCGATCATCTTGGGCGTTCGCAAACGAGCGGCGCATCGACTCTCGGAGAATGGAAAGACGGCGGCGGGCAACTATACAAAGAGGAAACCGGCGGCATCCCGTTCAAGCACGTCTGCGGCAAGTGCGGTGCGATCCGCATCGACCAGCAAATCGGGCTGGAGAAGACGCCACAAGAGTTTGTCGCCAAGCTGGTGGAAGTCTTCCGCGAGGTTCGGCGCGTGCTGAGAGGCGACGGCGTGATGTTTTGCAACATTGGCGACTCGTACAACGCTCACCCCGGGCAGAGAACCGAGCACGACAAGGCCGGAACGAAGCAGGCGACAAATCGCGGTTCTTGTGAAATCGCAAGTCGATCAACACCGGGCCTGAAGCCGAAAGACCTGTGCATGATGCCGTGGCGGCTGTTCCTCGCTCTTCAGGACGACGGTTGGTGGTGCCGGGACATCATCGCGTGGGCGAAGAAAAGCCCGATGCCGGAGAGTGTGACCGACCGCTGCACGAAGTCGTGGGAGCCGATCGGCATGTTTACGAAGTCGGCGAACTACTTTTGGGACGCTGAAGCTGTGAAGGAAGCCGTTGCTGCATGTTCAGTGTCTCGGCTCTCGCAGAATGTTGCCGACCAGGAAGGATCCCATCGGGCCAACGGCGGGGAGAAATCGAACGGCACGATGAAGGCGGTAGGTGACACGTCCGGCCGCAACCTGCGCAACGTCTGGACACTCGGCAGCGACCCCTTCCCTGAAGCACACTTCGCCACATTCCCGCGAGCCATCCCCGAGCGGTGCATCAAGGCCGCGAGTTCCGAACGCGGAGCTTGCGCCGCCTGCGGTGCCCCCTACAGGCGCATCACGGACAAGACGCAGCTCAAGCGGGAGCGGCCGAACGACTATGTGAAACGAAATGGAACGACGGGAACAGGGGCATTCATCCCGCAGACATCGGCCGGCGTGGCCGTCACGACGCGCGGCTGGGAAAAAGCGTGCCGGTGCGAGACGGACGACGTGCGGCCGTGCATCGTGCTCGACCCGTTCAGCGGATCGGGGACCAGCGGCATGGTCGCCACGGAACTCGGCCGCGAGTACATCGGCATCGAGTTATCAGAAACTTACGCGGAGATGTCCCGCAAGCGGATCGAGTCGTGGAAGACACGGGACGCCGAGAAGCAGCCGGAGGCCGTGCCCGGTCAGCGGACGCTGTTCGGGGATTGACGGCGGGGGAGCGGACGTGACGATACCACGCCTCGCGGTTGAGGAAGTCGGTCGCACTTTTCGTGACTGGCCCAGGCCGGTAGACTGTGTGCATGGCCAGTCTGTTTCTGTATCAAGAAATTGCTGATCCCGTTGTCGCTGAGGCGGCAGTCGAGGGTATCACCGCTGATCGCTGGTCGATGCAGTCGCCGCCGCCAGTGCGCCGCCTGACGCCGACCGTCAATACCGGCTGGTTCGCGTGGAATTCCGAAACTCCGCCGTCATTTCCGGACTGGTGGTGTCAACCGAGCGAGCCGCGCTGGTCACGCCGGCCACTGGTTGCCGAGGGCCGCGTCAAAGAGGCTGCGAGCACCTTGGGGGAGACGGTCGAATCGTCGTACTGGTGGCAGCCAGCGAGTGAGCCAGTGCGCTCCCGCCGTCCGCTGGTACGTGACGGCTGCACAGTCGCGATTACCGATCCGACGGTATTTGTCGAGCAGAGTACGACCGTCCCGCCAATGGATTCGTGGTTCGTGCGGACGAGCGAGCCGCGATGGTCGCGGCCTCCACTTCCAACGATGACGCACACGGCCGAACCGCTGGTGCTGTTTGTGACGACGCTCGATTCATGGTGGCCACTGGCGAGCGAACCGCGCCGGTCACGTCGCCCACTGCCGGTCAACGAGTGGACTGTCACGGCCCCAAGCACGATTCCGAACGAAACAATCTCGCTCGACAAGTGGTGGCGCCCGGCGAGCGAGCCGGTGCGAACACGTCGTCCGCTTGTGACCGAAGGTATCACGGTCAGCATCACCGAACCGAGTTCGATTCTGATTCCGCCTGTCGATTCGTGGTTCGTGCGGACCTCTGAGCCTGTGCGCACGCGAGCGCCGCTGGTAAACGTCGGTGAGTTCGTCACGGTCGCGACAACGAGTTTGTTCATTGTGCCGCCGCTGGATTCGTGGTTCGTGAAATCGGAACTACCGCTGCGACCGTCGCGGCAAGTCGGGGAACAAACGATCAATGATCCGCTGTACTTCGATCCGCAGTTTGTAATTCCGTTGCCGCTCGGCCAGGAGTCCATGCCGACTCGCCGACTTCCGCAGACGGGTGGCACGACGTCTGTCTCACCATTCATCGACGAGCCATATTCCGCGACGTGGAACGTGCAGGTCGCTGGACCGGTGCGAGTGCCGCCGCGGCTGAGCGCGGGCATCGTGACGACCGAGACTCCGCGAGTTTTTGAGATCAGTTTCAACGAATGGAATCGCGCGGCGAGCGAGCCGGTGCGAAGCAAACCACGGCCTGTGGCTGAGGGCGGACGTGCGGCCGAACCGCTGATCGACGTGACACCCGCGCCGGACGGTTGGCACGGGCAACAGTTCGTCATGCCGCGGGCGGAACCGCAACCGACGGGTGGGACAACGTCGGTCACTCCGCTGTACGATGAGCCGTTCCCGGCGACGTGGAACGTGCAGGTTGTGCCGCCGATGCGACCGCGACAGCGGCTGACAACTGGCAGCACGACGACCGATACGCTGCGGACTCCGGAGAGTGCTGTCGATAGTTGGTACGTCACGACGTCCTCGCCGGTGCGAGTGAAGTCCCGGCCGGTGGCCGAAGGAATCACGCTGCGTGGTGTCGATCCGTTGCCGACGCTGGCCCCTGACCAATGGCACGTCCCGGCCAGCGAGCCGGTGCGACGTGTGCCCCGACGACAGGCTGAAGGTGTCGCACAGGTCGATCCGCTGGTGCATCTCACGCCAGCGGTAGACGGCTGGCAGGGGCAGCAGGCGATGCCGATGCGAGCGAAACCGCGTGGCAGCGGTTCGACGATGGTCACATCGCTGCACGAGGAAAACTACTCCGCGACCTGGCTGGTGCAATCGACGGAACCGACACGGCAAGCGGCAAAGGCTCATGGCGGCATCACGGTCACGGAACCGCCACAGTTGTTTGAGATTACGTGGGACGTCGCCGCGTGGTATCGCCCCACATCCGAACCCGTGCGAGCCAAACCGCGATTGGTAGCGCAGGGCGTGGCCCCGGCGGTGATTGAGCCGTTGTTGATCGCCGCGCCGGACGTGTCCGCGTGGTATCAGCCGACGTCGGAACCAACGCGCACAATCACGCCGCGTGTGCCAGTCGGTTGGTCGGTGACGATCGCCGAGCCGAGCCTGTTCGTCGTGCCGCCGCTCGATGCGTGGTATCGACCGACGAGCGAGCCGACGCGCACGAAGCGACCGCAGTTGCTGACCGGTGGCGCACCGTGGATCACCGAGCCGACACCGATCGCTGTGCCCGATCTCGCGACGTGGTACACACAGCATCCGACCGCACCGCGACGCTCTCGGCTTTTCACGAGCGCGGAGACGTGGTACGTTGTGCCGCAACCAGTGACCTACGCGATCAGCCTGGTCTTCACGCGAGTTGAGGTCAGTTGCCCGTGGATTCAGGCGGTTGAGATTTCCACGCCGTGGGATCAAGCCACGGAAATCAGCGTTCCGTGGGTGCAAACAATCGAGGTTCAGTGAGATGCCAGCCCCGCAAGTTCATCGCGCGACGGTTGTCGAGGACACGCCGTTCTACGTGCTGAGCATGGTCAAGGTGAAAGACAGCTCTCACAACCTCATTGGAGTTCAGCAGTCGGACATCTCGACGATCACCCGCCGCGTGTCGGTCGCTGGCGTCGAAGTGCTCGCATCAACCGCCATCACGATCTCGACGAGTGTCTTGAACACGGTGAGTACGGGGAACATTTTCGTCGGCACAGCGGGGTTTAATTTCATCGACCTCGTCCCCGCGACGGCAGTGCCCGACGGCAACAAAACCTATCGCGTCGAGTACATTTTCACGCTGACGAGCGGAGTTGCGTTTCCACTGCTGGTGGATGCCGCTACGATTGAAGTCGTGCGGAGTTGAGCCACATCACTTTTCCGGGGGGATTTATGGCGCGGCAGGAAACATTGACGGAGACGGTCACGAACTTCATGCGAATCCACCGCGAGTGGGTCGCGTCAACCGAGCAACTTCTGACGCAAGTCTACGAAGACGCATTGACCGATACGGTCAGCGCGTTTGCGCAGGGGGACATCCCCGGTGAACTGCGAGCCGTGGCCGTGCTGGTCGCGAAACTCAGCGAGTCGTGGGAGCGCTATCAGTCCTACGTGACTCAGGCTCAGCCGATGCCACGCAACGAATTCTGGTCGGTGGTCAGCGAACTGGAAAAGGAAATCCACGGCCGCGTCGCACCGCAGATTCGCACGATTGAGCCGGTGTGGCTGCTCCTCCAACAGGGTGTGAGCACGCGCCAAGTGGCGTCTGAGATATACGGTTACAACGGGGTCGGCCCGTTCATGTTGAACGGAGTCCCGCAAGAGCATTTGGTCCTGAAAGAGGCGAAAAATGAGGGCAGCGTGATTCCAGCGAACTGGGTTCACCCGATGCACGTCGCACGGCAGGCCGAGATCGACCGCATCGAAGCCGGGCACTTGCGACGGCTGAGCGATAAGCTCCACACGGAGCCAATGGCCCCCGAGCCGCTTGACGACCTGATTCAGCAGCACGTCTTTCCCGACCAGATCGCGAAAATGAAACACATCACGATCGACGCGGTGATCGACCGTGCCCGTGAGATGGGCATCGAACTGAAAACACGCGAGGCACAATCCGCCGAACGTGGCGCGTTCGATCGGCCACTGACGCCCCGCGACGACGGCGTGTTGGGTGGATTGACGGAAGCCGACAACGCGGCGGTCGAATCCGAGCCGGAAGCGGACGACGAGAACACGACCGAGCAACTGATCTTCGAAGCGGCCGACAGTGGTCAGAGTACACAGCAGATCGCCAAGGCGCTCGAAATGAAGGCCAGCGAAGTCGCGCGAGTGCTGCGGAATCGCGTCAAGGATGCCGAAGCGGTGGAGGCATGAAGCCCGGAACTGAACTGATCGCAGAATGGAGATTGGCCTGCACAGCAGAGGAAGAAAAGCGCCGCGAACTGGTGGCGAGGCTTGAGCGGTACGGTGAGATTTACTGGCTGGATGCGGACGGCGCGTCAATCCGATTTTCCATTCGGCAAGGGCAGATTATTCAGGAACCGGTGGAACCGGTGGAGGCGTAAATTGTCCCAAATGTCCCGAGCTATAAAAACATGGGATCGGCATTACGGTTGACACCCGATCAGGTGGCTGAGGCGTTGACAATCTGTCATGGTGGTCGGCAACAAGCCGCCAAGCATCTCGGCTGCGATCGTCGCACTGTGACGCGATACATTTCGGAGCATCCTGAGGTAAGGCGGGCGGCTGGTGAAGCTGTTGAAGCCACGAAGGACGTGGCGGAAGATGCCTTAATCAAGGCTGTCGAGTCTGGTGAGGCGTGGGCGGTTTGCTTCTACTTGAAGTGCAAGGCGAAGGATCGCGGGTACATCGAACGAGTGCAGAATGAGAACGGCAATCGTGGCGACTTTGACGAAGTTCGCGGTGAGACGTCGATGATCCCCAGCACACCCGAGCTGATCGCACGAATGAGGCAGCGGCTTGGCGAACTGAGTCAGCCGGTGGGATCGAACGGCAACGGGAATGGACACGCGAAGAACTGACTGATGCCAGACATCGACGAAGCTGAGTTGGACCTGTGGAATTCCGGTCTGCTTCTCGATTCCCTGCTGAAGTCATTCACGCCGCGACCCGACCAGGTCGAACTCTTCGATCAACAAGCGAGCTTTGTCAACTCCACGGCTAAGGTCGCGATTGCGTGCGGCGGTACGGGGAGCGGCAAAACCATTGCCGCGGCCATCAAGTGCGCCCGGTTCATCCTCGAGCAGCAGGCACCGCCACGGCGAGATTGCCCGTTCTGGATCATCTCAGACACTTACGATCAGGTGATGAAAATCTGCTGGGCTGAAAAGCTGTCGCAGATCATCCCGCATTGGTGCATTGACTGGCCGCGTGTGACGTGGCACGATCGCAGCCAAGAGCTTCCGAAAACGGTTCCTCTGAAGGATTGGAAAGTCGGCGAGCGAAAGAACTGGGTTCTCGAATTCAAGTCGATCGACCAAGGGCGGGAACAGTTTCAAGGCCGGAGCATCGGCGGTTTCTGGTTCTCCGAACAATTCTCGTGGGATGTGTTCGAGGAAGTGTTGGGCCGCTGTCGGGATACATGGTACGACGGCGGCCAGTTCGCAGAGTTCACGCCGATTGACCCGGACCTGACGGTACGGATCGAGCAGAAATTCGACGACCCGCCACCGGGTTGGGAATTCTTTCGGCTTAACACGGACCTTAACTCCGCGATCAGTGCCGAGTGGCGTGAACAATACTTCGCGATGCTGGGCGAGGAAGAGCTGGAAACACGTCGCACCGGGGCGTTCGCCAGCTTCAGCGGGCAGGTCTACAAATCCTTCAACCCGGCCGTGCATTGTCTCGACGAAGCGGGCTGGGAGCGTGAGACGGGCTATCCGTGGGGCGACTGGCCGCCGAACGTCTGGCATCGCCGCGGGATCGACTGGGGAGCCTCGAAGGAACACCCGTTCGTGTGCGAGTGGTATTTCCGGACGGGGGCCGGCGATTACTTCGTCTACGATGAGATGTTCGACGACCGGGCGTTGCTGATCGACGACCGGATCGAACAAATCAAGGATCGGTGGAACTGGGGCGAGACTGACGATCCGGCAGGACATCGCGACCAGCATTTTGGCATGACCTACGCCGATCCTTCGCGGCCGGACCTCATCAATGAGTTCTGTGCCGGTGGCATTCCGACCAGCGCGGCCCGGAACAACGTGGACAAGGGGATTACGTGTTTGCAGCGGTTGCTGCGAATCAACCCGATCTTGAAGAAACCCAAGCTGTTCATCTATCGTCCGCGCTGTAAGATGCTCGCGATTCAACTTCGGGCGCTGAGGTGGCTCAGGTCGAGCGGTCAGGGACTCAATCCGAATGTTGCGCGGCCGGAAGTGTTGAAGCGATTCGACGACGCGCCGGACGCGCTAAGGTATGGAATCTTTTCGGAAACTGACGACAAGGATTCGGCGGCGACAACGGCGAGTCGAGAGGTGGATTACCAGCGGCACGGCGTCCATTTAGCGGGGAAGCGACGATGAAACTTACGTGGCGCAGTTTTTACTGGTGTGCCGGGGAGAGAATTTCCGCACGTCGAAAAGTCCTCGACCATCCGAGAGGAGAGCACGGTCTGGCTGTGGTTTTAGATGAAGAGTGGTTCTATTTCATAAGCGGCCTCTTTTGGCAGCATCGTTACGCTGGTTACGGCGATTAAATGGCCTCAAACCTGTTCAACATCGCGTCTGAAATCTTCGCCAAGCAACTGGCGAACTCGTTCGGCGTGAAGGAACTCGGTCGTCTGGCCAATCGCGCGGAGACGCTGGCCCGGCGGGGACTACTGAAGGGCGACGAAGCCAAACAACTCAGCCGCCGCCTCGTCAGAATCTCCGGGGCCGGTATCGCCCGCGACGTGCTGGCAGCGCTGGAGAAATCAGGGCTGGGGAATCTGGAAGGCCGGAGCACTGCCGAGCGCAAGAGCCTGATGGGGCGGCTGACCACGACGGGAGCCGTTGGGAAACTGTTCGGCAAACTGCTGTCGCCCGACAGAATCACTGGTGCGGCGGTTGGCATCGAGGACGAGATCAACGCGGCTGCGAACCTGCTGATTGCCCGCGGCTACGGCGACGTCACCCCGAACGAGATCGTCAAACGCAAGTCGCCGATGCGGGGCGTCGAACCGAATCCGGAATCCGAGCGCGGCAAGTCGCTGTGGAAGATTCAGGACGGGCCGGGCATCTGGACCGGCGAGATGATCGACGTGAAGTCGTCGAACGTCCACAGCATCGGGTTCCGAGCCGATCCGCGTTCCGGCGATCCGCCACGATCGGGAACGCTGCTGATTCGGTTCCTCGGGAAGGATGCCGGCGGCAAACGATCGGGACCTGGCGCGCTGTACGAATACCACGAAGTCCCGGCCGACCTGTTCCGAAAATTCAAGTGGGCGGCTTCGAAGGGCAAGTTTGTGTGGGATAACGTCCGCGTGCGTGGTACAGTGTCCGGGCACAAGTTTGCCTACGACCTCGCTGGCATTTCACAAGGCTACGTGCCGCGTCAGGCGGGCTTGCGGCGCGGTCATCAGGGCGAATGGTTCATGCCGCGCAAGTTCGCGGGGCATGTGAGTGTGCTGCCGATGCAGCAGGTGCGGAGTAGTTCTCGACGGACAGATCGGGGCCGGTAATGGCCTGTTGAGGCGTACCAAAAACAGTGCCCGTGGGGCACGAACCAAGGAGAGTCAAAGCCATGAATCCCGACGTGCAAGTTGTTCAGGTGTCCCGCGCCATCGTCAAGGCCGGCGACAAGTCCGATCCGCTGTGGGTGGCGGCGGTGCGTCGCTGCGACGAGAACGGCATCACTCAGGCCGAGTACGACGCGCTGTTGTCGCGGGTGAGTCCATCTGCGGCATCACCACCCGTGGCTGATGTGCCAGCGGCTAAAGCCGTGGTCGTCGAAGTCGTGCCGGTTGCCGCTGACACCGAACTCGTGGAGTAGTCATGGTTTCTATTTCACCGAACGGACTGACCGCCGACTTGATGATGGCTCAGGCCCGCACGAACGGCAACGGACATCAGCCGGGCACGGCCCGCGTCATCCGCGAAGCACCGCCGCCGAATGCGAACGTGGACCCGGCGTTTCGAATTCCCGGGATGCCGCCGAACTTCGGTGAGTATGCCATCCCGCACGTCATGACGATGCAGGGGCTGTTGACCACGATCAGCAAGACGTACCGGGCGAGTGACGAGGCGCTGCAGCACTCGTGGGACAACGCCCGATTCATGCGGACGGATTGCGGAATCATGGAATGCCTCGAAGCCCGGCAGCGATCGGTGGCGTTGCTCGACTGGCATCTCGAACCGGAAGACAGCAAGAGTGAGGACCAGCGGGCGCTGTGTACCGAACTGACGAAGATCATCGAGCGCATTCCGAACTTCACGAAGTACCGATCGTGCCTGCAAAATGCCGTGTGGTTCGGACGCTACGGCATCCAGCATCGCTACCAGTGGCAGGAGATCGGCGGCAAGATGCGCGTGCTGCCGACGGCCTGGAAGCCGATCCACGGCGACAAGTTCGTGTTCCGGTACGACGACTGGTCCGGCGAGTTCCCGCCCGATCAGGTGGGCATTCGCGCGAGTCTCGCAAACTTGCAGAACTCGCAATCGTCCGTCCGATTCGGCGACATCCACGAACGAGTCGAACCGACCGAGCGGGGCATGGCGTATTTCCTGAACGAGTGGGAACGCAAGCTCATCACGCTCCACAAACATCAGATTGAGGACGGCGCGTACGAGAACCCCGTCGAGGCAGGCAACATCCACGGCGTCGGCATCCGGTCACGAATTTACTGGGACTGGTTCCAACGACAAGAGGCTCTCGGCTGGCTCATGGAGTACATGGAGCGATCGGCATTCGGCGTCGAACTGTGGTACTACCCGATGGGGAATCCGAACGCCCGCGAGGCGACATTGACCGCCGCCAAAGAGCGCATTGGTCAGGGCCGCAACATTGTGCTCGTACCGCGTCCGGTTGGCGAAGATGCCATGAGTTTTGGAGTCGAGCACATTCAAACTGATATGAGTGGTGCGGAAGTGTTGATGAGAATCATCACTGACTATTTTGGCCGACGCATGAAGCGCTATATTCTTGGACAGACCCTCACGTCAGAGTCGGATGCCACGGGCCTGGGGAGCGGACTTGCACAAGTGCATTTGGGCACGTACATGGACGTAATTGCAGCCGACGCCAGAGACTGTGAAGAATCAATCACCACGGATTTATTGCGTCAAATTCAGTTGTGGAATTTCCCGCAGTCAAAGTCAATTCACCTTCGATTCTGCATTGAGACGGAATCGCCAGACAGTGAAGAAAAGCTCAAGGCAATTACATCCGCATGGAATTTAGGCGCTCGCATCTCAGAAAAAAACGTACTCGACGCGGCAGGTGTTGGGTTGCCAAGCGAGGACGACAAGATTCTCGTGAACCCAAATCTCGGTCAGAACGGCCCGCAAGGCGGCGACGATCTTGAGCATCTCAAGGGACATTTGCACACGGCGTTCGGCGTGAAGAATCCGGTTGTTGGCGGCGGCTCCCCAGCGGCTGAGCGACCCGGTCAACAGGATGAAGGCGACAACGCGGCCTGGACGGATGGCAGAACGCAATCGGCGTGATACAATCCACGCATCATGTCAACCATTCAATTCGAGTCGATCCACACATTCCACGGCATCGTCCGCGAGCGAGACGGGACCGACCGGCACGTTCGATTCACGCTGCCATCGGCGACCGCCAAGAGCATTCGGCGGGCTGTCGAGTCACGCGGCCACAAGCTGGTGAGCCTGTCGGAGTGTGACGGTTCATTCGTCCCCGCGCCCAAGCCGTACCGCAAGCCGATGTCACCGGCCATGCGGTCATTCTCGATTGCCACGGCGATTTGCGGCGGTATCATCGCACTTGGCGGAGCGTTGGGAGCATTCGCGGGCATCGTCGGTGTTTTGGGCGGTGAATCGTGGCTGATTGCCATTGCCGCGACGGCGTTCATGGCGGGATACTTCGCCGTGTGGGCGGTCCCCTGCTGGTTGGTCACGATCGGAGTCATCGGCCTTGTGGAACTGTTTCGCGGATGGATGCGCGACGTGGACGACGGCCTTGATGCGGTGGCTCGGGCACTCGAAAGCCACGGTCAGCCCTGACTCGCCGTGCTGTTGCTGGTCCTGCCGGATGCCGATCGACCATCTGACCGGCATTTCTCTGACAGACACGATCCGCGAGACGGACAACGAGCGACCGTACCTTGAGGTCCAAGTCTGCAAGCCGTGCTGGTCGCGGATTCCCATCGTGCAACGAGTGTGGCTCAATGCTATCCTGAAGACGCGACTGCAAGGCGGGGCATCTGTTGCGGAAGTGTTCGGGGAGTTCGCGGAACTCGTCACCAAGACGTTGCAGGGGGGCGAGACGACGCGGCAGTTCGATGACCTGACAGGTTTCCAAGCGTGGAAGGAGAATTGATGAT
>ERZ1292644.1543-Hain-H14-01um-R2-1543-length-11801-cov-6_pt1 | contig 11801 bp, 17 predicted proteins | sample MGYA00564402_ERZ1292644 | MGnify/ENA primary metagenome ERZ1292644 (study PRJEB36523, sample SAMEA6512644) | groundwater metagenome | collected 2019-01-09 | study: AquaDiva: Metagenomics assemblies of 32 groundwater samples | reverse complement strand
ATGTGGGGAGATCAGGCGCAGGCCGCCGGGCTGGTGGACAGCATCGCCTGCATGGAACAGGCAATTTGCGACGCGGGGCAGTATGCCGACCTCATGGCCGAACATTGAGTTTACAAAATCCGCATAGATGTAGAAGCAGAGTGGGTCTGTAAAAAGGCTTTCAGGAGAAGAAACCATGACATTGCAAGAACAGTACAACGCCGCAGTAACTCGCATCGGGGAATTGACAGCCGCGAACACACAGCTCACTCAGACCAATGCCACACTCACGGCCGAAGTGAAGACGCTCGCGGAAAAACATGCCGGCGACGTACTCGCCTTGACGGAACTCCAGCAGAAGATGCAGACGGAAGTTGCCCGCGCCGAGAAGGCAGAGAAGAGCCTGGTGGAGGCTGTGGGTCAGCTTGAGAAGGCGAAAGGCCAGCTCGCCCTTTCCCCGGCGCACATGGATCTCGCTCCGGGCACAAAAGCCCTTGCCTCGGGCGATACGGATGCGCCCTCCGTTCCGGCCCAGGCGACGGGTGCTCAACTTTACGACGAATGGCTCAAGCAGCCGAACCGTACGCGGTTCAGCTTCTTCCGGAAAAACGAAAAGGCGCTTCTGGAGGAATGGAACCGCCGGGCCGCCGCGAAAGCATCGTGATAGTCAAACGGCCCTCCATAGCTGACTACAGCTACGGAGGGCAAAAGATCAGCGTAGCTGATCGCTTGGAGAAAAACGCATGAAGAAGTTGCTCGTTGCCATGATGGTCCTCTCGATTCTTTCTCTGATCACGATCGCGCACGCCGGCATCCAGGTTCAGTCCTGGGACGAGACGGCATGGACGGGCACCACGGCCAAGGTCGTCGAGAAAGCCGTCAACGGCGAAATTGTCCGCATCAAGATCGACGTCGGCAGTTCGACATTCACCCAGGCGATTGCCGTGGTCACGGCCGGCGAAGGTATGAATCTCTACGCCCCGACCACGAACGGCGGCACGGATGTCACGATTCACGGCATCCGGCAGAACGTGACCGACGGCACCGGAACGGCAGTCTATGAATATCAGCCCATGTTCGACACGGGCGGCGTCCAGAAAGCCACGATCACCAACAACGTTTTTTGCCCCACGTACTCCGCGGGCGTTGCTCTCAAGACCTGGTCCGCAAACCTGACCACGAACAACGTCAAGGTATGGGTGACTTATAAAGATTTTGAAGTCGAATAAACACGCCCCGCACGCATGGGTTGCCGCAACCCTCCTGCTCTGCGCCCTCCTAGCCCGGGGCGCAGTGGCAGGAGAACTGCAATCGCTCACCGTTACCGGCACGAATTGCTGGACGCAGACCTGGGACACGGTCGCCGGATGGGTGGAAGCTGTCGTCGTCGAAGCGGTGACGGCCTCCAGCACAGGCGACATCAACGTCGTGTTTGATCCCACGCTCTCAGCCCTTCCGGAAGTCACGATCGTTTCCCTCTCCAGTTCCGCCGGCGACTCCACCATCCATCCGCGCGTGCAATGCCAGAACACATCCGGCAGTAACCTCACCAACGATTACACGAGGATTCCTCTTGTGGACGGGAAAGTGCAAGTGCGCGTCACTGCGGCGAACACGAACGCCATGGTGCGCGTTGTGAAATTGATCTGGGACAGCATGTAGTAACAAGGCCCCGCGCGCTCGCAAGAGTTGCAGGGGAAAAAGAAGTCCCGGCCAACAGCCGGGACAGGAGAGGACGCCATGGCGAACACATATTCACCGATGATAGCAACTCTTGTCGGCAAGCACGTCATCAGCGCATTGCGCGTGATGCTGAACCCCATCATCGGGGTCTTTGCCACGGATCTCCAGCCCACGCACGCCGAAAAGGGGTCTGCCGTCACGGTCGGCATCAACCCTGCGGTCACTGCCGCGGGCGATCTGACCGATGACCACAGCGGGTCCCGCGCAACGGCCGCGGCGGACACCGCGCAGACAACCGTAACGGTCACGCTCAACCAGGAGCCCTGCAAGGGTTTCAACATCACGGACGGCGAGGCCGCCCAAATTCAGGGCGATGTTCTGCCGATCTACATCGAGAAGCGCGCCAGGGACTGCGGATACTCAGTGGCGCTGAGTATCCTCAATTACATTTTCGAACTGGTCACAGCCGCCAATTTCTCGGGCGTTGCTTATGCGGGCGGCGCGGCCGGGTTCAATCTCGACAAAATCACGGACATCCACGCCAACCTCGCGGATGCAGGATACCCCTGTTGTATCCCAGATGCCATCGGTATGCTCCTCAAGCCGGCGTATGTCGCCGCGCTTCGCAAAGATAAAGCAGTCCAGAACCTCAGCGCGTCCGGCGTCGACGTGGTGAAGACCGGCTTTCTGGGCAGGGTCGGCGCGCAGAAGGTGGACATCTTCAATGTGTTCGAAGCCGCGGCACTGCCGAAGGCCGGCGGAACGCCTGAAGCCGAGAAGCTCGTCGGCTTCGTCGCCACGAGCGACGCCATTGCGCTCGCCCAGCGCATCGTCGAACCCCAGAGCACCAATCGGATCGATGACTTCCAGGTCCTCGCGGACGAGGACACAGGCCTCACGCTCTGCATGAGGGTGTGGTACGACCCCGATCCCGGTAAGCGTTATTACACCTTCGAATCGCTCTACGGCGCCAGCAAGGCGAACGGCAGCGCCCTTCAGCGCATCAAGAGCGAATAATCCTTCGAAGCGGTACAGGCACAGGCGGGCGCGGTCAGAAATTCTGACAGCGCCCGAGTGAAGGAGAGAGCAGATGAGGATCGCACTTCTTATCGGGATCGACGCAAAGGGCAGTTACCACACGCGAGACGCCGACGGGAAATGGCACAATCTCGGCAAGGAACCCGAGAACGTCGAAGGCCTGAAAGCGGACGTTGAGAAGCTCCAGCTCGCCGGCGGCAAAGTCGGCAAGGATCTCCAGCTCGCCCGGGTCCTGCTCGTGGACGGCGACGGCCTTTACCGCGATGTCCCCTGTGATCCCGACCTGCCCGGCAAAGCGGAAGTCGAACGGAAAGCAACTGCCCAGCGTTTGGCGGAACGGAAGAAAGAAGCCCCCGAAACGTTTGTTGCGTCGGGTCCGCAACCGCCCGATGAGATAGACGGACTTTTCTTCACCGGCCTGATCAGGTACGCGATCCGGAACAAGCTCGCCCTGAAGGTGAAAGTCCCGGGCACCACCGAAATCCGGACTCTGAGCCTGGACGAATCCGCCATCCACACCCCGAGACGAGTGCTCGGGCCGCTGAACAACATCGAATTATTCCGGAAAGTAATCCGGCTGGCAGTTGCGGCAAAGGCCGCCAAGCCCGCCAAGCCCGGGGCATAAGCCGGAGAAGCGTCGTGGGGCAGGTCCGGTCCGGACCGACAGAGAACCGCGCCGGATCAGACCTGCCTTTTTTGTTGGAGGGGCAGAATGCCGGCAACTGTAGCTGTGAGCATGTTGGAGAAGGACATGAGCGAGAGCCTGGGCTTTCTCGGCGGCGCCCTGAAGAAACGCATTACGTTTGCGAGCGAAGAATATGATGGGTATCTGGTCGAGGACAGCATGGAGCACACCCTGGGGCTCCCGGGCTACGCGGAGGGCGGGTCCGCCCGCATCCTTCTCAATGCCCGACCTTTCACCGGCGCCAAGCCCGGCGACGATGCCCGCGACGTCTTCACGGTGGACGATGTTAAATGGCAGATCATGAATCGCCAGCTGAGCCCGGAAGGCAGTTTCATGATCTTCACGGTCCAGCGATCGAAGAGGCTGTAATGGATGCGACATTCCAATTCGACACGCGCGAGTTCGATCGGGCACTCGTCGAATATGCCGCAATCACCGGCAAGGCCTGGCCGGAAATCTGTAACGATAAAGCCCGCGACCTGTGCTTCCGGACGGTTCAGTTTCTCCCCAAGGCCGATGCGGCGGCCATCGCAGCCCTTGTAACGCGGGAATGGTGGCCGAAATATATTGCCAAACGGCTCATGCGCCAAGGCGGCGTTGTCGGCATGGTCGGCAAGGGCCGGAAAGCCTCTTTCGTCAGCCTGCGCGCCTTCCAGGGCGGCGGCCGGCTCGCCGCCGGCCATTACACCCGGGCGGAAGCGCGGGCATTATCGGCGCGTATTCTCTCGTCCCGGAAGCGCGCGATCAGCTTCATGAAGTCCGGCTTCGCAAAGGCCGGCCAGGCGCTGCCCGGCCGCGGCGGCGGGGCCCGCGGAAAGAGCGAGCTGACGATGGCCCAGGGGACCGCCATTGCGGCGCAATTCACCCGGCCCGTCGCGGAAGCTATCGTAACCTATTACAGCAATCGCGGCGGCGGAGATGTCGCGCGCAAGGAAGCGATCGCCGTCAAGGGCCTCCAGCGGGCAATCAATTTTGTTGCGGCGGACATGCAAGCGTATATCGCACGGAAAATGGACGAGGCGGGTAAACTCAAATCAGCAGCATGAGGTGGATTATGGCAACGAAAAAAGAAGACGCTCAGCGGCCGAATGAAGAAAAAGTCCATGAGGATAAATTCCGGGTCTGTTACCAGGACAAGGCGACGGGATCCCGGCGCTGGGTGGATAAACCTGTCGAAACGAAGGGATAAGAAAACATGGGCGCGCCCTGGAATGCCATCCTCGACAAGGCCGAGGAAGCCTGGAAGGCGTACATTGACGCGAATAAGGGGACGACGCTTCAATACACACCGCAGGGCGGAGGAACGGCGGCGGATATCACGGTGTACCGGGCATTCGACGATGAGACGGATGAGGTGAAGCTGCCGTACATTCTCATCGCGGCCGGGGCGGACGAGGAAGCAACAGAACGCGTCAAAGAAGAGGGAATATGGGATGTGCCTATATTGATTCGGCTGGCATGCCCGAAGGCGGACACGACGCGGGCAGTGTTCCGCGCGCTTGTCGGGGCGCTGGCGGATTTTGTGGAGGGGGAGGACCTTGCGACGCATATCCAGGCGTCATCCGGATTGCCGGCGGATTTCACGGCGCAGTTCTGGCGCACGACAGGATTCAGGCGTTTCGTGGATCCGGACGAAGATAGCATAGTGGCGGAGTGGCGTGGAATGCTTCTCTGCCACGGGAGTTGAAAATGAAAAACCTTGCAGTTGGTTTGCTGTGCGCGATGTCTCTGGCGTTTGTGCCGGCCGCGGGCCTGGCGGATGGGGGAACGAACGCGTTGACGATGAACTTTTACCTGAGCCTGGATCATGACGAGCTCGAAGCGACTGAATCGGTGCAAAGCTATCTGGTGGATCAGCTCGGGGACAGTCTTTTCGGGATAGTGCAAAGCATACAGACGGGCGCGTATGAACAGATTTCTGTGCCCGCCGATGTGGCGACAAACGGCTACAGTTTCTGGCGATGCACGGCGACGAACCGGACGCGCTGGGTGGATATCGGCGCTCGGGTGGTGACGCCGGGCGATACGAATTTCGTGGCATTCGGCCGGCTTTTTTGGAGCGATTCCGCGTTGATCAGTCTGCATCCGACGAACGGATTGTGGGCGCAGGCGGGAACAAGCGAGACCGGGGCAGTGTCGGGCGTGAATTTGAAGTGCGTGATCATTGAGCAATAGACGATAGAGAACAAAGGAGAAGAACATGGCAGCACCAACACAAAAGGGAACAGCCCTGGAAGTAGGGATAGGGTCCTACACATACACCGGATATTATGTCGGGAAGGCAACGCTGAAACCGACCGCCACGGTGCGGTCTGTCGAAGACGAGGACGGCGCCACAGCCACGGTCCTCATCATCAATAAGGGCAAGGAACTCCGGTTGGAAGACCTCGTCGTGAAATCCGGCTCCGATCCGACAACCATCGCGATAGGCGACACCATCACGATCAACAGCGTCAACTACCGGATCACGGACGTGGATCCTGTCCGCACAAAGGGACAGGAAATGATCGTGAGCTTCACCGCTGTCAAAGAGGACAGCATGAGCTACGCGTAAGTCTTCGCCTCCGCGTAGAGCTGAAAGCGTACAATGGACGAAGTGTTTTTACAGGCCGCCCTGCTTCAGCCTCCGACAATCCTCGGTCGGAGGCTGAAACCCTTTTCGGCCGGACATGTCTTTGTCCTGGATGCCATCGGCAACAAGGCGCTGTTCAGCCGCCGGAACAGCCTGCAAAACCTCTTGCAGACTCTGCTCGTGTGTTGCCAGTCGTGGAGGGAGAACAGCTGCATGTTCGGCGTCATCCCGAGTTCCGCCGGGTTCCTCTGTGACCCCGCAGGCCACGCCGAGGCGCTCAGGAAGGTGGAGTCCTGGGGCAGGGGACTCCGACTCCGCCCCGGCGCCCGGCGCCTTCTGCAGGCCGAACTTCAGGTCTATGTCCGCGCATTCACGCGCCGCGCCGAGCATTGGGACATCGCCGAAAAGCGCGGGTACTGGAAGCTCCGCGTCCCCTGGCCCTTCGGCCTGGTGACGTCCCTGGTCATCGGGACGAAGGGGGCGCTGACCCTCGAGCAGGCGTGGGATCTACCGCTCGGATTTGCGTGGTGCCTCTGCGACGCCATCGGCAATCTGAACGGCACGAACACGTTGATCACTCCGGACGAGCAGAAGGCACGGGAAGCGGTCCGCGCCGGGCCGGCTCCACGGCCCAGGCTTGGAAAGGACAAACATGGCTCGCGCTGAAATACGCGGTAAAGTCAGCATGGACGCCAAGGGCGTGCAAGTCGGCCTCGCCCAGGCCCGCCAGGCGGCGACCACGTTCCGAATGCAGATGGCTTCCGCCGCTGGCGCCCTTGCGGGGGCTGTCAGTGTCGTGGCGATCGCCGACCAGGCGCGCCGAAGCCTCGAGTGGGCCGGCAACATCAAGGACTTGTCTGTTGCGGCTGGCCTCACGACGACTCAATTCCAGGCGCTTGCGGCCTCCGGCGCAAAAGTCGGCGTCAGCCAGGACATGGTTGCGACAATGTCGTCGCGTGTAACTCAACTACTCGGCGAAGCAAAGGGCGGCTCAGACAGCGCCCAGAAGGCGTTTGCGGCGCTGGGGATTACATTTGCGGAACTCCAGACGATGAGCCCGGAAGCAGTCCTCATGGCCGTTGCACAACAGGCATCCGGCGCAGAGGAGGGGTCCGCCCAGCTTGCCGCGGCCATGGATGTCCTCGGAACCAAGTCCGGGCCGCGGCTGAAACAGTTGCTCGCCGAACTTGCCGCGAAGGGATTCCCTCAGCTCGCGGATGAAGCCCGCAAGGCGGGGCTGCTCATTGAGGAGGGCATGATCAACAAACTGGACAGGATAGGGGACAAGCTGGATGTCATCGCCATGAAAGTCCGGACCAGTCTCGGCTCAGCTTTCGGGTGGGTCGTGACCAAGATCGAGGAGGCCTCAACGGGCCTGGGATTGCTCTACGAAACTGCAACCAATAAGGGCGTGGATTGGGATGATGCGGCAGGCTCGGATGTGGTAGGCGCACAACCCGAAGAACCGCCGAAGAAGCCCGCGGCGTCTCCCCCCGGAATGCTTCTACAGTCTGAAGAAGAAAAGAAATTGGCTGGACAACGCCAGAAGGAAATTCAGACCGCCAATGAAAATGCGATCGAAGAGGCGAACAGGGAGGCCGATGCGAGATTTGAGGCTCGCCGCCGAAAGGCCGACACGGAATACGCCGATTTCCAAGCCACGCGCAAGGAAGAAAAGGAACGAGAAACGGAGCGCCAGGAAGATATCGCGGGCGCAAAAAAGAGGCTTGAGGAAGTCAAAGAAGGTAAGGGCATGGGCGGTATCTCCCCGATCTCAGCGGATGAAATGACCCGCATCGGCGCGCTCGCCTCTTCTGAGGCCTCCCCAATGCTCCGGGTGGCGGAACGCGGAATGAAGATCCAGGAAGAAATCCGTGATATCATGAAGAAAGTGCCGAACGAAATCAGTCACGAGATTGCAAAATATATGGGGCTTGCATGAGCACACCCACGATCAAAGGAGCGAACGCCGTCACCCGGACCAGCCGCACCCGCGAATTTACGCGCGCGGGCGGGACCGCGTGGGTGGAAACATGGGTTGGCCCCATTGCGAAGGCCGAGTATAAATATGCCGGACTCATAGCCGTGCTCGGCAATAACAGGGTCCGCCTCGTCACGGAGGGCGGGGTCGGCGTCGTGGAACTGCAATATGCCGCGCAGGATACCGTTGCGGACGTTTCCGAACAATGGGAACTTCTCGGCGGTCGCCTCGAGCGCCCCCTGGAAGCGCATCCCGATCTGAACAAGACTGCCGATCAAGCCGCGGTCGCGCAGGCGCAGAAGGCAATCGAGGAAGCGTATGCGGATTACACTCCCGTCGCCGGCGCGGCCACCACGTATTACAAGATCAGGCGGCGCGGGACGACGCATTTCATTCGCAGTGCGGCCGTGCTCCGCTCCACGGTCATGGCAAATCGGAAGAGTCAACTCCGCGCGTCCTGGAAAGGGGTGGATCGCGCGCAGATACTGTATGTCGCGCCCGGGCCCCGGCCGCCCAGTGATCTCCTGGGGCCGATCGGGGAAATGGCAGACTTCACTGCGGGCAAAAAACAATGGCTCAAGATCGCCCCGGTAATCCAACCCGCCGGCCCCGATCTTTATCGCATCGTCCAGGACTTCCTTTTTGCCTTCCGATGGAGCGCGACGTTGTATGCCGGGGACGTCGAAAGCGACGGGAGTAATCCCTAATGCGCGCCGAACCACGAACAAGGCCGCCGCCCTTGCCGCAGGACGTTCTGGCGGGTCAGCGCCTGTCTGCGCAGACCATCAACGACATGCTGGCCGCCCTGCGTGCTCTCGCGCCCGTGGAGATGGGCCGGCTCACATATCGCGGAACGCCTTTTGATCGCGTTTCTTTCGGCTTCCAGTGGCTCGGACCGAAAACAATCAGGCTCTACCCGGGCGGGATTGACATTATCGGGAAGGGATATTACGAGCTGGCTCAATCCGACGTGGCTCTGACTGGTTCGGTGTCTTTTGTCTATCTTCATCTTCTCAAGGGCAGTACCACGCCCACTGCCCAGACGGCGGCTTCTCGGCCCACCTCCACGGGCTCGGACATCAAGATAGGTCTCTATCGTTTCGCATATATTTTCGGGTCGGATATGTACGAGCTGACTGATGATCTCCGTCACGATATCCGGCTCGGCGGTGTCCTCACTAACCCGTAGGAGGCCGCATGCGCAGACATCTCCTCTCACTGATTACGCTCTGCGCTTTGCTTCATGCTCCGTGCGCGTCTGCCGGCTGGTCCGGATTCCCTTTCACCAACTCGAATCAGTGGATCACGGAAGAACAACTTGACCTGTACGAACCTACGGAGCAGGCATACCGGGCCACGCTCGAGCGCATGGCCGTGCAGGGCCGAACCAACAAGCCCGCGATTTATGAAACGACCGAATGTTTCGCCGGCTATTCCGAGGCGACGGAAAGTTTTGTGCTCACCAATTCCTCGGGCGGCGTCGTCGCGAACACCGTAACCAACATCACCCTGCTGACCACGAACATCACGCTTCTGAACTGTTTCACCAATTTCCGATATACCTACACCGATCCTTCCGGGACCCACAGCGCAACCGGCTCGCCCTGGTTCCGGAATACCGGCGACGCCTTCGATCTCCTCTATTCTGAGTTTCTCTCGGATCTAACCGCGCCCCCGATCAAAGGCTGGGCCCACTTTGATCAAGCCGTCGGCGGCACATTCAACACGTTCTTTGGCAGAGTTTCATCCGACTTCCTCAAACCGCGCGATCTCCCATATTGGACATACGCCTCCCTCGCCTCCGCCGCCTGGCCCGAAGCGTACATTCATTCCGTCGGTTCCAACGGGTGGGGCGTCATCACTGGCGCGGCGTGGCGGCCGCCCCTTACCGATGCCATCGGCCCCTGGCTCATGGGGGAAGCCTGCTGGACAAACGCACAGCCGTGGAAATTCTCGGACGCGGGCGTGGGGCCGTACAGCATTGTCCGGCTGACTGGGTCCTTCCCGCTGTTGCGTTGGATGCCGGCCGGCCCCAACAGCTTCTTCGACATGACAGTGGAGGTGACTGGTAACGTGCTTTACTGCGCGGCCGATAACGTGCTGAGCGGCGAAGTGGAGGTGATCAGCATGGACGGTAGCAACACTCTGCTGACAAAAGCTTTTGTGGATGTGCAGGGGATCACGGTGGATGATGCGGCCCCGAACGGAAACGATGTGATTCAGGTGCTGTGGACAAATGATCTGGTGCGGATGTACGGGCTCGGGCTCACGCATAGCGGCCAGGGTAGTGACCGCATGGACCGCCTCCGCATCAACTGGTACAAGCCCATCATGAATAAGCTCATCTGGACCATTCATCCGGCCGCCTCATGCTCCTGGTGGAAGCCCGACTCCGGCGAAGATTCCACAAACGAATGGACGTGGACGGGCAGCAGTACCAACAGCTGGACTGCCGCAAAGGCTGTATCGGAAACCGCGACCGTGGAAGCCGCAAGCAGCGTCGCCGCTCCCACCATGCAGACCGCCGGTTGGATCACGACCAATTGGGGTCCCCAGGGGGAAAGCAACCCGCCCGTCTTGTACACCAACTATTACGCGCGCAGGCTCGTCCGCCGTCAGAAATTTATCCTCTCGGATCTCAACACCGACGTCCCGCGCACCTCCATCGACACCTACCTTTTCGCACTTTCACCCTATGCCGCCACCAACGCCTTCGCGCAGGAGAAAGTCTACGCGCATGGCTGGGGCACCTGGCATGGCCTACACGCACAATCAGAGACCTTTTCCATCGGCCAAGACGGCGGCCTCACCTCCGGCGTCTGGATTGGGGGCACTGCCCTTGAGGATCCGCCCGCATGGTGCGACGATCCTACGCTTTCGGGCACCCGCGCCACGAATTACGGGTGGGCCGGCCAGGCCATCCAGGCCGTCGTCAAGTGGAGCGATTATCTGCAATATGAGTAGCTCCCGGTTTTTTCGTTCTCCCCGCTTTACAAAGTCCGCAATAGTGGGAGGACGCATTGAATCTGTACTGGGAAATTGACGCTCAGCGGCTCGTTTCCGGCCTCGACGACGGCACGGAGCCGGGCTATCTTGTCTTCCCCGCCCGGGACGTCATACCCATCCGGCTCTTTGTCGTGGAGCGCGATTCCATTGAGGACAGTTTCGTGGCGACCACGCTCGGCTCCGGCGAGACAATCACCTTCCAGGGCAAGGCTACCCCCGCCTCCGCCTCCGAGCTGTGGAATACCGCGGGCGCGAGCTGGGAGCAGGACGCCGACGATCTTGCCTACGAAGGCACGCTCGATCTCAACACAGATGCCCTCGTTGCCGCCATTGCCTCGCTGGCGAACAAAATGGTCTACGGTGAAATCTGCATGCTCAAATCCAGCCGGCACCGCTATTCTACGCGCTTCCTCGTCCAGGTCCGCAACGACGTCATCCGCGACGACACTGTCACCCCGGCCGCAACCGACAAATGGAAAACGATAGATGGAGTGCTCCACCTCTACAACGCAGATCAGGACAAATGGATTCCGGTCAAGAGCCGCGGCGCCGCCGGCCAGGAAAGCGTCGAGCTGGGGCCAGGAGTTACCGCATGAGTCATCATTCTTTTTTTGTGCTTCGCCTGTTCCCTGTTCTCTTTCTGCTTGCGGCCGTCGCCCCCGCCGCGACCACCAATCGAACCGTCATGGTGGATCCCGTCACCCTCCAGGTTTCGTATCCGACCAATTTCTGGAAGAACCTCGACCCCACCAACAACAGCTTCCTTGCCCGTCTCGGCACCAACGATACGCGGCTCGCGGCGCTGGACACGTCCAACAGGAGCTTCGACGTGCGCCTGGACACCAACGACCTCTGGC
>ERZ1292644.1535-Hain-H14-01um-R2-1535-length-11820-cov-7_pt1 | contig 11820 bp, 10 predicted proteins | sample MGYA00564402_ERZ1292644 | MGnify/ENA primary metagenome ERZ1292644 (study PRJEB36523, sample SAMEA6512644) | groundwater metagenome | collected 2019-01-09 | study: AquaDiva: Metagenomics assemblies of 32 groundwater samples | reverse complement strand
CCCGCGACCTCCGGCGTGACAGGCCGGCACTCTAACCAACTGAGCTACACCCGCGCAGGGTGACATCCGTTCGGGATTTCACTCCCCAGACGATGCTGTCTGATCCACCTTATTCCCACCTTCCTGTCAAGGAAAGTGGCGCGAGTGACGGGGCTCGAACCCGCGACCTCCGGCGTGACAGGCCGGCACTCTAACCAACTGAGCTACACCCGCGTTCGGTGTGGAAGCGCCGTCTATGTGCGTCCGCCGGGACTGTCAACCGTCCGTTTCGGCTGTTTTCGCATTCTCGTCACTTTCTTTGCGCGGCGCGACCGTCAGCGTCCCCTGCTCGAACAGGAAACCGGCGATATCCGGCGTGCCCGCGGCGGAAACGACGGTCTGGATGATGATCAGCAGCGGCACGCCCAGCAGCGCGCCCGGCGTCCCCCACACCCAGCCCCAGAAGGTGAGCGACACCAGAATCAGCAGCGGGTTCATCGTCAGCCGCCGCCCCAGCACCGTCGGCGTGATGACGTTCGCCTCGACCAGATGGAAACCGACCTGCAAGGCCGCGGGCATCATGGCGACCCACACATCGTCAAATACCATCAGCCCGCCCAGCGCCAGCAGCACAGCCGCCAGCATGGGTCCGAAATAGGGGATGAAGTTGAGCAGCGCGACGATCCCGCCCCACATCAGGGGCGATGGCATCCCGATCAGCCACAGCGCCAGCGCGACCGCCAGCCCCAGGCACAGGTTGATGACGGCGATGGTGATGACATAGGCCGATGTGGCGTCGACCACATTCTGGATCACCCGCGCCACCGCCAGCGCGCCGTCGAAACTGTCCCGGCTGTTGATCGTGCGCCGCCGCAGGCGGGTCCAGCCCGCCAGGAAGAAATAGATGATGAGCAGCGCGAACACCATCTGGATGATCGCCGCCGGGGCCGATGTGGCGGCAAATTGCAGTAGGGAACGCGGCGTGTCGACCGTCGCCGTCTGCGCCGCTGCAACCGGCCCTGTCGCCAGCATCTGCACCGTTTCATCGACGAAGCGCTGGAGGTTGGAATAAAAATCGATCAGCGGGGCCAGGTTCGCCTGTATCTGTGGCAAGCGCTGCGGCAGGATACGGAACCAGTCGGTCGCTGGCACGATGATCAGCACCAGCGCGGTGTTGGCCACGATCAGAAAGCCGATCACCGCCAGCAGCGCGGCCAGCCCCGACGGCAACCGGCGCCGCTCCATCCATTCCAGCAGCGGCACCAGCGCGATCGCGATCACCAGCGCGGCGGTCAGCGGCAGGAAAAACTCCGCCCCCGCGCGCAGCGCAAAGGGCAGCGCCAATATCAGCCCGATCCCCGTCGTCAGCGCGATCGACGCGAGCAGCCGATCGCGCCTGCGGTTGATTTCCAGCTGTTCCGGCGGTTTCACGGTGGATTGATTCTCCGGTCGAAAGACCCGCCAGATGTGCGCTCGCCGCCAGCAGGCGTCAATTTGCAAAGCGTCTCCGATCGCGGGCTGATCGCGGAAAAACAGTCGCTTAACCAAATATTGGCTCGGCCGTTCTAGGATGGGAACGGGGACGCAGAACGGGGACGGGCATGAAAGCCGCCACATTGTCATGGATCATCGCGCTGAGCGGCCTTGCCGCGCCGCACGCCGCATCGGCGCAACCGGGCGTCGAACTGGACACGCAGATGTTTGTCGAACGGGTGACAACCGACGTCAACGGACGGTCCCGCCGCATATTGGCAAGCGCTGACAAGGTCGCACCCGGCGATCAGCTGATCGTCATCGTCCATTGGCGCAATGCGGGCAACGCGCCGCTGCGCGATCAGGCCGTGGTTCGCTCGCTGCCGCGCGGCATGCAGATCGACCCGACCGATCCAACGATGCAGGTGTCCGTCGACGGCGGCGCGCATTGGGGCCGGATGGATCAGCTATGGCTGCCCACGCCCCTAGGCGGCACGCGGCGCGCCGTGGCGGCAGACGTTACCCATATCCGCTGGTCGTTGCCGCAAGCGGTGCCGCCCGGTCATGCCGGACGGCTAAGCTATCGCGCGACTATGCGCTGATCCTCAACCAACGAACAGAAGAGCGGGATTTTCCAGAAGTTTGCGGACAGCCTGGACATAGCTTGCCGCGTCCCAGCCATCGACGACGCGGTGGTCGCAACTGATCGACAGGTTCATCAGCTTCGCCGCGACAATCTCCTTGCCCCGGAAAACGGGCCGCTCGATCACGCGGTTGGGACCGATGATCGCGACTTCGGGCCGGTTGATGACCGGCGTGGTGGCGATCCCGCCCAGCGGACCAAGCGACGTCAGCGTCAGGGTGGAGCCGGACAGTTCCTCCGACTTGGCCTTGCCCGACCGGGCAGCGTCGGCCAGCCGACGGATTTCACTCGCCAACTGCCAGACATTGCGGTCCTGCGCGTCGCGGATCACCGGCACCATCAGCCCCGCATCGGTCTGCGTCGCCAGCCCCAGATGAACCGATCCGTGGCGCGTGACCACGCCCGCCTCATCATCATAACGGGCGTTGAGCATCGGAAAGTCGGGCAAAGTCTTGCAGATGGCGACGATCAGCAGTGGCAACATGGTCAGCTTGGGCCTGTCGCCCCGGCTGGCGTTGAGCTGTTCGCGCAAGGCTTCCAGCGCGGTGACGTCGATTTCCTCGACATAGGTGAAATGGGGAATGTGCCGTTTGGACGCGGCCATATTCTCCGCAATCCGGCGGCGCATGCCGATGACCTTGACCTGCTCGTCGGGGCGGCGCGCCGATTTTCCCGCCGCGCGATAGCCCTGCCCCTGTCCGTAGAGCAGATAGGCATCGAGGTCGGCATGGCGGATATGATCGCCCGCCGACTTCACCTGCGCAAGGTCGATACCCAGATCCTTCGCACGGGCGCGGACGGCGGGAGAGGCGAGGATGGGGGATGAAGCCTCATGCCCGCTTCCGTTCGGACTGAGCGAAGTCGAAGCCTTCGGCTCTGCCGCAGGCGACGCCGCCTCTCCTTCAGTTCGACTGGGTCGTTCGACAGGCTCAGCGCCTGCCCCCGGCTCGATCGCGGGGCGAACGGATGTCGGTTCCTCGATAACCGCTTCACCCGGCACTTCTGCCTCGATCGCCTCCGCCGATGGCGGCGGTGCAGCGACTTCGTCGCCTTCCACCTCGATCTCGACCAGCATACTGCCGATCGACACCTGATCGCCCTCCTCGCCCGCCAGTCGCACGACGGTACCCGCGACCGGGCTTTCCATCTCGACCGTCGCCTTGTCGGTCATCATGTCGGCTATCGGCTGGTCCTCTTCGACCCGGTCGCCGACCTTGACGTGCCAACCGACGATTTCGGCCTGCGCAATGCCTTCGCCGATGTCCGGCAGCTTGAATGTGAACAGAGCCATGGCGCTCAATCCTTCATGATCTTGTTGATGGCTTCGCGGATGCGGACAGGGCCGGGGAAATAGGCCCATTCCAGGCTGTGCGGATAGGGCGTGTCGAACCCGGTCACCCGCTCGATCGGCGCTTCGAGATAGTGGAAGCAGCGTTCCTGCACCTGCGCCAGCAGCTCCGCGCCAAAACCGCTGGTGCGGGTCGCTTCATGCACGATCAGGCAGCGGCCGGTCTTTCTCACCGACGCTTCGATCGTTTCGATGTCGAGCGGCACGAGGCTGCGCAGGTCGACAATCTCCGCGTCCAGCCCCAGCATCGCAACGGTATGTTCGACGACATGGACCATCGTGCCATAGCACAGGATGGTCAGCGCCCCGCCCGCCCGCGCGATCCGCGCCTTGCCCAGCGGGATGCGGTAATAGCCGGTCGGCACCTGCGCGTCGGCATGGCCGGCCCAGCTGGTCGCGGGCGTGTCATATTCGCCATCGAACGGGCCGTTATAGATGCGCTTGGGTTCAAAGAAGATCGTCGGATCATTATCCTCGATCGCCGCGATCAGCAGCCCCTTGGCATCATAGGGGGTGGACGGGATGACCGTCTTGATCCCCGAACAATGGGTGAAAATGCCTTCGGGTGACTGGCTGTGCGTCTGCCCGCCGAAAATCCCGCCGCCAAAGGGCGATCGCACCGTCATGGGCGCGATGAACTCACCCGCCGAACGATAGCGCAGCCGCCCCGCTTCGGACACAAGCTGGTCGAGTGCGGGATAGATATAGTCGGCAAACTGGATTTCCGGCACGGGCCGCAGGCCATAGGCGCCCATGCCGACCGCCACGCCAATGATACCGCATTCGGTGATCGGCGTGTCGAACACGCGGTTCTTGCCATATTTCTGTTGCAGCCCGGCGGTGGCGCGGAACACGCCGCCGAAAAAGCCGACATCCTCGCCCATCACCACGACGGTGGGGTCGCGTTCCATCATCACATCCATGGCGCTGTTGATCGCCTGGATCATGTTCATCTGCTGCACGTCCGTGCCTGCGTCTTGCGTCATGACATCACTCACAGCCCCGCCGCCTTCCATTCGTCCAGCATCTGCTGCTGCTGTTCCTTCAGGTGCCGGGGCATCTCCTCGAACACATCCTCGAACATGCTCTCCATCGGATGGTGGAGGCCATGGCCAAGAATGCCGTTCTTTTCCGCCTCACGGGCGGCGTCGCGGACCAGTTCGGCCAATTCCTTGTCCATCGCGGCATGGCGGTCCTCGTCCCAGATGCCAAGGGCGATGCAATGCTGCTTCAACCGCGCGATCGGATCGCCCAGCGGCCACAGGCTGCTTTCTTCGGCAGAGCGATAGGCGGACGGATCGTCCGATGTGCTGTGCCCCTCCACCCGATAGGTGAAATGTTCGATCAGCGTCGGCCCGGCATTGGCGCGCGCCCGGTCCGCGGCCCAGCGCGTCGCGGCATAGACCGCCAGCACGTCATTGCCATCGACGCGCAGGCCGGCAATACCATAGCCCACGGCGCGCGCGGCAAAGGTGGTCGCCTCCGCCCCGGCAAAGCCCGAAAAGCTGCTGATCGCCCACTGGTTGTTGACGATGTTCATGATGACGGGCGCGCGATAGACGCTGGCGAAGGTGCAGGCGCTGTGAAAGTCGCCCTCCGCCGTCGATCCTTCGCCGCACCAGGTCGCCGCGATCCGGGTGTCGCCGCGCGCTGCGCTCGCCATCGCCCAGCCGACCGCCTGAGGATATTGGGTGGTCAGATTGCCGGAGATGGAGAAGAATCCGGCATCCCGCGCCGAATACATGATGGGCAGCTGGCGGCCCTTCAGCCGGTCGCCCTTGTTGGAATAGATCTGGTTCATCATGTCGATGATCGGCCAGTCGCGAGCGATCAATATCCCCTGCTGGCGATAGCTGGGGAAACACATGTCGTCGCGGTCCAGCGCCAGCGCCGCGCCGATCGACACGGCTTCCTCGCCCGTCGACTTCATGTAGAAACTGGTCTTGCCCTGCCGCTGCGCCCGGAACATGCGCGCGTCGAACGCGCGGGTCAGCGCCATGGTGCGCAGCATCCGCAACAGCGTTTCAGGGGGCAGATTGGGATTCCACTGGCCCACCGCCGCGCCATTTTCATCCAGCACGCGCACCAGCCCATAGGCCATGTCGCGCATCGTCGCAGGCTGTGCCGTCTCGTCTGGCCGTGGTGCCGCGTCGGCAGCGGGAATGTCGAAATGGGTGAAGTCCGCGCTCTCGCCGGGCCGGGCTGGCGGTTCGGGAATGTGCAGGCGCAGCGGGGGCAGATTATGCCCGGCCTTGCCCTGCAATCCTGCCGAATCGTGGGGATCGGTCATCCTGCCTCCTATGCTGCATCGCAATAATGTTGCTTGCCAATAACATTATATTACGCCGCTGCGAAAGGCAAGCCTTCCTTACCCATTTTTCCTTGTCGCTATGTTCGGCTCACTGTCGGCCTAGACAGCAACCGGCGCAGCAATATGGGCCTGCGGCGTATAGTCAGTCACCTGGAAATCCTCGATCGCGTAGCTGAAAATGTCCGAAGGCCGCCGATTGATCCGCAGCTTTGGCGCGCCCGACGGAATTCTCTCCATCTGCTCCTCCACCAACGCAGCGTGGTTAAGGTACAGATGGACGTCGCCACCCTGCCAGACCACCTCGCCCGGCTCCAGATCGCATTGCTGCGCCAGCATCCGGGTGATCATCGACAGGCCGAATATGTTGAACGCAAAGCCCAGCCCCAGGTCGCAACTGCGCTGGAACAGCAGGCCGTTGAGCTTCCGGTTCGCGACCTGGAACTGATAGGTCATATGGCAGGGCGGCAGCGCCATATTGGCGACTTCCGCCACGTTCCATCCGGTAAACAGCAGGCGGCGAGACCCCGGCGTAGACCGGATCGCCGCGACCAGATCGGCAATCTGGTTATGCCCTTTCTTCGCACGCCGGTAGAGCCCCTCTCCCGCCGCCTCGTAACGCGGCCAGTTGACCCATTGCGCGCCATAGACCGGCCCCAGATCGCCCCATTTCCGTGCGAACGCCGCATCCTCGATGATTCGCGCCTCGAACGCATCCCGGTCGATCGCCTCGCCGGTAGCACGGCGATAGGCATCCAGCGGCCAGTCGGTCCAGATATGGACGCCCTGCCGCACCAGTTCGCGAATATTGGTGTCGCCCGACAGGAACCACAGCATCTCGCGGGCTGCGACCTTCCAGTAAACCCGCTTGGTCGTCAGCAGCGGCACCGCGTCGTCGGCCAGCGAAAAGCGCATCGTCGCGCCCAGGATCGACCGGGTGCCAACCCCGGTGCGGTCGATCCGTTCGTCGCCATGACGCCAGATATGGCGCATCAGGTCTATATATTGCTGCTCATAATGGGGCATCGTGTCGCGCAAGGGCGGGCATCCTGTATGAAGGCTGTGGATCACCGCCCGCTGTAGCCCAGCCAGTCCCGCCCGCCAATCTCCCCTTCATTCCGGACCAGAATAGGGGGCTATTCAACCAGAATGGCGCGGCTTGGGCTGGCGTGGCGAAACCGGCCCGCGTCACATTTCCCGCATGGCCGGACTGGACCTCATCATCCTTGACGCCGCCTGGCGCCCGCGCGACCGCGTGCCGCTGGCGGACGACTGGCGCGCCGTCGTCAGCCAGTTGCTGGCGCTGGACGGGCAGTGGCTGGCGCTTCACCAGCGACGGCCGGGCGGCACCGCTGCCCTGCCCCGTCCGGCCGACATCGCACTGACCCGCACCCTCGCCCGGCGGCTCCGCCCGCTCGACATGCGGCTGGCCGACCATATGATAGAGGCCGGGGAAAGCCGCTTCAGCTTCCGCGCGGCCGGGCTTTTGTGAGACGCAAAAAAAGCCGCTCTGGCCGCTTGCCAGCCTGAAAAGCCGTCTCTATAGGCTGCGGCCTGCCTTACGGGGTCGCCTCATCGCGGCTTCGGCATCGGTCGGGGAATAGCTCAGCCTGGTAGAGCACTGTCTTCGGGAGGCAGGGGCCGGAGGTTCGAATCCTCTTTCCCCGACCAACATTTTCAACAGATTAGACGGAAAATCGGCTTACCCTTCGGGGGCCGTGTCCGAGTTATGTCCGTGTAACGTCGATCCGCCCGGCAAAAAGAAAGCCCCCGCGTCGCTGGCAGGCGATGCGAGGGCGGACCTTTCCATGGGAGCGGATTGGCTTGCGAACCCTACCGATGATGGAAGGGCCGCGCAATGACGGTGATGCCGAACGAACGCGAGTTCGCCCTCCCCCCGCGCTGGCAGCAATTGCTGGACCTGGGCTTTTCCGTCTTTCCAGTGCAGCGCGGCGACAAGAAGCCGCTGGGCAAATGGAAAGCCTATCAAACTGAGGCAGCGGGCCTAGCGACCGTGCGCCAGTGGGCGAAGTCGGACACCAATATCGGGATTGCTACAGGTGCGGTTTCCGGCCTGCTCGTGCTGGACCTGGACAGCGACGACGCGGTTAAGGAAGCCGAGGCGCTTGGCATCCCCGACACCATCACCGTGCGCACCGGCAAAGGCGTTCACGTCTATTTCCAGCATCCGGGCGGCACGATCGGCAACCGGGCAGGCATCCGTCCCGGCGTGGATATTCGCGGCGATGGCGGCTATGTGGTCGCGCCCGGAAGCCTGCACCCGTCCGGCTCGACCTATGAATGGGGTAATCCCCCTGGCCTGTTCAACCTTGCTCCCGTTCCGGCCTGGCTGTCGGATATGCTGCGCACGCCTACGCTGGTCGAATATGAAGCGGACAAGGTGCGCAACGCCCCGGCTGGCACCCGCAATGCTCAACTGAATAAGTCGGCGTTCCGCCTGGCACAGAGCCATATCGACACCGTGGAGGCACGCCGCGCCCTTGGCGATGCAGCGAACGATGCGGGCTTAGATGGTGATGAGACACGGGACACGATTGCCAGCGGCCTCACCGCTGGGCGCAAGAAGGATAAGCACGACCCGTCAGAGGATGACATTGCCCTGGCCTTCACGGCCCTGCACGGCAATTCCCTGCGCTTCGATCATAATGCCGGATCATGGTTTGAATGGGATAGCACGCGCTGGCGACCGGACAATTGCCATCGCGCCTTTACCTATGCGCGCGAGATGGCGCGGCGGCACGGGGCGGCTGGCAAGGCAAATTTCGCCGGGGGCGTTGAACGCTTCGCGCGCGCCGATCCTGTTCATGCGGTGACAGCGGACGGGTGGGACCGTGACCCCTATTTGCTGGGCACGCCTGGCGGAACGGTGGACCTGCGCACCGGCGACTATTTCCCGGCGCGACCTGCCGACATGATAACGAAACAGACCGGCGTTGAACCTGAGCATGGCGAGCCGACCTTGTGGCTTCGCTTTCTCGACCAAGCCACGGCGGGCGACCGCGATCTTATGCGTTTCCTGCAACAGATGGCGGGATATTGCCTCACTGGCCTGACGAACGAACATGCGCTGTTCTTCATCTATGGCCCCGGTGGGAACGGCAAGAGCGTATTCCTCAACGTCCTGAATCATATCATGGGCGACTATGCCACGACTGCGGGCATGGACACGTTCACGGCCAGTAAGAGCGACCGACACCCGACCGACCTTGCCATGCTCAATGGCGCGCGGATGGTATCGGCCAGCGAGACGGAGGAAGGCCGTGCATGGGCGGAAAGCCGAATCAAACAATTGACGGGCGGCGACAAGATCAGCGCGCGCTTCATGCGGCAGGATTTTTTCGAGTTCGTCCCTCAGTTCAAACTTGTGATCGTGGGCAATCACGCCCCGGTCCTGGCGAATGTGGACGACGCGGCACGGCGGCGTTTCAATATCGTGCCGTTCACGCAAAAGCCGGTGCAGCCTGATCGGATGCTGGAAGAAAAGCTGAAAGCGGAAGCGGGCCGCATCCTCGCCTGGGCGATAGCTGGCTGCAAAGATTGGCAGGCGAACGGGCTTGTCCGGCCTGAGATCGTCACGGCGGCGACGCAAGAATACTTCGATGACCAAGACTTGTTTGGTCAGTGGATCAATGACCGCTGCGAGCGCGCGTCCGGCAAATGGGAAATCCCGACCACGCTCTATAACGATTGGGCGGAATATGCCCGCGCGGCGGGCGACGAACCCGGCACGCAAACGGGCATGAGTAGCAAGCTCAAACGGGCGGGTTTCCAGCGCGGCAAAGTCGGGGGCGTCCGGTGCTATCGCGGGCTGGCGCTCAAGGTGAAGGGCGCTTTCCATGAGTAAGGGTCAGGTTGGACAGGTTTGGACACCTTTTCCTGATGATCGTTCATGCGCGCGTGCGCACGTATGGGGAGATAGGGTCAACCTGTCTCAACCTGTCCAACCTGTCTTTGGGAGGGCGGACCAATGACCGCACCGGCTTTCACGGCACGCCAGCTTGCGCGGGAAATCGGCAGGCTCTCCCCCGACTGGCGCAACCCCGAACGCTACTTTGAGAACAGGCACGAGATCGAGCGCGCGTTGCAGCGTCTTGCCCGACAATTGGAGAAACAGTGATGGCAGCATGGCCCTACAACACGACCGCATGGCGCGACCTGCGGCTGGCACACCTGTCGCGCTTCCCGACCTGCGAGGGATGCGAGGCTATGGGCAGGCTCACCCGTGCCAACACCGTGGACCATCGTGTCCCTATCAGCGACGGCGGGCCTGCCTTCCCTGGGCATGATGGCTTGGCCTCCTACTGCGGCCCCTGCCATGGCGCAAAGACGGCACGGGGCACTGAGGCAGGCGCTATCAAAAGCAACCGACCACGCAAGGGCTGCGATGTGAACGGGTGGCCGCTCGACCCCGATCATCCTTGGCGCGGTGGAAAATCGCTCAGGGCTGATGCCAAGGGACCGACGCCCAACACACAGACTCAATTAGTTTCAAAGGACAACCGAAATGGGTAAGCGCGGCCCCGGTGCTGGCAGACTCAAAGCGGCGGCTGCGGCGGCACCGGCCATCGTGTCGCATCCTTGGGAACAGGACGGGATGCCGCAGGCCGAACAGGTGCTTGCGTTCCTGCGGACCTTGCCGATCGTGTCGGGCTTGATGGCGGGCGAAACCATGGAGCTGCTCGACTTTCAGGAACAGTTCGTGCGCGGCATCTATGGCGACGTTGACGACCTGGGCAAGCGCCGGGTGCGGCTGGCGGCGCTGAGCGTGGCGCGCGGCAACGGCAAATCCGCGATCCTTGCGGGCCTGTCGCTGGCGCACCTGCTAGGGCCGATGCAGGAACCCTATGGCGAGTGCTATGCCGCCGCACTGGACCGCGAACAGGCCAGCGTCCTTTTCCGCATGTGCCGGGCCTATATCGAGGCGGTGCCATGGATGGCGGCGCGGGTGAATATCAAGGATTGGCACAAGGAGATCATTGACGAGCAATCGCAATCCATCTGGCGCGCGCTTACGTCCGACGCCCGCAAGGCGCATGGCCTGGCCCCGTCATTCTGGATTGCCGACGAGGTGGCGCAATGGCGCTCCCGCGAGCTTTGGGACAATCTGGCGACCGGCATGGGCAAGCGGGCGTCGGCGCTGGGTGTGACGATCAGCACGCAGGCAGCGGACGATCTGCATTTCTTTTCGGAGATGCTGGACGCGGAGCCGAACGCCACGACCTATGTGCAGCTTCACAGTGCCCCGGATGATTGCGCGCTGGACGATCGCGCGGCGTGGATGGCGGCGAACCCGGCGCTTGGCGCGTTCCTCAACGAAGAACAGTTTGCGGACGCGGCGGCGCGGGCGATGCGCTCGCCATCCTTCGCGCCATCGTTCCGGCTGCTCAACCTCAACCAGCGCATTGCCGCAGAGGGCCGGTTTATCGAACAGGCAGATTGGGATGCGAACGGCGACCCCTTCGACCCGATCGAGATGGAGGGGCAGGCTTGCTATGGCGGACTCGACCTATCCAGCACGCGCGACCTGTGCGCCTTCTCGCTATGGTTCCCCGATCATGGCAAGCTGCTCACCTGGCATTGGGTGCCGCATGACACGATAGGCGAGCGGGTGGAGCGCGACCGGGTGCCCTATGACCGCTGGGCCGATGATGGTTTCATGGAGCGCACCGTGGGCCGCGCGACGGATCGCGTGGCGATTGCGCGGCGGCTGGCGGACGTGCGGCAAGCCTATGACGTGAAGGGCATTGCCTTCGATCGCTGGCGTTTCGAGGACTTGGGCAAGCTGCTATCGGACGAAGGGATAGACTTGCCCATGGTCGAGTTCGTGCCGGGCTTCAAAAGCTATGCCCCGGCTGTCGATGCGTTCGAGCGCGCCGTGCTGGCGGGCCGGATGCAGCACAATGGCAATCCCCTCATGCGATGGCAGGCGGGCAACGTGATCGTGGAGACTGACCCGGCTGGAAACCGCAAGCCGACGAAATCGAAAAGCCTGGTGTGTGACGACAGTTATGTTGGCCGCCTGACGACAAACGAGATGGCCGGATCGTG
>ERZ1292644.1533-Hain-H14-01um-R2-1533-length-11829-cov-4_pt1 | contig 11829 bp, 19 predicted proteins | sample MGYA00564402_ERZ1292644 | MGnify/ENA primary metagenome ERZ1292644 (study PRJEB36523, sample SAMEA6512644) | groundwater metagenome | collected 2019-01-09 | study: AquaDiva: Metagenomics assemblies of 32 groundwater samples | reverse complement strand
CGAGGTAGCTAGTCATACCGTTACCTTTTCGCGGTCGGAGATGTGATCGGGTAATCCTTCAAGGTCCCTGAGCGGAGGAATTTTCTTGAGACAGCTGCGAGGACGGCCACAAATCATGCAGCCTCGACCGCTCTGGAACAGGTATAAGGGTTCTACTGGGCCCGCTCTTTGGCAGTCGGGACAGTGTCCTCCTCTAGGGCTCACGTCGATTACTTGGAGGATGCTACCTAGATCTGGATCAGGCAAATGCTTGCAGCAAGGTGTGCCTACTATTACAACCAAGTCGCCCACCTGAATATCGTTGTCCATTGTTTATCCTACTGTCTCAAATTGGAACATTAGCGGTTAAACCTCAATCTCTTCATGAGGTTCCAGGAAGATCAACTCTCCCACTTCCACTGGAAAGCCTTGCGCTACGGCCGTCACCACGGCAGCCTCCTGTGGTTATTGCTGGACTCGAAGGCTTTCCGCGTCCTGCGGGAACGCCATTCAAGATGAGCTGAAACTTGTGTTCTGAGCCATTCACCTGGGAATAGCTGGGAGCACAGTTCTCGGCGCTTGGAAGGAAGCGTAAGCAGAGCTCGCGCAATACGGCGTTCCAAGGACTCAAGACCTCCGCCATACTGATTGAGCAACTGCTCGCGTTCTTGGAGAGGGGTCATTCCACGTACTTCCACGTCGACTTTCCTAATAGCCCTTGCACCCGTGCATTAGGCACTTTGAACCAGAGCGCATCGGGTCGACCTGCTGCGAACCTTTGAGTCTCTTGCTTACAAAACATCAGGGCAAGGGCCTGGAAGGAGCCATTATCTACAAAGGCAACTGCAACACTGCTCGTTGCCTTAGAGATAAATGTGCCTGACTTAATAGGCTCTCCATGCATCTTAATCCAGTCGAATTTCGATCCGTCTTGCGGTTCGAGATAGATTCCCATATTACCGTCCTTTCCGTTGAGCCTTCGACAGCGCACGCTGCCGCTGCCTCGTGCTTGAGTGTGGGTAGCTCTTAGAGGTCTTGATTCGTAGAGCTTTGACCTCCAAAGAGCGCTTAGCTGCAGAGAGCTGTGCTAGTTCGATGAAGGGGTTCTTCACGCTACGCTCTCCACTGTGATGCGAACCTTTTCTCCAGGCTGCGGCTGGCCCTCGAATCCGCCGAAAGCGTCTCGGTTTATGTAAAGGGAGCGCACTGCTACGCCCTTTTCCACGTTCTGGAATACGTGTGTTCCAGGCGTGGACTTGTGGTAAGTCAGGGTCACTACGAGATTGAGTTTGTCCATAGTTGGCTCCTTGGTTAGTTGCGTTACTTACACTGACATCTTCCCAACCCGCGCCTGTGCAGCCACAGATAAGCGCGGCAGGCGCACACAAGTGGCCTACTGCACGCTATCCAAGCACGTGTGTAGAGGTTTCCAACTAGTGTGCTAGTTTGCATCTGAAGCCGCCTGTTCAACTGGTGCCCAGAAGCCACAATCCTCAAGACCGTGTGCCTCAATGGCCTCATTACGGCGATTCAGCTCCTCAAGCGTGATCTCCTCAGGAGGTTGCTCAGGGCCAAGGTCGGAAACGAATATTGCAAGCATGTTAGCAATCCTTCTTTCCATCTGCATCAAGACCCTCGCAGGTGGAGATGCATGGCGAGCGTAGAAGGCCCGAGTGTTGTCCACTCCAGTCCTGCTTGATCAAACAGTTGTGTAAGCAACTGGAACTCTCGTGAGCGCTCTGGCACTTGGTAAACCAGCACGTCGCTGGCCCTCGCGCCATTTGGCTCAGGGTCAACTACCATGATGCGAACTATCATCTCCCACCTCCTTGTGGTCCTTGTGTATCCAACTTCGCCAGCAGTAACACCTTTTCTGAAGGTGTTAGGTTGCCTAGCAGAATCTCTAACTTGGCCTCACTTGGGCCTTGTTTGCCACGCTTGCGGCCCTCAGGATACCTGAGCTTGAAGTACTCCGCTGAGTGTGTCCACATGCCGCCTGGCAACTCCACCGTAGCAGGCTCGCCGCGCTTGATTAACTTCGTGATGACGTCCATGCGAGGCATAGGTCACACCATATTCAAGATGCTGGCGAGTGCGGCCAGCAGATAAATGTTGGCCTCGGTAAGGTAGTTACGCACGGAGCCTGTGGGTGTCTTGAGGATCAAAAGCGTCAACTCCTGTTGCTGCAGTTGTAAGTGACACACGATGCGCCTGGCATCCTCGGGATATTGAGAAAGTTGCTTTGCCATGTTGCCTCCCTACCTCGTTTACCTTGAAGGGTAAATCAACATCAGGCCGAGTATTACAAGTGCTGCCCACGGCCAGATTGCGAGCACCTTATCACGTGTCCATCGGTAAGCGCACATCGCTACACCTGCCAGCACGAAGACCAACCCGAGAAAAGCGTGAGGATCAAAGTTAATCATAATTGGCCGCTTACCAACGCGCGGCTTGGCTGTAACCGAGCAGATAAGCAATCCCTAAAGGGATAATGACTTCCACCCCGAAAAACGGGAAGGACCCCAGGCACAGCAGGGCAAATAACAGAATATATTTGACCATAGGTCTCATCTTGTTTTGTGTTAGCCTACTTGCGAATCTTCCGTGCCTACCACTCTAGCTTGGGGCCGCTCCTTGTGGCGCAACTCCAACTATATCCCAATGGTATCAGCAGGTGCGCCACTTGTCAATACCACCGCCGCTGGTTGTTTCAAGTTGGCAAGCCATCGAACTCGTTAGTCAACTCACGCAGCTCGTCGTGCTCAGCCTCTGTAAAATTCAAGTCATCCCCTGAAAGCCTAATACGCAACTCCTCAAGCCTACGTCTACGCTTGGTAGTTTCCACGCTATCTACCACGGCAGGCCTGAGTGGCGCTATACGCATATCGGGCCCTCTGTCCAATAGGACACTTGATATGGCCAGCTTACGACCGCTGCGCTTCTTTACTGAGAATGGCTGCATCATCTCAAGATACTCAAACCCATCACGCGTCGGAATGAGTTTGTGGTCTCTTGCCATACTTAACAATGACGAGAGTGTAACTGCTACCGCGGCGCTGAAACTCATTCCCTGGGGATTAACGCCTAGTATTCTAACTACATCCACAACTGCCATGCAATCTTGGGGGTTTACTCTGATGCTAACAACTTCTCCTCCCTTCATATCGGCCACCTCGAAACCTCGGCTGCCATCTGCATGAGTTTATCCTCAAACCTCTTAAGCTCCTTAAACTCTGTCGTACTCGGAGCCAGCGCGTTCAGGGTCTTCATCGCACTCCGCACGTTCTCCAACTTGGCTCTCACCTCAATAATACTTGCAACTATGCTCTGCCTCAGTTGCTCCTTCTCGCTAGTCGCCACTTAAACCTCCTAATGTATCAATTTGGAACAGCAGGGATTGTGGCAATACTCTACAGTGTTGAATGTTAAATGTCAAATGTTGCTACCCCCCTCCCCCATCCCTATCTACTCTCTCTCTCTCTCTCTCTCTCTCTCTCTCTCTATGGGCAAGGGGGGTTCTAACATACAACTTTCAACATTCAACAAAAAAGGCGAACCAGTTCTTTCGAACTGATCCGCCTTCGTAGTGCACTTGAAACTTACTTCGTCATCGCTTGCAGTTGCGCGATCAACCGAGCCCGAACTGCCGGGTCAGTTTTCGCACCTTCGAGCAGGACCGCCTCGGCGACTTCCACCGTAAGGGACTGACGCGCTCCATGCGCGAAGTCCTTTGCACTTACCGTATCGGTCTTCGGGATACCGTGCTTGCGCCAGTATCCCTGTCGCGAGACGACAATCTGCTTGGCCGAGATGGCCTTGAGATCGTCGTCAGTGGTGCCGTCGAAGACGATAGTCAGTGCAGTAGCGACTGCATTGGCCTTCAACGTGTCATCATCTTTGCGGGTCTTGACCGTGTAGGTTACTTTGCCAGTTGCCATGTTGGAACTCCTTGAGTTGGTTGTGGGAAAGTTGTTACAGGTTTGCGAACTTTTCGCGTTCATGCCAGTCATACACTGTTCGCACTGGCCGTCTCAAAGCGATACCGTAGGATGTGCGATACTCACTATCCGCAGTGACCCCGCCGTTATGCTGGCGACTCCACCCGTGTATCCCATACTGCGGGGATAACCCCGTGCCCAATGTCGGGCACTGGAATACATATGCAAGCACCATGCCAGTTCACTTAACCCATTGATTTAGTGGAGTATTCCATTTACTTCCCGCATTGTGAAACTAGAATGTGACGCTGAGCGGCACAAAGTGACGCAATTTGCGGCACCTAGTGTAATGATAATCATCTTCGTTTGACCGCGAGTGCGCGAGGGATTGAAGATGATAACCATTCCCACTTGGCATGGCGCACTGCACCATGAGTTCCCACCTAGCGGGATAGTATTTCACTATGTGAGGCCGGGGTGGGGGGCAACTTGGAAATCTACGCGCGCGATGTAATAGCCCCCCAGAAACTCCACCTATCCGTGACCTTTTATAGTGGGTGGCGACAAAGGCGTTGCCAGTTAAATTTATGGTGGGTTGACACGTGGCAAGGCGTGGGGCACAATGGGGCATGAGTGCCCTCAGGGTGCAAGATTTGCTTACCGCGGAGCAGTTAGATGCGCTAGAGCGCGTGCGGGAAGTGCTAGTAGTTCCCTTGGCGGTTCCTGATGTTCCAAATTTGAACACCAGCAGCGCAGAAGACCTCTTAAATGGACACGAGCATAGTTTCGCAGATAAGCGCAGCCGCGGCTGGTGAGGTTGAAGGCCCGCCGCCATATCAGCTCAAGGAGCTGAGTCCTCGGCATCGTCAAGTCATCGCGCTCAGTGCTCAGGGCGTTCCTCGAGAGTTGATCGCAGAGGCCGTGGGGATCACGCCAGAGTATGTTACGTGGCTGCATCGGCAGCCCCTAGTCCTTGCAGAGATGAAACAGCTCGAGGAAGCTGCGAACGCCGCGCTTTTGGCCCTCGCGCCACTCCGCACGCAGGTTGTTGCAGACGTCTTGGCTCGCGGGGGTAAAGATGAGGATCGGTTAAAGGCTGCCAAGATTCAAATGGAGGCTACGGGTGTGCTTGGCCGAGAGAGGCAGCGCGAGCCGGCAAAGCATGGAGAGGATCGCCTTGTAGAGCTGAGTCACAGACTTGTTGGATTGTTGGAAGGGCATCGAGGTAGAGTTATTGAGGGTCAGACAACTACAATTCGATCACTGCCGGAGCCCACGTGAGCCAAGAACTCCAAAGTGCTATTGGCGTGCTAGATGTGGAGATTGACCGACTTGGCAAGCCGCAGGCTGGCAGCTCGCTCTGGTGGTTGCTTCAGGCTAAGGTGCTTGGCCGCAGTTTGCTTAGAAAGCTCCTCCAGAGTAAAATCACAGATCCTGTCGCAGCAGACAGGTTTCGTCAAGATATTCGTAGTGAACTTATGAAGGACGTCTAACATGGCTGGCGGTGGAAAGTTCGTAGATCGTAACCTCATGAACGTGAACCCGTTCAAGCAGCAGTTCGAGCCAACAGATGCCCAGCCTATTCGGCAGCATGCCAGGATGGCTGGAGACCCCTTCGCGAGTGAGGCTCAACGCCGCTTTATGCACGCTAAGCATCCGGGCATAGCTAAGCACTTTGAGCGCGAGACTCCGAAGGGCAAGAAGCTTCCCATGCACGTTCGGCAGGGTAGAGGTAGGTAAATGGCTTATAGTAATGTCCCCCTCCTGAGTGGGGCAATCCTCTTTCAGGACACCGATAACGAGAGCACTGCGATAGCCATTAAGGCCTCCAGCGCCACGGTGTATGAGATTGAGGTAGACAACTCAGCGAACGCTGCTGCGAGTTACACAAAGCTTTGGAACGTGGCTGTGGGTAGTGTGACAGTGGGAACCACAGCGCCGGACATGATTTTATACCTTGCGGCGAGTGCTAGCAAGACCTTTGTCATCCCGGCAGGCCTCGTGTTCGGAACGGCGCTCACAGTGGCGACCGTGACGACGGCTGGAACCGCAGGCACTACGAACCCCACCTCAAGCGTCATCGTCCGCGTGGTGTATGTCTAAGCATAGTCGCATGACTCCGCTGCGGCGACCCGGGCTGATGCGAGGCCGAAGGAGCGGACTTGCGCCAAAGCGGGCCCCTTTCAGGGCTTGGCGGAGGAAGTGGTGAGCAGCCATGTCATTCTCGAACCAAAGCAGTCAGGTTCTACAGAGCCTTACACGTTTGATTTCACGAGTAAGCTCGCGAGTGGCGAGACTATTTCTACGCAAATCGTTGCAGCCGCCGTGTACTCCGGAACAGACGCCAGTCCCTCCAGTATCATTTCCGGCTCGGCGACAGCTTCAGGAGCGATTGTTACGCAGAAACTCACAGCGGGGACTATTGGCGTGATTTATAGGCTCACGTGCACGATTACGACAAGCTCAAGTAATACCTTTGTACTAACGGCGTTCTTAGCAGTTGTTCTGGTGGTTACGTAATGGCAAGAGCTGACAAGAGAGAAGGAATGGCTATCACCAGAGCGACAGGAGTCTGGTGGGGCCTCTTGCGAGGTTCTATCTTCAGCCCTGATGATCCTAGAGGTGCCTACATCCAGATAAATTTGTGGAAGCTTCTACATATCAGATTTGCATTTAGAATATCAGTGTCCGGAGTTATTCATAACTGGAGTGCCTCTTGGACTCTCCTAGAGTCTATTTCAAATAAACGCTTTGATAGTCAGCATTACGCAAAGCTCAGTTGGTGGCAGTGTGCTAAGCTTATTTGGGCTCAGGACTTCTAATGAAGCCGAATGAATCATGTACGTGTCCTTGCCACAGCAGAATGCTAGAGGCTGCCTTGAAAGCTCGAGAAGCTCGTAAGAGAAGAGGTTTCTACTACTATCACGAAGACTGTGACTGCTGCTTAATAGGTTTGGGCTTTGCTCCTTTTAGAATCCCTAACGATGAAGCTTACTGCAGACCTCATTGAAGCCTTCGCAGGCACTTTCATCTCGCCGCGCTATGACATGCCGCGGCCTACACCGCCATTCCACCGGGCAGTATGGAAGGACTATGCAAGTGACCTCCCAGCCATAGCATGCGCCGCCCCTCGAGATCACGCCAAGTCCACGGGGTTCACGATGGACTACGGGCTTGCAGAGCTCCTTTTCAGAACCTCTGACTATATCATAGTCATAGGCTCGACTGAGGAGCTGGCTCAGGAGCAACTCTCTAATATCTCTGAGGAACTCCACGAAAATGAGGATATTCACCGAGAGTTCGGCCCTTATGAGTTTGAGACTGAGCAAAAGACTGAACTCATTGTGAAGTTCAGTGACGGTCACCGGGCAAGGATTTTAGCTCGCGGCGCTGAACAGCGTATTCGTGGCCGGCTCTGGAAAGGCAAGCGGCCCAACCTCCTGATCTGCGATGATATGGAGGATGATGAACAAGTTGAAAGCAAGGAGCGCCGTGTAAAGTTTCGACGCTGGTTCTTCAGGGCGGCCCGGCAAGCCCTTGGAAAAGGTGGCCGAATTCGGGTTCACGGAACAATCTTGCATGACGACTCCCTGCTTGCACGCCTCATGCGGAATGAGACTTGGCATAGGTTGTTCTTCAAAGCGCATAGGGGCTATGATGACTTCAGAGATATCCTGTGGCCTGAGCGTTGGAGCGAGGCGGAGCTGCGCATGAAGCGCGCTGAGTTTGAGGCAGACAATGATGGCCCGGGATATGCTCAAGAGTACTTAAATGATCCACAGGATTTTACTGACGCCTTCATCAGGCCTGAAGATCTCATTCCAATGAATGAGGATGACCACGAGGCAGAAAAGCTCTTGTGCGCCGCAGCTGACTTTGCAGTCAGTAAGCAAGAAAGCGCGGATAATACCTCATTCACGATTGGCGGAAAGTGTGTACGGAACTTCATCCACGTGGTTGACCAACGAACAGGGCACTGGGACGCTCAGGAGATTATTCAAGAGATCTTCAACATCAACGAGGCCTACGCTCCACACGTGTTCTTCGTCGAAGATGGCGTGATTTGGAAGACCATTTATCCTACCCTTGAGCGGGAAATGCACAAGCGAGATAGCGTGATTAACTTCCTGCCAATGCCCTCGACAAAGGACAAGGCTGTTCGTGGAGTTTCCTTCCAGCGACGCACCCGGGCTCACGGAATGAGATTCGACACTGAAGCCTCGTGGTGGCCAGCCTACAAGCATGAAATCCTGCGATTCACGGCCCACGCAAAGGCTCTCAAGGACGACCAGTTTGACTCGACAGCGCTTCTTTGCCGGGGCTTTGATACCTTGACTGAGGTTGAGCCTGAAGACTTCATCACTGACGAAGAGCAGGCCTTCAACGCTGAGGCGATGAGTTACTACCGCAAGCGAGATGATGCGGTGCCAGGCTTTAGGACGGGCTACCGATGACTAAATGCCCCCACTGCCAAGGTAAGGTAATCTACCAACCCTCGCAGTACCAATACTGGTGCCCAGCCTGCAAGCTAGCCTTTGCCGCTGCGCGGAGGCTTCCACGTGCGATGACCTATGCACCGCGGCTGGCCTTTTGTTGCCGGCCGGTTTTGACTTTGCCTTGCTTTTGCCTTTCTCGAGGCCTCTCCCATCCATAGGTGCCCATGCTCAAACTTGAAGGAAAACTAGTTCTAGATGAGGCCTCTCACAGAGCCGCAAATCTCTGTGATAGGTTCTCGCCTGAAGATCTTCAAACTCTAGGCCAGTGGGTCTGGGAGGGCTACGACCATGACGAGAGTTCACGCCACGACTGGAAGAAGCGAACCTCAGCCGCAATGGACTTGGCCCTTCAGATGGTTAGGGATAAGAATTTTCCTTGGCCAAATTGTAGTAATGTTGCTTTTCCTATTGTCACCATCGCCGCTTTACAGTTCCACTCTCGGGCCTATCCTGCTCTTGTAGACGCGCCTAACATCGTCAAGTGCCGAGTTGAAGGAGCTGATCCTACTGGGGAGTTGAAACAAAAGGCGGATCGTATTTCCAAGCACATGAGTTATCAAGTTCTTGAGCAAGACTCTGCTTGGGAGTCTCAGCATGATGCTCTCTTAATCAATCTACCTATTGTAGGAACGGCATTTAAGAAGAGCTTCCTTAATCCTCGACTTAAGCACAATGTGAGTGAGTTAGTTCTTGCTAGAGACCTAGTACTTAACTACTGGTCGAAGTCAGTTGATGAGGCTGAACGCAAGACTCACATTATTCGAATGTCACATAACGATATTCGAGAGCGCGTACTTCGTAAGACCTTCAGAGGTGTGCTAGATGAAGCTTGGTTTAAGGAAGTAGCTTCACAGCCCCAGCCTGGCAGCACTCGAGCTGACTCTAATCGTCGCCAGGGTATTCAGGAGCCTCAGCCAGATGACACTACGCCTTTTTCTACTCTAGAACAACACGTCAGCGCGGACCTAGACCAAGATGGTTATGCCGAGCCTTACATCATAACTATTGAGGAAAGTTCTAAGTGCGTTCTTCGTATTGTGTGTAGATTTGCTCGTTGGCCTGAGGATGTTGAGAAGACCTCTGGTGGCAAGATCATCAGTATCCGGTCTGCAGAGTATTTCACTAAGTATCCATTTATCCCATCTCCAGATGGCGGGATCTATGATATGGGCTTTGGAGTGTTGTTAGGCCCGCTAAATGAAAACGTCAACGACATTATCAACAAGCTCAATGATGCTGGTACGATGCAAGTTACTAGTGGTGGCTTCCTTGGGCGTGGTGCGAAGATCCGAGGTGGTGTCTACACATTTCGGCCCTTTGAGTGGGTGCGCGTAGATTCCACAGGAGACGATCTCAAGAAGAGCATTGTGCCTCTTGATACACCTGAGCCAAGTGCTGTGCTCTTTCAGCTTCTTGTGCTGTTAATCAACTATGCAAATCGTATTCCAGGCACGACTGAAATAGTAGTGGGAGAGAATCCAGGCCAGAATACACCTGCTGAGACCTCTCGCAATATGCTGGAGCAGGGCCTTCAAATCTATAGTGCTCTCTTCAAACGCGTCTGGCGCTCAATGAAGGATGAGTTTAAGAAACTCTATATCTTGAATGGTCAGTTCCTGCCAACCTCTGTAAGCTACGGTGAAGGCTACTCAGTTGGTCGAGAGGACTACCTAGGCTCTCCTTATGATATCTGCCCGGCTGCAGATCCTAACATTACCTCCGATGCTATGGAGCTCCAACGCATCGGTAATATTAAGGCCTCTGCGGCAACCACTCCGGGGTATGATATTGAAGAGGTTGAGCGCCGTTTCCTGCGGGCAATGCGCGTAGATTCTCCAGATACTCTCTATCCAGGTCTTGAGAAGTTTCCTCCAAGCCCTAGTGAGAAACTTCAAATCGAGAATATGCGCCTTCAAGAGAAGACCCTGCGCCTCCAGTGGGATCAGCAGAAGTTTGCAGCCGAGCTAATGGAAGAGCAACGTGTCAATAATGCTCAGATCATCAGACTCGAGGCTGAGGCCGCTGCACGCCTCCAAGATGTGCAGGGAGATGCAGAGGATCGAATGGTTGCGCTCATTAACGCTGAGCTGGGTCTCCGTAAGAACCAGGATGAATCTCTGCGTAAACGTATCGACTTAATTATGAAGAATGTTGATCTTGAGATAAAAGGAGTTGAACGTGAGACAGCTATTGCCAAGGGAATTTCCGAGCGAGGACGAATTCAAGACCGTGCTAAGAAGTCCGGTAATGGATCTGATTCGTCTGTGGGCCGAAGTTAGGCAGGAGCGGCTTAAAGATGCTTGGGCCCGTGGAGAGTTTTCGGCAGCCTTCTCAATGGAGATGGCTGTGAAAAATGCAGGCGCAACCGGGGCTTGTAGTATCCTTCAGGAGCTACAGGAGTTAGATTATGAGACAGTATTTGAAGAGGTGACTGGTGAAAAATACGTCAGGCTTGATCCCGCTGGGCAGGGCAGTACTAGTTGAGCCGTATGAGCCGGAGTTAAAGACTTCCATGATTGCGCTTCCGGACACTGTAAGTGAACGTAGTATGATGGTAGAGTCAAGAGCAGTAGTAATTGCTGTAGGCCCTACTGCCTGGGATGATGAGAGGTTTTGTCTATTTGGAATTCCATTGTGGAAGTTGCCAAGGGCCAAACCATCTGATAAAGTGTTTATCACCAAGTATGCAGGTTACATGGCGAAGGGCCCGGCAGATGGTAAGATGTATCGCTTTGTCAACGACCGGGACTTGTTCGCGGGTATAACTATGGAGACAGCAAATGGCTGAGGCATCTGACGACCAAGTAACGCAACCGACGGCTGAGGAGCTTACTGAAGCTCAAGAGCTTGGTTGGGTTGACCAAGAGCATTTTCGTGGAGACCCAGAGCGCTGGGTAGGTGCAAAAACCTATCTAGCTCGTGGTCGTGATGTGCTTCCGCTCCTGCGAAAAAACAATGAGCGCCTTCGAGGAGAGCTTCGCCAAGACCGAGAGAAGATTTCGCAGCTCGAGGCTAAGATTGCCGCTGGTGATGAGTCTGTCGAGGAGCTAAAGAAGTTCCATAAGGATCTTCTTAAGCAAAAGGTCAAGGAGGCTCGGGAGACCTTGATAGCTGATATTCGAGCAGCTAAAGACTCCGATGATCCAGACGCACTTACTAATGCTATTGCAGGCCTCTCTCAGTTTGATGCGGAGCAGGCTGTTGCATCAAAGGCTGATGTAGTCTCTAAGGGAAATGGTGAAGATACAGAAACTCGTCGCCAGAAGCTTCCTCCTGAGCCCCCTGCCTGGTGGAAGACTTGGCGTGAGGCCAACTCTTGGCTTGGCAAGGATCGGAAGCGAACCATAGCCGCTCAAGTCATTGCAGAGGAGCTCCGCGCTGACCCTACAAACAAAGACCTGAAAGGCTCTGAATTC
>ERZ1292644.1529-Hain-H14-01um-R2-1529-length-11837-cov-5_pt1 | contig 11837 bp, 18 predicted proteins | sample MGYA00564402_ERZ1292644 | MGnify/ENA primary metagenome ERZ1292644 (study PRJEB36523, sample SAMEA6512644) | groundwater metagenome | collected 2019-01-09 | study: AquaDiva: Metagenomics assemblies of 32 groundwater samples | reverse complement strand
CTCAGCTCGGAATTGATCCAGGCTTTCGCGCACCCGTACCACCGTGGCCCGTACCGTGTCGCCAGCTCTACCGCTGTGCAGTCTTGACGGAGCGGACACGCTACAGGGTGCGACTTCGGGGGATGAGCACGAAAGTACACCACGGGTGCATCGTAGGCACCGTATGGCGTGATGACGATAACTCTGCTTGGAGCGTAGCGGGGAATGTTGTCGATCATGCACTCATTCCCATTTACCGGAGGCAATAGCGGCGGATTGCTTTCGTGAGCTGACGTGCGCCATGGTCTTATCCCTTTTCCATTCTCTCGCTTGCGTTGCCGCGTGTCCGCGCGTGGGGAGCTTGCTTCACCGCGATGGTTAGGGCCAGCTCAGAACGGAGTTCTATCAGCCGTCGAATGTCGGCGAGGTAGTCGCCTGCTTGCTTACGCCAATGCTCGGCGCGGTCTGTGGCTTGCTTGCCGTCAACGCTGAGTCGCCATACCTCATCGCTGTTGTTGGCGACTTCCCGCCACATACCAGCGAGCGTCTGTGCTCGATTGTGCAGCCGTCGCGCCTCAGCTAAGGCGCTGTTGACGGTTTCGAGTCGTCGCCACAGCTCGGATCGTCTGGCAGGCATCGTTAGCTGCACCGTGAGACTTCGAGGTATGCCTTCCCGTTGAAATCGAGAATCGAGACGCTGACGAGGGTGCCGGGAAATAGTACGTGCCCGTGTCCCTCACCGGGGCCGTGACTATGCTCGGCGACTTTGGCAGCACAGACCGGATCGTGCATGGGGCACGACTTACTTGTGATGCTTGCGTACTGTACGCCGTTACGCATTTGCGATTCTCCCCTTGACCTTGGCAAGCAGGGTGCGGGCTTCACTCGGACGCCATGCGTGTTTCCCCGAATGTCCTACGGGCAAATGACAGCGGATGATTGTCCACCGTGTCGGTGCCAAGACACGGAGTATCTTTTCACGGTGCCGTACGTTACAACGGTCTTCGTCTTTGACCTTGCGAGTCTTCATGGCCTACCCTGCACAGCCTGCACAGCACATGCCACCTTGCGACGCCAACAATATCGCCACCTTGCGGGGGCCGTCTGTGTCTCGGGGGAGACGTTCCGTGGTAGAAGTGAGACAAACGTGTCTCGCTTTCGCCACAGCTCGCCCCAGCTCTGCCGAGTGCTAACCCCTGAATCTTCCGTACATTTGGTGCTGTGCATGTTTCGGGGGGTTGGCTGTGGCTTGCTTTCGCTAACCTATTGATTCTTTGCACGTCCCGTGCTGTGCAAGCTCGCTTGTGAAATTAATCCCGTATGCCTTATTTTGCCCTCACCCCTCAACATCACTCACCCTTTGTGCTGTGCATCTGACAATTCCGCTTACCCCTGCCGTGTGTGCCTGCTGGCCTGCCCCTGCCCTACCTGTAGTATAAAAAAAAAAAAAAAAAAAAAAAAAAAAATAACTGCTGTGCAGGCAGAGCACGGAAGGCAGAACGCTGTGCAAGCGGAGGCTGGCGTTGGGTACATGGTACGCCTCGACGATTTCGGCCCCTGCACAGCAGAAGACGTGAGCGTTGACGGCTACTTAGCACTCCTGATAGGCTATCGTGACTAATTTCACAAGCTCCCTTGCACAGCACAATACGCCAATGATCCCGGTAACTTGCGTCAGGGGCCAGCGACCGACCGGCGCTAGGTTGCACAGCTCCAGACGCAAGCGATTGCAAGGGGTTGCGATTCTCCCCCGAGTCAGGGGCCAGCTCAAGGGCCGGAATGCTGTGCTCTGTGCTGTGCAGGGGCGGCCAGCTCCTGACTCAGGGGCGAGCTGGCCCGTGCGAGCTGGCGCACGCTGGCCCCCAACCTGTCTACACAAGTGCGCGCCCGTGCAGCCGGCCGGACGAGGGGGTACCGGGAGCCCCCCAGCGAACCCGCGCGCGGAGCGGAGCGTGGTCCTCCACGCGCGCAATATTTTTTCAGGGATGAATGATGTGCAAGCACAGCACCTTGACGGCGACGGAGGATGGGAGGAGGATGCAGAGTCATGGGGGTCTACGTCGATACACCCGTGGCGTACAACGAAGAGCCGAAGGGGTACGTGGGTCGAGCGCGAAGACAGCACCGCTGGGGCCACATGATTGCGGACACGGAGGCTGAGCTGCACGCGATGGCACAAGCGATCGGGCTTCGGCGGGCATGGTTCCAGGGGAATCACTACGATCTGGTACCGAGCAAGCGGATGCTCGCAATTCGACGAGGGGCACGGCCGGTGGATCGGCGAGAGTTCATCGCGGTGCTGCGGCGGGTGCGGGCCACGTGAGCATCGAGGCGGCACGCTGCCCCGTGTGCGGGTCACTCATCAAGCAAGTGCGGCGTCACACGAGCGGCATCGTCATCAAGCGGTACACCTGGGTCTTCGCGCGTCATACGATCCATCCGGGCGAGCGGTGCCCAGGATCGCTGACGAGGTTCCCGACCCCACAATCTAGTTGACGCCACCCCCGGAGGGCGCTATAGGAAGTAGGTGAGGCTCCGGGCCGGAATGCCTGGGGGAGCGTTTGTGGGCCTCCCTGACGGCATGGCGGTGCCGTCACCACGTCGGCTCGGGGCCTCGTATGAGGGGAGGCAGCGAATGGCGGCGTTCTTCTTCTTTCTGGCGATCCTGATAGAGTGCGGACCCTTCCCGATGTCGTTCAGTGATTGCGGGCCACGGAAGAGCCCTACGATATCCCCGATTGCAGTCACGGTGGAGGCTCCGTAAATGCCGAAAGTGGTGCTGACGCAGCCGGCCCCGAATACGTCGAACGTGAACCAGGCATCGGTCCTGTTGAGCCTCGACCGTCTGAAGGCGCTGCTCGTGCTGCCAGCCGACGCCAAGATCATTACAGTGGACATTGTGCCGGGCCGCACGGGGATCATCGTGACGGTGGAGCACGCCTCGTTGCCGATGACGCCTCCGGGGTCCGTGTACCTCCCGAGAGCTGACATCGAGGTAGACGTGGACGCCAACGGCAAGGCGACGTTCAGTCGATTCATCGTATGATCCGATTCTGGCTCGTGCTCGCGGGCGTGGGCGCGTTGGTGGTGCTCATCGGGGCCGGCTCCGCGTGGCCGGGCAACGTACTGACGTGGGTAGATAACTCCGGCAACGAGGCGAACTTCCATATCGAGCGCAAGCCTGAGGCGTGTGGGCTCAGTGGGCTCCTGTTCGCCGAGATCGCGACGACGGGCTCCAACATCAGGACGTTCAACGATCAGCAAGTGATGGAGGGCGACACCTACTGCTACCGCGTCGCGGCCTCCAACCCGGCCGGGAAGTCCGGCTACACGAATGAGGCGGGCCGCACGGTCCCTTTTTCTGTGCCCGCTGCGCCCTCGGGCCTTGGAGTCAGTGGTGGTCCCTAGGCCAGTGGCGAACGTGTCTGCGGAAATGCTGGCTCGTGCCATGACCCCGAATATCGCGTTCAATGTGCGCTGCCTCTGCCCCGCTGGCCTTTACATGAAGTGGTGGACGGTGCTCAAGCGATTCGGGGCGAAAGCTCCGCGATGACGGCGCTCAACGGGATCGTCTCGACCGCTGCGATTCTCATTGTGGTGCTGGCGATCTTGAAGCTCGCCGGGATCTTGCAATGAGCGCCGTCGTCCCCCTCAAGCTCTCAGAGCGCCACCGTTACATCGCATGGCTCGAACTCGGCGGGGCGACCAACAACGAGATCGCGGCAGCGTTGAGCCTTACGCCGTCGTGGGTCAGCACCGTCCGCAGCTCGCCGCTCTACAAAGCGTTGCTCGCGGACATGCGCGACCGGGTGACGGACGAGAATATCGAACAGGTCAAAGCGGTCATCATGGGCGAAGCGATGAACAGCGTGCGAACGCTCATCGGCCTGCGCGACAACGGGGCCGTCGAGTCGGCAACTCGTCGCGGTGCAGCGAACGATCTGCTGGATCGCACACCGGGACTCAGCAAGGTGCAGCGCACGGAGACGGATGAGACGCTGCACGTCACGTTCGCCGGGGCCGAACTGCGTGCCTTGATGCAGGCCGTGGATGAGAATGAGGGTCGCCCCCTGCGAGCGATCGAAGGGGTGGCAACGGTGCTCCCGAACGGAGCTGAGAGGATTGCGCCCCGGACGATCGACGAGTTCATCGCCGACTACGCAGACGAAAGGTAGGAATGGCCGTCAACGGCGTGACGTGGAAATGGATGACGGGCAGCCTGCTGAGCCTCTTACTCATCAGCGGCGGGGCATGGGTACGCACGGTGCAGAACGATGTCGAGACGGTGAAGAAAGAGCAGAAGGCTGATCGAGATTCCTCTGCGACGAGTCGCGAGAAGGTCGGCGTCATCGAGGAACGGACCAAGCGCACGGAAGAAGACATCAAAGAGATGAAGACTGATCTGAAAGAACTGTTGCGGCGCACGCCCCGATAGTGATGGCAAGCTACAATCTGTCGCTCTGCGAGTCCCGGTTGCAAGAGGCGTGGGAAGAGATGGATCGTCGCTACACGTTCGGGCAGGTGTCGCGACGGTTGCTGGTGACGTGTACGCATCGACTCCCCGCCGAGCAGTTCAAGCTCTACCAAGTGGGACGGCGGCAGATCGCGGATGGCTCGTGGGTCGTGGACGACGACGCGAGCACGTCGATCCTGACGCAGCTCGACGGGTTCGTGAAGATCAGCAATCACAACATGCTCCCGGCACGGGCGATCGACTTCGCGGTGATCGTGAACGGGAAAGTGACGTGGGATTATCGGGAGTACGTCCCGGTGGGGGCTCTGGCGGTCGAAGAGGGTTTGGTATGGGGCGGGAATTGGAAGATGAAGGATTATCCGCACTGTGAACTGCCTCCATGACGTTCTTGGAGATCCTTGCGGGCGTCGTCGCGGTGATTGTGCTCGTTGCGGTCCTGCTTGGATTGCTCATCAAAGTGAGACGTGGCGGGATGAGATACTAGAGAGCGACGAATGAGCCTGCGCCAAATCCTCCGCGACGCTCACGAGCAAGAAGAGCAGGCCGCGCCGAGCGCCCACGAGATCATTGTCGATCGCAAGACGGGGCAGGCGCGGCAAGCGGGCGCGGCGACCCCCGAAGGCCAGTTCATCAAGGATCTGAAACTCAAGGCCGAGAAATCGCTGTACGTCTTCACGAAGGGGATCATCGGCCGGCCATTCGTCATTAAGTCGCTGCACAAGCCGCTGTGCGATTACTTCCAGATGTGCCCTCCGTATCGCAAAGGGGCGTTGCTCCCGCGCGAGCACGTCAAGACCGTGATCGTGGGTCAGTGCTTGCCGGTCCACATTCTGATCCAGCCGAAAGACGGGCTCTACTTCCCCGGCGACGAAGGTAGCGAAGCCAAGATCATGCTCGGGGCCGAGACGATGCCGCTGGCGCAGGGCAACCTTCGGGTCGTCACGCACGCCTTCACAAGCAACCCCCGTGTACGCGCCTTCTGGCCGCATCGGTGCTGGGGGGATCAGAAGCAGGCCCGTGCAGCGGCAAAGAAATGGAACGAGATCGAGATTATCATTCCCCGTGACGACGAAACGCGCGATGCCAGCGTGGTTGCAATCGGTGTCGGCGGGGCTGCGACAGGCTTACACCCCAACGTCTTCATCAAAGACGACATCATCGCGCTCGAAGCGGCGAACTCCCCGACCGTCATGGACAGCGCGTACCGTTGGCATCTGGCGACACGGGGCATGATGAATCGCGACGACGCCTTGGAGTTTATTATCGGCACCCGCTGGGCCGTGGGCGACGTGTACCAGCAGATTCAAGAGGATGACGCGACGGTGGAGTGGGTCACACGGAGCGTCGTCGAGAACGGGGCGTGTATCTATCCCAAAGACGAACTCCCGCCGAAGTTCAAGCACCTGGGATGGGATCTCGATAAGGTCGCGCGGACGAAGAAGGCGCTGCGGACGCTGTTCCCGCTGCTGTACATGAACTCCGATTCCGACCCCGAACTGACGGACTTCAACGATGCTGACATTCGGACCTACGGCTACGACGAACGGAACGTCGTCTTCGAGGAAGACGAGCGGGACGCGATGCTCATGGAGCGGTTTGGGGCGAGCGTCCCCGTGGCTGACGACACTCGCGGACGGGTGCTCACACGCGACGGCTACCAGGAGATGTTCTCGCGGGGTGAGTACATCAAATTAAAATATGCCTAGTGCGGCGCTTGCACTCAAGGATGCTCGTCGGATCACGGGCACTCGCATCTGCGAACGATGCTGGAAGCCGCGTCGGCTGTCGTCGTTCAGATTGAATGAGACGGTGTGCCGGAATTGCGAACCCTCGACGGGGAGTCTTGTGCTTCACGTCGTCGATGGCATCAATCGAAAGCTCGAACGGTGCCCCCGGTGTGGTCAGCTTCTTGTCGATGAGGGCTACGCTTACTATTGCAAGTACGGCTGCACGAGGATGTTCCCGAAGTTAGGGGCGCTCATCAGCGACCGCTTCGAGTTCGAGCGGAAAGGTGGGTTGGTGACGGCGCAGCATGAGTTGAACGGTCGGCTGAGCCTGACACCATCGAAGCAGACCCGGCGTGTTGAACGCGATCGTCAGCGGTACGCGGAGACGTTTGGTGAAGATCCCGTTTGAGCAGCTTGAGTTCTTCGCGTTCTGTGATCCGGCCGGGTCCAAGAAGGCTCAGGAGATCAAGCGGACCCGTGCAAACGCGGCGATCGTCTGTGTCGGGGCCGACGCCTTGATGCGGGTCTTCGTCGTCGAATGGTGGGAGAAGCGGGCCAGCACGGAAGAGATGACGGAGAAAATCTTTGACGTGAATCGTGTGTGGAAGCCGAAGATGTTTGGGTGCGAGGCCAACGCGATGCAAGAGCTGTACGGGAACATGGTGCAGCTCGAAGCCAAGCACCGGAATGTGCGGCTCCCGCTGACCCCGGTGTACCAAACCAGCAAAGTCGAGAAGACATATCGGATCAGGACAGGACTTCAGCCGGTGATCCGGGCCGGGCGGTTGTTCATGCACGAGCGCATGATCGGGGAGCGCACGAAGCTTGCCGGGTTCCCGATGAATGTCAAGCAGATCGATGGGATTGATGCTTTGGAGAATGCCATCCGGTTGATCCCGAAGCGGGCGACCCCCAAGCAGCGGAACGAAGAAGTCGAGAATGTCGCCGCGTACTTACGGGCGCAAGGTGTCTCGCCGCAAGCCATCGAGATGCGCGTCAGGGAGATGATCGAGGCGTCGCTGAAAAGTTAGGGTTTGATGGGGCGCGGGTGATAAGTTAGGGGACAGATCAAGGTCGGGGGACTCACAACCAGAAGGAGGCATGTATGCCGCACGGATCGACACAGCAGGACGTGAACAAGGAAGTCAACAACCACAAGCAGGGGCGCTCGGGCTCCGGCACGCCGACGAAGACGGGTCCGGCGATCAGCGGGATCAAGTCGAACGGCAAGCCCCCGAAGCGGTAACGGGGGCTTTCGTGCCCAAGAAGAAGACGGCGGCGAAGAAGCAGGCCGGGGGCATGGCGCAGCCGTCTGCTTATAAGCCGCCGTCGCCGTCACAGCAGCTCGAATACAGCGCCGAGAACATGGCGGATACCGCCGTGCGGAACCATCCGATGTTCAAGAAGCTGCACGCAAAGGCGAAGAAGCAGATCCACGCGGCCGGCATGAAGGCCATGCGTCAGGGGCCGGGCGGGCTCCGCAACGTCAGGAGTGCATGATGGGCGATTACACGGAAGCGTGGCGATCGGTCCATAACCTGCTCGCGCAGTTCGCGGCGTTCGCGGTGTTGGAGCCGATGCTGAAGAAGGCGGCGGATGCTGAGCAGTTCATCGAGCAGCACGCGGGCGCGGAAGCTGAAGTCGCGAAGCTGAGGCAGGACATCAAAGCGTTGCAGGCGAAGGCCCGCGCGATCGTGTCGGACGCCGAACGTGAGGGTGCGAAGAACGTATCGGACACCGTGCAGCGGATCACCGCCATGCAAAAGAGCTTCGACGAGGAACAGGAGCGAGCGGCAGGTCACGCAACGCAAGAAGTGCAGCAGCGGCAGCAGCGCCTTGCGGCACTCGATGGCCGGATCGCCGAGCAGGAAGGTCTGCTAAACGAGACGATCGCCAAGGTCAACACCGCGCGCTCGGAGTTCGCCGATCTCGAAGCGCAAGCTGAAGAGCTGCGCCAGCGAGTCAGGAGGCTCTAGTGCCGAACGACTTGACGAAAAATCCTTGGGTGGTCGATACGGCAGCGGCGGGTTCGCTCACGGCGGATCGGATGCGCGTGCGGTCGTTTCGGTGGGCCGGTGCAACGACGGCGGGGCATAAGGTCATCGTGAAGGATGACGCCGGGAAGGTCATGTGGGAGTCGTTCGCGACCGGAGCCAACTTCATCGAGTCGGAAAGCTTCGGCGGCGGGCGCGGGATCGAGAGCGGGGGCGGAAAGGATTGCGACGGCATCGCGGTCACGACGCTCGACAGCGGGAAACTCTACATCACCTACGTTTAGGCCGATGACACGTCGGCTTCTTCTCGTTCTCCTCGTGCTTGTATGGCCCGCGCTCGCGTGGGCACAGCCTGAGCTGCGGTCGGGCACGAAGGGGACGAAGGTTCCCGCTGGCGTCACTTCGACGGCTGTAGACGCGAACACGCAAGCCCTCGATGTTTCGATCGAGAAAAGCGTCGCGATCTCGATTACCGGGACTGTCACGATCACGGGCGCGCTCACCGACGCGCAGCTTCGAGCGACGCCCGTACCGATCTCGGGGACCGTCAGCGTGAGCGGGACGGTCCCTGTGAGTGGCACGTTTTGGCAGACTACTCAGCCAGTCAGCCTTGCTGTAGCTCCGACGACCCCTGTGACTGGAACCTTCTGGCAGCTCACTCAACCGATCTCGGCAGCGAGCCTTCCCTTGCCTGGGGGAGCAGCGACGGAGGCCACGCTTGCCACGCTGCTCAAGCCCGCCGATACCCTCGCGGCGGTGACGAGTATTACCAACCCTGTAGCAGTCACGGGAACCTTCTGGCAAGCTACGCAGCCTGTAAGCTTGGCTACCGCACCGACAACTCCTGTGACGGGCACTTTTTGGCAAGCGACCCAGCCGGTCAGTGGAACCTTTTGGCAGGCAACACAACCCGTGTCCGGCACCTTCTGGCAGGCGACTCAACCAGTGAGCATCGCAACGATGCCCTCTACCCCGGTGACAGGTACGTTCTGGCAAGCCACTCAGCCGGTGTCCGGTACGTTCTGGCAGACGACGCAGCCGATTAGCGGAACGGTGACGGCGAACTCGGCGACCTACGCGGGCAAGACGCTTACCTACGTCTCGGTGAACCAAGGGGCGGCGGGGACGACGGCGCTAGCCGGGGCTTCGGTGGGCAACAAGCACAAACTCTTGAGTGCAACGCTCACGATGAGCCTGCTCGGGACGCTCAAGTTCACGGACGGCGTTGGAGACATCAGCGGCCCGATGGACATTGCAGCGACGGGCGGGCTCGTGGAGCCGCCCAGCATGATCCCGTATCGAGAAACCGCCGCGACGAATCGGGCCTTGAATCTTGTGACCACGCTTGGTGCGGCTCGGGGTAGCGTCATCATCCTGACGGAGCCATGACCATGCACACACAACGCCTCGAACGCTGGCTCGGTGCCGAACGCCTGAAGCAGCTATCGGACTCGGCGCGCGGGTGGTATGGCCCACCGATTCTGCTTCTCGACTGCCCTGGAAGCGTGCGCGTCCACGGAGACGGCAACTTCTCGGGGCCATTCGAGCGGGGAGTGTTCTTCTCGGCGATGGATTCGCTCGAATATGCCGTCAAGCAAGCGTTGAAACGTGCGGGGAAGATGGACCCGAACGTTCTTCCCGCTGGGTTCACGAGCATCAGCGATGCCCTGTCGCGGGCCTCGGGTGGCTTTGGTCAGATTGCTTCGTTCAACAAGGTTGGAACCGCGGGCGTCGTCGGCGTCACGTCGAGCCTCTGGCGGGCGGGGCTCACACCGCCGTCGGGGGCGGCTCCCGGCAATGCGCCGGGTGGAACTGCGTATGACCGCACATCCGTCGGGGCGCTCCCGATGGTCAACCCGCCCGTGGCGAACACGCTCCACCTCGTCGGCGCGGACATCTCGGCCCTGATCGTCAACAACTCCCTGCTGCTCTACGACCTGCTATTCGGCTGCAACAAGCTGATGAACAGCACGGCGACTCAAGCCGTCACGGGCGTCCCGACGCGCTACCAGAACCAAGTCGCGGGGAATCCTGACTACATCGGCGGGAACTTCCTGTTCGTGCAGGTCGGCGGCACGGCGCTCGCCGCGACCGCGCACAACTGGACCGTCTGCCTCTACACGGATCAAGATGGAGCTTCTAGCACCCTCCCCTCGCTCACCGGCAACGCGAGCGCCATCGTGGATCGCTTTGACCATCCGGTGCAGCAGTGGTTCGCGCCTCTCGCTGCGGGTGACGTGGGGATCAAGGCGCTCACGCAGATGCAATGCTCGGCGCTCGTGGCGACCGGCGTGATCTGGTTCATGATCGGCCACCCGCTCGGCATCATGTCGTTCCCGGTCATCAACTCGATGTTCCCCTTCGATTGGCTCACGAACCGGAATCAAGCTCCATACATCTACGACAGTGCCTGCCTCGCCTTTCTAGAGATGATGAAGCCCGCCACGACGGCCACGACGTACACCGGGGCGATCCACATGACGGCGGCGGCTTCATGAGCTTGCATCGTGCGCCCCGCGTCAACGGTCGCTGGGTCCAGACGGACCAGCAGGACTTCTGGCAAATCAGCCTGACGGTCCAAGACCCTTCCGTCCCTAACTACCCGCTGGAAACGCCAGCAGGGGAACCACCAGAGCCCCCGAGTGTCCCGCCACTCCGCACGATGATGGGGATGGGACGATGAAAAGACTGATCGGACTCTTGCTTGCGGTGCTGCTTGTCGGGGTTGCGTTCGCGCAGAATCAGACGGTCAACACGGTCCCGTCGTCAAACACGACCTTCCTGACGGATCTTCAGAACTTCCTCAAGCAAGAGGATGCCTCGCGGTACGCGCACCACTTCTACGGCATGGTGGTCAGCGGCGGGACACATGCGACGGGCGCGGGCCTGACGTGGGCTCCCGCGTCGTTGACGGCCTACGTGGATGCTGGCAACTACGTCACCGAGACGGGCTCGATCACGTATCCCAACAACGACACCGGATGGGTGATCGCGAGTAACGCGATCACGGGCAACCTTGGGACGTTCACCCGCGTCAGTGGGACGCACTATCTCACCGACTTCACGAGCGGAACGAAGCCGACGTTGCCGAGCGGAACGCTGTGGCTGATGGAAGTCGTGACGGCGGCGGGCAGCGTGACGACGGTGACGGACCTTCGCACGCGCGTCGTCTACGCCGGGACGTATCTCGAAGCTGCGTTGCCGGCCGCAGGCGTGCGCGGCCGGATCGCGTTCGTGCGCGACTCCGGTACGGGTGCGATGTTCTTCGACAACGGAACGGCGTGGGCGTCCGTCGGGATCTCGAACCCGATGACGACGGCCGGCGACCTGATCTATGGTGGCGTCGCAGGAGCGCCGGCTCGTCTCGCGCCCGGTACATCGAGTCAGGTGCTCGTGAGTGGGACGACGCCGGCCTGGACTGGAACACCGACGATCACGACGTTGACGACGACGGGGCAGAACGCGCATTCGGCAGGCCCGTACGGTGCAGCGGCAGGGAACACAGGCGAGTATCGTTTTCTTGAGCTGGCAGCGAACGGAACGAACTATGGCGGCTTTAAGGCCCCTGACGCGCTCGCGGCAAACGTCGTGTGGGTTCTGCCGACTGCCGATGGTACAGCGAATCAAGTGCTCGCCACAGACGGCTCTGGAACGCTCAGCTTT
>ERZ1292644.96-Hain-H14-01um-R2-96-length-58991-cov-11_pt3 | contig 11838 bp, 23 predicted proteins | sample MGYA00564402_ERZ1292644 | MGnify/ENA primary metagenome ERZ1292644 (study PRJEB36523, sample SAMEA6512644) | groundwater metagenome | collected 2019-01-09 | study: AquaDiva: Metagenomics assemblies of 32 groundwater samples | reverse complement strand
CGGTCAACGTGTGCCGACCGTCTCCGTCGCCCAATCGGTGAGTTCGTGTTGGAGCCATGGGCCGATGACATCGAGCAGGTCATCAGCGGTGATCGGGCTGGCACTCGTCCAAGTCGCTGCACCGGTCGGCATTGTGCCGCTACGTCGATAGGCAAGGAGCCGCGGCCACACGGTCGCCTCAAACCAGGGTCGGGAGAGGTTGGCGTTGCGGTCGGTGGTGTGCCAGCGATCCACGTCCACCGAACACCAGCGCGGGCGCAGGGTGACGTGGACCCACAGGTGCCCGCGACTCGCTGGGATCTTGTAGGTAACCCGCTTCGCATTGCGGCGCTTGGTGTCAGCGGTCCCGCCGAGCTCGTCGCAGACGATGCGGTCGAGTGCGTCCCTGGTGTCGGTGGTGGCGGTCATTGCTGGCTCCTTGTCTCGTAGTCACGCTCACGCGTCGTGCGTGCTGTTGCCGTGGTTCGGACCCGCAGGTGCCAATACCCAACCCGGGGGGGGACGGGGGGGACGGGGGGACGCCCGGCGCACGGGATGGGTCGGCCGATGTTGTTGTGCCAGATGGTGAGGATGACCGTAGGTGCCTTTTCCGGTGTGGTTTCCATGGTTCTATTCTAACACATCCTTGTCGACGTGTCAAGTACTTACCGGTTGGATCAACACAACCAACTCAATCGGCACCCACATAACCCGGACCGCGCCGCGAGGACGGAATAACAGGTGGGTCCCATTGCAGTTGGTTATGGCGCCGATCCCGCGGCCACCGTTGGAGGTTCGAATCTCAATCATATCCATTGCTTCCTCTCACGTTGTTGAAGGCGGTCAATCCCCGAACCGGGCATTCGCCTGCAGTTCGGAGACTGACCGCCCTCCGCCTCAGTTGATCTCTTGACGCCGTTCCCAGTCGGCCTGCTCGGCCTCGGTCATGGCACCCCAACCGACCCGCTCTTCGGCGTGGCCTTCGCACATCGGCAGGGTGGTCGGCGCGGCCTCGACGTCACCGTAACCCTTGTACATCCAGACCTTGTCCGAAATCGGTCCCTGGCATCGCCCGGTCACGGGACCGTCCTCGGTAGGCACCCAGACCAGCTCGGCGCACTTGCCCTCATCGTGCAGATCCTGTTCGTAGCCCATCAGTACCCCTGAACCTCGACACGAGCGATGTGGTAAGCGATTTCCCACTTGTTGCCCCCACTGATGACGCTCCACACGGTGGCACCAACCGCGTCCTTGCGATAGCCGGGTCGGTAGGTATTCTTGGCCAGCGCCTTAAGCTGCGGCTTGGTCATCTTCATCAGCTCGGTAATTCGAGCTTGGAGCTTCGGATCCTGGTCGTTCGTTTCCATGACTCCATTAAATCACGTCCGTGACTCCGTGTCAAGTATCCGGATACAGAACGACCCCCGGTCTCCCGGGAGCCGTTCATCCCACTCACCTTCATCCCACCCCTGCTTTGGATGGTTAGGGTTGTTGCCGTCGATATCCCTGTGACCCTGTTCACGACAGCGCGAGCACCCCGGAGTTTAGTCACGATGAGATCGGACGAACTCTCGCCTAGCGGAGGGTCCGACCCGCCCGTGTCACGGTCCATAATGCACTCTTCCCGACCGTTTTTCGAGGGAGTCGCTGGAACCGGCTGCTGATTCATGTGGCACATCAGCTCACCCGGTCGGAGATCTCCTACCGACACCACAACACCAGTTCCAGCGAGGAATCGGGGGAGAACTCCCTAAAAAACGCAAGTCCCTCCCCCGTATCGAGTCGACAGCACTTCCGGCGGACTATGGGAAGCACCAATGCCGCCCACCGCAGTGGCTTCCTCCGTCAACTCAACAAAGCGGCTGACCCTATCTCTCCTGTTAGGTCAACCAAACAAGGTCGTCGTAGCCGAAGGACTGGTGCCGCCCTTCGCCGGGAGAGACCTCGGAGCCACAGATCCGCACCTCCTACGGACCCGGGCTACAAGATTCAGTTTTCAAGGAGCGTGGGTGATGGGGGGAGAACACGGAGGCGGTTCGTGCCTCCCCCCATCGGGTTGGTGTGGCGGAGTCGGCGGACCCCCTACCACCCACCAATAGCGTAGCACACGCCTTGCCAGGCTGTCAAGTACCCTGCTCCATCTAGCTGCCTTTCATCCAATGGGCTGGATGCAACCGTTCAAAGTCCTCGTGCAACCCACACACGTCCTTCGGGTTGTAGACACTCAGCGTGGTCTTACAGTCATCGACCGCACAAGTCCGCCCTTTAGCCTGCTGCTTGTTCGGACCCCGATTCGCCTGCACCATGTTCGTGCCCTGGGTCGGATGTTTCGAGAAACGGTTAGCCGGCATCAACCATCCACCACCTCGACCTCAACCCCGAAATCCCGGCACTTACACCCCTCGACCGTGCACGGCCAGGACACCAGATCCGCGTTCTGAGTCTGCTTGGGGTGATTGACGAAATCGTGCCCACAATCGTCAAATACGCAGGCATCTCCGGGCTTGGCTAGTTCCATGTTCCCACCCTCTGTTCGAAACGCCACCGGGCGATGCGTGCACACCAATGCCGCGGATTGAACCACCGGAACCGCACGCAACGATACTGGGTGCGGCCTTGGTTGTGCAGATATCGACGTACCGTCACGTGGGGCGGGGCAGGAGGCTCCCTATCGGCCGGACGAACCGAAACCAGCGGTGCCCCTATCGGACGTATCCAACGCATCGACCTCTACCATTTCCATTCCGTCAGCGAGCAAGGGCATGGGGATGAACTGGGCCAACCGGTCATTCGGCTCGATCGTCACCCAATCGCGGTTGATGTTGCGAGCATAGGCGAAGAGATCGCCCCGGAACCCACCATCGATCACCGTGGGGTTGATGATCAGACCCCGAGCGAACGACGATGACCGCCCGATCACCAATCCCCACATCCCCTCAGGGAGTTGGATCGCCACCCGACTGGGGACCGTGACCACCTCGTTCGGCCGCACCAAGAACGGGCGATCTCCGCAGAAATAGAGGTCGAAGCCGGCATCTCCCGAGTATGCCCGGGTCGGGGTCTTGGCTTCAGACGCGGACTTGGCGACCTTGGCAGCCAGAACCGCGTTCCCACGTTCGACACATTCCAGACCGTGTGCCAGGTTGTGATCGTGGTCCTCATTGGTGCACCGGTAGTCCACTAACTGTCTCCTCCGCTCAGTTCGGTCAATCCCCGTCCTAGTACAGGGATATCGTGCTTGTTGCCGTAGACCTCACAGCGGTCGGCGCATTTCTCACCTTTTTCGTGGTAGTGCACCACCTGCCACTGACCGCCTGATCGATGGGCCTTCTCGGCCGATCGTTTGACATCTGTAGTCTGCATATCCGACGACATGTAGCTATGACCGCCGCATTCCCCGGGGAAGTATTCACCCAGTTCCCAGGGCGCCCACACGCCGTTCACGGCCAACTCCCCGATTCCATGACCTTTTGCGCCATCAGCGCATAGGTTTCGAGGTCGAGCCACGAATCCTCAGGGCTGGGCTTACCCTCCCCGAACGCGGACAGGATCCGCCCGAGCTTCCCGATGGCGTAGAAAGCGATTGCTGCTTCGAGCGCTCGGGCTTCATCGAGGTTGGGTTGAATGGCCTGCATGCCTCGGGCCATGACCAACAGGTCAGTACTGCCGTAGGCGTGGGCCTTGGAGTCGGCCAGAGCACGGATGGTCTGGTGATGTTTCTCCATCCATTCGACCAGCTCCGGCAGGAACGGCATGCCGTGCTGCTCGAAATCGAACGGCGGACCAGTAGGACCGCTATCCTTCGGAGGGGGAGGGATAAGCGCCGCGGATGGAGGCAACACCATAGGCTCTGCGTTCGTGTCGTGCACCTCGGGCATGTGGTCTCCTCTCATACTAGGGGCACCAGTGTATCAGGCCCCGTTGTGAACGCTGCCAGTCGGTGCGGGTAGCCAGGACCGTTCCCTAGGTCCTCTTCGATCTGCTGGATCTTGCCCCACAGTTCCGGGTGTTGGTCCAGAGTCTCTCGGTTCTCGACGTCGGCCAGCTCAGGGAACCAGTAGTCCACGAAGGTCAGCACCGGGTAGAGGGTGATGCTAGGCCACCCGTTAGCAATCATAGCTCGTCGAGCGAGCATAGCGTCCCATTCACCGATTCGACGGATCTTGCGGGTAACGGTGGTCCGTTCGGGTTTGATGTAGCCGCCGGTGCGTTCTGCTAGTTCCGCCCAGTCGAGTTCCCGGTACAGCTCTCCGGAGTTTCCTGCTACCCGGATCGGGTAGGTACGGAAGACGGGCCAGATCCGTAACTCCGGGGGCAGTCCGTCCGCCGAGAGCGACGCCCAGGGATTGATCCCAGCCATGGCCAGGAAATCGATCGCCCTGCAGTCAGAGGAAGTGCAGAAGGGGTAGTAACTGGCGTGCAGACCGAGTCCGAAACCCTGGGTGCCTTCGATGATCACGTCTTGGCCTTGGTTCAGGGTGTACAGCAGGGAGGGCGCACAGGGTGCCGTGTTGGGGTGGAACCTTTCCAAGATCGGAGGACTGGTCTGGATCCATCCGAACCAGGTCGAGGCTTCACGCATGATCCGGGCTGACCGGGCCGCGCCGATGCCTTTCCCGGTCGAGCCGATGTGGCCAACCAAGTCCGTCTCATCGATAAGGTGTTGTTCCTCGATGACGGTGGCCTCAGGGTCGACGAACAGTCGGTGGTGTACCGGGATGCCGGCGTGCTCCAATCGACCGATCTCATCGACGAGAACCAGGGGGTCGATCTCGGATCCGGCCGCGATGTAGAGCTTGGCGTCGAGGTTGGTAACGGCCGCGCATGGTACCTGTCGTAGTGCCCATGGTCGACCTTGGGCGTCGTGAGCGGTATGTCCGGCGTTGGGTCCAGCAACTCGGACTACCGCTCCCACGTGTGGCGACTTTGCCAACCAGCCGGTAACGTGGCCTTTGGCCTCGCTACCGAATTGACCACCCACTACTACGTGAACCACGCTCATGTGTCTCCCCTGGTTGGTGATGAGGATGGGCTAGGGAGTGCTCGCGTTGTTGCGTGGAAGGTCACCTAGCTCTACATCCTGTGACCAGCCTAGCCCGGTACTTGCCGAGTCGTCAAGCCTACCGGTAATTTTTTAAGCCGGTGCTCAACGCTGACCGGTCAATGGCCGGCAGTACCGCAGACTACAGAGGTGCGTGGGAAACACAACTGATAGGGCCACGGACGCCCGATCTGGTTGGTGTTAGTGTTCCACCACATCCAGTACTGCCACTCGTATCCGTTCACCTCGGCCAGGCACCAGTATTCCACAAAGCCAGGTTGAAGCCGCGTGGGCCAACTATGCGCCACATTGGTACCAGTGGGACGTCCGACCGAACACACCCAATACGAGTTGACGTCCCAGTTGTGAGCTTCGGCCTGCGGTGCCGGCAGCACCACCACGCCCAGGCACAGCGCCAGGCCCAACAGGACACTGATGATCTTGCGTCTCATTTGTCCCTCTATTCCTCTAGCCAGCAGGGGGAGGCTCAGTCGGCGGCTCGGGGGCTACGGCTTCGTGGATCTCACCGATCTGAGGTTCGACCCTACCGGCAACCTGCTGCAACTGCACCAACCGCAGGTTGGCCTGGTCGACCCCGGATTTGACCAGCTCCAAGCGGGCGAAATGACCATCCATGTAGCGCTGCCAGTCATCGACTTCAGCGAACGCCACGTCGTGGCGCTCATACCCACCCCTGTCGAACGCTCGCATGTACTCGGTCAACTCAGTCTGGTTCGGGAACCCGACAATCGAGCCGTCGACGAAGATGCGAGGGGGCTTGCCGGGAGCGCTGAACACCGTGTAGTACGGTTGCATGTCGTCCTCCGTAGGGAGTTGGATGCGTGGGATGATGATCTGCTTGATCTGGGCAATCCGGACATCGGTCGGGCAGGTCTTGCCAGTCGCGTTTGACCACCGGACACCGCCAACCACCAGACCATCCGGATAGTTGCCGGTGATGCCCTGACGATGATAACCGATACCCCGATGCCCGCGGCGGGTGTTGGGAATGAGCTGTCGAGGGATGCCGAGTTGATGACACAGCCACGAGGATGGACATTGCCGATGGGCTTCTTTGCTGCACAGCCAATTGAGTAGCCGCACGATCGCGTCGAGCTGTTTATCGGTCCAACCCTGGATGGGTGAATACGCGTTGTCAGCGGTCTCGACCGAGATCGCGTACGGGTTGCCGTCGAAGTTGGCGTCTGCCTGGTAGGCGAGGTCCTGCCATTGCAGGACTTTGCCGTCGAGATTCAGTCCGGCATCTGGTCCCCATTTTCCGCCGACTCCGAAGGTGGATTCGAGTCCAGTATATCCGTCGGGTCTCCATGCTCGGTCGGTGGAGATAAGGTAACCAACCATAGTGTGGAGGCAGATCACATCGTGACCGACCATCCGACTCTCGATTTGACGGGTGCTGAGCGGTCGCCATTCCGATATCGGTTCGGGTACGATTATCGCCATCCTCTGCCCTCCCTGTCTCGGTGTGCGTTCGGGTGGTGCCCTGGTTTGAGCTGGCAACGGGTACCGAGCCTGGGGTGTACGCGGCTGCATTGGCTGGAATACTTACCCCAGTAGTAGATGCCCATCACAACCATGAACAAGATGACCCAGTTCACTAGTCGTCTCCTGCCGACAGGGCACGCACATTCGACGGCAGTTCTGGCGTTCGAAGGCTAATGCGCTGGTTTTGATGATCGTAGTGCTCAGCCCATTGTTTGAACAGATCATCAAGCATGGAGAACGCTGTTCCGTAATCTGCTGCCTCGACCCACACAAAATCGTGCATCACGCAGGTTAAGGTCACTTGAGCAGATGTTGCCTCACGGATCGCGTGACCCCGGAACGAGACATAATCTCGATCGTAGTTAACCTCGATGTCAGCTCGACCGAGGTTCCTACTGGCGAACAAAACAACCCCGTCACCCTCACCATCCCCAACCATCGAACCCGGACGAATCGCGCCCACGATAACCCAATCCGGATTCAAAGGGCCTACGAACGACACGAGGACGACTCCGTTGTTGAGTAAGGGAGCTTGGACAGGGGTGTGCACTGCGCCTCGTCGAAGAGGACCAGAACCATGACCGAACTCCACCCACGGGTACCACCGTTGTAGTTACGCTGGTGTTCTCCGGATCCCGGAGTCGTCCTCGATTGGCGGGCAAACAGCCCAGCGCGTGACATCATCCACCAGCTCGGGGGGAGGGCCGAAGCAGAGATGTCACGCGCTCGGCCGTTTGACACGAGACGGTCGTAGGGAGGTGATCCGATCGCGGAGGTAGTTGAGAATCGCAGCCAGCAGGAACAGCAACACCATAGGAAAGCCACCCTACCACGCTGTTTGCCCCCCTGTCAAGCCTGATAGCCTCGGGCCACCCACTCCTCCCAGGACAGATATCCAGGCTTGCCAGGACGGGTGATCGTGACCTTGGCCTGGTTCGGAATCTTGATCTCACGCTCACGGGCACCTCGGACCACATCGCCATTCTCCATGATGGGCCAGCACCAGAACGAGTTCCAATCGGTGGCGGACGTCCCGCCATGACGAGCAAGCTGATAACGTCGCCCCGTGATGATGAACTGTACGCCCAGGTTCCACAACTCGGAACGGATGGCCTCGGTGCCGGTCATTGTGACGTCTGCCATGCCGCCCATTCTAACACATTCTTTGTCTCCGTGTCAACCCCAAGATTTGGCGTTGATCGACGGATCTTTGTTCGTCGGGAAGTGGATCTCAAACAAATGCCATGCCCCATGCACAACTGCGTTCTCAGCATGTGTCCGGTTCTTAGCCGGCTTGATGTGGGTTAAATCGGGTATTTCCAGGTCGTGAGCCGCCATCCTCGCTCGACCCGGCCGCAGGATCGTCGACGGTTGACAGAAGAATGGGATGTTGGATTGCCGGCATTTATGGCGCAACGACCCGATGACCTCGACCGTTCGGACCTCGGACCAAGTCACTTGAGCATCGAAGTTCCGCCACTGCTCGGAGACAACCACATCGTAACGGCCGTCCTCGATCTCTCGCCAGAACCGGTCGACCGCTTCATCAGCTCCGAGGATGGTATCCGCGTTCAGGCATTCCCAACCGTGGTAGACCGCGGCACCAATGTAGAGTTCGCCCGGGTCGACAGCGAGCAACCTCATTTGACTCCCAACGGCTTACCGGTCCGCCGATCCCGAATACACCCAACCTCATCGGTATAGAAATGACGGACCTGCCAACGGGTTCGGATGTGTTGAAGCCAACCGAGCAACCTCATGCCGGCACCCACAACCCATTACGGATGTACCCGTGCACCCCACATTCACAGAGGATACTCGGGCTGAGGGTCAACGGCTCCCAGGATTCGACCTTCCAAGTAGCCCTACTGCCGAATATGTCCCCTAGCTCGGGGTGTTCGAAAGGGATCCCGCCGTCATGCCATTCGCCTGGAACATCGGCGCGTTCGTGCCGCTCGATCAAGCCGGCTCTATCGACGGGCAGCAGATGCGCTAGACGCTGGTATTGCGGATTCAGGGTCAAGTCCGGGTCCCAGGAATAGAACTCGGCTGTATGGCCCCCACCGAAATCGATCATTGTCCACCTCGGTGAGTGTCATCGTCCTTCGGCATGTCACAGCATGGCAGGTCGTAGCCCTTGTTGATATCAGCGGGCGCGTACTCATGGAATACCAGCGGGTGGGGCGGCCAACCGATCAACGAACGAGGCTGCCGAGCCGATTGAATGGTCATCAATGCCCGGGATGGTGGAGTGCCTTCCCGGATCATCGCTTCCAACTCGAACCATTCATCCCGGGTCAATGGATCGGGACGCTGATTGGAATTGGCTCGTATCTGGTTCATGTACCGGCGTACTTCGATCGCACTGATCGGGAGCGGGTCGGGCATCACTGCCGGATCACGCATCGCTTGAATGAATGCCCCGACCATGGATTCGACCCATCCAGCCTGGGTATCGGCGTATTGCCCGTCCACCCCATCAGGCAGTTCCGAATGAAACGAGACCAGCAGGCCATCGCCGTGTCGGTCCGCGGTTACTCCCCCAGGACGGGCATAAACCTTCCAGATGTGGTCGGGGTCGATCTCTTCGAGCCGGGCCTGGAACGCCTTCACGAGGTTGGGCCAACTAGCCACGGCTCCACCGATCAACAAACCAGAATAGGACTGTCAGGGTCACCCACAGGAGTCCGAACAAAATACAGCAGATCCAGATCAATGGCCACAGGAGGGGACCAGTTAGGATCATCCACTCAGGGATATCACCTCGACCTGTTCCATCCGCCCGGAGAAGCGCGTAGGTGGTAACAGTCCCGATCGTCGTGTATCCGAGCACTAGCGCGACCAACCCGAGGACAACGTCCATTACGGCGTCTGATTCCGGTGCTCAAATTCCATCTCGTACACGTCGGCAACGTGTTCCGGGTGCGATGCACCTAGCACTGCCCAACCGCAGATACAACCAGACACGCTTGTAGGTTGATGGTAGATCAACACGTCGACCAGGACCTGACGGTCATAGACACCCATCACGGCCTCCATTCATCACCAACCTGATGGATCTCAGCCCCTCTCGGTTGCGGACAACAGGGTAAGCTAGTACCCTTGTTGATGTCGGCACCCTCGTAGGGGTGCGGATCAGATCGGTTCCGCCATTGGTCCCGCCGTTGGTCCCTCAGCTTGTTATGGTTCCGAGCGATCGCAGCGTTGGCGCGAGCCATCGCCTCGTCGATCAACTTGGTCAAGGCCAGGCTAAGTTCCCGACCCGGGGGACACAATTCGACGTACAGATGGGCGAGAGCTTCGGTATGTGTCCGGATCAATTCATGCCGTTGTACAGCCTCTTCGTTCGGCGCATGATAGGCAACATCGTTGCTGACCCGGTCGTGCAGGACCTGTTTGGCTTCCTCGACGCTCAATGCCATTTTTTAGTGTCCACCTTCCACGGAATCTTGTGTTCACAATCCCAGCCTGGGAATAGATCCTCCAACACACACAGCATCAGGTCGGCTATAAGCCGAGCCTTCGCTGCACCCTCATCCCCCTGCACCAGCTCCAACATTAAGGAATCGTGCACTTCGTTGAGGAGACACCCAGGGTACTCGTACTCCACCTCGATCTTAGCGATATTCATCGCCTCAGCGACATTGCCTTGGATCTTCTGGTTCATGCCCTTCGACGGGCGAGTTATCCGCTCATGTTGGGAGAACCAACGACGTCGCCCGGTTACCAAGGTGATGTAGCCCATGGCCTTGACTTGTTGGATCGAACGGAAGTACAGATCCCGGAACTCAGGAAACATAGACTGATACTCTTGGAGGTATTCCCGCGCCTCGGCCAACGAGATTATGATCCCAGCCTGTTCCTTTAATGTTCGTTGGAACGTCTCCGGACCAGCACCGTAGATGTTGGCAAACGTAGCCCGTTTGGCGAGGGTGCGTATCCGATCCCAACCCGGCATGCCAGGGGTGGCACCGAACACCCGGATCGCAGTCGCCCCGTGAACATCATCACCTGCAAGTAGGATCTGTCGCATCGGCTCACACTGGGCAACGTGAGTACCTACCCGCACCTCAGCCTGTGAGATGTCGATCTCCCACAACTCATGCCCAGGTTTGGCCTCGAACATCGAGCGCACGGACGGTACGCCCTGCGGCAACCGGAAATCGTGGGGAATGGCTTGGAGCTGCACCCGCTCGACTGATAGCCGTCCCGAGATCGTACCTCGACCCGACCCGTATTCACCACCCTCCTTGGTTTGGTGGTAGTTGGGTCGGAGTCGCCCATCGGGTCCCAACAGCGCAGGCCAACCATCATACCATTTGGTCAACGCTGAGTTGTAGGCTGCAAGCTGTTCGTACTCGTGTGCCCCGGGGATACCGCGCAGGACCAGTTCGCCCACGATCTCTTGAGCAACCGAAGCTTTGCCGCCTTCGGTCTTTTCGATGATCTCACAGGCTTGTTTGGAGAAGAACCACCAGCGGGCGGCATCGGGAGTAGGTTCCCGTCCCCAATCCTGGATAAGCTGTCTTCGGAGTTTGTCGCGTTCCCGGCGTAGCTCGGCCGCGGCGGCCTCACACCGTTCCCGACTAAACCCTACGCCACGGCATTCCATCCGGAACAAACACAAGGCAAGGTCTACGGCTCGATCGAGGATCGCAAACGATTCCGCCACTTCGCCCTGCTCGATCATCGCCATTTGATGTTGATGGAGCCGAATACCCTGGTCAGCATCGAGACTGGCATACGGCCCGATCAGATCCCAAGGAGCGAGATCATACCGGGGCTGCGATTTCCCGAACCGATCTTTGACCTTGTGCTTAGCGAGCCATTTCTTGAGCCGCCGCTCAGGTTCGCCTTCGTCTTCGCCCCATAGCTGTTTGGCGATGGATTTCAGCGCGATAGACTGGGTGGGGAAGCAGATACCGCTGGTGACCAGAGTGCACCATTTAATGCGGTTCGACAGGTCGACGCCTTCACCCCAGACCCGATGCCCTGCCCGCATGATGTGCAGGTCATACTTGATGTTGTGGGCAGTCAGGCTCTGGCGGAGCAACCAGTGACACAGATCATCCCACTCGTCTTTGCCGAGATTGGGTGCCCCGTCGAACAGTCCTGCCGACAACCCACCCGTGTTAGGTTTGTCGAGGACACCTTGATCAAACGGGAATACCCGTCGTTCGATCTCGTCGTGCTCGTCGTACCACGCCAACGAGACTACCGATACACGAGCACCTTCATCGACGAACAGGCCCGACGCTTCGGTATCGAAACAGACGAGCAGGTTATCGACATCGGGGAGCTGAGTACTCATG
>ERZ1292644.1526-Hain-H14-01um-R2-1526-length-11868-cov-5_pt1 | contig 11868 bp, 13 predicted proteins | sample MGYA00564402_ERZ1292644 | MGnify/ENA primary metagenome ERZ1292644 (study PRJEB36523, sample SAMEA6512644) | groundwater metagenome | collected 2019-01-09 | study: AquaDiva: Metagenomics assemblies of 32 groundwater samples | reverse complement strand
ACCATGCATTTATTGGACAAGCCCTATGACATAAAAGTCCCTGATACAGACATTAAAGTCCCTTATGAATTCGGAGATTTTTTGAGTGTAAAAAATGGGTAATTGAATATATATAACCAAATAGATACTTTCTGAAACAGAAGATGTTATAAACAAATCTCATCATGATTTGTCATGGAGAGATACAATTTTAAAAATGAGGCGACTGCATGGAATGAAATGCAGGAAATCAGAAACTCTTTTAGTCCAGATTTGTTAAAGGAGATAAGGGTGTCTTACAGAACAGATTCTGTTGAAAAAGCTACGGAGATTGTTCAAAAGACATTGACTGCTTTTAAAGATGCGGGTTATGATTTCTCAGGAATAGAACCAGGGCATGGACCAGGACATATTATGAGGGATTATATGAATTCGATAATTTTATTTAGTAAATTAGAAGCCAATCCGAAATATATTCTCCCGGGTTTTGTCGGTGGCGCTTTACATGACATTGGCTGCGCAGTAATTCCGAGATATGAAGAAGACAAAAAAGCAGTCAGGCACGCAGAAGCGGGAGCATTGCTTGTAAAGAATTTACTTGAAGAAAATATTGATTTGAATGACGCTGAAAGAATTTCCATAATTTATTCAATGGCGGCACATACTCATTACAGGGGGGGATCTGAAATTAAATGTGCTGACGGTGAAACAAGAATAGTTAAACCCTATCTAGATTTGGATGACACTGGAAATCCGATATGGTCTGTTTGGTTTACAAGATGGGTTGACAGATTAGACTGCAATGGACCAACCATGATAGGAAGACATTATCTTACACTTGCAGAAGAACATAAAGACTACGACGGAGAAACTCATTTTGATATTGAATTTGCCCATCATATGAATCCCTTGTTAAGACCCTTTAAAGAACAAGTTGATGAGAAGGGGAAAAGAAATCAAACTATGTCAGAGCATCTAAAAATGTTTGCTGATTCGCAGAGCAATGACTCACCTTACGGAAAGTGGGATTATGGTTTTATGACTGAATTAAGGGATAGGTCTACAGAAAGGATTTATAGGATTATTAATTCAACACAAATACATCCCCAATTCAGCAAAGAAAGAGAAAAAGAAATTCGCGATGCCTGGATGATATTTTTGTCAAAAAATGTTGAACCATCGGAATTAGGAAAGAAAACAGCGAAGAAACTTGATGAGATGTTTGGAGAACTGAACACTACTGTAAGACATCCCTGGTGTAATGCATTCTTAACCACAATGCAAGAATACATTGGTTATTCCAAAGGAAGATTGGAATTACTTGAAGAACAAGATTCTAGTTCATATCATCTTTTACCAGTAACAGAAGACATCAGAGAGGTAATCAAACCAAAAAATAAATGGGTTTGTGCTATCTAAATTATTTAATTTTTGTTTTCCTTTAACACTTCCTTGTTTCTTGAACCGCCTTCTTCGTCACCGAAAATAAATCCGTGCCAGAAACCAATGACATTAATAATATGTTCAACAGGTGCTGCAATCAAAAAATGAATGGGAAGCAGATAATAATATTTCTTTAAGGAGTACCTGTAATAAATGGAACAAAATCCGAGAAAGGGAGTTGCCCTTGCAATTTTTTGTAAAAATCCCTCTTCTTTAGTTCCGTTCTCTCTAACAGAGATTCCATTAAATTTAGAATAGTGATAAAATGTTTTTAACATTTTTTTGTAATTATAATGGGGATGTAAATGATAGATAATAACATTTCCCCTTTCAACTCTCCCAAATCTTTTAATTTTTCTCGCAAAATCAACATCCACAGCAGAAACATCCTCTCTTAGATATCCCGTCTTTTCTACTAAATCTTTCTTCCTATATGCACAAGAACTTAAATTCATTGAAGGTTTTCTTAATTTCAAATCATTTATTGTGAATATTCTAATTAAAAAAGGTCTTTTTTTCCAGTCTGATTCTGGAAGCAATAAGTCAGAGACTACTGCAGAAACATTTGGATCTTTAAATGGCTTTATTATTTTTTCAACAAAAAATTCATTTTCTGGAACACAATCCTGCGCCAAAATTATTATAAATTCGCCTTTTGCTTCTTTAATCCCAAGATTTATAGAAACAGCTTCAGGGTTGTTCCATTTTTCAATAATTTCCACAGGAATTGTTTGTTTCTTCAATATTTCTTTTAATTTATTAAAAACTTCTTTTTCTGGTTTATAAACGGGGATTACAACGCTGACTTTGGGTTTTTCAATTTTTTTGGGAGGTTGCAACATTTTAAATATCTTATCCAGAATCTATAAATATTTAATTACAATTCTGGAAACCACTCCTTAAGCCATAATTCTAAACTTAAAAGCATCCATAATTTCTGCCCAAATTTTTCACCTTCATTCTTATTTTTTTCAATCCATTCTGTAAGTTTTTCCTGATCAACCATATTTTTTATTTTTGAGTCCTCGCCCAATAAAAATTTCTTCGTGATATCCAAGAAATCTTCTTTAAACCATTTATCCAATGGCAAAGGAAATCCTTGTTTTTTTCTTGATATTATTAACCCCGGTAAATGATTTTTAGCTATTTCCTTTAGAATGTATTTTGAGATATTTCGGTTTTCGCTTAAAGTATCACAAGTTTCATCTAAATTTTCTCTTTCTTCTTCTGAAATTATCCATTTTGTTTTCAATTCCGAAGGCAAATCAAAAGACAACTGGACTAACTCCGGAGACAAAAATGGAACTCTCCCCTCAACAGAGTTTGCCATAGTTGAACAGTCTAGTCTATTTAAAAGTCCAGGTAAATGCAGTTTCAAAAAGATATAGGATATCTTCTTTTGGTAAGAGACATTAAATCTGTCAAAATATTTTTTTAATAAATCAGAATAATCTTTTTTTGAATCTTCTTTTAAAATAAAATCTTTTTCATTATTTGTCCAATAATTATACATGAACAAAAAATGTTCAAATTCGGAATTGAAGGTTTTTCCATATTTATTATTCAAATTACTAAATCCTATTTCTGATAACGCTTCGTTATTTCTTTCCCTTATTTTTTTTAATATATAATAATCCCTTATACTTGAAAAAATTCTTCCATATCCCTCGAAAATTTCATCTGCACCTTCTCCTGAAAGGACAACAGTTACATTTTCCTTTATTTTCTTAGCCAATAAGTAAAGAGCTATTTCATTTGGCACACCAATAGGCTCATCCTTATATTTTGTATATTCCTTCATAATTTCAATAAGGTTAAATGCACTAATTTGTACTTCAAAATGATTTGTTTTATATTTCTCTGAGACTATTCTTGCAAATTCAGTCTCATCAAATCCTTTTTCTGTAACCTTAACTGTAAAAGTGTTAATTGGTATATTTTCACTTTTTGCTAATAGTGCCGCAATAATACTTGAATCCAAACCACCAGAAAGAATGACGCCGATAGGAACATCAGAAATTTTTCTTGAGCGAACACACCTTATTAATTCATCTTCAACCATCTTTTTTGCATCTTCTTCTGTAAAATTTCTATTGTTAACTTTTAAGTCCCAGTATTCCCAAATTCTCTCTATCTTTTTATCTGTTAAATTATAAATTAAATTATGTGCCGGCAGAAGTTTATGGATATTTCTAAAAAAAGTTTCCTCTCCAAAAACATAACGATAAGATAAAAATGAAGAAATTGCCGGTTTGTTTAACTCTCTTTTCATATTATGGTTTAATATTGCTTTAATTTCCGAAGCTAAAATAAATTTGCCTTCATGGTTATAATAATATAATGGTTTTTCTCCAAACCTGTCCCTTGAAAGAAAGAAAATATTCTTAGATTTATCATAGATACAAAATGCCCACATCCCGTCAAGTTTATTTACGCAATCATAACCCCACCTTTCATAAGCATGGATTATTACTTCTGTGTCTGAATTTGAGTTAAATTTATATCCCAACATTTCCAGCTCTTTTCTTATCCCAAGATAATTGTAAATTTCTCCATTAAAAACAATCCAAATATCTTTTTTTTCATTTGACATCGGCTGCTTTCCTTTTTCACTTAAATCAATAATTGCAAGTCTCTGAAAACCCAAAGAAACATTATCCAAAAATATCCCATCGGAATCTGGACCTCGGTGTTTTATTGACTCCTTCATTAATTCAATTAGCTTTTTATCTTCCCAGCTAAATCCGCATATTCCGCACATAATGAGTTTTTGAAGCTTGGTTCTATATATACATTATGAAATTGTTATTTATAATATCAATGTTTAAAAAGGCTCAACTCAATTAAGAAAAATGGATAAACTTGCAAGAGTAATAAGATTATTTTCTGAATCACCCAAATTCACAATAGAAGGTAAGCTGGCTAATTTTCCAAAAAGACCAAATTCAACTTTGTATCTCCCTAAGGTGGATTACGATAAACTTACTGAATCTTACGGCTTAAAACCAAATGATTTCAGAGAGAAATTAGCTGTTCTTTCAAATCCCGAGGAATTAAATTCAGAGAATCCAAATTACAAAATTAATTGGGTAACTTCTATTGATGCCAGAGCGGCAAATGAAAGAAAACTTGGCGAGAAAGAACCATTTTTCCAACTTGCGGCAATAGGAGTAACAATAACAAAAGATAATCAGATTGTTCTTGGTGTCCGCGGAGGAGAAGTAACTCCCGAAAGAGTCCAACAATATGCTTCAGGACTTTATGGACTTGCTCCTGGTGGAAGTGTTAAATTCAAATCAATTTACATGGAGAATCCAATCACAGATACATTACATGATGAATTTCATGAAGAAATAGGAAATTTTGAGGTTAGCGTCTTAGAAATCCTCGGTGTTTTTGAAGCATACAGACCCGGACCTACCGGGATAAAATTTGTCGGAGAAATCAGGACAGATGCAACATTGGAACAAATTCAGGAAACAAACATGAGGGCAAACAAAATTCGCGGTGAATATTTAGAAAAAAAGGCATCGACAAAAGATATAAGATCTATTTTTGAATATCTGAAACTTCCAATTGATTCTTGGGAACACTCGCCAATAATTGGATTACCTAATGACAAAGGTTCAATGAGGAAATTTATAGAAGTTCAACCGCAAAGTTTCTCTGGCATTGGCGCGGGAGCTTTGGGGTTATATATGCAGTATATTAGTTCTTTTAAAAGATAACGGGTTTACATTTTTAAAAAATCACTTCTCTTTTTTCTGTTTTAAAAGAATTTTCAAATCAATCATCAATTCCCCTAAAAATAATCCTATTTCAGCAATAAATACAAAATAAATTATAAAGGTGAGTTGATTTATCAAAAGGAAAATTGGAATTAACCAGAATACATTAGATAAGTCATACTTTCTTGCAATGGAAACAAATCCTGACATTTTTTTAGCATCATCTGTTTCAGTTATCTTTGTTCCATAAAAATGAGTGAATTTTGTTCTCGTGAACTCACGACTCATGTAAACGATGACACAGAGATAACCAATCGCAACATTTCCTGTAATATATCCGACGGCTATAAAAAATGCCGAATGAAAAAATATCCAGTCTGTTACTATATCTAAAAATCCTCCAAGAGGAGATTTCATATCGCCGCCACGAGCAATTTTACCATCAATTGTATCGCCAATATTTCTAATTGTTATTAAAATTGCGGCTATTACCAGCCCAAGATAATTTCCCATAAAAAACATAATTCCAATTCCAGTCATTCCAAGAACAAGGTTAAAAAAAGTAACTTGATTGGGAGTAAAACCAAGATTATGCACAAATTTCGCAATCTTTACAGTGTAGGGATCAATCAATTTGGAAATATAAACGGGATTCTCTCCATAAAGAGCCTTTTTTTCGTCAAAATTTTTTACCTTTTTCATTGATGATAGAACTTAATACAATAATCCTTAAAAAGCTTTTTCGATATTTCTTGTTATGTCTCAAAAGGTTGTTGGATATACTGCAGGGGTTTTTGATTTGTTTCATATCGGACACATAAACTTATTAAGAAATGCTAAGGCAATCTGCGATTATCTTATTGTTGCAGTAAGCACAGATGAACATGTAAAAAATTACAAAAACAAAACTCCGATTATTCCTTATGATCATAGAATTGAAGTTGTGAAAGCATGTAAATATGCGGATATCGTTGTACCCCAAGACAATGGGGACAGGATAGAAGCGTGGAGAAAAATGAAATTTGATGTTATGATTGTCGGAGATGATTGGTATGGAACAGAAAAATGGCAAGAATATGAAAAGCAATTAAAAGATGTTGGAGTGAAAATTGTCTTTTTTCCATACACAAAAAATATTTCTTCAACCCGGATAAATGATATTCTTGAAGAAAAAAGAAAGGAATTGGAAAAAAAAGAAAGGGAACTTGAAGAGTTAAAAAGGCGAATTGAATTTGAAAAAAATTTAAAGGTAATAATCTAGGAGATTATAATCACAAATATTAAATGGTAAATAAACTCCCTCGCATTTTAGTGTGGAGATGGATATATAATGTTAATAGAAATTAACCTGGAATTGGAAGGAAGTGATAATGCTTCACATTCTAAGCAAGGAATATTTATCCTGGAAAATAATAACACTCAGGATAAGTACTTTGAAGAAATTAATTTTTTAGATATTGCTCCAACTATTTTAAAAGAATTAAAGGTAGAAATTCCAGACGACCTAAGAGGAAGAGTTATAAATTAAAATGTACAAAAAAATCGGGGTAATTGCTATGTTTAATATCTCTTCTCCTGGAGGAGCACCAAGAGTGGTTATTGATTTAATTAATTCTTTAAATGAAATGGGGAAAAGTGTTCATCTTCTAACGCCTTTTGAATTGAATTATGAAAAAATAAAGAATTTTTATGGGGGAGTAAAAGTAGAAAAGGTTCATTCTCTCGGAGAGTTCAAAAAATTCTTTGCAAGAGGCAGAGCAATGCCAAGAAAACTTATGAAAAAAAAGTTCATTCAAATGGCAAAGGAAGTTGATTTTATTATTGATATCGATGGGGGGATTTTTCACAGGTATTTACCTGTGAAATTTGACAATTCTAAATATGTAATCTGGAGAATTTCTTGTGTAAAGCCAGAATCAGAAAGACTATGGATAAAAAGGGGTTTTAAAGGAAAGATAAAAGAAGTCATTAAAAATATCTTTGGTGAAAGTAAGTGCATACCGAGTAAGAGTCACAAGATATATTCTATTGATAAATGGACTGCAAAAGAACTTAAAGATTATTGGAATGTTAATTCCGAGAATATTTATTTGTATCCTGAAATAAAAGTTGAAAGGCTTGTCTTAAAGGGAAAAAGAGAGAAAAAGAACCAAATTGTAATTTTCGGAAGAATTGCCCCTAATAAAAGTGTTGAAGAATCTGTAAAAATTTTTGCAATAGGAACAAGAAATTTTCCGGATTATAAATTGATAATAATGGGTGGGGCAACTGCCGATACTCCAGAATATTCCCGAAGAATAAGAGAACTAGCAAAAGAATTGGGAGTCTTGAATAGAATCGAGATAATTCAAAGTCCTAGCTTTGAACAGCTGAAAAAAATTCTTCAGGAATCAAAAATAATTATAGATTCACAGAAAGAAATAAATTTAACAATGACTTCCATTGAAGCAATGGCTGCGGGAAACGTCGTTCTTGGATACAAAAACAGCGGAGGTTATCTTGACATTTTGGACAATGGAAAATTAGGATATGGATTTCTAACTGTGGAAGAAGGTGGAAAGAAACTGGATTTAATTTTGAAAAAATTGGAAAATGGAAAAATAAAAATCGATGACTTTATAAAACGCGCGCAAGATTTTGGAAAAGAAAGGTTCATTAAAACACTAAAAAGGATTTTGGGAGAAAATGATCTTTGACAAAAAATACGCGGGATATTATGATTTATTCAATGGCGGAAAAGATTATGGAAAGGAGTGTGATTTTATCGAGGAAATTTTTAGGAGATTTTCTGGAATGCCCATAAAGAGTGTTTTGGATCTAGGATGCGGGACAGGATTGCATGACAAGAAACTCTCTGAAAGAGGCTACAATATTACCGGATTGGATATTTCTGATGAGATGATTGAAATCGCAAGAGCAAGAAATCCCCTATCTAAATTTGTCGTTGAAGACATGTCAAATTTCAATTTGAATAAAAAATTTGACGCAATAATATGCATGTTTTCCGCTCTTGGTTATCTAACTGAAAACAAACAGATTGAAGAATTCTTTAATTCTGTCACAATGCATTTGAAAGAAAACGGGTTGCTAATTTTGGATGTTTGGAACGGGCTTGGGGTAATCCATGAACTTCCAACAAGCAGAGAAAAAACGGCACAGGTTGGAGATTTAAAAATCATAAGAAAAAGCTTTCCAACATTAGATGTAAAAAATCATATAAACTACGTAAAATTCGATGTTAAAATTTTTGATAACGAAAATTTGATTGATAAATATGATGAAAATCATAAAGTTAGATTTTTCTTCCCTCGAGAGCTAAAAAAATATATAGAAGATGCAGGATTTGAATTGCTGCATTTGTGCCCTTCTTATGCAGTTGATTCGGAATTGACAGAAAAGAATTGGAACATGGTCTTGATTGCGAAATTGAAATAGCATATCTAAGTTACATAATCCTTTTAAACTAATTATCTATTAAAAATTAATGCAAAATTATAGTATTGAAAAAAGCGATGAAGGGATAGATCTGTCAAGGGATAATGTCAGGGGATTGGAATTAGAAATTGTTCAAGGTTTATGCCGAGCAAATAAAGATGCATATTTTTTACCAAGAGATATAAAATGGTATGATGAAAATGTTTTGAATCCAATGATTCAGCGTGGAGAAATAAGTGACGGTTCCAGACTAGGAAGTTTTGACGACAGGAAAATGAGGTATGACGGTTCTTCATTAAACCTTGTCAACAGAAGTCTTAAAATAAGGTTGGGTCATAGTCACTTTAAAGATTACATTGAAAAGAAAAAAAGAAGCAAAGAAGAAACGCAGGAATTAGTCAGATTGGGATTGAGGCATTTCAATGATCCATATTCATTTTTTGGAAGAAATCCGGGAGTAACTGGAGTTGTTATGACCTCTGACAAGAAACTTATCATTGGAGAAAGACAAGTTGAAAAAGATATGTATGAGGGCCTCTTACAGGGTGTTGCCGGGCATTTAAGTTACAAACAAACTCCTTCGGATATTAAACTTGAAGAAGAGATGCTTAGAGAAATTGAAGAAGAAACGGGTATCAAGAAGACGGATGTAAAAAAAATGGGTTTTTTAGGAGTTTTCTCATTTACAGATGTTGCCGGAGATGATTTGGATTTTTGTTTTTTGGTTGATACAAACATTCATTCTGAATACTTTAATTCCAAAGAATGGAAAAGTCATGTTAAAAAACCAGAACATAAAGAATTTTTAGCAATTCCGAATTATAGAACTTTAAGGGAGATGCTTGATGGAAAAGAATATTCAGGAAAAAGAAGGGATATTGTTTTTTCCACAAGAGGTGCTTTAGAAGAAATTAAAGAAAGAGGTTTTAATTAGATGAGATACAATGCGGTTATTTTTGATTTCTTCGGAACTTTGACAGAAGGGCGTTGTGCTCCAGAAGACAAAATTGTTGCAGAATGGAAACTTGATGAGAGGAAGAATTTTGATTATCACTTTATTGAAGATATTACTTGCGGAACTCCCTGTGAAATGCCATTCACAGAAGAAAGAAAAAGTAATTATTTTCAAACTTTAATTAGCAGATTTGAATTACCTGAAAACAGCGAGAAAAGATTAAGGCAAATTTTTCATGAAGATATTCTTGGCGAAAGATTGATCAGCGGCGCAAGAGAAATTGTAGCAGATCTAAAAAGCAAGGGTTACAAATTAGCAATGGTTTCTGATTTGCCAAATCCAGATTATGATTTATCAAAAACAAAATTTAATTTTGCAGATTTATTTGATTTTAGACATCTATCGTATGATCCTGTTTGGATAAATTCTTTGAAAGATGGGCAAAAAGTTCTGAAACCAGAGATTACTATTTTCAAAAAAATTCTTAGTGAACTTGGGACAAATTCTGAAAACACTTTAATGGTTGGGAATTCTTTAAGATCAGACATAGAACCTGCAAGGAAACTTGGAATGAGGGCAGTACTTGTTGATTATAAAGGGAAATACCTTGATGACCTAGACCGAATTGAATCTCTGAATGAATTAAAAAAGATTTTATAGAGGGGCCATATTCCACAAACTATTTAAGCAATTCCTGTAAGAATTAATTATGGATAATGGTAAAAAAAAAGCGCTAATCACTGGAATCACAGGACAAGATGGGGCATATCTTGCTAAACTTCTGTTGGAAAAAAATTACGAAGTTTTCGGACTTGTAAGAAGAATTTCGACACCAAATTTCTGGAGATTACATGATTTAGGGATTACAAACAAGATAACATTTATTTCTGCGGATTTATCCGATATGGCTTCTTTAATCGATGCGGTCCATAAATCAAATCCGGATGAAATTTACAATTTAGCCGCCCATAGTTTTGTAGGAAGTTCTTTCAACCAACCACTATACTCTGCGGACGTTAATGGGTTGGGTTTCCTTAGGATACTTGAAATTGTCAGAAAGTTTAATCCCTCAATCAAAGTTTATCAAGCTTCTACAAGTGAACTATACGGGGATTCTGTTAACGATCATGATTCCCAAAATGAAGAAACTCCTTTCAAACCGAATTCTCCATATGCATTACCAAAATTATTTTCCTACGAGCTTGCAAGAATTTACAGGAATGCTTACGGAATTTTTGTTTGTAATGGCATTTTATTTAATCATGAATCACCCTTAAGGGGGTTGGAATTTGTTACAAGAAAAATTACCAATGAAGTAGCCAGGATTAAATTTGGGTTGTCAAAGGAGTTAGTATTAGGAAATTTGAATCCTAAAAGGGATTGGGGCTATGCTCCAGAATATGTTGAATTAATGTGGAAAATCTTACAACACCATAAACCTGATGATTTTGTTATTGCAACTGGTGAAACTCATTCTATAAGAGAATTCGTTGAAGAAGCATTTAAAGTTGCTGGGCTTGATTGGAAATTATATGTTAAATTCGATGAACAATATCTAAGACCAAGTGATGTTCATTATTTAAGGGGGGACTATTCCAAGGCAAAAAGAGAGATGGGGTGGGAACCAAAAGTTAAATTTAACGAATTAGTAAAAATTATGGTTGAAGCTGACTTGGAAAAATGGGAAAAATCTTTAAAAAGTGGGGCTTTTGCATGGGATGCCCCTAACCACCCCGGACATGTTCATTATATATAACTAAATTAATAAATCAAATGGAACTCGGACGTCATATTACAAACTGCAGGATGTGTGAATCTGAAGATTTATATGAATTTTTGGATTTGGGATTTTTGCCGCCAGCGGACAAAATTATAAGTAAGGATGAAATTAAACATCCGGAAATATTCTTTCCATTGAAAGTCGCGCAGTGCCAAAACTGCGGTTTAACGCAGTTAACTTACATTGTTAATCCTGAAATATTATACGGAGAAGCGTACAGTTATGAATCTTCAATTACTGAAACAGGCAAAAAACATTTTTTGGATATGGCTAATTCAATATGCCAAAAACTTAATCTTGATAAAAATTCTTTTATTATTGATCTTGGAAGCAATGTCGGGGTCTTATTAGAAGGTTTCAAGAGAAATGGTATGAGGATTTTGGGAATAGACCCAGCACCAAAGATTGTTAAGATAGCAAACGATAGGGGAATTGAAACTAGCTCTTGGAGATAGAGCAAAAGAACTATATACCTTTGACCCTAACTTTTCTTTAAGCAAGGCCGCCAAAGCCGCTAATGAGGGTGGTGGGACGTTCGATTTGATAAG
>ERZ1292644.1525-Hain-H14-01um-R2-1525-length-11869-cov-6_pt1 | contig 11869 bp, 22 predicted proteins | sample MGYA00564402_ERZ1292644 | MGnify/ENA primary metagenome ERZ1292644 (study PRJEB36523, sample SAMEA6512644) | groundwater metagenome | collected 2019-01-09 | study: AquaDiva: Metagenomics assemblies of 32 groundwater samples | reverse complement strand
CTTCTGATATACTAGGATAATTTGAATGACTCTAGAAGAAGTTTGGAGCATAATTGATATTGATGGGAAGACTATTCTAATAATGGAAGATTATGGAAAAATGGTAATTGATGTGGTAAATTTGGATGATACGTTTCAAGTAATTAATCCTCAAGTTCCTACTTCTGCTGCTACTAGTAATGTAGCAATTCCTAATCCTTTTGCTAAGACTGGCTTTGTTGGTAGTTAAAAATGGCTAAGAATTCATCATTTACAGGAGAGATTTTACACTTTAATGCAATTAGGACGCGTGTAACTGGTTCAGGCAGTTTGCAATTATTCTTGCGGAGTTTAGATAATACTAGTAGTGTTCAGCTCACATCAATTTCTATGTCTGCTGCAACAAATAGAGAACCAACTGTGTTAGCTAATTTTATTGACCAGAGGGCACAATTAGAGGTTAGAACTACTGCAATAGATGAGAAATTTTCTATTTCAAGAATTATACTTTATGTTAGACCATTAGCAAGTGAATACCCACGTTAGTTTTAGTTGAAGGAGAGAAAGAATGGCTGCCAACAAAGTGTTTAGATTTGGACCTGTTGCAATGAGTAATACTTTAACTACTAATATATTAAATCCACCTACTGCTACTGGTGGAACTAATGGTGGCTCTTCAGCACAATATATTGTTTTGAAGCATATTCGTGTTGTTAATAAAACTGGTGGTGCTGTCACATTTAGCTTGTGGTTAGGCGCTACCGGAGCTAATGCTGCTGGTACTGAAGTAATTGGAAATGCTTTGTCTGTTGCTGCTAATAGTTATGTTGACTGGTTTGGACTGCTAAGGTTAGATTCTGCTGATTTCTTGGTAGGTGGCGCCAGTGCTGCAACAAGTCTTAGCATCCAAGGCGAGGGCGAAATTGGGGTTAGTGGCTAGCACTGAAAAATATAAGAAAATTTTAACTAGGCTATTAAAGGATACTATTGTAGATTCTAATACTAATTGCTGGAAGTTGTTGGAGTTAGTGGATAATTTACAGTGAGTAAATATCAATTAGACCGTCTCCAGTCTCAATTACTAACTAGTGGTCTGCAAGTAAAGGATAATCCTCTATATCAAGTAATTGACCAATTAATTCAAGCAGTAGCTAAAGCAAATTCAGATATAAATAAGATTTTATCTAAGCCTTCTACTATTACAGTAGTCCAGGGAACACAAGGTTCTCCTGGATTTGATGGAATAGATGGACTAGATGGGGTAGATGGTGAAATAGGATTACAAGGTTTACAGGGACTATTTGGTCCGCAAGGACCATCAGGAATTGATGGCGAATCTGAGGAACCTGCATTCTTTATTGCTGGTATAGAGCAATCAAATCTTATAAATCTTACGTTTCCATTGGCAGTCAGCAAGGGTGGAACTGGAATTGCATCTTTTGCTGTTGGAGACTTAATTTATGGTTCAGCAACTAACGTTTTAACTGCACTAGCTGATGTTGCTACTGGAAATGCTTTAATTAGTGGTGGGGTATTAACTGCTCCATCTTGGGGTAAAATTGGATTAACTACTCATATAAGTGGAATTTTAGCATTAGGAAATGGCGGAACGGGTGCAACAGCATTTACTGCTGGTTCAATTGTTTTCTCCAATGGAACTATATTAACTCAAGACAACTCGAATCTGTTTTGGGATGATACGAACAATCGGTTGGGGATTGGAACAGCAACGCCGGGTAATGCCTTAGACCTACAAGGCGCTGGGAACACCAAAATCTTCAATATATCTACCTCGTCTGTGGGAACAGGATACTTATTCATTGGGATTGTCAACACTGGTGGGAGTTTAGCGATCGGCGTCGAGAACTCAATTGGAAACACTTTCGCGACAAATGCTCTTGCCTTTTCGTCAAACATTGCGACCCTCAATACGACCGCTATTCACTTATCACCCAATCAAGTAGTCGCGTTAACAGCAATCAACGGCGGCAAAGTTGGCATCGGGACGACGGCGCCAGCAAATCTATTGCATGTGTATGGAACAACTTCGCTAGACGGAATTCAGATAGATGGGACGGTCAATCCAAATCTGACGTTAGCGAATGCCGGAATCATTAAGGCACGAATCGCCATACCCACCTCGGCGAATGCATTTTTGACGGGGTCTGCTATAAGCGATTTAATTTTGAGAACAGAAGGTGCGAACAAGATATTGTTGGGGACGAACTCAGTTGCTGCCTTGACGATTGATTCTTCTCAACAAGTCGGCATCGGCACAGTCACTCCTGGTGCCATCATGGACGTGGCCGGCAGTTTCCAATGCGATACTATCACGAATGACACCGGGCTAGCGCACGGGACGTATACGCCGACGCTCACGGGTGTGACGAATATCGACACGGTCACGGCCATCGAATGTCAATACCTGCGTGTGGGAAATACTGTCACCGTGAGTGGCAATGCGACATTCGATGCCACAACAGCGGGAGCGACCACCCGTGTAGGGATATCCCTTCCTGTTGTATCAAATATTGGAGCGGTAGAAGACTGTGTAGGAACCGCCGTGGAGACTGGCATCGCGACCTTTGGAGTAATTCAAGGAGACGCCGTTAATAATCGCGCGCAATTAACGTGTCTCGCGGTGAGTGCCGCTGGTGAAACATGGGCGTTCACCTTCACCTATCAAGTCATTTAGAGGAAGAACGAATTGGGTGGGATTCTAACATGAACATAGATGTGAACGAAATGCTTCAGATTGTTGGTACAAAAGAAGTTGAGAATGCTCTTCTTAGAAAGAAGATATTTGGGCTAGAACAAGAACTATCTAACATACATAAAAGGTTAAAAGAACTTGAAGAACAAGTTACCGCTAATAAAACTAAGGAAGAGTAGGGTGAAAATTGGCAAGAATACCTAAGAGACTTTACGGTCCTGCACAAGTAGCAACAGGGCCAACTACAGTTTACACAGTTCCAGCATTAACTAAAACAATTATTCGGCATATTCATGTTAATAATCCTTCTGCATCTATAGTTACATTAACTATTTCAATAGGAGCGGATGCAGCCGGAACTAGATTTTATGACGTGTATAGTATTCCTGCAAAATCGGCTGGAGTTATTGATTCTGTAAGAGAAATATTTACATATTTGATTATGGATGCTGCTGAAATTCTTACACTTTCAGCAGGAACTAATAATATTCTTGTTATTGTTGTCAATGGGGACGAGATAGTTCTGGGATAATGACTTTAAGACAAAATAGGACCTAAAAAGTGACTACTCAAAATGAAGAGCTAGCATGGGCAGCTGGATTTTTTGATGGGGAAGGTTGTGTATTTGTTCATTGTGGTGGGAAAAATATAGCTGTAGAAATTTCCCAGAAGGCCAGATTTGTGCTGGATAGATTTAAAACTGCTATAGGTTGTATTGGCAATGTACATGGTCCTTACCGTCGTGGGATAAATGGAAAGATATTAATTATATACCATTATAGAGCTAGTGGAATCGAGCGAGTTGTTAGAATAATGAATAAGTTGGTTCCATATCTAAGTCCAGTCAAGTTAGAACAGTACTACTCAGCAGTAGAGACAAGAAAATCCTACATCATTAACAAAGGTGTATATCAATCTCGAACTGCTATTAGGAGAAGACAGATTAGAATAGATAAAGTTATTCCACTCTCCGTTAAAGTAATGTAGGCAATGACCTTAAGACAGAAGCAATCAGCCTTTGCTGCTTTAGTTCCTAAATTAATCCTCAAAGCTATTAGTCTAGGATTTGAAGTTACTTTAGGAGAAGTCTACCGTTCTAAAGAAGAGGCTGAAAGATTAGCTAAGTTAAATAAGGGAATTAAGGATTCTTTGCATACATTAAAGTTAGCAATTGATTTGAATTTGTTCTTGGATGGGAAATATTTATCATCAACTGAATCTCATCGTCCATTAGGTGAATGGTGGGAAGAACAATCTACTGATGAAATTACTTGTCATTGGGGTGGTAGATTTAAGGATGGCGGTCATTACAGTGTAGGTCACGGTGGCAAAAAATAGGTGAGTTATGGCTGTTGCAATGGAACCTCGTCGTAGACTAGGATTTGGAAATCAAGTCCCAAGTCAGTTCATGCGTTCTGGAGGACTTCAAACAGTTCCTGACCAATTTGTACGTTCGGGAGCCGCTCCATCAGCTGACTCATTAGAAAATCAATATAAGTTATACAATACTGCTGTTGAAGAACAAGCAGGTAATTATGGTGATATTATGCAAGGATATAAAAATTTATCAGCTCAGGCACAACCAATATCTACACAAACTTATACACCAGAATCTTATGCATATTCACCTACTGCTGATTATACATCCGCTGTAAAGAATATGCAAGGATTATCACAAACTGGTGGATATTCACCAGAAGATATTGCAAATATTAGAGAACGGGGAATTTCGCCAATCCGTTCTGTATATGCAAATGCTCAAAGAGACATTAATCGTCAAAGGTCTTTACAGGGTGGTTATAGCCCTGGTTATGGTGCATTAAAAGCTAAAATGGCTCGTGAAATGTCTGAGAGACTAGCTGGTCAAACAACCAATGTGAATGCTGAGTTAGCTCAAAGAATTGCACAGAATAAATTAGGAATTGCTCCATCTCTTGCAGCAACTACTGGAAGAGAAAGTGAATTAGCGGCTGGATATGGTGCAAAGAATGTCGAAGCCGCAAACGAAGCTCAAAGATTTAATATTGAACAGCCTATGAGAACATCTGAATTCAATCAGCAACAGGCATTAAAACCATTACAAGGAATGCAAAGCTTGTATGGTACTACTCCTGCATTAGCGGCTACATTTGGTAATCAAGCATTGAATGCTGCACAACTACAAAATCAAATTAGCCAACAGAATAGGCAACGAGGATATGGATTTGCTGGTCAAGTTTTGGGAATGAGGAGATAATGGCTAACTTCTTACAAAACTTAAGGGCACAAGGCGTTTTTGGTGGTGGAAAACCATTTGGAATGCCTAATATGGATTCTGGAATTAATCTTGATGAAATATCTGCTATTATAAACAGAGTTTATCCTACTATAGAAAGAGAAAACCAAAAGGATAGAGATTTTCAAGAAAGAATGTTTAGGCTAGAACAAGAGGGTAATCTAGGAAAAATTGCAAGACAAATGCAACAACCTGTTGAAACTAAGCAGCCTAATGTTGTATTCAGACCTTCTATTACTGAATATCAAACAGGGCTTTTAGGATTACGTGAAAAAGAACTAGAACAAAAAGGTGGACTAGGACAGCAGAAATTAGAGCAAACTGGAGCTGATGTAGCCACTAGACAAAGACGTTTAGAGCTAGCGGAGAAGATTGCTGAGGGTAGAGCTACTGACGCAGAGAAACATGAGTTTGGAATACGTGAAATACAAGAACGTGGAAAATCTCAAAAAGAAATTCAGGAAATGCGTGGCGAACAAGGAATAGAACAAATTGGAGCTACTGGAGAAGAAGCTAGAAAGACTGAAGGAACTAGACAGGTTGGTAGAGAAGTATTAGCCGAGAAGAAAGGTTGGACTCTAAGTAATATTACAGACCCTGCTGACCCTAACAAGCAAATTGCTGTTAGAATAAATAATGATACTGGTGATGTACAACGAGTTAGGCTGGAAGAGAAACAAGTTGGTCCTATTGCTAAGCCAGGAGCCGCTACCAAGCTTACACAACCTCAAGACCTACAGTACATTCAAGATAAGACTCAAGAAACACTCTCCGCTTTGGATGAGATACTAGATGTAAAAGGTAAACTAAAGCCAGAGATGAGAACTGCTGTTGGCAAATCAAGAATGGCAGGACTTCAGTATATACCTGGCTCACAAACTAGAACAGCAGAAGCTACCATAAAAAGACTTAAAGATAGAGTAACATTAGATTTATTACAGGAGATGAAAAGCCGCTCTAAGACAGGCGCTACTGGATTTGGCCAGTTGAATTTGAAAGAACTTGGAGTATTGGAGAGCGCAGCATCTAAGATAGACCCAGCTTTGTCTGAAGATGCACTTGAGGCTGAATTGGTTAGAATCAAAGAAAAGCTAAGAAAAGTATTATTACCTGAAGATGGATTTACTCCTACTGTTGTTCCTGAAGGTAAGAAGCCTACAGCATCGGAGTTGATTAGGAAATATGGTGGAGGATAAAATGGCTGATAAATTAGAATCCATCGTACAAGGCATGATTGATGCTGGTGAATCAGAAGAAGACATTGCATCTGTCATTAAAGAATATTCTGCTGCTGAGAAGCAAAGGACAGAAGGAATATCTGAACCAACTTCGTTCGGCGAAGGGGTTCTTGAATCACTTTCTGGCGGTGAGGCAATTGGAGCTGGATTAAAAGGTGCTAAAGGATTCGCTCGTGGTGCTGTACTTGATTTACCGGCATCAATTGGTGGAGCATTAAGAACTATTGGGGGAATGGTTACTAGTCCAAGAAGTACTTCTAAAGAAGTATTGAGAAGTATTAAAGATATACCATCACAGTTTGCAGAAGCCGTCATGATGTCAGGAAGTGAACCTGAATCATTCGGACGTATGATGGGTCAGTTTACTGGACAACCTTTAGCAACGGCTGGAATAAGTAGAATTCCGCCTAAACCTATAATTAGAGCATTAGGAAGACCAATTGAAGCAACAGGAAGAGTTACAAAGAGTGAGGGATTCATATCTGGTATTATGCCTCCTATTACTACTCCAAGATACCTAAAGTATGGAGAGAGGATGATTGGGAGGGGATTAGAGCGGATTGGGAAGAGAATGAAACAGGTTGGAATGGTAACTGAAGAACCTTATTGGGGAGACCCAAGTAAAGCTATAAATATAACACCGAGTAGAAGATTACCCGAGGCTAAAGCTAGATTTGAAGCTGGTAAAGGTGTAACGTATGATTTAAGTAAACCTCTTAGCGGTGAAGCTGCTATTGATGCTGAAAGTCTTAGGAGAGCTGAAGAATTTGTCAAATCTAAGAAAAGTACTGCATTTGGTAAATCTATTACAAGTAAAGAACTTAATGTCAAAGGTGATAAAATAGCTGGCTCAAAAGCTATTGAAGATGCTATCGAATCTGCTTACTCAAAAGCTAAAGGGTCAGAAATTCCCTCAGAATTTAAGATTCCAGTTGTTCGTAGAGAATATACTCCTGCTGATTATTCTACTGATATTGCTCACATGAAGGCAAGGGGTGAGACAATTCCTTCAGAGCTAGAAGCTTTAGCTCAAGGACAAAAACCATTAAATTGGCAGACTGACCCGTGGAGGAAAATAAATCAACAAAGAGTGATTGAGTCTAAGAAATCTCGTCCTAAATCTTCTGCTGAAAAATTCAATCCTGCTAGTCTTAAGTTTGATTAGATTCCCCACATAGTATCGTGTGATATTCTATCCCTAATTAATTTTTGTTTTAATGTAAGTAAATATACTACTTGGTCAATAGCTTCATCTAGTGCTGCATCAAGTATCCATTCAGAACTCTTATCAAATAAAGCTCCTCCATGTTCTAACTGTCCCTTCCTGTATTTAGCGTCTACTAGAATTTCAAAACTCTCTTTAATTTCTAGCAAGTGTTTTTCTTGTTCCTCGGTCATTAGAATTTCCTTCCGTGCTTAGGAGGACGTGAACGATTGTATGCCAATTTCTCATTAATTACCTTCTCAATATCAATATCAAACTTCCCACAAATATCTAATAATCTAATTATTGCATCTGCAATTTCTACTGGAAATCCACAAGGTTTCGCGCCAGGAATATTAATTTTTGATAAGTACTGATTTTCTGGCTTCTTGTACCATCTATTTGGGTCAGCATCATAAAAAATTTCGTTCACTTCATTACCATCTCTAATTTCATTTTGAGCCTCACATATTTCACTTATTGCAAGTAAAAGATACCTATCTAATCCTCCTTCAGTTGGGTCAAATCCTTTAGAAGCATTGTCAAATCTGATTTGTTTGCTCAGTTCTGTTAGGTTCATTTCTTACTCCTTGAAGATAGTCCACATACCTATCTAGTGCTATCAGCAACATTCGCTTGTCATCTTGTTTATTCCAATTAGTATGCTTAGGATGATTACTGAAAGGCGGATATGGACATCTTTCAATATCCTTCCATTTGAGCCAGTCGTATCTATCAAATGATTTCATCCATTTATCTTCTGAATAGCTTCCACAAACTTCTCTACTTCAGGACTCATTGAATCTAAAACTTCTTGCAAATCATCAATCTTTGCTTTGTGAAATGCAATCTGGTCTTGAATTTGTTCTCTAAATGTTCTTTGCTTGTATGTTCCTAATGCTCCTGTTGCTGATTTGGCCATTGCTTGTCCTTCTGAAGGATAACCACCACCTACTAGCTGATTGAACAAACTCATTTTCTGCCTCCTGTTATTCTCCAAACTTAACTATCATCATTTTACTGAATTCCTTCTTAATAGCCTCATCTACTTTTTGACTAATATTAGAGTCAAACCATTCTTGTAGTCTTTTTTCTATTACTTGATTTATTCTATAATTTAGGTCTTTAGAAATGTACTCCCTAATTTCCTTAGAGTCAGAAGTCAACATTGTTTGTCTCCTAAACTTCAGTTACCAAGTAACAAATCAAGCCGCTAACAACACCTCCACTCTGTCCTCTCATTTCAAATAGTTGTTTACCATCACACTCATAGAATTTTACATGTGGTGGTAGTTTAACATTTTGCATTTCAAAGAAAATTATATCCCTGTTGGTAGGAGCTAGAAACTCAAATGCGTATTTGTAGGGTAATTTAGAATTACCAGATACATATAAACATTCTAATATATGAGCAACGTGTGGTAGTATAACGCGGAATTCTAATGGAGAAATAGGCTTTATCTCTGCTCGTCCTAAATCATCACCATTTGGGTCATAGTTGATTTGGTAGTTTGTCATATGAGCTTCTCTATTAGACGTTCTATCAATGCTACTGCTAAAACCTTAAATATCATTTTCCAACAATCAACACAGTATCTAATTTCATATTTATATCTAAATCCAAATCCACAATTTTTACATCCCACTTTTTTCACCTCAGTCTACAGATATTTCGTAGAATCTGTCACTTTCCAGAATCATACCAGTTAAAAAATTCTCTAGTCTGCATTCCTTAAGAAATTCCTCTTTTGTTGCTTCTCTAATCACATAACATGGATGATTATTTATTATTCTTCCATCATGCCAATTTAATTGCCAATTTCTGTATATCTTTCCTATCTCTGGTCTATCAGATGACTTAACTATCATTTCTTACTCACAGTTCAGACAAAGAATGTTGATAACCGGCCGCATTTTTATGCCCACCTCCACCATTTGTTTTAGCTACCTCGCTAACGTCAAAGTCACCAATTGAACGAAGTCCAAATTGTCTAGTATTATCCCTTAATCTGTCAAAATAATAACGGCTGTATGGCTTGTCTGGATACATTTTACATAGTTCATGTCCTACCTCGCTGAATAAAATTGAAGTATTTACTGTTGGAATACCGTCTTTATCTAGTGCTGCATTCTTACAAATGGCTTCGACCATTGCATCTTTATATCTCTCAATTGACATTCCTCCAATTATAGCTCCTTGGAAATCTAGTTCATTTTCAAGTACCTTGTATAATAATTCATATTCTTTAATATTCATTTTGAATGATTGGATATAGGCATTGATATATGCTGAATCTGGCAAATCAAATTTCCACAAATCTCTATCAGCTACATACTTAACTAATCTAGGAGTTTTAGCTGGTAGTGTTCCTTCCTGTGAATAATACCACCAGACTAATTCAGCCCCAGACATTTTCATGTCAAATACACAAAAATCCAAGCCTTCACAATTGGCCTGTGCAGTTTTATGATGGTCAAGAACTAACATTTCATCAAACATATCTCTTAGTGAAAGCATGGTAGCTCTGGGAAATGAGAAATCAACTACAATCAACCTATCTTTCTTTGAATAGATTCCCTGATTCCATCCTTGAGTTAGCCAATCAAGTGAATCTCCATAATTCATCGGCATAAGTTCAGCATCCGGATAAACTTTGCTAATTACCCAAGCCGCGCAGATTCCATCAAAGCAGTTCTTGTGGTAGATACAGATTGTTTTCATTTCTTCTCCTTTAGGTATTTCTTGTAGGACTCAAGTGGTTCACCTGCTAGCATTATCTTCCAATCTAAGTTACTACCTACTCCAACTTTTACCCTCCTGACCCATGACATTTCTATCAAGTTATCAATTATCTGGTCTAGTGTAAAACTGTTGAAGCTACCGTACCCTCGCCACAATAGTTGTTTCCTCGTCATTTCCTGCTGTTCAGCCGCTAATAGGTAATCCAACACAAGTTTTGTAGAAGCGGCTAAAATATCTGGTCCTCTTCCTTCGGTCGTCCTCTTACTACTATAGACAAGAGATGATACTCTACTAATTGATTCTTCCATCTCAGATTCACTTATTTCTCCATTGAAATCATAATTACTTAATGCTAAACACATAGACACTTTAAGAACGTGGTCTGGAACTCTATTAAGAAATCCTGTCTTATCGTAAGTTTGAGAGCCTCTCCATTTGCGACGCCATGTATTAAATAGTTCTCTTGCTTCTTTTGATGGTTTTAACTGTCCTTTTTTTCCTGCAATAACATTTAAATGTGGAACATATTTTGGGACAATATAATTACCAAATTTATCATCAATTCCTTTGTCTTCATCCAATAAGTCAACATCTTTACTTCTTTTTTCTTCATAGACTATGAGATTTCTTCCAATATATCCACCTTCTATATTCGCTTGTGGTATAGTGTCGTAAAAGTGAGCTGGAGACGAACCGAATAATGCAGTTATATATGGATTTTTAAGTTTCTCATTTCCCATTTTGAGCATATTGTTCCATTCTGGATTATAATTTCCATCATACAAATCTGTTAAAATAGTAAGACTATCTGGGTCAGAAATGATTGCTGTTGACAATTCTCCATTAATTATAAGTCCTCTACTATCAGTAATCATAGCCTTTCCTTCTATTGTTTTAGCTCTTGATAATTCTTGAACAATGCCTTGTATAGAACTGCGTCCTGCAATAACTCTTGTTACATTTGCTTCTTGAACTAATCTCTTTGCTAAGTTTACTGGATAACCTTTTCCTAAACCACTTTCGCCTAGTAACATTATATATAGATTTCCTTTATATATAAGGTCGCCCTTTAATGTAGTCAAATAATAATTGTTTCCCATTGCAGCACTAATACAGCTTAATAAACTCCACCAAAGCCAGCTAACCGGAGTTTCAACATGAGAATTTTCTATAACAAGTGAGTCTACCCAATTAAGTTTTCCCATCTAATACTTTTCTTGACGAGCCAATTTTGATTCTTGTTAAGTGCTTTTGTTCACATACATACACATCACAATCGTCTTGTGCTCCTACTCTCTCTGCTCTATCGCTACAGATAGGACATACTATGTATTGTTCACCTCTGATTAATTCTGTTTCGTTGAGCTTCATCCATTATTCTCCTATTCCCAAACAAAATTAGATGTTGATATATTGCTTCAATTAGTATAGTAACTTCTTGAGGAGTAAGATTAAATGTTTCTTTCAGGATAGAAATTGCTGATGCTACTGTACTAACTATCATCATATCTTTATCAGAGTTATTCATCTCTTCCAATTTTTCCTCTCTGTCTGGCTAATGAGAAAATACGTTCAAAATAACTAGGCGGGACATTTTGTCCGGCAGAACCAATTACAACTACATAAAAATTAGAACGTCGTTCTAAGTCAAAAATATCGGCTGGATATAACCAGGAATCATCATCAAGCATTTGGCCAGTAGCCCAAGTTTTTGCTT
>ERZ1292644.901-Hain-H14-01um-R2-901-length-16939-cov-5_pt2 | contig 11872 bp, 15 predicted proteins | sample MGYA00564402_ERZ1292644 | MGnify/ENA primary metagenome ERZ1292644 (study PRJEB36523, sample SAMEA6512644) | groundwater metagenome | collected 2019-01-09 | study: AquaDiva: Metagenomics assemblies of 32 groundwater samples | reverse complement strand
AAAGAGCATTTACAAGAAAGAACAATAGAGACAAAGAATGGAAGGCTGATATTTTTATAACACATCTTTGAAAATGACATTGGAGTGAGACGCGTAAATGCTTGAAATAAAAGAACAAGAACAATCGTTACGAGAGCAATATCCACAGGCTACTGATACCGAAATCAAACAAATTCTGAGAATAAGAAGTGAACGCAGTGTAGAAGTTAACAAGATCGAAGCTTATAAACGGACGCACTTATGCGAATTTTTAAAACTTTGGAAATGGCAGAAACGGGCGATATCAAAAATCCCGGATTGTAATATTTTAATCATTCCGGCGCCAAACAAAATAGGAAAAACAGTTCTTCTTGTAAATCTTGCAGACAGTATAGCTAAAGGATATTGTTCGTGGACACAATCCAATACAGAAAGAGAAGGATATATCCATAACGAGGGTTTTTGGTATGAACCTGCACCATTTCATAAACGGCCTCCAGTGCGAATACGCATCACCGGTGAGTCTTGGATCACCCATATCGGCGAGACTATTGTCTATGAGTTTGAAAAATATGCGATAAGGGGAAGTTATACTACAAAGAAAAACAACGAGGGTGTGGTGTGTTTGATTACCTACGCCAATGGTTCAACCATACAGTTAATGACCTATGGTTCGAGGATAGATGATTATGAGTCGTGGACGGGGGATTTGTGGATGCCGGACGAACCGCCACCACTTGATATATTCGAAGCCACGGCAAGGGGGCTGAATCCCACACAGGGCAAAATCTTTATGTTTATGACACCGCTGAAAGAGGCTTGGATTTTAAACAAACTTATCCAGCCGGAAAATAAACGCTATGATGTAGCCGTTGTTGATGACCTAACGTTCCTTGACAATGAAGATTTGGTAAATGAAGATACTGCCTTGCTAAAGAGTGGGGGGGCGTTAGAAGGCGATATTGACGAATATTTCAGATTACTTCTTGCCTATGAAAATCTAAGCAAGGGCCAACACATAGCGCTTATTAATGCGCATTTGAAAAGGATAGTTGATGAATATATGTTTGTTGAAATTATGATAAAATTAAAGGGATTAAAGCGTATTAATGATACCGAAGAAGAAAATAGAGACGCCCGATTTAAAGGCATGTTCAAACATCTTGTGGGAAGAATCTATAAAAATTACAAAGACTTCTATTTCCCTAACGGGAACCTTGTCAAACCGTTTAAGATTGAAACCGACTGGCCTGTAATCCCGCAGATAGATTTTCACATGGCAGAATATATGGTAGTAAATTTCTACGCAGTGGATAAAATGGATCGCCTCTATGTTATTTATGAAATTTTTGAAAGATTAAGCGCTAATGACATTAGCCATGAACTTATAAGATTGAAAAATAAAAATTCATGGCGTATCGAAAAAGCTTTTATTGATCCGCTTTCGAAGGGAGACGATAAATCAATGATCAACAGGCTGGGCCCTGTTGATAGTTCTTATACTATTTTAAAACGTCTGTTAAACACAAATGAAATAATTCTCGAAACCGGAAGTAAGGACAAGCGGTCTGGGATAGACAATATCAGAGAACGACTTTCGCCATCTGGAGGTATTCCGACAATATTTGTTTTTGATACATGTATTCACCACAGACGACAATTTAAACAATGGGGCTATACAAAAGAGGGTAAATGGTGCGACGAAGACGACCATTGCATGGAAACGCTGGGCCGTGCCACGCTGACAGGGATTAAATATAGCGATCCCAACGAATATAAGAAATACAAATTTATTCCGGATAAGGGGGTTGTATAACAGAATGAAGAAAATAATCTGTTTTTTGTTTGGACATAGTATTATTTATAATTATAGTTGTAATTTAGGAAATTCAATCTTGGTTTCTATAATAAATGGGGTGGAAAAGCACCAGGTAATAGGCACTACAATTGAGAAATGTAAAAGATGTGGATATGAAAAGGTTGTATGAATGAAATAAAAGTATTGACATTTGATAATAAATTTGGTATAGCCTATAAACAATAGGGGTATTTTTATACGCATTTTATCGGGGAGATAATGCAATGAATAGAAAACTTGTATGGGCGGGAGTCTTGGGACTCGCTTGTCTGTTCGGCGGTGTTGATAAAGTGCGGGCTGTTGGCACAGAGACGGTCAACTCTATTGCACTAAGAGGAATACAAAAGACACACGTGTCGGGTTTTACCGCAACGATTTGGAATGGCTATTCGCATGGAACTACGGCTGCGTATTTCAATGCTTATAACCAGGTTGGTACTACAGCCGCAGCACTTGCAGGCAGTACCACGATAGCCAACGGTTCTATTGAGACTAGCAATATCTATGACCAGAAGGTGATTTGCATCGGTTATGCCAGCATTACCGGCAATGGCACGCCAACGTTTAAAATTTATGGTTTAAATGGTACGACAACGACTGGTACTTTGGCGCCAATAACCAGAACGGTTTCGAATCAGATATCGCCGAACCCCTGGATACCAACGACTGCTGCTGGTACGTCCGCAACATTCCTGGTCAGTGAATATTACGAGAGAATGGCCGTAAGCGTAGAATGCGCAACAGGCGGTACCACTACTGCAATTTACTGTAACCTTACCGGTATTAACGAAAACGATTAACCCAAGAAAGGCTTATCGAATATGAAAAAGTTCTATTCTGTGCCCGCCTTTCTTGTTAGTCTATTTTTATGTGTTCAGTCTCAGGTATTCGCCCTCGGCACTGAAACTACATCAACGGGACTTGCCATAACCTCCATTGAAAACGGTATAAGGGTAGATCGTTTTCTCGCCTACTCACTTGGCACATCTAATGCTTATGTTTACAACGACAGCGGCAGCGCCACACCCAGCACGGCAGGATCGTTAGGAGTGCTTTCGTATCGTGTCAAAAACCTAGACATAGATATTACAGGACTAAAAGAAGCCGGTACCACAACGATTGGTATTTTTACCGCAAACGGTACGACATCAATATGGTTTACCGATGTCGAGATTGAATACAGTGGCACATCAAGTTCGTCATTTCCGATTGTGGAAAATTCGCAGTTTATGCGCATAGGTGCAAAACGATCGGGAGCTAATTCGGCAACATTAACCGTCAAGGAAACGTATTTGTTGAAATAGATATGACTATGACAGGGAAAATAATAATTGAAGTCGAGGTAGAAGGTAAGAAAAAACTTAATGAATATCTTAAAAAACTTGGATATCTCAACAAATACATTGAGAGGATTATAATAGAATGTAACGATGGAGAGGTAGCGCAAATAAAACCTTTATTGAAGTTCAAATGAAAATGGATATATTTTTAACTATCTCTTACACCGCAATTGTAGTAGGAATACTTTTTATCGCATTACACACATATTGTTTTATAAAAGGATGCCGTCCATATAGTAAAATTAAAATTTAATCGGAAAGTTTAATCCCTGACAAGGGGCACGTAAACCCGAATAATGCAAGCATTCCCGGCAGGAGTGTGTTTTGTGTTATTCGGGTTTTTTTATTGGTACTATGAAAAAATTAATAATCATATTTATCATTGCTATTTCAACATCAACTGCTATGGGTAGCGAAAACGATCATCTTGCGAAGTCATACGCTGCATTAGAGTTTGAAGCGGATACGTATGCTGATTTGGCTACAGTAGAAGTCTATGAGGTTGTGGGCTATAAATTAACTAAGTTTTTCGATACAGCGAGAAAGCTAGGCGCTGAGAAAAAACTCAGTGCAGACTTACAGGGTAAATTAAAGCTAAGATATAATCGTCTTAGAAATCAGTATATAAAAGCAGGGAATTTAATTATCAATGGAATAAAGGATGATACTAAAAAAGCAGATAACATAAAAAAATATAGGGCAATGAAAAAGAATATTTTGAAAGAACTTTCTGAACTAAACAAATTGATAGGAATTGAACATGGTTAAAAAGAAACAGTTATCAGATGAAGAAAAGAAGTTAATTAAAAGAGTAAAAAAGGCTCAAAAAAAAGTACCTAAGTGGAAAGACTAATGTCAACACCTAAAGAATTAAAAGAACGAGCACTCAAAGAATACAAGACACTGCTTAGTGATATGGAACCCTTATGCGACGAGAGGGCAAAAACTCTTAATTATTACTTCGGTGAGAAATTTGGGAATGAGATAAAAGGACGAAGTGCCTATGTAAGTATGGATTTATTTGAAACAGTGGAATGGATAAAACCTACGCTTATGCGCATATTCTATGGCGGTCAAAACGTTATAGAGGTATCACCTCAAGGTTTTGATGATGAAGAGAAGGCCAAGCTGATGGAAGAGAAGATCAATTATGATTTCAAAAAACAAAATCCGGGCTTTAAAATACTCTATCAATTCTTCCAGGACGCTTTATTACATAAAATCGCTGTAGTAAAATATTACTGGGAAACTGGATTTACTTTTAAATTCAGGAAATATAAAGGAATTACTCATACTGAATATCAGGACTTGGTAAACAAGGGGCACATTATAGATAAAGTTGAGGTTGTTAGAGAAGGTATTCCTGCGCCCGATGGTACATTCTTGCAGGAACCACTTTACGATATCAAGTGCAGGGAAAAGAAAAAATACAGCAAACCTGTAGCAATCAACATCCCGTTGGAAGAGTTCTTTTTTAAAAAGGATATGAAAGATATTACTGATGTAAACGGTATTGTTGTGCATAGGCCGTTGATTCATAAGAAAAAGGCGGTAAAGAAATATGGAATTACTTTAGAAGAACTTGATGCAGATATAGAAAATTGGGAGAATGATGTGGAAATACAAGCCCGATATTCAGATTTGGGCGGCTTGAACTTTATTACTCCCAATAAGGATTCAGACCTTGTATATGATAACGAAGTATGTCTTTATGACATAGACAATGAGGGTAATTATGTGCCAAAAATAATTAGTTTCATTGGAAGTGGTGATAAAAATATACTTGTTCAGGACAATGAATATGGGCGGCCTAATTATGCAATAATATCTCCGATTATAGTATCGCATCGTATGTGCGGTACATCCTGGGAGAGTGCAATAAAGAAAATTCAGGAAATCCGTTCATTTCTTGCACGAAATATTATGGATAATATTTCGTACCAACATAATGGAGCAAGAGTTGTTAATTCACTGCGAGTTCATACCGACGAGTTAATTAATGGTTTGCGACCCAATTTAAACATTTGGACTAAAGGAGATCAAGACCCAAGCACTTGTATTTATCAACTGCCATACACACCACTGGCGCCTCATACCTATACAATGTTTAGTCAAACCACAACTGAGATGAAGGCTTCTTTGACGGGAGTTAATAAATTTGGTCAGGGATTAGACCCAAAGGCGATTATTGGCAGAACGAGAGGTGGAACAAATCAAGTAATGACTGCTTCACAACAACCAATCGAGCTTTTGGCCAGAATATTTGCGGAGACAGGGGTACGGGATTTATTTCAAGGTTTTATGGATATGAATTTAAGTTTCTTTGATATGGAAACGTCAGTGCAAATAAATCAGCAATGGCAAAATATAACGCCTGATATGATTAATGGTAATTTCGACCTCACCATTGACGTTGGCGTGGGCACGGGCAGCAAGGACATGATATATCAGCAGTTAATGGGGATGCTCAATGCCTATGCTGGTACGGCGAAGGCGTTGGGGCCGCAATTTTTAACTGAAATAGCAGACTTTGAGAAATTGAGAAATATTTACAGACAGGCGTGGGAAATGTTGGGATTCAAAAATCCTGATAAATACGTATTAAACGAAACAACTATTAAATTTATGAAGGAGCAAATGAATGGACAGCCAGGTGGAAATCCAGCGGCAAATACAGGAGGGGCTGGAGGCCAAGCAGGCGAGGGAGTCGCCAATAATTCGCCGATGCCTGGAGGAAATGGACAAGGCGCTATGGGGCGCATTCCAGCAATGCCAGCCACAGGATACTAAACAATTGATATTTGTAAGGTCACAACTTGATTCATTGCGATATTTTATGGTAACACTTGAAGATTTTATACAGACGGGTAAGCTAAAAGAAGACTGGCTTATAAGCCAACAAGAACAAGAAGAAGAGAAGATGTCTTATCATCATCAGGATTAATTTATGATTTACAAGAAATCAAAGGCTAGTATTTGTAACAAATCAGATTGTACTGAATGCGGCAAGAAAAATGTAGCGGTTGTTGTTATAACAGCAGAGGAAAACATAGGCGAACTTTATGAAGTTGAAGTTTGCCGTGGATGCCTTTTGAAATTTACACAAATGTTAAAAGAATTACCAATAACTGAGAATGAAAATATGTGTTTTTGCAGTAATGGACACGAAGAAATAGGGTACGATGACCATTTGTATTGTCCGATGTGTAACCAGAATGATAAAATAAAAAGGTTAGAAATTGAAATAAAAAAGTTAGAAACAATTTTAAAGACTAAATACAAAATTAGTTAATCTTTTGTGGTGGCTCCTTATGTGGGATAGATTTGAAAAGTTCTTATCAGGATTTATAGAAAAAACTGAAGAAGGTAGTGATTATAAAATTGGTTTTAGTTATTTATTTCGAAATATATGGTATTACGATTTAGACGTTAAAGAAAGAACTGTATTTTTATGCTTGCCATTGCCATTAAATAGTTTCAGGAAATATAATAATCCTTATGGTGATGAAATAAGACAAGGTGAGCGATGGTTAAGCATTGTTTTTTGTTTTAGATATATTAAGTTTGCTGAGAAAATAAGATTCGAACCTTATATTCGTTTTTTTTGGATGCCAATTGGTGAACAAATACTTGTTACAAATAGATATTTAGAATATGAAAATTTAGTATCTTAATCTTTTGGGTTGATCGCCCAGGAGTGTAGTTTAAAGCCAGTATCCGTGCACGGCGGATATTGGCTTTTTTATTTATACCGTGAGAATAATTTGTTTCAGGAAGGAAATATCAATGACGGAACCCTTGACTCCTGACACGCTTGAGGCGCCTGAATCTGCGGAAGTGGACAATCAGACACAAGATGTCACTGAATCCACTGGGGTGGACAATCAGCAAGTAAGTCAAATACCAGCACAGAAGAAACCAGAAGTAGAAGCACAGCCTTACACCTATGAGGAGTTGCAAAGTCTTAACTTTACCGAGTTAGACCCGAAGCGATTGCCAAAGGCAAATGCCGATATGGCAAATGCGTACAAGTCATTGCAGGGTGAATACACCAAGACGAAAGAACGTCTTAGTTCTATTGAGAAGCAAGTTCCCAGGCAAGAACCTCAACCGAGGGATGCCTTTGAGGCTGTTTCTCAAGCATTCAATAAGAATGACTATACTACAATCAGTAACATCTTTGGTCATCTCAAAGGTACGATTCATCAAAAGAAAATGGAGTTATATCAGACAAAACAGAAAGATATACTAGACCCTAAAATTGGGGCACTTGAATCAGAGATATATCAATACGAGTCTTTGGGAGACAAATTGCAGGGAAATATTTCTAATCTTGCACAGCAGAGACAGGTAATTGATAGTTTGGTTTCTACAACAGAATCAGAACTGTTCAAGGCCATACCTGATTTTAAAGAACGTGCGCCAACATTAATGGATTTTGCCGTTAAGGAATTGAAACTTGAACCTGAAATAATATATGCCATTACCGATCCGGTAGCCTGGACGGCGGTATTTATGCAAGGTGGGCGTAATCAATCCGATGCTTTTCGACTCGGTAAAGACACTGTAGTTAAGATTCAGGATGCTATTAATAAACTCCAATTAAGAATCTCTGGTAAAGGGTTAAGTCAGAAGGTAGACAAGACTCCTCCAAAAGTAGAAGGTACCGGAAGCAATTATTCAGAAACTAAGGGGTTAAAATCAGAATCTCTTTTTAATAAGGCACAAAAAACTGGCCTTATCGAAGATTGGGCCGCTTATCAAGATGCCGTAAAAGGAGAGAAATCTAAAAAATAGGAGGTAATAATTTATGGGTGCTCCATCAAATACTTATGTAACATCAAGTGTCATAGGTATCGAAGAAGACGTAAGTCGTATCGTATCAAATGTTAGTCCGGTAGATCAAAAATTTATGAAGGCTATTGGCAACACGCCTGAAGATGTCGGTAACATAAAACATGAATGGTTGACAGATACTATTGAAGCCGATGCCGATAACGCACAAGCTGAAGGTGATGATAGAACCGCTGCTGCTATTGTTGCAGCAACAAGACTTTATAACACTATGCAGATTCAGTCAGCAACGTACTTCATATCTAAGACAACTTTGGCTATGAAGGCTTACGGTGGTGTTTCTAAAGAATCGTACATTTCAACCAAAAAGATGAAGAAATTGGCTAAAGATGAGGAGCGTGCATTTCTCCGGGGCGTTAGAAACGATTCTGACAATAGACAGATGCGAGGTAAGCTGAATTGGATTACGACAAATCTTAATAAGGCAGACGATGCAACCTTGAATGCCGATGGGACGGTGACGGGCGGAACAAATAGGGCATTCGGAGCCGATATTTTCAAGAATACAGTCGAAAATATCTACTTAAATAGTATTGGCGAACCCGATACCGTTTATACAACGACAGCGCTGGCAAGGAAGTTCACTGAGCTTGGAGGTGCAGGAAATTACAGGCAAATGGTTGAAAAGGGTAAGCTAGATTCTTATGTTGATGTTTATGCTACAGAGTTTGATTTTGTCTTTAAGATCAAACCTCACAGGCTTTATCCGTCTGGTGTAATGACTATCATCGATCATAGCACATGGAAGAAGGCAGTGCTACGCGCAGAGAAGAAAACGGAATTGGCTAGTGTTGGTGATAATAAGAAATTTGATATCACTGTCGAACATTGCCTGGAAGCCAGGGCAGAATCAGCGAATGGAAGAGTAACGAATTTATTGAATGTTTAATAACCTTTGATGGGGAGGGGCTTACCCCCCCTTCCCTTTAATGGAGGATTTATGGAAATTGACGAACAAAATATTTTAGAAGAGTACGAAGATAATACTTTTTACGATCCCGAATTATTTTCTATTGAAAAGCAGGGCAATAAAATAATTACAACTCATGGGCAAGAAACCAGGCCAATCCTAGAGATGAATGCAGAGCTAAGAAAGTATTCTGACGAGATTTGGTCAAAGGGTAAGACAATGAAATGGGTGGGTAGGATTCCGATTCTTACTTTCCTTGAATGGGAAAGACAGGGGCTTGTGCAGGAAAGTAAAGTTATTAACAAAACATTAAATAGGCATCCTGATTATAAGGTAACGACAAAAACACTTTAGGTAAGGGGAAATAGTCATGGTAAAAAATCAATCAATTAGTGAGAAATTTACAAGCAGTCTTAAAGTTAAAGTAACAAAGAATGAAAGTGATTCCAGGAATAGTTTGTGTGGTGGAAAAATGCAAGTTGATGACGAAGGCAACGAATATTTTATTATACCGGCACATCAAGCCGAATATCAAAGCAAGATACATCCGCATTATACCTTTGGGCCTGAATTTGTGCCCGATGATGCGTCCACAGGTGCGTCAAAAGAAGAAAAGCAAACAGTTAAACCACTAAGGGGTAATCCTAATTGGAGAAAAAACAAAGCCGATCCGATGGTAAAATCCAGCGATTTTTTAACACACAAAGAAGAAGAGGAAGACCCTAACTTCGAAGACTAAAACAGGAAAAATAAAGATAAATGAACTTTAGCGAACTCAAAACTAAACTCGGCAAGTGGACGGCAAGCAGAACTGATATTTCATCTGAGTTGGGTGATTTTATCAACAGTGTTATCCATAATCTTGAGAAGAAAAACCGATGGAAACACATGTTTTCCCAGACCACAGGGAACTTTACCACAACCGTTGATTATGTTTCAATTCCTACTGGATACAAGGAAATGAAGTTCGCTTTCATAACGGTAGATAATCAACAGAAAAGGCTGGTTAAGAAAAGTTATGAAACCATGATTGGGTTTTACCCTGACGGGTCAGCCGCTCCTGGTGTACCCGTTCTCATTGCAACTGCTGAGTGGGACTCAAAATTTTATGTTCGGCCATACCCGGCTGGAACATATCCTTACGAGATTGTCAGTTATAACTATACTACAGATTTATCCGCCGATACCGACACTAACTGGTGGACAAATAATGCACATGAATTTTTGATACATGGCTCATTAATGGAGGTAGAAAAAAGAACGTTATCTCCGATTCAATATCCAGATGGTACTACTCCCACACAAATGTTTAACTCCATGTTAGATGATTTAATAAAAACGTCTGGGGATGAAGAAATATTCGGTTCTCCTCAATATACTGTTACTGATTGGGTGATAGGCGCATGAAAATACTAATTCTTATATTGTCTATGTTTGTAATATCTGAATCTTATGCAGCTACTTATAATGCTACGGTTCTCAAGGATATTGGTACTAATACACCACAGGCTAGCGAAAATCCTGGTACGGCTCCAGATACTTTCAGGGAAATCAAACGCATACTTGAAAGCCAATATCATATACTGACATTAACAGGTACAGGTACGGCAACAACTACCGACACGTTTATAATCGGGTCCAGTTCTACCGGAATTTTAGTCACACTGCCAGCAGCTTCTACGGTGGCAAATGGTACAACGACAAAGCTGTTTGTTGTTAAGAATCGTGGGGCAGGTACTATGACATTAAGTCCGCTTGTCGATGGTGTTGGCAGTCCCACTGTTTCTCAGAACGGCACAATGGTATTGTTTACAAACGGTACGGATTGGTTTGAACAAAGGGTGGCAAATGCGGCTACTGCGTCCAATGCTGAAATGCTTGATAATATAGACGGTCTTTCCTATGCAAGATCAGGGGCAAACTCTGATATCACCTCTATTACCGGATTAACCACCCCTCTTGCTATATCGCAGGGCGGTCATGCAGCAACTACTACCGCAGGCGCAGCGTCTAATCTTGGTGTTGGCACGGAAGATAGTCCTGAATTTACGGGATTAAATGTAACATCATCAGGAACTATCACTACGCTTAATTCAACAACAGGAAATATTACAAATTTGTCAAGCACCTCTGGAACAATAACAGATTTCACTGCCGTATCTGGTACGATAACCACAATAAACAGCACAACTGGCAATATCACAAATTTAAACACAACTACAGGAACAGTATCTACCTTACATTCACAAACTGGCAACATTGTATATATTGCTGGTACGTCTGGCACATTAACAGGCAGTCTTAAAGTAAACGGCAATGTGTCGGTTGGCGGCTTGTCAGGTGTTGATTACGTTGGAAGGTGGGAATGTGAGGGTACTTCAGGAACTGGTACATTGCACTTAGTTCAAGATACTGGGATAAATCTTGTGCCTGTATATAATGGAAACGGAGAAGGCACAATAACTGCGGCTGCGGTAGGGACTGCATCTGCTGCCGGATGGTTGGATACCGGTACGCAAACGCTTTCAATTATAGGCCAGCCAGTAATATTAAGAGGAACGCTTACCTCTTCATCTGAATACGGTATAGCGGGTATACTTGATAGGGACATACCAAACACAATAACTCTTGACAATGTTACGCAAATATCAACCAGGCGATTATCTGATATGCATGGTGGTTTGGATTTGGCTACTCAAACAACCGGTGCTATTTCTTTGGCTACACAAACAACTGGTATATTGTCTCTGGCTACTCAAACAACCGGATTATATGTAAAAGAATGGGTTTCGCAAGGAATAACAGGAACTGGTACTCTTAATCTTAAAACAACAGGACATGCCACTTCTTCAGTATCTTATGATGGAAATGGAAATGGAACCTGGACTGTATCAACATTGATAAGAATACAATTTTTCGCAACAAATTCTG
>ERZ1292644.1524-Hain-H14-01um-R2-1524-length-11875-cov-4_pt1 | contig 11875 bp, 14 predicted proteins | sample MGYA00564402_ERZ1292644 | MGnify/ENA primary metagenome ERZ1292644 (study PRJEB36523, sample SAMEA6512644) | groundwater metagenome | collected 2019-01-09 | study: AquaDiva: Metagenomics assemblies of 32 groundwater samples | reverse complement strand
GTTTCTTAGGTAAACGTTTACACATTTTCCTGGAACCCAGTTGCCTGCTGATTTCGGTCCGATGTTAACCATAGCTTTTAGGCCAGTATTGTTTTTTAGCTTATTGAAAAGCATAACATCGTATTTATTTACAACTAACTCTGCAGTCAAAGTTACTTCACGAGAAAGAATTACTTTTTCTTGAATACCTGTTTCACTACAAATTGATTCTAGGTTAGTAGTAGGAGTTGAAATAGCAATGCTGATAGTGCGAGCGCATCGACATAGGTTGTCAGTTGCATCTCCCATAAAAAACTCAGCATCTTTAACTACGATGTTTCCAGCATTATCGTATGATGGAGTAAATCCAGCTGCGTATGACTGAGCGTTTGATGAAGTATAAGTAAGTGCGCCAGTTGAGTCAGCTGCTGTAGTAAAGCCGATTTTAGTTGCGATACTTTGAGCAACATCTGTTCCTGTATTCCATAGAATAGAAAAAACAGTTGATGTAGCTGTAGCAATCGTGAACTTTCCAGTCACGTTACTATAAACACAAGTATAAACTTCAGTAGAAGCAGAAGCGTTTAATGCTGCTGCAATTGCTGTAGCTAAATCGATTGGGTCATAGATACCTGCAGGAACTGTAATGGCAGCATCAGTTACATCATCATCAGTGATGTTGAATGTATCTGTAGAAGCAGTGATCACGATTGGGTTTAAGTAATATTTAGCACCTTCGTAAGTAAACTCCACATCAGCTTGTTGGCCAGCTGCAAAGTTCATAGTGATACCACTTACTCGACAACCAGCCGCTGCTTGAAGCACGCCGCCGTTACCATTATAAAGCCATGCACTAAATGATTTATGAGTTGATCCTGGCTTATAAAGAACTGCTTTACCAATTCCTAATCCTGTAGCAGGAGCTGCATCTAGATTAAAATTGATTGAAAGATCGTTAGTAGAAATAGAATCGATGTTACGAATAGAGTAGCCGTTCGTAGTATCCTTAACCATGATCGCTTCACCATCTTCTTTACTTGACCCGCCAGAGGCAAGCTTTACTAAAGATACTGTAGATGCAGCTGTCGTAAGATACTCTGTTGTTTCTACCGATGTGTCGCCTAAGCATGACTCGAATAAAAGGCCTGCATCTGGTGCAGTTCCTGCAACTTCAGAAGTCTTTAGGTAAGCTCCATGCGTTCCGCTTACTGACTCAAATCCTGATAGTCCTTTAGCGCTGCCTTCATCGTTTAAAAGCTCTTCGCTTGCAAGCTCTTCTACTGAAAACTCCATGGCAAATCCTGACTTCAAAGGAATGAAATCTGTTCCTGCTGTTGGAACTATCAATGTGCCTGCTGTTGTTTCTTCTTTAATTGCGAAGACTGATCCTCGCTGTAGTACTACATCGCATGTCATATAAAAACCCTCCGAATTGGTTTAACGTTTAATTAGAGATCCTCTCTAATCTGAATTATAAAACTTACATCCATTGTAACAAAATTGTTCTTGCCGGCATTAACAAAATTCACTTCACTAGTTCCGTTGAAATCAACTTTAGAAATACTTGATTCAATTCCTATTTGATTACCGTCTAGCCATGCATCTTGTAGTGTATTACTTGCCTCAAGTAATTCTTTAACCGGATCATCATGAGCGTCTGTTGAGCTCTCTAATTTCACGACCTGATTAGTAAGCGTCACAGATACATTCAGGTCATAAACATAAGTACAAAACTCTCCCTCGCCTACTGAGCTTGATCCTATTTTTAGTCCGTATCCTTTTTTTAAAAAGATCACGGTGTTGTCTTCAATAGAATAAGGGTTAGCAATACGTGTTCTCGAGGAGAATAAAGAGGCCAGAGACGTTAGCAGTGTATTGTAAATCGTTGTAACGTTACTCATCTAGATAACCATCCTTGGCGAGTGACTCGTTCTTGCACTTCTTCAATAGCGTTACTGTTATTATCAATAAGGTAAATAGAAGAGTCTAGGCGCTGGTCATATTCTTTGCGGGCATCATTTCGATTGTCGACATAATCATCGCCCCAAATATTGTAAATAAGCTCAGCAACTTTTTGCACACTTGCGTTTTTAAATTGCTCTCTTTCTAGTATTTGACCTTTATCAAAGATGACTTCTTTTTTAATAAGATCTTGTACCAATACTTCAGCGGCCTTAATGTGAAGAGCTTCGTAGCCGTTGGCGTAGCCTGCAGATGTTTTCACATCCGTTGCAATCAAAGCAGGAAACTCATAGCCTAGATCAGTGTCATCACTAAACTTTCTTCCTACCCAAGCAAGAGCTGTGGTCGCTGAAAAGTTTGCACTAAAGGTAAGCTTAATCCAGTATCGATCATAGATTTTTACTGAAGTTAACCCTGTGACTTGATCGCCACCGTGATTAGTTGATTCCATTGACCACGATTTATCTTTATCGGGCACGAATGTAACAAAGCCCGCTACCGTAAAACCTAAAGTCTCATCAATAACTTCTACGGCGTCTTCAAAGCTATCTCCGTCCCAGTAAGAAACCGATAAAATATTAGGTGTCGTAGCCGATAAGACAGATGGTTTAAAATAAAGATGATTAAAAGGTGCACGAGAGCCAATAAAGATAGCGTCTTGATCTTTATTAAAAGCGTTAAATACGTGAGACCCTACAGCATAGTCATTAAGCTTAGTACTTAAATCTGTGAGAGAGCCGTTATCCGAGTATAAAATTCTCAAGTCCATGAGAGTTCCTTTATTAAATTATGTTCCAGTTATTCACGCCATCAGTTGCCAGGTAAACAGAAACACCCATGGCTATAGGGTATAATGCTGCTACTAAATCTATAGTGTTCGCTCCCGCTGGAACTATATTGCATGCATTGATTGAACCATTAGCTAAGCTTTTAACACATACCACTGCTCCTGCGGTAAACGCATTAGCTGCTGGAAGATTGACAACTGTCACTCCACCTAATGTGTTAACTTGCAGTAGTTTTGTTGTTTGCATGTTTAGTGCGTAGGGAGAGTTAGCAAACGTAATATTTGTTTGTGTACTAAACTCTGCTGAAAATGCAGGGAATGCACCTTTAATAGAGGTTGCATCACTTGCCTGGCTTGATGTAGTAACACCAGCGTCTGCTGATACATAGTTCGTACCGAGAGCAGTAACTAATGTGGATGTACTTGTATATCTACAGAAAGAATCATTGGTACTTTCTACGGCATAGTTACCTGTTATAGCTCCAGAAAGAAGAGGTAATGATTGAGTTCCGCCCGATCCTTCGCCGTTGGTATTAATAGTAAATGCTTTAGTGTTACTAACTGTACCCGAACCATTTTCAAATAAAATTACATCGAGTACGTCCACTCCGTTTTCAGTAAATATGGCAGCGCCTTCTACTTTAAAGCCTACTTCCATTCCACGCATTACAACCGGCCCATCAAAACTAAATTTAGCATCTTGAGCTACTCTCACAAATTTCTCATTAGTAGCAGCGTTTTGTGTATCGATTACAGTGCCTTGTCCAAGCCGGCAGTTACCGCCTCTGACTACTGAAAGAATTCCCTCGGTAGTGTCACCTAAATTATTTAGATAACATCTGAAAAAGAATGCGCCACCCGCTTGTCCGATTTGGGGGCGATTGATCGCGAAATAACAATCGTTAAATTGCCACTTGTCTGTAGAGACAAAAAACATTACGCGCCCTAAAGCGTCTCCTGTTATTTGACATCCCGTCACTTGAACAGCAGAGCTATTCGTTATCGAATTATTAGCTGCTAAATATCTTAGGGTTGTGTCGAGGGACAATAAAGAGATAGTTGAACTAGTCGTGAGAGGGCTAGCTGCGATATTTGTAGAGACTGTGCAATAAAGAGTATTGCCCACATTACGATATACCCATGCCCTCGTGAGCGTAGTAGGCCCAGCTCCTGCATTGGCAAACGATATGATTCTTCCTCTCCAGGCATCGTTAGCTAAAGCAACCCCGCGAGTGATAGTAAAAACTAATTGCCCAGTGTTTGTTTGAGTAGTGATTGATGCTACTGGTAAGCTAACATCTGTGACCGATGTAGACACTGTGCCAGTGAACGTAATGTTGTACATATTAGTAAGCACTGGAGGCATTGTAAAAGTGCCTGCACCAAAAGCAAGCGTTACGTTAGCTGGATTATTTAACCCAATAAATTGTAATGCTCTATCGATAGTTAGAAACGGTAATGATACCGAGCCGTCTCCCGTTGAGTCACTGCCTGCAGTAGTAATATTTAATGTCGAAGGCGTAGCTGTGTTATGTCTAAACATTCTTGATCTAAGATCAAGTTTATCTGCTAGATCTTGCGCGTCCGTTGGATTAGACAATGCTCCATGAGCTCCAAGGATTGCACCACTATCGTCGAGTAGGCCAGTATGTGGGTTTCTTCTGTACTTCATTATACCGCCGTAGTCGTTAGGTAGTTTCCACTAGCATCATAGACATCGGTAACAGTCTTCAAGAGCGTGCCCGATGCACCACCATTTTTATATAGAGTCACAATACTAGTGACGTATGTCCCACTCGCTGAAGAGTAATCACATATTACACCGTCAATCATACCGCCCACTCTGTAGTCATTGCCCGAAGGTATTGCTGTAACTGTTCCTGATACCTGAACCGTTATGCTCTCCACAACAGAAACACGCCTAGCAGTTTCACCGCTTACATCTTTAAATGAATCAGCATTTCTGTCGTTAACAGAGGGTGATAGGGCCATTAGACTTTTCCTACCATGAACCTAAATAAAAGTTCACCATCAGTAAGAGCGGCCGTCCCAATAACTAATTGGAAGATAGACCCTGCTTCAACTTTTTGAGGAAATAATGCGTAACCAGTATTAGGAGTGCCCTCTGATAATATCAGAGGAACTTTCCATGACCCGTAGTTAGCAATATCTGTAGCATCAAAATCAGTTGCTGCAATGATAGTGTTGCCACTAAGATTTAGTGCAACAGTAGCGGCCCCTGCAGAATCTAGATTATTAGCAACAATGCTAATGCCGTAGATAATACAGTCTTCATTGAACTCAACTAGGTCAACAGTTCCTGTCCCGCCGCCATCAGTAGTCACATCCCAAAGGATGGGCACTGTGTGAATAAGGTCGTGCTCAGGAGTGTTGATAATTTTATATCGTGTAATCGTTGGCATATTTATTCCTTAATTAGATTTTGAAAAAACTACAATTAATTTTCCCTTGCCAGCTGTAGTTACTGCTTCAGTAATTTTAAGACGAAGCGATAGCCCAACAAAGTTTGGCTCTACTACTAAAGGAAAAGACATTGACCCTTCAGATTCAGAGCTTACGGTGATCGTTGGAGTTAACCCGGTTTCTCCTGATACTTCTTCTGTCTCTACGGTGTAAACAACGGTTCCGCCCTGATCAACGCTTAGAGTTTTTCCTAAAGATAGGCCGTTAGCATCTTTAACCGAGGACATGTCAGCTATACCACCAAGGTTTAGATTATAATTAGATGAACCAACAAAACTTTCAGTCGACATAAAATGAATCGAATGAATGGCTATTGATTCAGCGAATGTCATTAGCTCGTAAGAGTCAACAGCTCCACCATCTACTGAAAAATTATAAACAGCTTCTAACTGTTCAATCTTTCCAGCAGCAGGAGCATATAAATATTTATGGTCTTTAACTTTAATTGCCATATAAATTCCTTAATTTAAAAGAGGGGATTTCTCCCCTCAAGTCGTTATCCTAATTTTGCAATTAGACATTTAACTTTAATTTTACCAGCTGTTAGAGCTTCAACGTTGATCTCAAGACCAATGTCTGAAGTACCTGAATGTCTAGGTCCTGAAGTTTGAGTGATAGCGAAAGCTGAGCCCGCAACTAAGCTAGCAACTGCTACAGCAGTCATCATAGCGTTGCCCCCAACTTGAAGACCAACTGTCGCACTTCCTGAGCTCGTGCAAGTAGTTTCTACTTCTATCCAAGCGTTAAGAAGAAGAACACTTTCGCCGAAAGCGAAATAGTCTAAGTCCCCAACGGCTCCACCATCTTCTGAAAAATCATAAACGTTTTCAACAATTTCTACCGCACCTGCAAAGGGCGCATAGATCGTTTTTTTGTTAGCTGCATCTGCCATAAATTACTCCTTTAAATTTTTAATCTTTCTAATATTTTCACTTAAATTAAGCCATGCCACGTGGTTACCCTCGTGGGAATAAATAGAGACTACTTTGAAAGGCAGAGTGATTTCTCTCATCATACGTTTAAGTTCCTCAGGGTTTTTGGCCACAAGGTACTCGATGTACTTATAGTTGTTCAGCTCTGACCTTCCAAAGATAGACATAATTTATTTCCTAGCTATTGATAACAGTAGTGTGTTTAACGTTACCGTTGATTCCAAGAGCAGCTCCAACAATAAGGTCAACAGAGATTAAAACACCGTGTTGCTTATTAGAGTGAAGAGAAGAAACTTGGAATGTTGGTTGACGTTGCATAACTAAATGCAAGAAGTCTGGGTGGAAAAATAATCCAGCATCAGACCCAGTTGAACCAAGCCCAACTAGAGCGTCAGAGTTATCTTCTAAAAGGTTAAAGCCAAATCTTTGTTTAGCAATTTGACCAGCAACAACTGGATTTTCTGCACCAATATAGTCAGAGCTAGTTAGTGTAGAAGCAGCTAGAAGGTCACCGTAGTATGAGCTAGAAACTAGACCGTACCATGGCTTCATTTTGTCCCAACGAGCAGCAGATGCTTTGTTTCTTTCAGCAAGTAAAGCAGCAGCGTTGAAATCAGTTACACCAGTAGTGATATGATCTGGAGCTGAAGCTGAAGGAGCGATGAAAGAAAATAGGTATTCATTCAATTTAATTTCTACTGCTTCCATAAGTGCTCTCATGATAGCAGGATTATTTTGACCAACTTGAGATTGAAGCTCTAATACATCTTCCATTTCGTAAGAAGCTGTAATTCTTTTGTTAGCAACAATATCAATGTATGAAGTTGATAGTAGGCTTGAGCTGAAAGATTCAGCATCAACACCAATAGTTTTTAACTCAGCAACTGGACGGTTAACTTGGCTAACTCTAACAGTGTTTCCACCTTTTTTAATATCGCCTTCATAGTCTTTGTTAACTAAAGAAGGTAGTAGAGCTGATTGCATAAGCTGAGGCATAAATAGCGGAGACCAAAATTTTTCAACTTGGTTTGCTACGTCTGCAAGTAAAGTAACTGACATCCTTATCTCCTAGTTTTATCGGCATCCATGACCGATTTTTTGTGTTTTAATTTTTCTTCATATGGCATTGTTAACCATTCTTCGTATGAGGGAACTCTTGAGGATGATGAAGAAGGAGCACCGTTAGGAAGTTTGGCACCACCGAAATCCACTAGCCTTCCATGCTGTTGAACGAATTCGTTCACTGTAGCTTTAAGGCTAGCTTCATCGATCATGTTAGTCTCAGGGTCTACAGCTATAGCGTCCGTGTTAACGAACGAAAAATACCTGGGGTCCGCGAGCTTTCCACCTAAGGCTTCTTGAAAGGCGTGCAGTTTTTCTCGTTTAACAGCTGATTGTTTCCATTGTTCCGCTTCTTCTTTTAGTCTGCGGTTTTCCTTTTCTCGGTCAGCAAGTAATTTTTTATACTCACCTTGTTCGAAAAGTTTTTCTTCTTCAATCTGTTTTTCTTTTTGCTCAAAGAGACTTAGTTTCTGTTCTAGCTCAGTGAGTTTCTCGAGTGCTGCCTTCCGTTGTTTCACGGCCTTATCAAAGGTTGCGAAACTTACTTCTTCTTTGCCAGCTTTCCCCAGATCCTCACCAAGTACTTGGGTGTCGTTACCAACGACTTTGACATTTGCATCTTCCATAATAATTTTACTCCTTATATAACTGCGGTCAATCATTTTAAATATTTGTCAACCGCTTCTTTAAATATCTTTTTAATTCTCTGTGTGATTACTCGATTAAACTCCTCGCCCTCTTGCATCGGCAGCATCTTGCGAATAGTTTTTGATTTACCAGCACCTTGCACGGTATGAATTTCGGCCAATGGGTCGGTGAATTCTATATGAAGAACGCCCCTAGATTTGTTTATCTTGGTAACGAGTGAGTCTAGTAGTATCCCGGTAAGCTTTAAATTAACCGGTCGTGGCTTTTTACTAAAGGCATCAAGCTGTCCGTCTTTCATTTGTTGTTTATAAGATTTTGAATACTCAGCAAAGCGAGGCTCGCCCGCCACGGGGGAAATACCCTTGGATATTTGAGAGATAATAAGCTTTGGAATTTCATCGTTAGCATTTTCCAAAAACTCGTCTTGAGCTTTCAGTATTTGCTTTGCAATGTAGTCCTCCATTTCCTTAACGCTCTTCATCTACTTCCTTGATAAATTAGAAACGATCATATCCATGATCATCCCACTTGAGCCGCTGGCTCCATCTCTATAATCATCTAGGATATCTTTTATATCCTGTAATATTTCTGGCCTTAATTCATCTCTGCCATTTTTGGGGATGAGTTGCCTAGCGGGTACATCAGTAGCAAGAGCATTAGTAGTAAACTTGTTATGGTTATCAGCTTTTTGTGCCTGGTCATAATCAAAAAATCCTACCTCAACAGTTCCAGAAGCGATGTTATACTCATAATCAAGAGAGTCGAGCATATCACCACTAAGCTCCATATTAGGAACAGGGCTAGCAAAATCGTCTTTAAACTTTTTATACGCTGGCGATAAACTTTTTTTATACGCGCCACCTTTTACTGTCGTCTTAAGATCTCCTGCGTGATCAAGGATGGTGGTCTTAAGGTACTCACCAATCTCTTTAAGTGCTTCAGCCTTATTGCTTATCTCGCTTAACCCTAACTTGTTTAGGTTTAGCTTGTACGTCACTTTCGATACTGCCATTGATAACCTCTTGTAGAGCTAGTATCAGCCCGCCCACTATCTCTAACTCTTTGCCATACGCTTGCGCGCTAGAGTCCTGCTTAGTAAGCTTAAAGCTGTGGAGGCGTCTTTGAATAAAAGCTTTCTTTAACTCCAGCTCTAACATCTTTTGGTTGTTCATATTCTTCCTCGGCTATTTCAATAACATTTTCTTTTAGTGCGGCATCTAGTTGCTCTTGAGTCCAATCAGGATAGAGTTGAGTAAGCCCAATCTCTTTAGTAAGTAGGCCTGCTTGCATTTGAGTGACTACTAGGTTTACTTCTTCTACACGATTTACTTGCGGCTTAGGCTCATCAAACTCAATTGATGGTTCGAAGTTATCACCAATAATGCCGTAGGCAAGTTGCTTAGTTTTTACCCAGTAATTATTCATATCTTTTAGAAGGATCCAAAGATTAGACTCATCATTTTTAAAGAATTGGATATTAGTTTTTCTTATCTCAAAGGTGTCCATCTCATCGATGATCTTGGCAATCCCGCTTGAGGCGTTACCTTGATCGAGTTGCCCGATAGATCCAACACGTACGCCTTTAGTTTCTAACCAGAAGGCAAAGGTGGACGCCAAGAAATTGACACCTACATCGATGTCAGCATCTGGTTTAATTGTTCCTATGCTTGGGGTTTTCTCTGACTTTGGATCTGATTTAAAGTTCCAAAAAGCGTTAGGGCTCATAGTCATATTTTCTGAATCAATATCGATACCGTAGATAATGCTAAAGCAACTAAACATTAAGACCCCTGAAAGATCCGATAGGATCACAGGGATCATCTTAGTCATCTGTAAAATATCTGTATCAGGCTGAGGAATAAGATCAATCCGAGAACGATTACCGTATATGAAAGGAATTCGGCCCACCGGGTTGGTTCCATTTGTGTCTCCCATTTCTGATTCAACTATGTCACCGTCAGCGTCTACTACTAAGAACTCTTCATCAGTATAAAGATAATAGTAGTTACAATCTTTTTTCCCGCGACCGTTATACTTAGTGTATTTACCCATGAACTTAATGAATACGGTTGGGTTAAGTGGATCGACTTTATCTTCACTCATCACCATGAAGCGGTCATAAGGGATAACTCTTAATCTTGGTTTACCCAGATGCACGTAAGGCTCAAGGGCATAGCCTTTGAACATATTGGCGTACTCATCGGCCACACCCATTCGCTCGTCCAATTTGAGCCATTTGGTGTAGTCGTCCATAAACTGCTGGTAGTTTGCATCAGTTCTTTGAGGAGAGGTTGCATAAACTTTAGACAGCTTATCAATCACTCTTCTTAGTATGTTAATAGGTATCGTTCGATCTTTAATCTTTTGAAAATAGTTATCTGATAGTGTTTTTTGAAGAACAGCTAGCACGTAGGGCTTGAGGTTTCCCTCATAGATTTCTAGCATGCAAGCATTATGCGAGGTGAACTCTGAGTTAGCTTTTATATGAGCTAGCACATCAGGAATTCGTTTCCTTAATGTCATAGAAATCCTTTTCTATATACTACAATTGCGTTTGAATACTCTTTCTATTCTCAACTAAGTTAATTAAATAATCAACCATATAACCCAGTGCCGTTGTAATATGTTGCTGAGCAAGGCTGTCGTCTTCTATAAATCCTGATCCTGACTTTGACTTTGTAAGCCTTAACCCTTCATCAATCCACTCAGTGCCTTGATAAAGTTTGAGCCTAACTTCGCCCATGGAGTTCATAAACATTCCGTTAACTGTGTTATGCCTACGCCTGACAGGAGGGTTAGATTTAGGCACGTGGTACTCGATGCGCTTACTCGGATATAGGTTAGATAGCGCCTTAATGATAATGTCGTAATCGTTGCCTAGGGATCTGGTGTCTCTATTTCTTCCCGAGGCATCCCCAAAGACCCTAATGACATTGACGTTTTCAAAGACCTTTCTGGCATGAAGCTCTTCGATAATGTCCATAGTGCGTGCACTAAAGATGTGGCACTCACCAAAGACATGAAAGGACTTTCCGTCATACTGACTCATACCACACGACATGGGCTTACCCTCGCCGATGTTAAAGTCCCACCATAGGTCCACTGGCCTATTGGCCGCGCGCGCGTAGGGCCCGTTAATGAAGTTCCTATTAGGCTCATAGTTGTAATAAATTTGATCGGACTTAATCTCTATCCACTCACCATAGAGCATCCTTCTAATTTCTTTTTCTGATAGGGTCTCTTTAATGTTTTGGATATAGGTCGCAGGCAGGTAGGGATTGTGTTCGGTCAAAGAGTAGAACACCTTTCTGGTCTTAGACTTAGATAGGATGAAATACTTATAGGCCCAATGAGAAGGTGACGACGGGTTAGTAGCGTTAACTAACATGCTCTCGGGCACGTGCGGGAGACGACCACAGCGCATTTTGATTTCTTTATAGAACTCGTTATCATCATTTTCGGTAAGCTCTTCAATGAAGGCGCTAGAGATGTTGTAGGATCTTACCTTTTTATATTGCTTGTCTGCCCAAGAAAAGCACAGGATCTTACTGCCATTAGGGAATCTAATAATCCCTCTAGTAGAGTTGAACTCGTAGTTGACCTCAATACCAAGGTGCTCGACTACCATATTGAGTAGAGTGTCTTTAAGTTGAGGCATAGCACGCCTACAGATAAGCACCGTATTGTTCTTATGCTTAAGACTCATGAGCACTGCCAGATGAGCTAGGATGACCGACTTGGCTGAGCCTACTGAGCCGGAAAGCAATAGCTCTAATAGCCCTTGTGAGAAGTCGTATCGGTGTACAAACTTTAGGCACTCTAATTGCCACTTAATATTTTGGGGTTTGAATTCAGTTATTGTTGGAGTCGACATCGTAGGCCAATTTTATTTCTACACCACCTGCGATCGATACATCTTGTTTATCTGTCCAGCCAAAACGGTTCTTCATGTTGAATGCCCACGTGCCCGTGCTTAGGGTTTTTCTACCTGGATGATTCCATACACCATCCTTACCTTGCT
>ERZ1292644.1523-Hain-H14-01um-R2-1523-length-11881-cov-4_pt1 | contig 11881 bp, 21 predicted proteins | sample MGYA00564402_ERZ1292644 | MGnify/ENA primary metagenome ERZ1292644 (study PRJEB36523, sample SAMEA6512644) | groundwater metagenome | collected 2019-01-09 | study: AquaDiva: Metagenomics assemblies of 32 groundwater samples | reverse complement strand
GGCAGCGAGTTGCACGTGTCCGGGCCGGCAACCAGCGGCACGACCATCATCACGGCTGGCCGTGGGGTGAACATCGTCAGCGGCAACGCTCGCGTCGGAACGGTCATCGGCAACGTCCACGGCGGCATGGTCCACTTCGGCAATGGCATGGTGGTCTCGGGCGGCGGTGGCGAGGTCATCGTCAACGGCCGGCGCATCAACCTCGACGACATGCCCGAGGCACCCGCCCCGGCCCGCGCCGACGACTGCGTACACTGGCAGCCTGATCATGGATCATTCACGGTCAAGCTGAGCAAGGATGGGTCCAAGAAGGCGACGTGGACGCTAGCCAAGACCGTCGCCGAGTCCGGTCTAGACCAGTGGGGCAGCTATGACCCCACCGATCCGAACAGCCCACCGGCTGCTACGATGGCCTTCGTGTTGGTCTGCGCTTTCCCGACCAAACCGGAGATGACGCCCTCCGTGCTGCTGCTGCAGCGGACATCCATCCGTGCCGCGCGGAAACTCATGGGTAAACTCAAGATCAGTCAGGCGCCGGCCTACGGGCAACTATTCACCCTGTCCTCCGTCATCGAACAAACCGGCCAGAACACATATTGGACGCCCAAGTTCATCTCCGCCGGCTTCGTGGGCGATCAAGAGCAATACAACACATACAAGACGCTGTACGAACAATTCAAGAAATTGGGCGTCAAGGTCCGCGACATCGAAGCGGCGCAAGAAGATGTCAGCACCGGCGTAGCGAATACCAGCGACACCCCAACCGACCCCCAATACTAGGAGTAATGGCCATGAAATTTAGTGGCACCGTGAAATGGTTCAACATGGATAAAGGGTACGGGTTCATCGTGCCTGACGGCGGAGGCAAGGATGTCTTCGTGCACGTTTCCGACATTAAGGCTTCCAGTATGACCGAATTACGGGAGGAGCAGCGAGTATCGTTCGACACCAGAATCAATAAGGGTCGCACAGCAGCGTGCGACCTGAAGATCGTGTAAACTAACCGCCATGATCGACTTGACACAAATAGCTCAGCGGCTGGTCAACAGCCGTGACCTCGTTATCGACGTGGAGACGACGGGGCTGGACTGGCGACACGATCAGATCATCGGGTACGTGTTAACGTTCAGCCCTAATCCGCGTGACTCCATCTACTTACCGGTTCGCCACGGCGGTGGAGGTAACTTAGACCCTGACATCGTGGAGTCCATGCTGCGCTTCGCGTTGAATAAACAAACACTACATACCATCGGACACAACTATCTATTTGACCTGATGTTCATGGGGAAGCACGGCTTGGAACTAACGGGACCGCTGGAAGATACGATGATCAACGCCTATCTCATCGATGAACACCAGCCGTCATTTTCGCTCGACGCCTGCTGTAAACGCATGAAGGTGCAGGAAAAGAAGGGGGATCAACTATACGTCCATTTAGCCGGTCGGTTCGGCGGCACGGCCACGCGCCGGGCACAGATGGGCAACCTGCACCGGTTGGCTGGCGACGACCCGATAGCCGTGGATTACGCTATAGGTGATGGCACTTCCACATGGCAGCTATGGGAAGCCCAACGGCTAATATTGCGAGATCAGCAGTTAGAGAACATCTGGCGAATTGAATGCCGGGTTATTCGACCTTTATATCGCATGATGCGCCGTGGAGTGCGCGTGGATGAAGAGCGGCTGCATCAGGTACGGGGCATCGTCAGCCGACTATTAGTGGAAGCCCACGGCAAACTGCCTCCTAATTTTAACGACCGGTCGCCAAATGATGTAGAAAAATATCTAACAGATGCCGGTATCACGGATTGGCCCATGACGCAACCAACGCCTCGATTCCCCGACGGTCAACCATCCTTCACCAAAGAATGGCTGACCAGCCATAAGCCGGGGCGAAGGATCATCGACGCCCGCGAATACCGTCATCTGCTCGACTCATTCTTTACTCCTTTAGTGGAACGGCATCTGTATAAAGGTCGTGTTCACACTACGTTTAACCAAACCATGGGTGAGAGGCTGGGCACGCGCACCGGCCGGCTGTCGTCCAGCGATCCCAACATGCAGCAGGTTCATAAGCGCAACCATAAGATGGGGTCCCTATACCGATCGATTTTCATCCCTGATCCTGGAATGTTGTGGGGGTCAGCCGATTACAGTCAGATCGAGCCAAGTCTCCTAGCTCATTACTCCGGGTGCAGGGTGCTAGTCAAGGGGTACACTTCAACGCCCCGGATCGACGCCCACAGCGCCGTGGCTAAAGCCGCCGGCATCGACCGTGAGTCCGGCAAGAGGCTCAACCAAGCCCTGATCACCGGAGCCGGCATGCGTAAGGCCGCTTCCATGTTGGGCAAACCGATGCACGAAGCGTTAAAGATGGTGAATGACTACTTCGCCGCGATGCCGGAAATTAAGACGTTGCAACGTCAAGCCGCTGCTGTTTACAGCCAACGGGGCTATGTTAAGTCTCTCCTGGGTCGCCGCGCTCGGCTGGAAGATCACCGGTTTGCTTACAAGGCTGTGAACCGGTTGCTACAATGCGGCAATGCCGACATCATCAAGAAAGCCATGGCCGACGTGGACGACCACCTTGAAATTCGGGGCGGTAATGTTCACATGTTGCTAAACATTCACGACGACATCTGCTATCAATACGCGCCGGAAAATCGTGCCATCTATGGAGAAGCGATGGAGATCATGTGCGACTACGGTCCGGGTAAGTCCGTGCCCTTGGTCGTGCCTATCGTCGTAGACCATAAGGAAGGGCACTCCTGGGCCGAAGCAACTTACGGCATCGACATCGTCAGCGACGTCTTCAAGTCGGTGGGAGCCGCGTATGAATTACATGGGGGGTAAACATCGTCAAGGCCCGAAGATAGCTGAAATCGTAGCGCGCTATCTTAAGCCGGGAATTGAATATTATGAACCTTTTTGCGGGGCCATGGGATCAGCGACGCGGGTCGTTGACAAAATGATCAACGCCAGGGGAAAACGACTAATTTTGTCTGACGTGTCTGAACCGCTAATCAACATGTGGAAAGCATTATTGAGCGGATGGATACCACCAGATGTAATAACCGAAGACACGTACAACAAGATAAAAAGTATTCGCGATAAGAATGACCCTATGACAGCTTTTTGCGGATTTGGCATAACGTTTGCTGGAATATGGTTCGGTACGTACGCTAGAAACAAGATAGGCACTAATTACGCCATGAACGCAAAGAAATCCACCATGCGAAAAGTGTCCATACTGTTAATGGCACCTGTACGCGTCGAGATTAAAGATTATCTAGATGTAACCCCAACAAACGCGGTTATTTATCTAGACCCGCCGTACGCAAACCGAACTAAGGGGCATGACTTTATTAAATTCAACAACGATCAATTTTGGCAATACGCTAGAGATCTTACCGGAAGCAACTACGTTATAGCTACGTGTTTCGACATACCGAAAGGATGGATTTCAATTCATAATTTCGGAGATACAGTGGTAAGGCATTATACGTCTAAGGGTGCTGATGGTACTAATGAACATATCATAATGCATGAAAGTCAAGTTGATGAACGAGCTTAAAATCCAGCGGCAGTTGATCGAAGCCATACAGGCCCTGGGCGGGTACGCCTACAAAGCGTCGCACCGGTTCATGGGTGGCGTGGCTGATTTGGACATCACCCTACCCGATTATCGCCATTGGAAGTGGGAGATCAAGTATTTGCCGCAGGTCCCGTCCAAAGGTAAGGTGACGGTGCGGTTAAGCCCACTACAAGAGCAGTTCATACGTGACATTCATAAAGCTGGCGGCTGCGCCGGCTGGGTCTGTGTGGTCCGCGATCCGGCCAACAAAGAAGGAATAAACTACTGGATATTGATGGGGGTGACGGAGCGGGGACCACACACGTTCGACTTAAACGACCGTCATCAGATCAATGTAATATGGAAAAATCGCGGCCAGCCCTGGCCCATCCCTTACATCATGTCGTATATGGAGAGTGCCCATGCCGTGCAACGAAAGCGCTATCGACGAATTTGATAAGTCGTTGCTGTCCATATCCAAGGCCCGCGGTGATGTCTATGGCGATCCGGTCATCAACTTTAGCCTGATTGACCAGATCAAACAGGCTGTGTTAGGGTGCAAAGACCCTCTAATCCGTCACGCTTTGGAAATGATCGCCGTGAAGATGGCTCGACTGGTGCAAAACCCGGAACATCTGGACAGCGTGATCGACATCGCCGGGTATGCCCGCACTATCGCCATGATCATCGATCATCGGCGCGATCATCGAGGAGAAAGCCATGAGTAGATGGATCACGCCCGGTCGCGCATCTGTCTTGGTCGGAGGTCAGTTTGGCAGCGAGGGCAAGGGCTTAGCCGCCGCGTGGCTCGCGGAATGGGCACAAAACGACGGAATGACCCCCGACATAGCTACCACCAACGCGGGGGCGCAGGCTGGGCACACCACGCGTTACCGTTCAGGGACACAGTTCATATGCTATCACCTGCCCACCACCGGAGTGACTAGGCTGAAAAGAGCGTCCCCATCATATTCAGGCTGTCAATCGTATGTCAATGCTGGTTCAATCATCGACGTTGACGCGCTGTTGAAAGAGCTAGACGACTGCACGGGCCATAGACCATGGCTACTCAACCTTACCATCCATCCCCGCGCCGCCATCATCACCGACGCGGCGCGCGAAGAAGAAAACCGGCCGGACGCCGCGACTACTAAGACCGCATCAACGCGAAAAGGAGTCGGGGCGACCATAGCCGGCAAGATCATGCGCCGGATCGCTCTGGCTGGCGACGACGAGCGACTCAAGCAACATGGATACATAGGGGTCATCGATCTCAACCGTGCCCTGATTAATGATAGCAAGACTGTCGTCGTAGAGATTCCTCAGGGGACGGACCTAAGCATCAATCATGGACTGGAGTACCCCTACGTGACCAGCCGCGACTGCTGGGTGGGATCAGGACTGTCCGACGCTGGAATACATCCATCGCTCGTCGGCCCGATCTGTATGGTGGTCCGCACCATGCCGATCCGGGTTGGCAACATAGTGGACGAATTTGGTCATCAGCTGGGTCAGTCGGGGCCTTTCTACCCCGACGGCCCGGAGTTAAGCTGGGAGCGCGATCTGCCCGGCGTGGAACCGGAGAGAACCACGGTCACGAAGCGCATACGCCGCATCGCCGCGTGGTCCGATCAACAATATGATCACGCCATCCGGTTAAATCATCCGACGATCATCTTCGTTAACTTTCTGAACTATTTACGTGACGCAAATCAGCTACACGACCTGATCAGGCGCATGCGACGCATGGAGGAGCATGTTCTACGAGAACCTCCTATGCACGCGTACTCGTTCGGCCCGTGTGTAGAAGATGTCGTCACGGACTTCAATCAGGCCGTGGCGTGGTACGACCGGAGGGATTTCTAATGTTCACGCATGACATCGACCCCGACATCCTATTCAACGCAATGGAGCATAAATGGAACGATGTGCACGGCAATAAAGGTGGTCAATGGAAGAGACTAACATTGCAACAGGCACTTGATCTGTTGAAGGCGGAAGTTAAAGAACTAGAAGACGCCATAAACAGTAAAGATCATCGTGACGTGGAAAGGGTGGATAACATCATACTTGAAAGTGCTGATGTTTCGAATTTTGCAATGATTTGCGCCAATTTAGCACAGCGTCAAGTGGATAACCTGGATCATAAAGGAGCGGGGTCATTAGATGTTTGAACGTGAAATACGCGACCTGGGGTCCGTCCCACGTTGGGTCACAGCACGCCACATTCATAAGCAAAGCGTGGCCTTGCATTCTTACTACGTCGCCATTTATGCCGATCAGATCGCCACTCATTGTAGCGTTTTGTGTGACCGCGCGGCTCTCCTCCGGTACGCCTTATGGCACGACGCTGATGAAGGCTTCACGGGAGATATGCCCGGCCCCGTGAAGCGTCAGACCATGGATCAGGATAAGATCCATTCCTTCATAGCGACTCATCTCAAAAAGCGGTTCCCGTCCGAGGAATGGGTCAAACCGAAGGACATTCTCATATGCCAGATCGTCAAAGTCGCAGATTGCATTGACGCCATCCTGTGGAACGCGGCGGAACGTCAACTCGGTAACATGTCGCTGCGGCCATACCGCGACAACGATTGGCGAAACCTCAAAACAGCTTTAAGCAAAATGACGATCTTGACTAGCGATCAACGCCGTGACCTGATAGCAGCCGTCGTCCAAGCCGAAGATACGCAGCTATATAGTTCATCTAAGGCCATCGTTGATGAATGATTTAGCCAACACAACATCGTGGCATCTGCCCGGCGCCCCTTATGCGGTTCAACTTCGCGCCATCGACCTGGGATGGCGCCATAAAGGATACGGGTACTGGTTGGAACAAGGGTTAGGTAAAAGCGCCGTCCTGTTTGAGGATTATCTACTTAACCTCGACGCTGGTCGAGTGTGGGGACTAGTCGTCATCTGCCCGTCATATCTCACATCGGTGTGGGTAGAACAGCATGCTACTTGGCAGATGAAACAGCCGTTAACGAAATGGCCGCGTGTGGTGCAAGTTGAACAGGAACCCTTCATATTCATCATCAACAGCGAAGCCATTATTCATCGCGGGGGCGGGTATCTGGAGGGGATGCTGCGCCGGGCCAAGGTCATGCTGGCTTTTGACGAATCCAGCCACATTAAGAACCACAAGGCCATGATCACGCGTCAATGTCTTAACCTTGTCAAGGACGCTCTTTTGAGCCGTACGCTGTCCGGAACGCCACAGACGCAGAACGTCATGGACCTATGGTCGCAGCTACGTTTCATGAAGCAGTTGTCCGGCACGAATCCATACGCCTTCCGTAACCGTTACGCGAAGATGGGCGGATATATGGGCAAGCAAGTCGTCGGAGCTGTTAACGAGGATGAACTGCACGGAATATTGAGTGAATGTTCGTTTCGAGCATTAAAGACGGATTGGACCGATCTGCCGGAAAAAGTATATGTTAAACGCGAGTTTCAGATGATCGCCGCTCAGACGCAGGCTTATCGCACCATGCTGACGGAACTGTGCGTAGAATTGAGTGAAACGAAGGAAGTGACGGCCCAACAGGCCATCCATGCCATGATGAAGCTGCAACAGATCAGCCGAGGTTTCATCATCGACAACGACGGTCAGCCGCAGGAATTAGTGCCCGTGGACCGCAACCCCGCCATCGATCTTTGCCGACAAATCGTCGCAGATACCTGGGGAAAGACGATCATCTTCGCTTATTACCGGCACTCTGTGACCTTGTTGCACCGTATGCTGGGCGGAACCATTCTGCGAGGGGGCATGAGCGAGGAAGATATCGCCGGAGCTAAGCGGATGTTTAATGACGACTCCGAGACTCGGACGATAGTCGTGCAGACCAGTGTGGGATCCGAGGGTCACACTCTGTTGGGTCAAGAGGGCGTCAACCGCTGTTCTACCACCATCTTCTACGAGAACACGTACTCGCTAAGCCAACGCAAGCAAGCCGAAGACCGCAACCATCGATTTGGTCAGGACCGCGCCGTGGTGTATGTTGACCTAATCGGGTCGTCTCAGGATACGAAGGTCATAAGCGCCCTGCAAAAGAAGCAAAGTCTGGTGACGGCCATCGTGGACACGATCAGGAGTTTACCTGATGCCGCATCCTAACCCACTCGCGGAATCGTACCGGATCGTGTACCTAAATCGGGACATGGAGTGTTGGGTGTCGCCATGCGACTACGATCGCGTGAAAGCCCTGGGCGTATGGACCATCCAGATCAATGACAATGATAAGATGTACGCCCGCACATCGCTTCGACGCCCTAACGGCAGCCGGTTTAAAATATACATGCATCGGTTCATCACGGGATGCATCGATCCGAAATTGGCAGTAGATCACCAGAATAATAATGGCTTGGACAACCGGCGGTGCAACTTGCGCGTAACGACATGGAAGTTTAACTCGATGAACTGCCAGTCTGACAGTGAAACCGGGTATAGAGGCGTCACGAAGGTAAACCGACGCTACCGGGCACGGATACGTGAAGACGCCGAAGATGTTCACTTAGGGTACTATGACACAGCCGAGGAAGCGGCTCATGCTTATGATCATGAAGCCGTGCTACGGTTTGGCGAGTTTGCGTGGACCAACTTCAAGAGGAGCGTCTAACATGGACCGGAATGAATTAGAGGAATCGAGTTATCGCGCTGGTTTCCAAGCGGGGGTTAAGGCAGCAGGTTTAATCAAACACGGACAATTACTCATGACTGCGGTTCTTGTTCAGGCTCTTCGCCAAATTGGGCATGAGCATGAAATTCGTGATTGTCGGGAACCACAATACCGCCGCCCGCATGATTTTACAGTTCTTGCAGATGCGCTAGAACGCAACAATAATTTGCCCACATGACCCGATCACGGTACGACGATCCACTCGCGCGAGCCATCTATGACGCGCGAGTGGAATACGCCTTCCCTAAGGCTCTCTGGTCATCCCGACCAAAGTGGCCGGAGACGAGAGAGCAGATGGCCGCGTTGGAGCATACGGGCGGAAATGCGGACATGGACCTAGCTCTGATCAGCGCAAAAGCCGCGCGTGACTTTCTTAGTGCGGATAGTTCAACGGTAGAACGGACCGCTCATAACGGCCAAGATGCAGGTTCAAATCCTGCTCCGCACACCATTTCTGACAACAATTTCACGCCTCTGTTGTGGGAACCGATTGGCATCGTTGCAGATATTTGGTTCGCAAAAATACCAGGGAAAAGCACGAATTATGCCATTGGTCCAATTAAACTAGGAAACCCCCACTATGATATTTGGTTTGCTGGCAAACGAATAGGGACTGGCCCAGATAAGTTATGGGCCATGCAGTTTTGCGAAGATCATCGATTATATTTAGCGATTAAAATATCTGATAAAACGGATTCAAACCTAGTCCTGCGTACTAAACCTATTGAGGAGAATTGATGATGCTGATGACGCTGCAGTGGCTAGGATCTTTGACCGGCATAGCCGGTGCGTTGTGGTTGTCGTTGAATCTACGGAGCAGCCGATGGGGATGGGCCATGTTTCTAGTTTCCTCTATAAGCTGGACGATAGTAGGCATTGTTATGAGTAATGCGCCCCTGGCCATAATGCAGGCCGTTTTTACCGCCATCAATATCCTAGGTTTCGAACGTTGGTTTATGAAAAGGAATCCCTAACATGATCCTCGCTTTTGACACTGAAACCACAGGATTCTGGCAAGACCAGCTACCGTTGCACCACCCTCGACAGCCTCACATGGTGCAATTAGCCGTGGTTATGTTCGATCTCAATGTCTATCCCTATACATCGGAATATGAGGCCATCATCCGGCCGGATGGATGGATCATCCCGCCGGAAGCATCGGCTGTGCACGGCATAACACAAGAACGAGCCGTCACGGAGGGCATACCCCTAGTCGAGATCATCGACCGTTATCTTGGATGGCGTAAAAATGCGCATGTACTGGTTGCTCACAACGCAGAATTTGACATCAAAATCTTGGCTTCATCTATTGCTCGCGCTGGCCGTACTTTGGACAGTCGCGCCGATCTAAAGTTGGCTTGTACTAAGGAACTAGCCACCCCCGTCATTAAAATGTCAGCCACACCCCGCATGGTCGCCAGTGGCCGTGGCGGTCAGTTTAAACCTCCTACGCTCGCGGAAGCATACCGACACTTCTTCCAGGAAGAGTTAGTCGATGCGCACTCCGCCCTGGTTGATGCCAAGGCCGTAGCCCGCATCTATCACCGGCTCATGAAGCCCTGACCGGGGTCGAGGGTAGTCTAGATAGATAAATAGTTCAGGACGACCCGCGAGAGGCTAGTCCGTGTGGCATGAGCAAGAGAGGCGCGTGGGGGTAGATAGCGGCTCCCGTCGCCGTGCCCACGGAGTATGGGTCTCGCGGGTAAGACAGGGCATATATGGACATACGCCTCCATCAGTAGGACCACAGATGCGGACGTGGACGACCTTCCGCCGCGTCCGCCAGATCCAGGTGAATGAAACGACGATCACCCTTTTGTTTAACCCCAAAGCCAGTAAAGCCTAACGTTCGGGCGATAGCTAGGACTGTCAAGGCTTTCACGCCTGACACACCTAGATCTGCTGCAAGACCAAGGCCATGGGCGCCGCTAGTCGATTTCTTAGCCAACTCACGCGGATGCATCGGGCAGCGATAGCCTGACGTTACAAGCAGAGCAAACCCAACTAACTCGCGCAACTCATCAAGCTTATCAACAAGCACCTGCTTGACTCCGTTCGCTCCACAATGGGAACAAGCCAACTCAGTTTCTGTGAAGTATTTACCCTTAATCATGGTTGATTCCTTGCTTACTCAATTATTGCTCATCATTCGTTGGCGAGATTTTCTTCCAAGCTGAATATGGAATAATGAGATCAGGGAAACCATGTTTGTCGCCGTAAGATCGGCCGCAGTCATGGCAATAAGACATTATTCGCTCCTATATTACCATTGAGGTCCAAAGGTCCAAACGGTGCGATACATCACCCGCCGTCGCAGCCATGGTACACCAGACACTTCCATAGCCGCAAGGAACACTGCAGCTGCAACCTGTGAAGTGAATGGGCGGACCTGACACATGTGATCATGGACTATAGCCGGCTCTATCGCGTCAATGGCTTGGGCGAAAAGGGATGGAACGATCCTTGGCACGCTAGCAAAGTCAGTTGGTGTCCCTGCAGGTACTGTGTAGATTATTGGCGTGCCGTCTAACCTGAACTGCACAATATAGTCCTGTTCAACATAAAACAGCCATGGCCCAGTGACATCCTTCTTGCGCAATAGATGAAGATCACTAATATATTTAAAGTCAGAGACGATCATTTCGGTCTTTCCGGGACGAGGATGGCAGCCAAGACGATTAAGCCAACGAGGCCCTGCGCGGCGTACCAGAGCGTCGGGTTTGGCATCCAATCCTTGAGCATAATAAAAGCAACGCTGATGGCCGCGAGCGACGATGGCTCGCGCAGCCGGGCGCGGATCGTCGCGAGATAGTGTCTCATTGACCGCCTCCTCCAAGCAACTTAGCGGCAAAGCTTCCAACTGCGCCAGCCGTCGCTGCTAAGGCGCCAATCAGCGCAACCGCGCCGACTTTACGGGCAGCAGTCAACTCCATCCCGGCTACCGTGTCTTTCACCACATGTAGCGATCCTTCGATTACTTTAAATCGTAAGTCATCCGCAGTCGCGTGCGCGCGAGCCTGTTCGCATAAAACTGCAACCGATTTTTCTATGGACGCGGCGGCACGTTCGATCCCAGCAACCTTCTCGAACAGGGTCGCGCGCTGACGCTGAGAGCTTTCCTCGCTCGCGAGAAGACGGCCCAGCGTCCGGTTGATCTCGTCGAAATCACTTGTCATGTCTCAGGCCCTCCGTGCGACGGCGGCGGTGGGATCAACCAATCCGGCCCGTTGATCCTGGCGCAGGATACCCCATGTGCGGTCTGGATGATGGTCCAAGTCGCCGGCCCACCTGGCTTTACCGGCAGCGCGGCGTACAATTCGACCAGGCTTCCGTCGATGGCCACACCTTGCCAGACCGGCACCTCGCGGTAACGGTCCCACAACACCTGTGCCGTGTTTCCTGCCGGCCCGCAGGGCGTTTCCTGTGCCGGCGCAAGCGAGCACCCGCCAAGGGCTACGAAGCACAGGACGACCCAGGAAAAGGGCGAAAGAACATGTCAGCCCCCTTCGCCGCTCACCGGCAAAAAGCCGGGTAGTGGGTGATCGCATGTAGGGCACCACGAGGCCCCGGACGGCGCGAACCGCACCTCTTTGACATACCTAGCCGGCACGATCATCGGGGCACC
>ERZ1292644.1522-Hain-H14-01um-R2-1522-length-11889-cov-5_pt1 | contig 11889 bp, 14 predicted proteins | sample MGYA00564402_ERZ1292644 | MGnify/ENA primary metagenome ERZ1292644 (study PRJEB36523, sample SAMEA6512644) | groundwater metagenome | collected 2019-01-09 | study: AquaDiva: Metagenomics assemblies of 32 groundwater samples | reverse complement strand
ATCACGACCGCGTGCTATCTCGTGGGGATTGGGGCGGGACCTGGTGGCAATACGTTTTGGCTCTATGTCACCCAGGACCCCGCAACGTACGATACGGCGGCTACCGTCGCCACAGAACCGACATGGACCGAGGTCTACACAACTTTCGGGCCGGCTGGAGCATCGAAGGACTTTCCCTCGAACGCCCGAACGATGACCGTGGGCGTTCTGCTCAACAATGCTGGCACCGCGGGATATATGGAAGCCCAGGACATTCGAATTGAGGAAGTGATGCCCTCGGTCTTGATCCAAGATGGGGCGATTACCGCGGTCAAGGTGGCCGCATCGGGGATCACCGCCGACAAGCTCGTGATCGGGAACGAGCTCGTCGTCCTGGGCACGTTTACCCCGAGCGCGATCAACACCCTCACCTGGACCTCGGTCAACATCCTGGCCTCAGGGCAACAGGGGCATCCCATCACCAACGGAAATACCGGCGCTCTGGCCAACAACGCCACCCACTATATCTACTGGGATGCGGAAGGCTGGAGTGAAGCCACAGACACCGGGGCGATCTCCAGCACCACCGATCAGACGGTCGTGGGTACTGACCCGAATAACCACTATCTGCTCGGGATCTACGATACCACGACGGTGTTGGCCACCACACACGCCGAGTACCCGAACAGAAAGGGGACGTGGCTTCCCAGATTTGGGGGAGGCACCGTCATCTCCGGCGGCGTGATCACCGCCAATACGATTCGGGCGGACGACATCACGGCTGGGACCCTGACCGGCAGCACGATTCAAACGCGAGCCCCAGCCCTGGGATCGAACGCCTTTGTCATCTCAACCACCGATAATATGGCCCACTTCTATACCGGCCAGGCAGCCGTCGGTGGGGATACCGATGTGATCCACCTTGGGGAACAGGGGTCGCCCTCCAACCGGATCTCGCTCCTTCTCGACGCGTGGAAGACGGGCGCGACCTACGATGCCTACATCGGACTCTCCGGAGCGAACTTTGCGACGCTCGATCTCATGGCGGACTTTGTGAACAACGGCGTGAGCGATCCGCAGGTCCGCCTTGGGTTGTACGACGCCAGCCAACCCTCGGCTGACCGGAACGTGGTGTACGGCAAGCTCTACATCGATAACGACTTTGGCAGTGCGGTCGATCCTCTGATCCTTGAAGCGAAGGATGCCGCCGGATCGTTACGGTTCGAGCATAACAACGCGGCCTTCTTGACCTCGATGAATCTGGTGGGAATCAGCGGAGCGGGGAGTGCGGGGTCCAGACTCCGGCTGGGTGAGATCACCGGGAACAAGGCGTGGGATATCCTGAAGACCGATAACGATGCGAACCTCGCCCTGTTTCCGAGTACGGATGGGGCGCTGAACATTCAGAATGCCGCACGGACCAGGACGCACCTGCAAGTCGACACCAGCCTGACCAAGGTCGCTATCGATGCCATCACTGTGTTCACCCCTAAGGCGACGCAGACTCTGGCGTCGACCGATCAGATCACCGTAGGTGATGCAACAGTGGTCCGGGTCGCAGGCAACGGAGGCGCGGTGACGCTGACTCCGGATCCCACCATCGCTAACGGAACCGATGGACAGATAGTCATCATCATCGGATCGCATAATACCAACACGGTGACGATCCAGGACCTCCTGGGACAACAACTCGGCGCGGGAACCCGCGTCCTTGGACTTGGCGATAGTCTCACCCTGTTGTACGATGCGACCCTCGGTGATTGGGTCGAACTCTTCTACAGTAACATCTAGGAGTCCTATGCCAACCAAATACCCCAGGCAACTCGATGTCTTCCCCAGGCACATTCGCGGAGACGATAAGTATCTCTACGATATTGGCGTGATCCCCACGATCAACAGTCTGATCGACGCCGTCCACGCCCTTGAGGACAAACTCCAGGTGGACAACGCACCGTCTGGCATCGATTTTATGGTGGCACGCGTGGTGGATACCACCGCCGAAACCATCTATGCACCTCACACGCAAACGCTCTCGGAGACCGACCAGATCATCCCGTCGGGCACGGTGATCAGAGTGACGGGTGCGAAGGGGCCGGTCGACCTCGCCTCAAGCCCATCAATCGAAGACGGGGCCGACGGACAACTGATCATCCTCGTGGGAGGATCAGGCTACCCGGTCACCATCAGAAATCACGGACATGGGACACAGAGCCGTGTCCTTCTCGGAGACAGCGACGACCATCAACTTGGGCCGGGGAACGTCCTTCGTCTGCTGTATGATGGAGAGATCGAATCGTGGGTCGAACTGAGCGGATGGAATACTGGGTGACTACGAGAGCGGATCCCGGAGACGATGACGAGCCAGCAATAGTCTCAACTGCTTCCGATCAATACCCGAGACCCGGGCTGCTTCCCGGAGCCGTCCCCTGGTCCAGGAGAGCAGACAGGTCAGGTACTCATGCTCAGCATGCATCTTCGCGGCCTGAAACAGTCCGGGGTTCTGCGACCCATGCTCATTCACCTTCGCCGTCCCGGGAGGCTCGTCGATCAGGTCCTCCATCTCGATCTCCCTCCCGACGGCCCGGAAAGAGCCGGACAGGAGCGACATCGAGAGCTCGCGAAGGTTGCCAGGCCAGGGCTGCATCATAATCCAGGCCATGGCCCCAGGAGAGATCGATTTCACCGGGATGTGATGCACACGGACAAGATCGTTCCGGAGCACCTCCACGACGTCAGGAATCTCATTGGGATAACTCCGGAGTGCGGGAAGCTGGATCTTGGACTGACAGAGGCGGTAATAGAGGTCGAGACGGAACTGGTTATGGGCGGCCAACGTCCTGAGGTCCTGGTTGGTTGTGACGATCAGACGAACATCAGTCGGGACGTCATGATCGCATCCCAGTGGGCGGACCACCCGTTCATCCGCCAGACGCAGGAACCGGGCCTGGCCGTGCATCGACAGGTTGTGAATCTCGTCGACGAGGAGCGTCCCGCGCGACGCAGCGAGCGCCGACCCCTGGAGCTTCGTGGCCGCACCGGTGTACGACCCTCGTTCCGCACCAAAGAGCTGGGCCTCGAGCAGGGTATCGGGGATGCCGCTGCAGTCGATGACGACAAACGGATGCCGGGCCCGAGGTCCATGGAAATGGAGATACCGGGCCAACATCGTCTTCCCCGTTCCCGTCTCACCCTCGATGACCAGATGGCGATTCGAACACGCAGACTCCATGGCGGCCTGGATCATCCGGGTCACGGATTTACTGGCACACAGGAGTGGGGGTAATACTCCATCTGGGACGGCTGACATCTCTCTCCTCCTCGTCATGCGACAGAGAGGTACGCTCCCCCTAATATACTGTAATCTCTGCCACTTGTCAAGTACATTCGTCAGGAAGGCGGCGTGACCAGCCATCGCAACACGACCAGGAGCGGAGTCGCCAACACGAGCTTCCACCGTGACGCTACGCAGGTCGATTGGGTGCGTCCCACTTCCACTGCCGTCTCTTTCATTCTGGCACTGAAGATCTGATAGCACCGGTCACACAAGACCCAGGACAGCCGTTCCTTGCCTCGTTTGACTGAGAGCTGAATTCGCCCGGGGTACTCCGGGTCCCAGCAATAGGCGCACAAGTCATTCATCCGAGACGTTCCGTGCCATCGACTCGCGGATTCGCTCCACATCCTCGTCCCGATGCGGGGTGGAGAACTCCACAACCGTCGAGGGAATGAGTCCCTGGAAACAGTGATAGGCGCCAGGGAAAATCGTCTTCGCCTGACCGCAGGTCAGATCGTACCGCTCCGTTCGTATTTGGCCCGCATCATCATAGATCTCGACCCTCACGATCCCGCTCCACACATAGAACGTCTCCATCTTTTCATGATGACGGTGGATGGAGGAACAGAATCCCGGGTTCAGATCGAGGATCTTCCCGGTGTACCGATCCGTCGTCACGATATGCCGTTCGGCTCCCCACCGTTTGAGCGTCACTCCCACGATCGGGATCTCACTCTCCTGACTCACGTCGTTCCCTCCTTCCGTGCGCGTTCGCTCGCCTCATGCGCGTGCCGCCACATCCGTCTGGTCTTCGGACCTGGAACGGCTGGGAGCTCATGGGTGCGAACCCCTGCCCTGGGTGATCCGTCCTCTTCCTGGTAGGGATGCCCCTGCCGCCCGTACTTGCCCTCCATCCGTGACACCCACGAGAGTTTCATCTTGATGCCAAAGGTCGAGAACTGCCGGACGAGTGGGATCCCACAGTCTGGACAGACTGGGGGAGGATCTCCGGCCTGTTGGAGTGATTCGACATGCGACTGACAGGCGTCACAGCGATACTCGTAGATTGGCATGACTACTCGCCTGGACCCCGTCGCCCACGGTAGGGCTGGTCGATGATCTCCAGCGGTCCGTCGTCTCCTACCCGTCGCTCGATGACCTGAGGATTCGTCTCCATCTGGTCCGGAGTCTGCCAGTAGACTGCGAGGAGACCATTGCCGATCGGATCGATGGCGATGATACGCCCGATCATCGAGGGATCCATCTCGGCCCGCCGGCTCTTCCGTTTGACCTCGGTGGCGGTCCGGTTTAAGAACGCCTCGAGAATCTGGAGATCAAGACTCCAAGCTGAGGGGAGAGGCGCACGGTGCTGCTCACTGTCGGTTCCCCCCGTAATCTGGATAAACATCACACTACAAGCTCCAACGTCACGTAGATCGACCATTATGACTCCTCCGTATAGGAGAGCGTCCGTCTGAGTTTCATCATGACGGGTCGCTCCTCGTCCAAGATCCGTTTCTCCTCCGACCCGAGTCTGACCCCGAACTCACGCCTCGCCTGTGTCAGTATATCGATATCCGCCCGGACCGTTCTCAACTCTCCCGATTCAATCGACACGGCCTGATCCGACCCATACTGATCCCGCCGGAGCGTCACGTGCCGTTCCACCATCACCGCACCGAGGCAGACGGCCATCAGGGTGGTCAGATGTCCCACCTCATGCCCGGAGTAACCAATTTGGAGAGCGGGATATCGTCTACCCATCGCCGGGATCTGCATCAAGTTCGCATGCTCGGGTGGACAGGGGTAGATCGCGGTACAATGGAGCAACATGATGGGCACCACGTCTTCGAAGAGTGCGACGACCCGGTCCAAGAGTGACCAGTCACTGCCTCCAGTTGAAACCACGACCGGCTTCCCCGTTCCCCGAATCGCGTGAAGCAATTCCCAATTGGTGAGCAGTGCAGAGGCCACTTTGAAACAGGGCACGCCACAGTCTGAGAGGAACTCCACCGAGTGGATATCCCATGGGCTCGCAAACCAGGGAATTGAAGGGTCGACACGACAGGTCTGATCGATCAGATCGTAGTGCCGGCGTTTGAACTCAAGACCGGTCTTCTGCTCTCGTTGGGTCGTGCCCCAGGGTGATTCCCGACTCGAATCGAGAAAGGCTTTCGTATAACACCCCGTCCCATCATCACGCAGATCACGCTTCTGGAACTTGACGACGTCCCACCCTGCGCGTTTCAGCCCGCCGATGAGTCCGACCGTGTCAACCAGACTTCCGTTGGTGTTAATCCCGATATCCCCGACAAGAGTGACGGGATACTCCTCGCCTACCATATGACCTGCGAGACAGACTGGTTCTCTCATACATTGTCCTCAGCGATTCCCGGAGGAATCTGGTGTGTGGAATCTATCGTCGCGGTCACGATATGGCGGATCAGACACCGAAGTTCTTCCAACTCCGGGACCATGTAGCGGGTCCCCCAGATCGTTTCGGCGATTGAGGGAACGCCTTCGTATGCGAGCGGCGTCCCCGGACGACTCATCGGGAAACATAGCCCATCCTGACCAATCTTGGTGTGTCCGAGGTTCATGAGCTGGGTCCATCCGAGGTGGACCTGATCGAAGGCGAGCCCGTCATGACGGCAGAGCGAGTCGACCGCGACGGCCCACGCATAGTCAAGACCCTGCCGGACAGAAAAGAGAGCATGCGCCCACTCGACTTCTTCTGGTGTATCGAAGATGGCGCACTGGACCGACGCCTCAGTCATGATCCCGGCCACCACCTGCGTCGCCTCAGGGGTGAGACCAGCAACGGGCTTCAAGAACGACCGGAGATGGTCGTAGAGATGGGGATGGTATCCCAGGACCGGCGAGTAGGCCAGATAGGGGTCCAGCTTCATCGTCGTCAGATCCCCACTGACTATCCGCGTCGTCCCAGGCGGCACCGTACTATGCAGGATCACCGCCTGTGGCTCTGTCTGTTTGACCCAGAACGCCACCGTCGTTCTGAACTCCTCATCATAGGGGACACAGAAATGCAGATGGTCAAGATAGGGACGATCAAGGGTATACCCTTGAGCCGGATCGAGAGGCACCACATCGAAGACCGGAGCCAGCACTTTCCAGAGGGCGGACCCCACCTGCCCTGCCCCCACCACCCCAGCCGAGAGTTGTGGGGACTCGTGCCTCAACGTACGCTTACCGGTGTCTACGGGCATGTCCGGACTCGAGCGATGGACAGGACTGATCCAGTCATGAAGGATGAGGCGTCGGAGAGCAAGAAGATCAGCGCCGCGTCATACTCATGCAGATCGGCCAGACGGCCCATAGGAATATCCGCCTTCAGCCTCTCGACAAACGCTGAATCCGTTGCCCCCGTTCTCACCGCGCAAATCGGACCGGGACACAGACAATTGACTCTCACATTCTTCTTCGCGTAGAGCATCGCATAGTGACGTGTCAGTCCGACCGTCGCGTGCTTGACCGTGGTGTAATGGGCGGGTTTGGGTGTCACCGTCTGATAAAGGTCCATGTTCGGGCCCATCAAGGCCAGATCGGACCCGATGTTGACAATCGCGAGTGCCGGTGTGTCAGAGGGTCGTCTCTCTACCACCTCAAACGTTAATCGATCATGAGCAGCGAGTACTGCGAACTGACGTTCCCAATCCTCACGGCACTCCGGACGCTCTGGAGGCGGGTTGTAGGCGGCATTGTTGACGAGACCACGAAGTCTCCCATGGGTCCTGACGACGTCCGCAACGGCCAGATATCGCGCGCCTTGGTCACAGAGATCCAGACAATAGGTGGCACTTGCCGTAGAGCCTGGCTTCTTGATGAGATCGAACGAGATGGGGATCCCCCCAGCCTCTCGAATCGCCAGACACCACTGCTGACCCAGTCGCCCTTCGCCCCCCGTCACGAGAAACGGAGCGTCCGGCAGTTGGAACCGATCAAGCACTCCCACTGATCACCTCCATCTCAATCGCCTCTCCAGTCAAAAGCGATTGATGCATTGCTTCGAGCTCTTCGCACACGGTGATTCCGTCATCCAACGCGGCGTACTCCAGATCCGGTTCCACGTTCGACTCGCAATGCTGCACAAACGCCTCGATTTCAAGCACAAACAGCTGATTCCGATCCATCGGACTGACCTCGATCTGTTCAATGGGACGAGATTGCTTCCCGGCATCATCCCAGGTCATCCGTGAGTACTCCGACGTCGTCACTGTATTGGTGAGAAGATCCCAGAGGACTGAGCACCGCGTGCCATGGAGGACCAGATGCCGGACGGGCTCCCGGTGGGCGAATGACAGATCGAAGAAGACCCGCTCACACACAGGCGCCTGGTCATACCGCCAGCTCACCGTCACCGCGGTCTCCACATCGGTCTCCAACATCAGGACTTCATCACCGATCTGCGGGGATGCGATCACCTGATCGGGCACTCCGAAGAGGATGGTGGCATAATCGAACTCATGACTGTAACAGGCAAGGACCCCTCCCCCCAGACTCTGGGTTGCAGCATAGCGGGTCCGGTAGTCTTCCCAGGGATGCGTCTCTGGCAAATACTCGTGCCACACGAGGTCCGCACTCAAGATCCGGCCAAAGCGGCCCTGTCGGATCATCTGGCGAATAGCCCAGAGCTGCGGGTGATACCGGAGCTGATACCCCACATGAAGATGTCGCGTCTTATCCCACCGATCGAGGGAATAGAGGCCATCAGTCAGTCGATGGGCCAACGGCTTCTCAATCAGGAGATGGCAACCGTGGTCCAGACCTTTATGTGCCCACTCGACGTGATGACTGGTCGGGGTACAGACCAGCAAGACGTCGGGTCGGTAGGCGAACAGATCCGACTCCGTCTCGCACCGAGCGATCCCGTAGGCCTTCACAAAGTCGACAAGCTGACCACCGATCAAGGCTCGCCGGTCATAGACGACACCCGGAGTTGGCGCATAGGCCACGATGGGATGACGCGTCCCTCGGAGATCGACCAGATTCCGGATATGCCGCTGTCCGATTGAGCCAAGACCGACCACACCGATCGTCATGAGGACCACCGCTTGCCAGACACGTCGTGCTCCTCCGGACGCCGGAGAATCTCATCCACACGACGGAGACTCTCTTCTGTGTCGATTTCAACATGCGGGTCCGACTCGATCAACAGGCCCAGGATCATACGCCCCGTCATCGATTGCAACTTCATCACCGTGTTCCACCGGGTGACATCGACACACCCATTCTGCCAGTAGACGACCGGCAGTCGTTGACGCTGGATGTTCCAGGGCTCTGCATAGTCCGATGTCGTCATCACTGGTACGAGACGCGACGTGGAGTCCATCGTCCACATCTTATAGGGCGTCTCTCTTGCCAGGCTCACCGACCGGACGGCATCGGCTTCCGGGTGATGGGCAAGCAATGTTATTGCCTGGATCGTCTCATCCATCTCCCGGACCGGGTGGGTGGGACGTAAGTGCACGATAAGCTCCGGCCTGAGGTCCTGGTAGGTATCAAGGACCGTCAGGGTATAGAGCAACATCTGGTAGTCAGTCGACCAGTCCTCAGCCAACGCCTTCGGCTCATCAATCACTTTCGCACCCGCATCGAGGCTAATCTGTGCGATCTCAGGGTCATCGGTCACCACGTAGGTGGCCTCGATCAAGGGGCAGGAGAGAGAGTGGTCAATCGAATGGACGATGAGGGGCTTTCCCCCCACGACCCGAACATTCTTTCTGACGACACCCTTCGACCGTCCCCTGGCGGGAATGACCCCGATTGTCATCTAGGCGGCGCTCCTCAGGATGAGGTGGGCCCGCTCGACGTTGCGGCTGAGATCATCGGCAAGGACGGGTTCGGGTGTTTCGAGGATCACCGGACCATCGAACCCGTGATCCCGGAGCGCGCTGAGCCGTGTCTGATACCAGACAAGGGCGCTGGGACCTTCCGGAAGATGCCGGGTGATGGCGCTTCCCCAACTTCGATGTTTCAGATGGCACAGTGCAATCCGGGGAGCCAGGGCACACCATCCCATGTCCTCCTGCTCGTACGTCCGCAGGTTTCCAAGATCAAGACAGAGCGACACCGACGGACACCGGTCGAGCAACGCCGTCGTCTCACGAAGCGAGAGGTCGACTTCGACCACCAGAGGGTTCTGACACACCATCGAATTGAAGAGGGTGAGGGCTGCTTCCTGTGTTGCCTCCACCTGAAGCGAGGCGCAACCTAAACACGGCAGGAGCACGAACGGCTTGGCGATCTCAGGAGTGGACAACGCCGTCACCACACGGTCCGCGTCTGCAACGAGCGCCTGCACCAACGTCTGGAACGGCGTCAGAATCTGATCACCGAGCGTCCTGGACATCAGATGGTCAAGACAGACGCTGATGACGGGAAGCGACGACGGCACACTGCATGAGACCGCTACAGACGGGGCTCGCGGATCCAGCAGACTGACACGGTCGACCACCACTTCAGACACCGTGAGGCCCAGCATCAAGGCCCGCGTCCGCCGTTCGTCACGCGACAGCCCATGTCCAATCCGGTTTTCTCTGATGCCTAAGGTCATACGCTCCCCTCGATAGCGTTACAGATGGAGAACGAGGCATCCTGCGACGGACGATCCTGTGTATAGGTGATGGACAGCACGTCCTGGAGCATCGTGCTGATTGCTGCCCGTCTCTCGTCATCAGGTCCCCCGAGCGCACGTTCGACGCATACCGGGATGTCAGCACGACTCGTCGCCAGGTACGACGTCTCCCCGGGCTTGGTGTCGAGAAAATACGACCCCATCCCGTAATGACAATAGAGCTTGCCCCGTTCCCGCTCAGGTGCCTCATCAGGCAGACAGTTGATGTTGACAACGGGCGTCCCGAGGATGTGCGCCTCGAGCGAGGGCGTGCCCGCCACGTTCACGACCACGTCCGCATGAGCCAGTTGTCTGGCGTAGGCGAGCAACTGCTCGACACCGGGATCGTACCCGTGATCACGAAGTGGAGAGGTGGCGTCACTGCCTGGAGCCCGGATGATTCGACATCGGAGGTGATCGTAGCGATCATACAAATCGACGGGGTGCTGACTGATGACCGGCGCATATCCGGCGTCTTTGATGGCCTGGATGAGAAAGGTGTGATCCCACAAATCGGTGGTACAGACAAGAATCACCGGACGTTCGGTGTCCGTAAAGGGTGATCCCTGGTTTCTAATCTCATCCCAGTAGATACCATAGACATCGAACCTCGGGCCGCCGGTGTAGGTGATCTGCTCGGGTGGAACGTGTCTGAGGCCAGTGAGTACCCGACCTTGCGCCGTCCCATGTGCGCACATCCGATCCGGGATAAACGGCCAGGGCTGATTCTTCGCATGGCCCTGCTCCTGCGGTGAGACGAGTGGGTGACAGTTATCCCACCCTTCGGGATGATAGACCCAGGGTTTCCCGAAGTGATGGGCGGCATTGATCCACATATTGGCATAACACCACCAAGGCGTCGTTGTGACCAGGACATCACACGAGGCTACATAGTCTCCAATCTCACGCTGGGACCGGTGCATGGGATGAACAACCTGAACGGTATGTCCTCTGGCTTCCAACAGGGGAGCAACGAAGAGAGCCAATGCCCTCCGGTGGATACCACTGTCATAGGGAATCACGATGTTCACTGAAGACCTCCTCGGGTGTCTGGTGGGGTTTGCGGCCTGCTGGGCACCTGTCATAGGGAATCACGATGTTCACTGAAGACCTCCGGTTTCTGGATTGTCTTACTCACAACCGTCCGGATCAGGTCCGTCGTCGAATGGGCCGTCCTGGGCACTGCCCGGAACGCGCCGTACTGGAAGACGGCCGCCAGTTCTGGGATCCGTTCAACTGGATACTCTGATCCCTTCACATAGAGGTTGGGCTTGATCTGGTGGATCAGCTGTTCTGGCGTCTCATCATCAAACCAGGTGAGATAATCGACACACGACAATCCGCCGAGGACCACGATCCGTTCGGCAAGGGTGAGGATTGGCCGTCCCACGCCCTTGAGACGGGTCACCCCCTCATCCGTATTCAAACTCACAATCAGGACGTCGCCCCAGGATCTGGCCGTTTGAAGATGCATGATATGCCCGGGATGGATCAGATCGAAACACCCGGAACACTGGACGATCAACTTGCCCCATCCCACCTGCACCCGCCGCCACGTGTGCATATCCTCAGGTTTCACGATCTTGGGATGAGGTGACGGGGGTGAGCCTAACCGCATTACAGCGTCCCTCCAATCAAGAGTGGCCGGTCTTCTCCATGGACCACGTTGAGTTCAATGTCGAGAGGGTCACGGTCTCCTCTGGCGTTCAACATTTGTCGCATGCGATTATACTCGTCCTTCACTTCGGTCAGTTTGGTTTCAGCGTCGCCCGGCTGCGCGTGTTTCGTCACCGAGACATAGACGACTTCTCCCTTGAACCTGAAGAGGGCATAGACATAGTAGTGACTCAACTTTCTCACCGTCCTGTGTTCTGTCGTGACTGTTCGAGAACTGTCGAGCGTAGTGATCACGCACCGGAACAACCCGACTCCCAACGCCCGGTCGAGCCAGATCCGGAAGACAAGCCAGATGATCGGGAGATAGGAGAACCATTTCATGATG
>ERZ1292644.1521-Hain-H14-01um-R2-1521-length-11892-cov-5_pt1 | contig 11892 bp, 18 predicted proteins | sample MGYA00564402_ERZ1292644 | MGnify/ENA primary metagenome ERZ1292644 (study PRJEB36523, sample SAMEA6512644) | groundwater metagenome | collected 2019-01-09 | study: AquaDiva: Metagenomics assemblies of 32 groundwater samples | reverse complement strand
TACCAATCATAGGTAGTGACCACTTAGTTGCCGAGCAAGCTAACACTGGTGCTGGGAGCGATGCCCGTGCTGTTCAAACATCTGGCATTAACCAATACAGCATCTTTGCTGTGAAGCTAGGCCAGGTCATGGAAGGCCAGCCAGGACTAACAGCTGCTTTTGGCGGTGAGAAGCATAGCTTGGGCGAGTTCTTCAGGCTTGAAGTTTTTGATAAGCTGGAGAATTATGACGCTGAGGGTTTCAGGATGGTAGCTTATCCAGCTATACTAGCGGGCTCTACTATGGCGGTAGGCCGCATTTATGACGTGACCAACACTGTTTGGGTTAATTAGGCAACCGTAGAAGAGAACACGGACAACCTAGAAGGAGTAGAACATGGCAGACAGGAATCTTGCTTCATTCTTTAGGGGTGGTAGGTTCAGCACTCGTGAGGGAATGTTACTGGAGATACCCCCAAGCGGGTTTGACTGGCAAGGAGTGGGCGGCATACCTAGCGTTATTGACCCTTTTGCTGTAGCAACAGCTCAGGTGTTTCCTCTTGGTACTAAGCTAACTTACGGCGAGCGTATGTTCAGGTACGCTAAGAACGGCGGCACTCTAGGAGTAACTGGTAACTTATACCAGGCTGTAGTGCCGCTTGCAGGCCACCTTGACGAGGTAATTGGCACTAATGCCATAGGCGACAAGACGGTGGATTTTACGCCTAATACAGTTACCACAGACGACCTCACAGCCAATGAGCTTCAGGATGGATACTTTTGGGTTATCAGCGGTACTGGCCTTGGTCAGATGCTGAGGATTAAGTCGCACCCTGCTATCACAGGTGCAGTTCTAGGTGTACTAACCTTGGTTGACCCGTTTTATGTAGCTACAGCAGCGGCTTCAAAAGGCTCTGTTATACATAACACTTACAGGGCTGTGATTATTCACCCTGCAAGCGACCCTACCGCTGAGACTGCTGGCGTGATGGTAGCGCCTATAGCAGCAAATGGTTTTGGCTGGCTGCAAACTCATGGGCCTTGCAGCGTGCTAATGGCGGCGAGCGTTCTGATAGACGACTGGTGTGTGCCCTCGACTGGTACTGCAGGAGCAGTAATGCCAAGTGCGGCAATCGAGACTGACGGCCCTGCGGTTGGTCAGGCTATGGCTATTAGCGGTACAGCCGAACATGCGGCCATCAGGTTAACTATAGAGTAAGGAGTAATGGGGCCTGGAGTTTGCTAGGGTAACTAGCAGAGGATTCGGCAGTCCTCCACCTCCTCTCCAGGCCCCCCAAATAAAATGCCTACAGCGGCGGAAAGTTTGAAGCCTGAGTCTGGTAAAGAGGAAGTCGGTAAGGCAGTAAGCTCTTGCATAGCACAACAGATGCACGAGAACCCCAATATGGACAATAAGCAGGCTGCCGCTATCTGTTACAGTATGGCTAGGAAAGCGATGGGACACGGCTCAACTAAAGCTGAATAACACTTAGCCTGTCAGACCGACAGTGTGTAGAGGTCTAAATGGCAACAGTAACACGAGGCTCCGAACTACTTACAATAGACTCTCCCAAAGGGTTTACTACCTCATTAGCCCTTAATACTCACGTATTCAGGGCAAGCTGTCAGGTAATTAAAGGCTCTGTCCAAGTCAGTGTTCGTGCTGATAGAATAGTCAAGCAGACTATTCAGCAAGGACAGACTTTTTATGTCACTGGCGGGCCTGACTTAGCCTCTTTCCAGGCCACGCCATTAGGTGAGACTACACCCGTAATAGCCGTTAACTATGAAGGCGATGGGGCTAGAGAATAATGGCATTAGAGATAGGCCCAGCACCTCCATCAGGGTCGGCGGAATACGATGCTTGGTATAAAGCAAGCTCGATTAGCCTTCTGCAAGAAATACTAGCCGAGCTACAGCGAATCAGGTTTGGCATTGATTTAGGTCACGAGGAAGATTCAGAACAAGTAGTAAAGGAGTAAGCACATGAGCTGGGTAGATGATTTGGTCTCAAAGGTTCTTTCGGTTCAACAGGACAGGGCGAGGTTTGATAGGGCAGTCAGACGGGGTAGGGTGTGGGCTATAGCTAACCAAGTTGGTGTGGCTACACAGGCTGGGCTATCTCTTACTACACCGCCACTAACGTTAGCTAATCCAAATGGTAGCGGTGTGCGTGGTAAACTTTGGATGGTAAGCTACGCCACTGAGGTAGCTTTTGCTGCAGGTGCAGTAGTCATGCTTGCATTAGGTTCTCAGCACCCAACTGCAGTTACTGGAACTTTAACTACAGCACAACGTAATCTCAAGGGTGGTGCCAGTGGGCCTATGAGCGTTATTCGCAACTTCCTGGCCGCTACATTACCTGCTGTTCCTGTAGCCATTGATATTCTCGGTTCGCATGGTAGCGGCGCTATTACAGTTCCTCTGCAGATGCCACCGTTTACCAAGTGGTATGATGGTGCTATCAGCCTGGAAGAGGGCTGCAACCTGAGCATTCAGACCAGTACAGCCTCTGGTGCATTAGGTACATGGAACGCCTTTATCTACGAAGAGGAAGATAAGTAAGCCTGTAGGAGTTTTATATGGGCTGGAATATAGACTCGGTTCTACGAGTTCTGGGTCTCGTCCGTACTACAGAGCAACTCTACACGGTAGAGGCTACAGTGCCAGGTATTGCTCCAGCGGACGCTTTTGATGCTAACGATGCTGTTGGAAGTGTGTTTCCTATAGATGTACCAGTAAGGGGGGAGATAAAAGAGTTTAGACTCATTGACCCTGACGACGATACATTGGCTCTAACAGCCCACTTCTTTACTGCTCCCGTAGTAGGAGCAGCCTCGGACGCTGCATTTACTATTGCAGCAGACGACTCACTCAGTTGGGTTACGTCTGTTACCTTCGATGCTCCACTTGATATAGGCGGTGCCAAAGTTGCGGAGGAGATAGGCTCAGCTTTTTATTATGCTCCAAAAGGTATTCTGTACTGTCAGTGCAGTACGACTGGAACTCCGACTATAGCTGCAGGGCGAAGCCCAAGACTCGTTATTTGTATCCGTCCCCTTGTAGGAGAGTAACTTGGGAACTTATAATCAGGGCAAGGCTGATTTGGCCGTAGCTCAGACCTGGACAGCTGCCCAGACCTTCGGCTCAGGTCTGTTGAAGGGCAATGATGTTGCCTTCCCTGCTGTTCAGGTAGCCTCTACCGATGCTAACACCCTGGACGACTACGAGGAGGGCACCTTCGACCCGACAATCACATCGGTAGGCGGTGGTGCTGCTGCCGCTTACACAGCCCAGGACGGAGCTTATGTCAAGATTGGGCAACTGGTAGTTGTCAGCTTCGACGTAACCCTAAACGGTAAAGGCACATTGGGTGCTGGTCAAGCACAAGTGGGCGCTCTGCCTTTCTCACGTCTGGTGACGGATGGCAACTATCCTGGACTCGCTCTTGCCTACTTTAGTGGGATGACCACCTCCGTTGTATTCATCTTTGGCAATGTGTCAGGAACCGTAATAGGTATGCAAATGTTAACAGCCGCAGCCACAGGAGCGTCAGATATGAATATTTCGGATATTTCTACTGCCGTCAGGCTCGCTGGCACTGTGAGCTACCGAGCCACAGCGTAAGGAGCAAGATGCCAAAAGGAACCGTCATAGACATCTGCAAGGCGGATGCAACTGGGGTGATAGAGGTCAGGATGCGGAAGTACAACGAAGATGGTAGCTGGAGCTATCACCGCACTACTGTTACGCCTGGTGTAGACCCTGCGGCACAAATGGAGATGGTCAACACTGGTATTGAACGGCGCAACGCCAAAGCTGTCAGTGAAAGGGCAACCTTTGGTGGAGGTCGTCCCCAGGATTACTTCGACCATATTGAGGAGCATGCCCTTCTTACAGAGGCGGAGATAGCCAAAGTTGTGTCACTGAGTAGGCAGGTTCATACGCCAGAGATGGTCAAGGCGTACAAAGATAAGCAGGTCAAGCTCCCATAGGAACCAATCCTGGAGGGAGATATAATGGAACAGCAACTTATGCAGTGGGCCTCTCTAGGTGTCGGCGGCATCCTAGCTGGCATCATGTTCTGGTTCTACCGCCAGGACAGGATGGACAGCCATAAACAGTGGCATGAGTTGCAGGAACGGTTGAATCACCAATCTGAAGACCGCCACAAGCAAATGGTAGAGATGCACCGAGAGTCGCTAGAGTCCTCTATTGAGACACGGACTGTCCTGAGGGAGCTTACCGCTATGCTGCGGGAGAGGAGCTAAATGGCTACTGAAGGCACTTCACCAAAGCAAGCCAAGTTTGCCCTGCCATCATTCAAGCTCTGGCATGACTTTGGAGTGTCGGCCCTGCTAGTTACTCTCACCACCAGCACCACCATGTTCGTAGCTATTTGGGGACTGATGAATGGTAAAATAGACCAGTCCAAAGAGGTTATCGGTATCCTGAGCGTACTTACCACCACATTCTGGAACGGCTACCTGACTAAGCGTAAGGAGGAGCAGGAATAATGGGTGCTAAATATCAGGCCAAGGGTGACCAGACTCTAACCACCAGCTTAACTACTGCTCTAACAGTCGGCTCTAACGCTGCTACAGCACAGCGTAATTACATCACCGAATACCTGCTCTCTATAGCTCTAACACCTAGCGATAGTCAGATAACCTGGACTGTCCAGAGATGCAGTGCGTTAGGTACAAGTTCCGCCGTAACTCCTGGGCAGATTAACCCCGCTGATAGAGCGCCTCAGGCGGCGGTAGGTGAGAATCATACAGTAGAGCCTACTTATACAGCTAACGCCTTTCTATTAGAGTCACTGTACCTCAATGCTAGAGCTACATTCAGGTGGCAGGCTCCTCCAGGGGGAGAGCTAGTCCATGCAGCAACAGTTGGCGCTGGTATTGGTTGGCAGGCTCTACATGCAAGCCGCACTGAGGATTTTGCGGTGAGTGCACTATGGGAAGAGTAGGGTATGTCTCAATTAGTGAGCCTAATAAGCCTCTAATCGAGCGTGATGCTTACAGGTGCTGCCACTGTCAAACACTCGTAATCGTGAAACCTGGTAGTGGTAAACAGCGTAGCTGGTGCTTTAACTGTGGTGCTTCTACTTGCGGAAGTAAAAACTGCGTTCTACGCTGTATACCATTTGAGGCTAGGCTAGAAGCAGCCGAGGGTACGAGGCGGTTCTGGAAGCAACTGGAGTTAAAGTAATGTTCATGCCTGTTGGCACTTCCACTGATTGGACTGAGCCTATTACTACAGGTGAGGCATTTGCTCCATTACATTCGTAAATGGCTACTATTTATCCACCAACAGGGCAAACAGCAGAGAGTAGCATACTCCCATGGGTTGCTACTGGCGGTCTTGGTACGCCCACTTGGTCAGTAAGTCAAGCCGAAGGTGCTTATGACGCTTACTGGACTGGTGGTAGCTCCGTAGATGGTCAGGCTGTCTGGACGTTACCAGTAGCGGCGTCAGACAGACTACGAAGCCGAACAGTTACTGTAACTGTAACTATCAAAGCTGCAGCGGGTAATGGTGGCGGTAGAGTTAGAATCGCCGATAACATAGGTAACACAGTTGGGAATGAGATAATAAATGCTACAGGCGTATCAACAGCGGTTCTTGCCGTTGATGCTGCAGCTACATCCCTAGAAATTGACCTACAAGCTCGTGCTAACGGTAGTGGTACTTCAGGCAATATCTACTTCAGTTGGCCCTCCATAAGCATTACTTACTCAGGGGCTCTGATAACTATAAGGAGTCCAAGAGGCGAGCTATCAACTACTCTAACTGCGGCCATGCAAACCGCTGCGGGTAACAGTTCTAATGATTACACAACTAAGGGTATAGGTCGCCCGTTTGGCTTTATAACACTAACCTCACGGAGCGGCTCTGTTGTAAAAACTTACACTACTGAGGATAGTCCCAACAGGATATTTAAGGTGTTAGCTTCGGAGGGTATGTATGGCGGCAGCCTATACCAAGTAGCTGGCCCTGATGGACGACTAATAGACGTAGCCGCTGAGCTAGTTTTCAACAACAACGATAAAGAGTTCAGCACATTAGACCTGCGGGGCTACAAAGTGCTTATTGGCTGGGGGTTTGTTACCTTTGCTGGCGAGTATGCGTTTGGCGAGCCGTATTGGGTGCTATCACAGCGCAACATTAGCTTCGAGGGCAGTAACTATACTATATTCAGGTGTATGTCGGCTTGGCAGAGGTTGGAGTACCAGAAGGCTATAGGATTGGCTGCTGGCACATACACACTCTACACGATTACAGACGTGATTAGATATGCCCTGATGGACTTGTTTACCGACAACGCCGACACTTGTAGACTGTTTGCAGGTGGAGCGTTTACACCAGTAGCTCCTGGCTATGATACCGCCGCTCAGAACAATACTGTAAACGATGTGAGACCGTTAGCGGCTACACCTGCAGTAGGTGACATCTTCTACATCGGTGATGATGAGGTGTTTGACCGAGTTAGTATGCATGTAACTACAGCAGGCGTCAAAGGGGCGGCAACCATTACGCTAGTTTGGGAGTATTACAATGGTGCTGCATGGGCAACGCTAACTGCCGATGTTGGCGAGGCAACTCTTGACCACACTGTTGACTTTACTACACTAGGCTTAAAGGTAGTCACTTTCACTCTGCCAACTGATTGGGCTACAGTAGCAGTAGATGGCGCAACTAAATACTTTATCAGAGCCAGAGTTAGTGCGGCTGCTGGTGGTGCATGGACTACTCAGCCATGGATAGGGCGCATAGGTATAGGCCGTGATTGGGCTATAGAAGTCCTGACTACTGATAGTATTGAGGACTCGGTTACAACTACTCTTACCACCACCTACGATGAGAGTATACGAGCGGTAGTAGCAAGGGCTATAGCTCGGACTAAGTGCAAGCTCTACATGACCCCAACCTACTTTGTAGCTACAGTGTTTACCGATGCCCCAGGTTCAACAGACTACGATTATGAGCTAGATGGTGAGCACCCATTTAAGCAGTCTGAGTACGAGCAAGGCTTAGTTATTCCCAATCAGATAGTATGTACAGCATCAGGAGACCCTACAGCGCCAACTTGGATAGGTACAGCTAATCATGCCTCAACTCAAACAGCTATTGGGGTTATAACTGAGTTCGTCCGTGATGCTGCAGTAACTAGCAACGCCTTAGCGTTAGCAGTTGCAGAACGAGTACGTGATAGATACGTCCAGACTGCATTTCAGGGCGAGTTCACTGCGGCTATAGACGTTGACCGTAACCCGTGGGCATGGGTGGGTGTAAGAGACACTCGTAATACAGCAGGTGCTGGTAATACTTATACTGGTCGTGTAGGTCATATAGTTAGGGAGTTTAACCCTTATGAGCAAGTATACCGTATGACCGTCAGCCTGGGGCTACGTAAGCTAGGTGCGCTCGACTTAATTACTGCTAACCGTACACTTGATGGCCCAGCAGTAACGTCTGGCGCTTATGACTGGATGAGACCTCGTACCACAGCTGAGGAAATGGACGAGCTTATCACAGCGTCACAAACACGGCAGAGAGCTGGTATACCAATGACAGTACCTCAGACCATACCAGACTACAGTGGCTTCCGTGCTGTATCCCTTGCTCCCCCTGTATTCCCAGCAAAGCCGCAGCCTCAAGTCCTGGCAACTGTAAGTGCAGTTAATTTTCTACAGCAGCAGCTAATCAATATCAGGCGGGTTGCTGCTCAGTTGCAGAATGTATTTGATGACATGCGAGGCCCTAAGCTAACACAGTATAGCAGAGACGTATTAGCACGTCAGGCTAGTCTTTATGAACAGGAAAGTAAGCGTCTTGACGAGCTTATTAAGGGAGGCAAATAATGGCAGGTCAAACTCTTGACACTATACGGACTAATATCAGGCTCATGCTTGGGAGCACTGATACTACAGTCTTGCCCGCTGACAATATAGACAGAGCAGTAGCTCAAGCAGTAGCTGTGCTCAGCCGCTTCTTTCCTAGAGAGAGGATAGCTGAGTTCACCTTTATTAAAACTATTACTAACGAGGCATGGACATCAGGGGCTGCTCACGGCACTTACGTTGCTCTAGCTAATAAACCAGTTCGCTACGGTAGTGAGAGTGTTAAGAACAGTGGCTTGACAGTTACCTACGCTCGTGATACTGACTACACTATTGACTACTCTAACGGGCGCTTAACAACTATCAGTGGTGGCAGCATGGCCGTATCTACTGCTTATAAAGTTACTTATGACCGTGACCAGATTGTATTGGATGTAGATGCTGAGCTAACTGAACCTATAGCTATAGCTAGAATAGAAACCCGCAATGCCGACGAGGTTCCTCAAGTTGTTGACGCCCATGAGGAGTGGGGCGAGTTTTTAATTGTTATTACTGATGGCAAATGGGGACAACTGCGGATTCCTGATAAAACTCATGTTGTAATATACTATTGGGCTTACCATGATGAGCCTACAGCTGGTACACCTGGAGCAGCTGGCAGTTATCCACAGTTCTTGGACGAGGTAGTTTTAGTAGGCACAAGTGCTTATGTACTGTTGTCAGAGAGTGTTCAGAACGAGCTTCTGGCTATAGCCGATTTGGCTTCCTCCAGAGCTGCCCTGGTGCTAGCTGACGATGATAACGCTCTTATGTCTACTGCATTAACAGCTATAGCTACCGCTAACAACAAGCTAGACGAGGAGGTAGTTCTAGCCGATGCCCAGGTAGTGCTTGCCGCCACAGCTTTGGCTAAGGTTGCTACTCATTCAGGTACTGAAGCTGATGCTGCGCTAGACAAAATAACTACTCACGTAGCCGAGGCTGATACTATTATAGATTTAGTTCAGGCAGAGCTACTGCTAGGTAATGCCGCACTGGATAAAGTAGCTACTTACGGTGACCCTAATAGCACCGCCAGGACGGCTGAGTGGTATCTTGACCAAGGTGATGCTTTACTCAACACTATTCCTACTGGGGGCCCACAAGCTGCTTTACAGTATGTAAACTTTGCACAGGCAGAGTTAGCTAAGGTGCAAGCGTACATTAACGAAGCAATGGGAAGGTACGCTCACGGGCAAGCTATAATTACAGAAGCCTCTGGTAGATTAGGCATGGCTAGTGCTTTTATTCAGGAAGCGCAGGGTAGGTTGGGTATGTCAGACAGCTTTATTGGCGAGGCAAGTGGCCGCATTGGTGCGGCTCAAACATACCTGAGTAGTGCGGCGGGTTACTTCCAGCAGGCTCAGGGATACGCTTTGGAAGTTCAATCGTACCTGGCCCGTGATGGTATGTTCTTCCGTCAGGCCGAGCTTTATCAGTCTAACTCAAGAGAACTCCGTGAGCTAGCACTGTCGCAGAAAGCTGAAGCCGAACTACGGCTGGCTGAGTTCATGTCTACCCTTAGAGACAGAGCTCAAATAGCTACACACTTGAGTCACAACTCGGTGTTACAATACGCTGATTATGCAAGGCTGCCAGACTATCCTTATTAGTCAATATGCAGTGACTAATTTCTATTAGGGGCGGGTTGACTATTGGCGCTAGTGGCGGCATCCAGGTAGCCTTACAGTTACTACATAAACCCCCTTGTTGCCCTCCAGTAAAGGTGTGTGCTTCCATAGTTTCATGTCCGCAGAACCAACATACTTTATTCACTCAATTTCTCCTATAACAGTTTCAGGGTTATTTGGGTCATAGGCGGAGTTCATGCACTCTGGACAGTATAAGTGTTCAGGCGCTACACCATCCCCGTCACTGTACTCCAACAGTGTGCCACACTTAGGACACTCTGGGTCGTAGCTGTCCACTATTGACCTCCTTTGCTTTGTCGGCTCTATAACTTGCCACTCTACACCTAGTCGAACAAAACCTTTGCCACTTGACTATCTCGTGAAAAACTCCCCGACAAAAGGCACATTTATAATACCGAGCCGCTTTTCTTGCTTTTCGACGAGTCATTTTTGCAGTTTCATATCTAGCCGATTGGCAAGGCCAACTTTGTTACGCATTGGGGGCCAACACGACAATCACGGGCTTGGAAGCCCAATTCCCCAAGCTAGACGGGCATGATTCCCGCCCGCTCATCGCTCCTTCCCATGCCTGAACGGTCTGCCCTGGTTAATAGCCATCTTTTCGGCTACTACTCTGTCCAAGTTGATACCCAGGCCGCCAGCTAAGTCAAACAGCCTTATGAAGGTGTCGGCTATCTCAACCTCGAAAGCCCTTACTCGCTCTAAGTCCTCATCGTTGACTGCCAGTGGTATCTTGCCGTCTAGCACGTCAAGGCTGTTTGCGCCGATGTACCTATACTCCTCCATAGCTTCGGCTAGCTCGGTAACTACAAGCATGAGCTTTTCAGGTACGTTAGACCATTCTGTAACAAATCCTTTTGCTGCGGCCCATCGAGATATTTCTGTAGCTAAATCAGATAAAGGTGTAGGAGTTGGTAGAAGTTTAAGAGTTTCCTGTCCATCTACGAGTTCGACCAGGAATCTAGGTTCTGTCATTGCTATCTCCTTCCTTCTAATTGTGAGTACAACCAATAGTTACGTCGGCAGGTCAGGCATCCTCTACCACCTCCGTTCTTGTATGTGTTAGCAGGAGTAAACTCGTGCCCTCGCTTGCAGTGAGTTTTTCGAGCGTTAATAGCTGTTATTCCTTCACTTTGTAATACATTATCACGTATGGGGATTTGCTCAAGATGGTCTGGGTTAACACACAGTTTATTGCCGCAGATATGATTAATAGTAAGTATCTTGTCTCTAGGCCCGATAAACATCTCATAAGAGTAAACATAAGCGAGCATTTTCTGTCCCTTGTTATAGTCGCTTCCAGGCCAAAATCTTCCTCGGCCATACTTCTCAATATATCCATTCCAGAGCCAACATTCGTTATCAGTGTGTGGCAGAATATGGGACATAAAACGCTCAATTGCAGTACGATAAATACTTCTACCCATTTGGGTCTCCTTAGTAGTTATCATTGCCAGCGACGTATATGTGAGACTTCCACTGGCGTCCATAGCGGTGAGATATGAGCTAACCTGTCAACGGGTATATTATACTCACCATCCAACAAACCCTCATCATGCACCTGTAATATAAAGTCCTCTATTGGCACCTCCTTCGCTAATTCTATAAGCATTAAGGCGAAAATCTCGTATGCAGAGCCTGAGATAGTGTAAGCTACAGCCATATTCATAATATGGTTATCACTAGAATTATCAGCACCAAGGTTTTGGTCAAGCCTAAGCGTTCTACCAAACAGGGTTTGTACTTTCATGTCACGCAGCCCTTGATACCTCTGCCGCTCTATCCAATCTGACGCTACTCTATAAGTGTCTTTCAGTTGTTGCAGATAAGATTTTACTAGCTGCAAATCTTTTATGCCTGTAGCCTTAGACATGGTATCAGTACCGCCGCCATAAGAGAAGCCTCCAAAATTGAACGCTTTGGCGTCTATTCTGTTACTCAGTCCCAATGCTGTCTGGGTAGTACCGTGAATATCGTGAATCTTGTCCTCAATAGGCACACTTAATGCTCTATGCATAACAGGGTCGCCACTAAAATAAGCTAACACTCTTAGTTCAATTTGGGAGGCGTCAAACCGAGTAATCCAACCGCTGTCTGGTGTGAACACCCGTCTTACAGGCCCAGCTTTAGGTATGATGTCCCCTTTGTGAGCGCCAGTTGGTAAGTTGTGCATCTGTATGTCTCTAGAGGTAACACGGCCAGTAGCTGCAGTCATATGAAAGTGACTGTAAGCTCTGTTGCTAGCAGCTATTCTGTGTACAACGCCATGTAGCTTGTTATACTTACGAGACAATAGGGTAAGAGCCGCATAGGGGTGGCTTATGCTCTCTAATACGGAATCCTCAGTTGATGGCCTGCCCCGACTAGGATACA
>ERZ1292644.1518-Hain-H14-01um-R2-1518-length-11911-cov-4_pt1 | contig 11911 bp, 10 predicted proteins | sample MGYA00564402_ERZ1292644 | MGnify/ENA primary metagenome ERZ1292644 (study PRJEB36523, sample SAMEA6512644) | groundwater metagenome | collected 2019-01-09 | study: AquaDiva: Metagenomics assemblies of 32 groundwater samples | reverse complement strand
AGAATTGAATTAATAAAAACTAAAAACTATAGTTATGAAAATAGTAGAAGTAGATTACCAAGATGATTTGCTGGCGGCGAGGAAAAATAAGTAATGAAATTCTTATTCTTAGCTGATAATTATTCAGCGCCTCACTACTATCGTGTTGGGATTTCCCAGGCTTTAAACTATTTTGGCCACACATGCGCTTTCTGGTCGCGTGCCAGTAAAAGTTAATACTGAAAATGGTCTTATTAAAATTGGAGATGTGCTGACATCATCGTCAACTCCGGGAATTGCTATGAAAGCTATAAAAGCCGGACCGATTATTGGCATTGCCATGAGCGGCTTTGACGGAGACGGCGCAGGAACGGTACTAATGTTCATTAAAACAGGATACTTTAATGGTAGCAACTTATCTGAATTGGTTAAAGCTCCAGCCGAAGGCGCAGACGGCAAATTAACACAGGACGACGTCGGCAAAAACATACTTGGCTACTTAATGAGCAATAAAAATAGTCTTGCGGGCAAAGAAGTAAAGCTTTCTGAAGTATTTGCAGACAGAGTTGTTGCCGGCCTTGAAGTTGTTGCTCCGAAAATCATAACTGAAATTGTGGAAACAGATTACATTATACCGGCTTTGGGCAATGACTTGATAATCGGTTTGGATTCGGCTAAAGAAGGAAAGTTCATAATAACAGGAACAGAAACAAGTCTTGATAACGCCACACCTTCTTCGGTGCCGGTAATCACTTTTGACAGCTTTGGCAATGCGGTATTTGTGGGAGATGTGCGGGCGGCTTCATTTACCGCTGACAAAATCAGCGGACTGGAAATTTTCACTGATAAAATTTCATCTCTGGCTTCCAATGTTTCAACACTTGAAACCCAGACCTCTGAATCAGTGACCCAGGGAGACTTAGCAATATTGCAGTCAACCCAGACTGGCTTGCTGGAATCCCAAAATGCCATTTCTTTCCGCATTGATGAAATAGCCGGCCTGGCCGACGGCTTAAAATCTTTGGCTGATGAATTTAAAATAAAGACGGAAAATTTCAACCTGCAACTGGAAAGCATAAAAGCCGTCAATCAGGATATTGCTTCAAGGGTGGCCATATTAGAGAATATATCCCTTATTGATACAACAAGCCTGCAGGGCCTGCTGAACATTACCGGACCCACAATTCTTGACGGCGGGCTGAAAGTGGACAATATTTCTTCCATCAATGATGTGGTGGCTTTCCTGACGGATGTCGTATTCATTGGCAGGCCTTACTTTACCACTGATACGGCAGGCTTTGCCGTCATACCTTTGGGCGAAAGAAAAGTTGATGTGGTATTTGAAAGGGAATATATTGAGCAACCCGTTGTAAGCGCGACAATATCCATTGAGCAACAGGCAACAAGCGACAAACAGCAAGAACTGGAAAATGCCATATTCGGAATTGACCTGCGATATGTGGTAACCGGCAAAAGCGTAAAAGGATTTACCATATTATTGAACAGGCCGGCTACTTCTGAAATAAGATTTGACTGGATTGCCCTGGCGGTCAGGGGAGCCAAAACATTCACCTCTATTCCATCTGGCGGGTTGCCGCAGGCTCCTTTGCCAAGCGAATTAATATCACCGCCCGCAGATTCACCTGCCATATCTGAAGCAACGGAATCCAATGCCCCGATTTTGCAAGAGCCCGAGCCTGTGCAAGAGCCCGAAGTGTCTTTGCAAACAACTCCGGTGACAGAAACAAGCCCGGAATTGCCAATTGAGCCGGCGATAGAACCCGTGCCGGAGCCCGCAACGGCAACAGAAACTCCGGCCCAATAATTATTTGGTATTTTAAAATTAAAAATATTATATTATAATAATTGATTCATTAAAGGTCGTTATGAGATTAAATACAAATAAAATTTACCCAGTCAAATATGCAAAGCATATTTTTCTGCCCTGCAGAAAATTATTTGACCGGGTAAAACACTATGGATAACAAAACCATTATGATGGATGAACCGGCTGCCAAAAATAAATTAGTGAAAATTTTAATTCCCGCCCTTATTGTTGCCGTTATTGCCCTGGGAGGATTGTCTTATTACCTTTATTCGCAACTGAAAAGTTTCAAGAAAAATCCCCAGCAGATAGCCCAGCAGGAGATTCAGAGCCTTATTGAAAAAGTAGGGAAGCTGGTAGTTTTGCCCGAAGGAGAAACTCCCACGGTAGCCACGGTTGCCGACCCGGAGAAATTAAAAGACCAGCCGTTTTTTGCCAACGCCAAAAAGGGCGATAAAGTATTGATTTACACTAATGCTAAAAAGGCGATTCTATACGACCCGGTCAATAATAAAATTGTTGAAATAGCCCCCGTAAATATCGGAAATAATCAGACTCAAACCCAGCCCCAAACCCAGCCCAAAAAATAATTAAAGGTTATTTGCAGGGAAAATTATTTTACAGCCGGCCAAGCCTTTTTATGACTAAAGCTTGGCCAGTTTGGATAACAAGGCAATAAGTAACGGCTGCCACAGTGTGGTAGCCGATAGACCGAAAAAAAATGAAGTTACATAGGTATCTTTTATCTATTTTTGCGTTATACTTTTTATTTTTTGCCGGCTTTTTTTATTCGCCGGCTGGTGGACTGGCCGTAGATTACACTAACAGCAGTTTTATTTTAAGAAATCCCGCCATTACGGTTTCGGGTGGCAGGTTAACTACAACATCTTTTGAATTTTACTCTGCCACGGGGCAAACGGCTCCCGGCAAAAGCACCAATTCAGCCTTTACTTATCAGGCGGGATTTCTTTATTTTGATGCGGCGGCGGCGGCCCCCGCCACTCCCGCAGCTGCCGGCCAGACAATATCCGGAGGAACGGCATCGCCCGGCGCCAAAATAACGTTTTCAGGCAAGGCTTATCCCGGCGGCACAGTGGTGCTTTTAAAAGACGCCCAAATTGCCAAAGCAGTTTTTGCAGACAATAATGCCGATTTTAGCATAGAACTTAGCGGTCTTTCCTCGGGCGACTATATTTTTTCCATTTACGGCAAAGATTATGCGGGAAAATCATCCAGGCTACTTTTATTTCCAGTTAAAGGCGTGTCAAAAAAAGATACTTCAATAAATAATATTCTTATACCGCCAACCATTTCAAAAAACAAAAAAGAAGTTAAAAAAGGCGGAACCGTTGATATTTTCGGCCAGTCGCTTCCCAATGCAGAGATTGATATTTCAATAGAAGGCCCAAACGGAGATTTGGCGGCAAAAATCCCTTCTGACAGCCAGGGAAAATACAAATACATTCTTAATGCTTCAGACTTAGATTACGGGCAATATAAAGCCAGCTCGGAAGTATCTTTTTGGGACAAAAAAAGCCGAAGTTCTTCTTTAACTTTTACCGTCAGTGACCGGGATATTTTAGAAGAGGCCCAAGTTTGTCCCCCTAAAGCTGATTTTAACAATGACTGCGCCGTTAATCTGGTTGATTTTTCAATTTTGATTTACTGGTTTGACCGGCCGGGCGTACCCGAAAAAATTGATTTGGACGGCAACGGCATAGCCGATTTAGTTGATTTTTCCATCATGGCATACCACTGGACAGGCTAACAAAGTTAGCCTGCGCTAAACCGACGCAAAACTATACGCAAAACAGACGCTAAACTATGACTCAAGAATCAGACGGAAAATTATTATACAAGGAAGAATCTTATATAATTCAAGGAGGCGCTTTTGAAATTTATAAACAATTCAGGAACAGGCACAAAGAGATTATTTATCTAAAATCATTAGTTGAATATTTAAAAGGCAAAGGATTGATTGCAGATAAAGAGAAGCAAATTCCAATTTACTTTCAAAGTAAAAAAGTTGGCACCTATGTGCCGGATATTGTTGTTGATGGCAAGATTATTGTTGAATTAAAGTGCAAACCAAGCATTACAAAAGATGATATCAATCAATTTTGGTATTACCTTAAATGCTCTGACTATAAAGTTGGGTACCTGATAAATTTTGGTTCATCTAATGGCGTAAAAATAATTCGTAGAATCTATGATACAGCAAGAAAGTAAAAAAATATTTAGTGTTGGTTTAGCGTTTTTGTTTAGCGTCAGTTTTGCTTTAATGCCTATTGGGGCATTGGCTGCCGAGATTTACTTTGGCTCAAACAGCAAAGAAGTCGGGGCAGGCGAAAAGTTTGAAATAGGGGTTTTTATTGACACAAAAGAAGAATCCATAAATGCAATAGAAAGCAATATTGATTTTCCGTCGGATTTTCTTGAATTCCAGGGGATTGAAAACGGAAGCTCCATTCTTAATTTATGGGTTAAGCAGCCGTATGTTTTATCCGACGGCAAGGTATTTTTTTCGGGCGTTGTGCCCGGGGGATTCCAGGGAAACAAAGGCTACCTTTTTTCCATTATATTCAAGGCAAAAAACCTGTTGTCTGGCTCGGCCAAAGCCTCTATTGTTTCCTCGGGCGAAAAAATACTTTTAAATGACGGAAGCGGGTCAAGGGCTGATATAACAAAAGCTCCCTTGTCATTAACCATTAAGCAGGAAGTTTCGCCGGAAGATTTTGCTCCCATATATGACCCCGATCCCCCGGAGCCCTTTTTACTGCAAATTGCAAGAGACGAAAACATTTTTTCTAACCGCTGGTTTCTGGTTTTTAACACCCAGGACAAGGGGTCCGGCATTGATTATTACGAAATTTTAGAAAAACCTCAGCCCGATTCAATTTTTTCTTTATTTAAAAAAGATGAATGGGCAAAAGGCCAAAGCCCTTATCTTTTAACAGACCAAAGCTTGCAAAGCGTTATTTCAGTCAAGGCAGTTGACAGGGTTAGTAATTCAAGAATTGAAAGCCTTTCGGCTTTCCACAGCCTGTCCTGGTATGAAAACTTTTGGATTTGGATTATAATTACTATAATAATGGCAATCATCCTTATTAGTTATGGATTATGGTGGAAATTTCACAAGAAATAAATGTAGAAAAAATTAAACGCAAAACAGAAGCAAAACTATGCGCTAAACAGACGCGAATTTTTTGCGTCGGTTTAGCGTTTTTGTTTAGCGTCAGTTTAGCTTTATTGCCCCAACAGGGGCAAGCGGCCACTCTTTCCGTGGGCCCGGCCACCGGAACATTTACAGTAGGCAATACTTTTGACGTGTCTATATTTTTAGATACGGAGGGTCAGTCGGTCAATACAGTCAGAACCTTAATGAGCTTTTCCCCCGACAAGCTTCAGCTTGTTTCGCCTTCGGCCGGAAAATCAATCATTGGAATTTGGACTGCTTCGCCGGAATTTAATAATCAAACCGGCCGGATTGATTTGCAGGGGGGAATACCGGGGGGCATTAATGTAAGCAAGGGACTGGTTATTAGCCTCACCTTCCGGGTCAAATCTGTCGGAACTGCAGTTTTGAAATTTCTTGACAATTCAAGGGTGCTTTTAAACGACGGATTAGGGACAGATGCTCTTAAGAATACTTCAAACGGCGTTTATCAATTAGTCCTGCCTGCTCCCGCTGGTCCCATTGTTGTTTCTCCGACCCATCCAAACCAATCTAACTGGTATTCAAATCCGAATGCTGTTTTAAATTGGGGCTCCCAAGAAAACATTGACGGCTATAGTTACATATTGAACGAAGTGCCGGTAGATTCATTGGATAATATTGCAGACGGCCAGAAAACATCGGTTACCTACAAAAATTTAAGCGACGGCGTTCATTATTTTCACATTAAGTCCCATAGAAATGAAGTCTGGGGCGGCGTTACCCATTTTGCTGTTCAAATTGACACAGCTCCGCCGGCAGATTTTCTGATAGATATAATTCCCTCTTCCAGAACCACAAGGCGCCAGCCGGTTATCCAATTTGATTCCAGCGACGCCAATTCCGGCATTGACCGCTATGAACTAAAAATAATTTCCCTTGCTTTAAAGTTAAAAGAAGAAAAAAGCAGCCAGCCGCTGTTTATTGAAGTCCAAAGCCTCCATGTGCTCCCCACCCTTGAGCTGGGAAGGTATGATATAATAGTGAGGGCATACGATAAAGCCGGAAACTACAAAGAATCTTTCAGGCGACTTTCTATTGTTACCACGGCTTTTCAATTCATCGGCGAAGACGGCTTTGAAGTCAGGAACGTAATTTTCGTACCGTGGTTTTGGTTTTGGACGGGTTCTATTTTCCTTTTAATGGTTCTGATTTACGGTTCCCTGCGTGTTAAAAAATGGCACGATTCTCTTGCCTTTGGCAAGGCCCAAAAACTTCTGCCAAAAGAGATAAAAGAGCAATTGGAAGATTTGCGCAGGTATAAGTCAAAATACGGGCCCAAATCATTCCTGCTTTTGCTTCTTGTTCTTGGCTCGTCGCTGGCTTTCTTTAATATGGCTTTTGCCAATCAAACTATTTCTCAAATAAGCTATCTAAAGCCTATTGCCGCCTTGGCCCAGTCAGAGGACAGGACTTCAGCCGGTCAGATAGAAATATCACCGCCCTTTGTAGATACGATTTCCCGTAATATTTCCAATGAAGAGATTTTCTATGCCGGCGGAAAAACCGAAGCTCCGCAGATGCAGGTAATTTTGTACATGCAGAATCTTCAAAACGGGGAGACCGTTTCACATACGGTAATTTCAGACAAAAATGCAGACTGGTTCTACCGCCATGATAATTTCCTGCTGAGCGGAAATTATCTTCTGTGGGTGCAAAGCAAGATAGGCGACCAGTTAAGCCCCCCAAGCCCCCAGATAAGGATAACTGTCAGGCAGACGGCAATTCAATTCGGCGCATCCAGGGTAAGCTACGAAACGCTTTACCTCATAATTGTAATAATTTTGTTCTTGGTTGTTGCGGGATTAGCCGGATATATTATTTTCCACGCCTATCACGGGCGCAAAAAACATCTGCATTTTGTCAAAGAACTCGGAGAGGCAAAAGAATCCGTCAAAAGGGGCTTTGCAGTATTAAAAAGGGACATCCAGGCCGAGTTTGATTTGATAAAGAAAGCAAAATTGGAAAAGCCGCTTTCGGCAGAAGAAAAGTTAAAAGAAGAGCAGTTGTTAAAAGACCTTCAGGAGGTTGAAAGGTATATCGGCAAAGAAATTTGGGATATTCAGGAAGCGGAATATAAATAATCCACCAATAATCCACGAATGGCAATGAATGTAATCCACGAATGGCAACGAATACTGAACAAATGGCAACGAATTTTAAAAAACTGTTGAAGTCTGACTTCAACAGTTTTTTACTATAAACAATGAACCGCAGAAAAGTTTTAAAAATAGGTTTTTTTGACCGTGATACCAAAATAGTGGCCAAAGAACTGCTCGGCAAATTTTTGGTGCGGAAAATCGGCAGGCGCCAATTTTCCGCCATGATTACGGAAACCGAAGCCTACGACGGGCCCCATGACAAAGCCAGCCACGCCTCAAAAGGCAAAACAGAAAGGACAAAAATAATGTTTGGCGAACCTGGAAAATTTTATGTTTATTTGGTGTACGGAATGTATTATATGCTAAATGTGGCAACAAGAGAAAAAGATTATCCGGCTGCTATTTTGATACGCGGAGTAAAAGGATTTGAAGGACCGGGCAAACTTACAAAATTTTTTAAAATTGATAAAAGTTTTAACGGAAAAGTTTCTGCGCCGGTAAATAATTTATGGTTTGAAGACAGGGGAGAAATTAAAATCAAAAATCAATCCGCCAGCTGGCGGACAAAAATCAAAATTAAGGCAATGCCAAGAGTGGGGGTAAGTTACGCAGGGCCAATTTGGTCTGCAAAGAAATGGCGTTTTTGTGCTACAATTAACCAATAATGTTTCAAGACAGACAAGAAGCGGGCCAATTGCTTGCCGAAAAAATTGCAGAGCTGGATTTTAAAAATGCAGTAGTCTACGCTTTGCCGAGGGGAGGAGTTGTTTTGGGCCTTGAAGTTGCAAAAAAGATTTCAGCTCCGCTTGATTTGGTGATTGCCAGAAAAATCGGCCATCCCCAAAATCCCGAATACGCAATTTGCGCCATAACCGAAGACGGGCAGATGACCTGCAATGAAGAAGAGAAAAAATCAGTTGACCCGCGCCGGCTTGAAGAGTCAGCCAAAAAAGAAATGGAAGAAGCCAAAAGAAGGAGAAATTTGTATTTGAAGGGAAGGCCCCATATTCTGGCGACCGGCAAAAAGGCAATTATTGTTGACGACGGCATTGCAACCGGATTAACCATAATCGCTGCCGTAAAATATTTAAAAAAAGAAAATCCATCAAAAATTATTGTGGCCGTTCCCGTGGCTCCCAAAGACGCCGTTTTGGAAATGAAAAGATATGCAGACCAGGTTGTTGCGCTTGAGTCGCCGGAAAAATATCTGGGAGCAGTGGGGGCATATTATAGGGATTTCCCGCAAGTTTCAGATCAGGAAGTAATTGCTATTTTAATGACTAATATAGTCTATATTAGTCATTAAAATAGCCCGAAAAACGGCTAAAATGGCCATTTTAGCAGTTTTTCGGGCTAAAACCGTTCATTGAAAAAGGAGTCGGAATATGAATCAAACTGACACAATAATGTTTTCTGACCTGCATATAGGGTCTGAAGAATGCAATGCCCCCGAGTTTTTAGAAACGGTGGAAAGCTGGTCTTTTAAGCAACTGATTGCCAATGGCGACCTTCATGAAAAAAGGAAACCAATTAACAAGGAACAGTTTGAAATCGTGAACTTTCTTAGCAAAAATCGGGAAAAAGTGGTGATTATTGGAGGCAACCACGACCCGGTTGAGAACGGCATTTGCCGGCTTACGGGAATTAAAAAGCGCAGAGAATATCGCTGGAATACAGCAGGTAAAAAATGCTGCGCTCGCCATGGAGACGGCCACGGCTTTGATTTGTTTTCATGGCTGTTTCAGGAAGAATCCATTGACTGGGCATTTTCATCTTTCTTATATTTGCTAAGAAAGGTGAAAATTGGCGCAGTTGACTTGGATTATTCCATTAACGGTTTTCACGATGGGCTTTCTCTGCGTGTTGCCGAACGGGCGGCAATATATGCCGGAAGACAGGGCATTGACATGATGTTTTGCGGCCACACGCATTTTCCCATGCACCACACCTTTACCGCCAAAAACGGAAAAGTTATTGAATACTACAATTCAGGCGCATGGGTGGGAGAAATCTGCACTTTCGTTACCTTAGATGCCGAGGGACAGGCCCAGCTTCATTATGCGACAAACCAAAAATCAGGCCCCTGAAACAGCGGGGGCTTTTTTCTTTTGCCAAAAAATGATAAAAGTAAATCATGAAAGATTACTTTAATAAAAAATATCAAAAAGCCAAACTTCATTTCGAAAACTTTAAGACAAAAGCTTCCACCAGAACCTGGAATTTGGCCAAAAGGATGGATTTGGGTCATAAAAAGGGCGAAAAGAAAAAATAGCACGCGAAATGCGCAAAGCCCCGCAAAGCGGGGCATTACACGAATGCGCCCACACTAATATTCGTAGATTCGGGTGTCATTCGTATATTGGTGTCGCCTTATAAAGTATGCAGAAGATTATTTATCCGAAAGTTTATATTAAGGATGTCCTGAAATTTTACTGGGAGGGAATAAAGCCACAAAAAAGGCTTTTTTTCGGTTTAATATTATTTGTTGCTCTGGCAAATATAACGGGAGTTATAATTCCTGTTTTTTACAAGCAATTTTTTGATGTTATTACGGCCGGATATTTAAATTCGGCTATTGCGCCAAAGTTGCTATCCATTATTATTGTCATTGCTTTTTTAAACGGATTATTCTGGCTTTTTTACAGGCTGGCAACTATTTTTAATTTCAACTACCAGCCCAATGCCATAGCAAATTTAAAGCAGAATTCTTACAACTACCTGATGGAGCATTCCCACTCTTTTTTCAGCAATAATTTTACCGGTTCTCTAGTGCAGAGAGTCAACAGGTCCGCCAGGTCGTTTGAGCATTTATCTGACAGAGTTATTTGGGAGGTTCTGCCATTGCTCGTAAAAATAGTTTCAATATTTACTATTGTGTATTTGTTTAATAGTTGGATAGCTTTAATAATTTTATGCTGGGCGTTTATTTTTATATGCTTCAATGCGGTTTTTTCAAGATGGAAAGTGAAGTATGACATTAAAGTTGCCGAAATTGACTCTAAAACCACAGGGTATTTGGCAGACACCATTGCCAATCAAAATACCATCCAGCTTTTTACGGGTTTTCAAAAAGAATCAAAGGGGTATAAGGATGCGACAGAAAATCAGGCAAAGGCAACCAGTTTTTCATGGGGTTTGGATGCTATCGTTGAGGCGGTGCAGGGCTTTTTGGGTTTTGCATTTGAGTTTATTTTATTTTTTTACGCAATAAAATACTGGGAGCAGGGATTAATAACGGTGGGAATTTTTGTGCTTTTGCAAGCTTATTTTATAGACTTAATACACCAGCTTTGGGGATTCACAAGAATTGTGCGAGACATGTATCATGGCTATGCCGATGCCAAGGAAATGGTGGAAATAATGCTTTTGCCCCATGAAATAAAAGATTCGCCAATGGCAAAGGATTTAAAAGTTAAAAAGGGAGAAATTGAGTTTAGAGATTTGACATTCAGTTTCCATGAAACCAGAAAAGTTTTGGATAAAATAAATTTAATCGTAAAACCGGGTGAAAAAATTGCTTTAGTGGGTCCGTCGGGAGCGGGAAAAACCACTTTTGTAAGACTGCTGTTAAGACTTTATATTCCCACAGCGGGCAAAATTTTAATTGACGGGCAGGATATTGCCCATATCACCCAGGAAAGCTTAAGACAAAATATTTCCATGGTTCCCCAGGATACCATTCTTTTTCATCGCACTCTGGCTGAAAATATTGCTTACGGAAAACCCAATGCAAAAATAAAAGAGGTAAAAAAAGCGGCCGAATTGGCGCACTGCGACGAGTTTATTAAAATGTTGCCGAATGGATTAAATACTTATGTGGGAGAGAGGGGAGTGAAATTATCCGGAGGAGAACGCCAAAGGGTTGCCATTGCCCGCGCCATTTTAAAAAATGCCCAAATTCTGGTTTTAGATGAAGCTACTTCCAGCTTGGACTCGCATTCCGAAATGCTTATTCAGGACGCATTGAATAATTTAATGGCCGGCAAAACCACCATTGTCATTGCCCATAGGCTTTCCACCATTCAAAAAATGGACAGGATAATTGTTGTTGACCAGGGGAAAATTATTGAGCAGGGAAGTCATTCGGAACTGCTCAACCAAAAAAACAGCCTGTACGCCAAACTATGGACTTTGCAGGCCGGCGGATTTTTGAAAGATGAAGATAGCGCAGAATAACGCGGAAACTCACCCCGCAAAAGAGCAGGGCTCTCGCGGGGCAGGCGCGGAATCACGCGGAAACGAAAAAGTAAAAATTGAAGGTTTTTAATTTTAATGCTTTAATGAGGAAACAACATGATAGATGCATATATTTGGAGCATTTTAAGCGTTGTGGCAGTCAGCCTCGTTTCTTTGATTGGAGTTTTTACTCTTTCCATCAAAGAAGAATTTTTAAGGAAATATATTTATATTTTCATCAGTTTGGCGGCGGGAGCTTTACTGGGAGACGCTTTTATCCATCTTATTCCCGAAGCTTTTGAAGAGTCTTTTGACCCGGCTCTAACCGGCATGTTCGTAATTGCAGGAATAGTAATATTTTTTATTTTAGAAAAATTTTTCCATTGGCACCATCATGGCGAAGATGCCAATAAACCTCACTCTATCCATCCCGCCGGCAAACTGATACTTTTTTCAGACGGCGTGCACAACATAACAGACGGGATTATTATCGGCGCAAGTTTTTTAGTGAGCATTCCGGTGGGGGTTGCAACAACTCTGGCTGTGGTTTTACATGAAATTCCCCAGGAAATAGGGGATTTTGCGGTTTTAATCCATGCGGGATATAAAAGAAAG
>ERZ1292644.1517-Hain-H14-01um-R2-1517-length-11913-cov-9_pt1 | contig 11913 bp, 18 predicted proteins | sample MGYA00564402_ERZ1292644 | MGnify/ENA primary metagenome ERZ1292644 (study PRJEB36523, sample SAMEA6512644) | groundwater metagenome | collected 2019-01-09 | study: AquaDiva: Metagenomics assemblies of 32 groundwater samples | reverse complement strand
TGGCAATGCTCATTCAATCTGAGCTCGTGGAAGAGGATGAGGACAGTAAGCATGTGGCGCTGCTTTGCGATGCAAGCCGCACACTCGTCAAGTTCATTTCAGCCGAGCTTGACGAACTCGAAGGCGCGGCGGGCGATGCTGCTGATGAGGCGCGTATGGGGCCGATGAATAAGGCTGTAGAGATTGACGATACCTTCTTTGCGGTCAAGTCAATTGGAGAAGACGAGATTATGGGGCCGGCGATCCGCTATGGCACGTCTGACGAGCCGGATATGTCTGACAAGCGAGATTACTTTACGAAGTCCACGAACTATTACTTGGACGCTTGGGATAAGCGCCCGATGCTGTGGCATCACGCCGTACCGCAAGTCGACTTGATCGATGCGATGCGCAAGGCCGGTGCTGATCCAGAAGAGATCAAGGCCATGCGCGAGGCGATTATTTACCTTGATCAAAATCCAGTGATTGGGACTTGGACGAAAGCAGTAGCCGATCCGGCTTCGGTTTGGATGAACGGCGTGCTAGATCGGGCGCATCGGTATCGAGCGGCGATCAAGCGCATGGTTGACCTGGGCATGCTGAAGATCAGCACCGATAGCATACCGCAAATGGTACGCCGTGAGAAGCAATCGAATGGCACGAACGAAGTCAAGGCATGGCCGATTGTGGCAGCGAGCCTGACACCGCAAGCCGCCGAACCGCGTTTGTTCGATGTGCAAGCGATCAAGTCTATTTACGCAGCAGCCGGGATGACATTCCCGTTTGCGATAGATGAGGATACAGAGGCGGTCAATCCACCTGCTATAAAGGCCGACGGGCGAGAGATGGCAGATGATGAGCGAGCGCGGGCTATTCTCCTAGAGCTAGAACTTCTAGAACTCGAAATGGAGACAGCATGACAGCAGGACAAACCGTCTCTGATTTCGTCAAGCTCGCGCGGGAGGCCGTTCTCGCAAAGGATTTTGACGCGGCAGAGACGTATAAGCAGCAAGCCATCGCCATAAAAGGCTTGGACGACCTTGCCCCCACGGTGGATAAGGCGCGACGGCTCGATATGGGCAGTGGAGAGCAGGACGAAGCCGCGCTCGCAAAAAGCGTGCAAACGACCGCTGTGAAAGCATGGTATAGCCAGGCGAATGGCGGGAAGGACGTTGATCGCGATGTCGAAGTCGTGCTCAACGATATGTACGGACGGAACTATCAGCAGTTGCGGTGGGCCAAAACGGCAGACTTTGTGCGCTTTGTTCGTAGTGGGAACTGCGATCCGGCGCTCAAGTCGATGGTTGTGTATACGCCTGAGCAAGTGCTGCTGGAGCTTGCCGGCGGCATGACGGTTGCTGATCTCAAGGCTGCGATGAAGGCGACGCAGCTTGAAAGTCAGGACACGAGCGGCGGATACTTGGTCGCGGAGGATTTTCGCGATAGTGTGGTCACCCGCTTGCAGGGCTTGACGCAGATGCGCAGCGTAGCCGAAACGATCACCACGGCATCAGACCGCGTGACCATGCCAGTGTCGGACGGCGGGGATGACCGCTATACCGGCAGCGTCCGGGTGTTCAAGGTGGATGAAAGTCCGACCTCGACGCAAGCCGCAACGAACGCGCTGTTTTCACAAACGACTGTCCCGGTCTACACGATTATGGCCCATGTGGCCGTGTCCAAGAACCTGATCGACGATAGTCGGGGGGCCGCAAGCATTCTGCCCTACCTCAATACACAATTCAGCACCGCGTACAGTATTTTCGAGGATGAGCAGTTCATCGTCGGCAACGGTATCGCTGGTCCGCAGGGCGTGCTGAGAGACGCCACAACCGGCGGGCCGTACACATTTTCATACGGCACGATCCAGCCCCAAAACAGCGGCGGCGCAACGTCGATCACGGCCGATGCTATCCGTAATCAGCCGTATCAGCTCGCGACGCAGTACCGATCGGCCGGCTGTAAGTGGTTTATGTCGCGCGGCAGCGTGCGCGTGATGAAGACGCTGAAAGACGGCACGGGCGATTATCTCTGGGCGGATCGTGGGCAACAGCTTATGATGGGCCAGCCGCCAAAGCTGGAAGGCTATGAGATCGCTGAGACGGAAGTGCTGGCCGCGCCGACTTCGACTTCGGTAACGACCTACACCGCCAACGTCTACCCGATCCTGTTCATTTCCAAAGGTGCCTATTTGATCGTGGATAAGGCCGGCGGCATGGATGTGCAACGGTACGACGACAGCACCACGGCGAAGGCAAACAGCATCGTGCTGGTCATGCGGCGGCGGGTCGGCGGTCAAGTAATCCTGCCGTGGGGCATTAGTGCGATGAAAATCGCAGCGTGAAAGGAGGGCACCATGGGCGCACATAACCTAGGCGAGAACAGCCGATGGACTGTCCTCAGTTCAGGAACGTTCATCAACCAGTTGACCATCGGCGGTACTGCCGCTGGTGTGGTGTTCGCGGGCGATTATGAGTATCACATGGGCGTATTCGTCGGCACCATCGGCAATGTCGGCACACTGAATATGTACGGGTGTACGAATAGCGCCGGGTCGTCTCCCACGCTGATCCAATCGCTCTCGTTCGGCAGCGGATCAGGTGTGCCGGCGATCGAGATCAAGAGCGATGTGCTGTCAGGTTTGGCAGCCGGGACGCAATTCCCGTACATCACAGTGGCCGGTACGGTGGAGGCAAGCGGGACGTGGCGCGGGGCGCTAGCGATCCTCTCCACCTGGCCGCGCAACTATGGCGGCAGCGCCACAACCTTTGGGTCGTATCTGGCGTATGGCACCGCTGGGCTAGAATAGGAGGCGAACCATGAGCTATAACACTCCGGTTCGTCATCTACAGCAAGGCAGCGTACTAGAGATTGCCGCGAGCGGTACGCTGCTCGTGTCTGGTTCGGTGCAGGTTGCAAGCGGCGGGATTATCAATGTCGCGGCGGGCGGATCGATTGTCAACGGCGGGGCGAATAGCTTCTCTGGTGTACAAACAGTCGCAAGCGGCGGGACGCTGCTTGTCGCATCGGGCGGGTCAATCCAGGTCGCAAGCGGCGGCATTCTGCAATCGGCTGGGCCGCTCAATGTTGGTGGTACGCTTGGGCGCTTTGCGTTTGGTACAGCAGGGTTGACAAGCGCAGTCGGGACAGTGGCGACTGGCCTTACGCGGGTGTACGCCGCGACCGGCAACGTCGTGCTGGGCGAGGCGTCCGGCGCGGGGTCAACCACCAGCGTGCAAATTGACCTGTCGCTCAGTGGATCGGGATCGGTCATCTTTCACACGAGCATCGGTACGCTGCCGGCAGCGGTGAATGGCACGGTCGTTTGGATGGCTTGGGGAACGTGATCGGACATAGGCGCGCGGCTCAATACCGCGCGCCTTTGGAGCAATTATGGCCGAATCTAATCAGTTCAATGTCACACGCGGCACGGTGCTGGCAATATTCCCGCAGAGTGGGACATACTCGAACACCGTTGATCTGGGCGGCGGGTGGCTTGTCGGCGCGTATTCGGATAACTGGCCTGGCGTAGCGGGATCGTTCACGCTCAGGTCAAGTTTTAATCCAAGCGGCACGGGCTATCCGGTGCAAACGGTTGACGGTACGGTACTGCGCATACTCAACTCAGGCAGTGGCACATTTAACACGCTTGGTCATTCGCCGTGGATTACCGCGCCGATTAACTATGTCGTGCTGCAGGTGGGGACGGCCGGCACGGTAGCCGGGGCAGGAGGGGGCACGGTGGTGCTGATTACCGCAGTATGAAACGCTTCAAAAAAGCGATGCTGATGCCGTGGACGAACAAGGTCAACTACACGCAAATTGTCCAGCAGGTTGCTCCTGCTAATCTACTGGCCTATTGGATTATGGGCGAGGCATCAGGCACGACGGCGCTGGACAGCAGTGGCAACGGGCGTATGGGCGCGTACACGGGCGTCACGCTTGGCAATGCGGGCATTGGCGATGGACGCACATCGGCGGGTTTTGATGGCGCGACGAGCTTCAACAACATATTTAGTGCGTCATTGGCGGCAGCATTCAACGGGTCGGAAGGAACGGTCACGTCCTGGGCGCGGGTAAGTGGATCGGCTGTGTGGACAAGTGGTGTCGCGCATCGCATTGTCGTGTTCCAGGTTGATGCAAATAATCAAGTGCAGTTGCGGCGGGGATCGACAAACAATACATTGCAATGGGTGTATAACGCGGGAGGGACAACGGAGTCTGTTACGTTAGGCTCACTCTCAACACTCAATTGGATGTTTTTGGCATGGACGTGGAGCGCAAGTGCGGATCAGTGCAAGGCATACTATAAGGATGATGTAACACCGTTTGCCCAGGTCGGCGTAACGCAGACGGGTTTGGGCATATGGGCCGGGACTCCGGCTGCGACAACAACTCAGATAGGTTCGCTGAATACCACACCCGCGCAGGTGTGGAATGGTACACTGGCTCACGCTGCCGTGTGGAATACGCCACTAACAAGCGCGCAAATTGCAACCCTGGCGGTAGTGCCATGACAATTTCAACATATTTTGGAATAGAAAATTTAGCCTTAACCGCATCACAAAAGGCAACATTGATTGCGGCGCTACGCACGCTTGGCCCATCAGCCGATCCACAACCGGCGGAGCTGATGCATTGGCGGATACGGCTAGACAATGATGCGGTGATCTTTCGTGCACGCTTTCAGGATGGCGATCTGACGACGGCGAATTTGCGGCAATTTTTAGCGAACGTTTTTAGTGTGTCGGCGGCGCAAATCACCGCAAACACCTCTAGCGTAACGTTCCTATCTCGCCCATCACCCGTCGTGACGATGACCTTTGCCGCCGTGCAGCGCATGCGATTCGTGCTGTTTGGCGGACTGAGTGCGACGGTACAGCAAAGCAACGATGAAGTAATTGCCTACCTGATCTCCAATGCTGCGGCGTGGGGGGATGCATGAGACGGCCATCTGCACTCCTCTTGGCGCTATTGGCGGTTGCGATTGCTGGCGCGTTGTTTATCGTCCTTGTGCGAGGCATGTGATGTCAAGGTATAGTGGGACTCCCGATCTTGTAAATTATCTTTTCGGTACTCTCACCAGCGGCACCATCGGGGCCATCGGCGGCACGATCACGCCGTCTATGCGTCAACTGATGCAGGACAGCCTAGACGAAGCCGAGAGCGCGATCAACGACTACACCCGCCGACAGTTCGCAGGCACGGCCGGGACTATCTACGTAAACAGGTTTAGTCAACGCTTTATCAAAAATCAGGCGCTCTATCTTGAAAATGACCTGCACACGCTTGTGAGTTTGACCAATGGCGATAGTCAGAACATCCCCGTGGGGAGCGTATGGCTAGAGCCGCGCAACGCCGGCCCGCCGTATCGACTGATACGGCTGCACAGCGCCTATGTCTATGTTTGGAATACAGATTCTGATGTCATTATTGCAGGGACGTTTGGATTTAGCACTGTGCCGCCGGCGGCGATTAGTCGAGCGTGCGTGGAGCTGGGAGCGTATTATTACAGGGTCAAGGATGTAGGCCCGACTGACACTGCTGGATTGGCGGCAAGTGGGGAGGTGCTGTACCCTAAAACAATGCCTGATTATGTGCGCTCAAAATTAGAACCGTATAGATCGAGGTCTGGAGGCGTGGTATAATAGGTGTGCAGTTCGGTACTGCGACGGTTCGGGGTATCGGTGGAGATGGTTCGGTGTCTCCACCGATTTTTATTGCCTAAAGGAAAGCGCCGCTCGTAGCCTGAGCGGCGCTTCTGTATTGTGATATACAAAATCACATTCACGCTTCCCCACGACCCACGTTTAATGCCTATCCTCATTCCTGTGTATGCTGCGTCCTGCCGCTAGACGACGAGGCCGTAAATGGCGGCCTCGGTAAGATTCGAACTTACGATACAGCTATATAACCGGGATAGACAACTCGATGATCGTTTCGGCGCACTGCGTAAGGCTGGAGCAAAAACCTCAATCTGAATACCTGTTACTGATTGAGCGAAAAGGCGCTCGTTAATCTTAGTCTGGATTGCTCCATACGCAGTATAGCACTAGCCGAACAGGTACGTCAAGAGACTAGCCCCGATCTTCTGCGGCGGCGCGTCGGTCGCATTCGCAACTTGGATAGCGACTTTGACCGCTTCTTGCAACGCCTGGACGCGCGCAAGCGTGCTGATGCCGTCTTGTACCGGGATAGCGCCTGAGAACTCAATTTTCGTCCATGTGCCGACAGGCCGATCAAGGTACAGGATTTCGACCTGCGCCGGGTGCTTATCGGTCGCATCGCTCTTGACAAACTTTTCAGGCACCTTATCGGTACGCACGGTCAGCACCGGCGGCGTCTGCCAGATGCCCGTTTGGGCATTGGCGTGCCAGTCCTTTGCAGTATCGAGCGTCGGCCACTTACCGATGAACGTAGCTAGATTGGTCAACTGCTTATCCAGGAACATCAGATACGTGACCGGCGCATCTTTGATTAGCACCTTACCGTCAACAATCACATCAGCACGAGCAACGCAGTTTGCCAGGTCAAGTGCCAGTTCTTCATCGAACAAGCGAGTGAATGGATGCTTGATTGTTTCGACAATCGCTGGTACGGTGGCTTGAACGCGCTGGCCTTCGCTTGGAAGCCGATCTCCATCTTCGCTGCGCGGCTCGTAGACCTTGGATAGGCCGCTGAGCAATGCAGGCTTTTGCAGCAGATGATAGGCGTTTGTCAAGGACTTTTCGGCTTCGCTTTTCAGACCCTTCAAAACCGCAATCGTCTGGTGGATTTTTGGTGTTGCCATCGTGCCCTCTTTTCATGCTATAATTGATCTGTAAGACACTTCGGATAGTATACCACGAAAGGTCGAGCATGGATATTCGCGCATGGGCCACACGTCTACCAAGTGAGTTCTGGCAATGGGGATCGGTCAATGCCTATCCACGCAATGCGGAACGCTACTGCACGGTACTCGACAGCGTGCAGGGCATGACCACGCCGTCAACGATGCATCTGCTCAACCTGGCTGTGCAGCACCTTGCGACCGACGAGTTTTATATGGAGGTGGGAACTTGGAGGGGTAGTACGTTCATCGGCGCACTTTTTGGGAACAACGCCTATGGGATAGCCATAGATAACGATACGATGGACGATCATAACGGCGATAGCCGATCAAGTCAAGAAGTATGGCACGAGAACGTCGCAGCGTTCGATATGCAAGATCGATCCTGCTATCTCGATTGTTCAGTGCCGGAAGTCTGGACGAAGGGCATGTTGTCAACGGTGTTGAGTGGACTGATCGGCGTCTATCTCTTCGACGGCGACAAGTCCACAGTCGAAGCCGCCTATGCTGGTCTAGAAGGCGTGATCCCTTTCCTCGCTGATGAGGCGCTGATCTTTATTGACGATGCGAACGAGATCACGGTACGGCTTGCGGCGCACAAGCTAGAGCGCGCCTATCCTGATCAGGCCACGAAAATACTGGACATTCCCACGCCGGGGAACTGCTGGCCCACGTTCTGGAATGGCATTATGGTGCTGTCGTGGCGCGCTTGACGGGTATGCCTAGATAATCTTGTTGTTCTTGCGACTATTGCATGGCCTACATGCAAGCACTAAATTACTGATAGTGTGCAATTACCATAGGCGTCAAGGGTTGACAGTCCATGCTATACTGTCTTACAGACGCGACAGACATAAGCAATCGTTATACTTTCCCCACATAACTATTATGCCAGGAACAATCACCACATCGCTTTTGAACTTCCGTGCCACACCCGATCAGCGCGGCACAATCCAGCGTGCGGCAATCCTCTGCCATCAGACGATGAGTGACCTGATGCGCGCGGCTGTGCTCGAATATGCGGCGCGGCGATTGGAGGAACGGAGATGACTGACCGTTGCCCAGTTTGCGGCGGCATTCGTGTGCCATTAAGCGAGGTGTATGTAGGCGATGGCACCGTATGTCATTGCAAGACGTTTAGTGCATTCGGCACGGCACGCATGGAGCCTCTCCGAGGGAATATGAATGCTACCATCGGATGGATTTGTGCCAAATGCGGCGCGTCCTATGCGCCCTGGGTATATCGATGCGAGCCGTGTTCACAGCGGAAAACATATACAGCCCCTAGCGCAAAGGCTACACTATGAACGATCAGCACCCCTGGAATTTCGAGCCTTGCGAAAACGAAGGGCCGATTTGCGACCCTGCCGGCCTCCCGTGGGCACACGCGGTACGCGGGCGCAAGCCACAGCGTCCTGCCGTGATGGGCTACGGGCATACACCTAACGCTGCCGATGCCGACGCGCGTACCAAGGCGACGCAGTACGATGCACGTGAGATGCTCGGGGAACGAGGAGAGCTTGTGACGAATACTCTTTATATTACGCCGCCGATTGGTTGGGAAATCATTGATCCCGATGGCATGACCATTAAAGCAAAACTAGGTGGCGATATTTTGCAGTCTTGGAAAATAGCCATTGTGAAGGCTGTAGAATGACCACGCCCCCCACACACAACCTGCGCGTATTGTGGGCGTCGGATGCTCCGTGGGCGAATAGCGGTTACAGTGTTGAGACAGCTCTAGCAGCTTTGCGCCTCAAGGAACACTGCCACTTTGCGCTGTTATGCACGTTCGGTCTACATGGAGGCGTGCAAGAATGGAATGGCATCCCCGTGTTTCCCGGCGGCGCTGATGCGTTTGCCAATGATGTGATCGCCAAGGCTGCAAAGGCGTGGCAGGCTGATGTCATCATCACGCTCAAAGATGCGCTGGTATTCAATCCGCAATCCTTCAACGGCTTTCGCTGGTGCCCATTAGTACCGTGCGACCACGATCCATCTTCTCCACAAGTGATCGAGCGGGTGCGCCAGAGCTATCGCCCGATTGCCTACGCGCCGCACGGCTTTCGCGCGCTGCGCCTGGCCGGCCTCGATCCATTCTACGCGCCGCATTCCTACGATCCCAAAGTCTACTATCCAATGGATAAATCTGAAGCGCGCAAGCTCTTTCAACTGCCTGACGATTTGTTCATCGTCGGGACAGTCGCCGTTAATCGCGGTGGGCTGCCCAGTCGCAAAACGTGGGTAGAGAACCTGCAAGCCTTTGCGCTGTTTGCTCAGGATAAGCCGAATGTGCGTTACTTCGTGCATACCGACCTGGCCGATGAAGGCTATGAAGCTGGCATACCTTTACGACCGCTCATGGCAAGCCTGGGTATTCTGGACAAAGTGCTGTTCTGTGACCAGGAACGGTATCGTTACGGCGGCTTTGCTCCGGAGTATATGCGCCACTACTACAACAGCATCGATGTACTGAATGCCGTATCCAATGGCGAGGGGTTTGGCATACCTGTTTTGGAAAGTCAAGCGGTGGGGACGCCCGTCATCGTGGGCGATTGGTGCGCGCACGAGGATTTGTGCTTTGCGGGCTGGAAGGTAGGAAAGAGCGAGGCGCATCATTGGTACGATGCGCAGCAGGCCGGCTGGGTCTACATTGCCAATCCGGTAGCGATTGCGGATCGAATGGCGAAGGCATACTGGTACTGGCGAATGGACTACGAGGGTCGTGATAGTTCATTTGAAGAATACGCGCCGATGGCGGTTGCTGGCGCTGCCCACTACCAAATCGATACCGTTATCCGTGATCATTGGCTGCCGATCCTAGCCGAGCTAGAGCGGGACATTCGGACGCCAAAGAGCCGGGGCGTGCTCAGGATTATCAGAAGGGAAGAGGTATTTAGCTAATGCGACGATGGCTATATAATCTACTTACGTCGCCTCCTAATCCGAAGTTTGCTATGGGGGAAATGGTCACAAGTCGACATCTCTTTGCGCCAAGCCGTATTATCAATCGTAAACTAGAGGAGGCATTGCCATGAGCTACAATGTTACAGGCTTTGCGATCAAAAAGCTGGACGATTTTAGGCTTCCCATTGACACTATGACTGATATGTCAGAGGATGATGTAAATACCACCGCTGGCGAAGTTTTGACATTTAATTCGTTTCCGGTGAGTGGTATGGAGATCATTGGCGTCAACGATGTTGACGGTGACTTCTTGCGGGTGACTGACATATCCTACTATGGTGAATACAGCGGCACATACTGGGATCACTTTGAAGAGCTGCTCTTCCAAAGCACTGGCATTCTCAATGCGCTCGTTGTTTGGGAGGGCGGCGATACGGTTGAAGTCGTGACGGTTGAGAATGGCGTGATTACAAGGGAAGAACTATGACCGGACGATGGCGGCGAATGACAACCTTCCCGATTGCATCAGGCGGCAATGCACTGGCAATACAACGCTACCTTGTGGTTGCGCATGGGCCGAATGCGCAGCAGCATCATGTGTCAACCTACGAAGAGGCGCAACTGATCGCTACGCATTTGCGGACCACCGATGCGCAGGTCGTGACCATTGCGAGAGTAGAGGATGCATGGAAGCGCCAGTGAAACGCGGGCGCGGTCGCCCAAAAACACCACAGCCGCCCGTGTTCGTCTGCAAGTGGGAGTATATGACCCTCAGCAGCGAGCGCCCGTTAAACATGGCTGACTATACTGTATTCGGCGCTGATGGGTGGGAACTGGTAGCCGTCTATGTACGTATGGACGCGGTGCATGCGGTGTTCAAGCGGGAAGTATTGTGATGGTGCTTGAAATCAAGGGAAGCGTCAATGATTTGCGCTATGCGCTTATCCGTGGCAACTACTACTCGCAACAACCATTCCCTTTTGATAGCGGTACGACATGGTATGTTGTAAGGGATATTCAGACGTATTTCACGGCCGATGGCGAACATTATGAGGCAACACTTGTAGATATTGAGAAGCCACATGCCCCCAAAAATTAGCATAATTACGCCTTTTTTGAACGGCCTCGATTTACTCCCTGATTTCGAGCAGGCCACCATCGGCGCAGAGCTTATCCTGATCGACAACGGCAGCGATACTGCAACTTCCGATGCACTCGCAAGTCTACCTGCGGAGCGCGGCAAGGTCATTCGGAACGAAATGAACATCGGCTTTGCTGCTGCGAATAACCAGGGCTACGCGCACGCGACGGGCGACATTATTATCTTCCTAAACAGCGACATCGCGGGTGATCCGCTGTGGCTGAAATACGTTGCTGATGATGTGCAAGACGCCGCGCTGTATGGGCCGAGTTTGAATAGGCAGCTCGTGTACGGGATATGGCTGCCCTATGTCGAGGGATGGTGCATTGCGGCAACGCGCAAGACGTGGGGGCGATTATGCATGTATACTGCCGCCGGTTCACGTCGACTCCAAGGCCCGTGGGATGCATTTAATTATCCCGGCCCGTACTGGGAGGATAACGACCTGTGCTTTCGTGCGATGGAACAGAACATCTCGCTTATGCAAACAACATGGCCTATTCAGCACAAAGGCGGCCGATCCGCTGGCCCGCTGGTCAGGCACGGCGATACGTTTGAGCGCAACCGCGCAACGTTCGCCAGCCGCGTCAAGCCGATGTGGGAGAAAATGCACGATGGATAGCTACTATCATGTAGCCGTGATTGCGTGGCATGTCGATGGACTAGGACTAAAATCGGCTTGTATCAAATGCTCACCTGGCGAGGATATTGCATTAGGCGCTGACAAGTTCGCGCTTTTATTCTTTCCTGTTGCCGATGGGTGGAGCCATCACAAAACGCACTACGGGCGCATTGCCGATAGCATTATTAGCCTTGAGCAGTTCGCTGCGCATGCTGATGGCTTCATGCCTGAGCATCCCATGAAAACAACGGTACTAACTGATGACTGAAATATACCAGCGGTATCAACAGCACCTTGCGACCCCCTCCGACATCCAGCATCATCTTGGCTTGCTGTTCAGCCTTGCGCATGGCAACGTGCTTGAACTCGGCACACGTTCAGGTGTCAGCACCACCGCGCTGCTGGCCGGCGTAGAACGGCAGGGCGGGTTTGTGT